>OMJG01000792.1_pt1 | contig 21444 bp, 22 predicted proteins | sample 1646431 | NCBI WGS metagenome assembly OMJG01 (sample SAMN03771674, study PRJEB25209) | food metagenome | isolation source: Cotija cheese | place: Mexico:Jalisco,Michoacan | collected 2011-12-12
ACGCGGCGGACTGTAAATCCGCTCCTTCGGGTTCGGTGGTTCGAATCCACTCCCCACCATCATAGGGATATAGTTCAATGGTAGAACAACGGTCTCCAAAACCGTCGATGTGGGTTCAACTCCTACTATCCCTGTTGTAATGTTATGGCGGTATTGGTGAAGGGGTTAACACACCGGATTGTGGTTCCGGCACGCGTGGGTTCGATTCCCACATACCGCCCTAGATTGGGCATCTTGTTTTGTTTAGCTGGTCCAATCAGATTGGATAGGCGATTATGGTGGTATAGCCAAGTGGTAAGGCAGAGGTCTGCAAAACCTTTATCGTCGGTTCGAATCCGATTACCACCTTTGACTGGGTGTATCCAATCATTAGTTATTTTTTGCCGGAGTGGCGGAACTGGCAGACGCGCTGGACTCAAAATCCAGTGTCCGTTGAGGACGTGTGGGTTCGAACCCCACCTCCGGTATAAGAAGATTCATCTCGGGAGTCATCGCATAGGCGATGGCTTTTTTGTTATATAAATGTTCAATTAGACCAAGCATGACATTGTCATTATATTCTTTCGAGACGGAAAACTAAATTTAGTGTCTTAAGCTTTTCTTGACGATTTAACGTGCATAATAAGCCGTTTTAAGGACTTTTGAAGACTCAATGGGAATTTGAACGCGGGTCATAAATGAGTGGGCTTGTGGCGACTTCTCTGTTCAAATGTTTTGGTACTCAAAAAAGGTGCAGATAAAACGTATTAGTCTACACCTAAAGCGGTATCGTATTTTTAGTGATTGCCGTCACGGGACCAGCCTGATATTCCCATTGAAATACCTGAGAAGTCTAATTGTTATCATCAATATAAACGTGCTGACAGGCGACAGTCTAGGTCTATAGGAAAATACCCCATGTAGTTTTAAAAGGCCTAAGGCGTGTGCTGAGGCTGTGGTTCATTTGGCTTAACAATCGTCACATTGTGTTGTGACCAGCTGCTCACGTAGCGAGTCACATGGCCAATCCGGGTGTAACGGTCAGCATCCTTGCCTTGGGCGCCGATGATTGTTTCAATAACGTTATTTAAGTTGGACAAACGGACAATGGTTCGTCGTGGGTCACCACAAATAATTGAGTTAATCACTGGTTCCCGGGTTAAGTGATGGGCTTCATTGACCACGTTTTCCAAATTATAAGCTGCTAAAGCTTTTTCTCGGTCAATCTGTGTCTGTAGATCAAACGATTGAAACCGGGAGGTGTACCGTGATGGATCAATTACATAGATAAAATATAGGGTTTTATGGCTAGCTGTTGCCATTTTGGCCGCATAAGTAACCAATGAGGAGGTAATAGCCGAATGGTCGATAGGCACTAAAATAACATTACCAGTTGTAGTCATAAGGATAACCACCTTTCTTCACTAAGGCTATTAGCGCGAGCGATAATGAGGGGCGTATTTTAAAATTGGAAATACTGGCCCATGCTTATCAGCTTTGGTGTTGACGGGCGTACTAATGCCTCAATAAGTTTTTATCAATTCGATTATAGCATAAGATTAGCAGGTGAAATCATCTGCCTGATGAAAAACGCCCCTAACCATTTGGCTAGGGGCGTTTCGGGTATTCGTCAATGTCAGCAATAAATCTAAGGTACTAGTTGTTGTATGCGTTGTCTAAGGCAACTTTGTCTTGGTGGTCAATGGAGGCATAACGATCTGATGCATACATAACGCTGCTCTTACTTGGAGAATGACTTAAACCTAAGGCGTGACCAATTTCATGAGTTGCTACGTTTGTACGTTGACTCTTAGTATAGTTGTACTTACTCAATAGGCTTCGGTTTAAAGTAGACTTGGCAGATACGATTTGATCACTGCCACTCTTTTTGTAGTAAGAATAGTTAGTGTAGCCAGCCAATTTACCACCTTGTGTGCTTAAGGATGCAGATGAGGTCAAGGTAATATCAGCCTTTTCACCAGTTGTAGCGGCTTTCAATTTAACGACACCAACTTTATTCCAACGCTTAACAGCATCTTGCCAAATGTTTTTGTAATAAGACGAAGCGTTTTCCGTCTTGTATGTAATTGTTGTATCATCCCAACTGCCCCAGCTAGGAGTCTTGGCGGCCGTGGCAGCGGCAAAAATAGTTGAGCCACAAGTTGAGATCGTTAAAGCGATGGTGACGATCATTAAAACAGTCCATTTAGTAATTTTAGTTAACATTGAGAATACCCACTTTCTTAAAATCCGAATAATCACTTTTTTAATTGCTTGCTATCTTATTGACTATGGCTAGTATAAGACGGTTAGCAGGGATGGTTGACAGCCATCCTAATGATTGTGGATAAAAGCTGGGGGACAGTTTTATTAAAGTGGATATAATGTATCTCAAATAGGCTGTTGTGTGGTGCTAAAGCGTTACATATTAGCGTTTGTGGCCGGTTCTGAAATTGATGACCTGCTAGATTCTCATAAATTAGAGCTAAAAAAACACCTGACGTGACCAGCAGAGACTGCCGATTACTAAATCAGATGTTAAGTATAAAATAAATAAAATTTGAAGAAGTGTAACGAACATTGACAACAAATCAATTGAATATTTACAGTAAATCACAAATATTTGACAGCGGTTCCATATGCGGCGACTGACTGCATGTCGGTTCCAATTGAGCCAGAATCAAACCGCATCATCACCACCGCATCAGCACCCATATCACGCGCATTTTTTCGTAATCGATCTACTGAAATATTGCGGGCTTCGTCTAACATTTTCGTGTAATCTTTGATTTCACCACCGACCACGTTCTTTAAGGCCGCCCCCATATTACGTAAGACATTCTTCGATTGAGTAGTCAAACCAAAGACTTCACCAATAACCTCATATTCTTTTCCCGGTATATGTTCCGTTGTTGTGACCAACAAATCATTATTCATGATGATTCCTCCTCGATAAGAATTAAGTTCAATACACCTGTATTATTGGCTAAAGGCAAGCTAGAAAGGAATTTGATGCCAACCTGACACCAACAATTATATAATTAATATATTATTAATGATAATGGGTATTAATTTTATCTCTCGTGTGTTAAAGTGTCTTTACGGCTGATTGAAACCAAGAATCACCGTTGAGAGGAAGAGTTACGAATGACGAAAGATGATCTTAATGGCAGTATAACACCTGAGTCGATCGGGACAAAAGATAGGAAATTAATTGATCAATTTCTCGAATTGCGCCAATCGTATCAAGCAATTGAACAACAGATTGAGCATGATCTGCGAACACCATTAGATCACTATCAACAAAAGCGGCTATTCTATTTAGATGTCAGTGACTTAACTCATTTTCGCCTTAATTTTTTTGATACGGTGGGGTACTTTTTACGCGAATCATTGGCAACAACCTATCATCTTGAAATATGGGATCGACAGACGCATCAGAAGCGTCGCTATTCGCTTGACGACCTGCAACAGATAACACGTTGGCAAGTTGAACAGGGAACAGCGGTAGAAACAATTGCATATGGTCGGTTGGGGTATCGTGTACGGCGAACTTTTGATATTTATAACCGTCGTCTATACGTCACTAAGACGGAGTTCTTTGACAAGGATGAACAACTACCACTAATCGATGGCCTGATGTTATTGCAGCAAGAATTGAACGACCATACGTTATGGATTCGAGGAAATATTTTACGGATCAAGGACTTTACTTAAATCAAGAGACTAGAAAACGTCCAATCACATGAAATGATTGGACGTTTTAATTGGTAGTATTGATGAAGTGGCTAGTCTGTAGTTGCTTTCTGATTAACGCGACTTGACCACGAACTAAATCAGTGTGATCAATGGCAATCACATTGTGATGGTCGAGTAGCTGATCGGTAGTCTTTATGATTCGCTGGTCGATCAGATAAAGAACGGTCGGATCCAACTCAAAACGCCAATGATGTTCAGCTTTCACAGCGATTTGCGGCAGGTGAAGCGCGGCCGCTAAATTCTGGCAAAAGTGGTCAATTAGGCTAGCGTCAACCACGCGGTTACCGGTAAGGGTGGGTTGATAGTTGCCGCTTAGAATGTCACCAATTACTTTGATGGTGGTCATTAAGGTTCCTCCATTATGGTTTGATGTCTCATTCTAGCACGGTTTATTTTAAGAACGGTAGTCATAAGCTAGTGGCTTAGCCAAACCTTAAAAACTAGCCATATTTAAAGCAAAATGAATAGGCCGGTTATCAACTGTAAGAGTCCCGATGTAACTAAGCGGTAGCGTTCATTTAATCGGGGCTGTAACCACCAATGGACTGCCACGATGAGAATGACGACAAGAATCCGCCAGGAAAATGTGACACCGCTCATGATGATAATAAGAATGAGCGGTGAAATCAGCGTTAAGCGCCAATCACGTTCAGCGGATAGATAATATGGTTCAAAAAAGACTAAATAACTGGCAATTAGGGGTAATAATAAAATTAAAAATTGTAGTGCCAAGTAGTGATTTCGTAAAAAAAACAGTACGACTGGTATGCCGCAACCAGCCAAGCAACTAAAAACAACGAGCCCGTAGACAGACTGTAAGCCCAACTGCGGGAGACAAACGAGAACTAGGAACAGGCAGATCAATAGTGCAAAAAACTGGACCAAATGGGCGTTGGGTGCTGCTAAGAAGCCCATCGTGGCGGCTGCTACGACTAAGACTGGTCCAATTCGTGATTGAAAATGGTGATTCAAGATCAAGAAGACACCAGCGGCTAATAGACCGCCATACATTAGTAGATAAAAATTAACGAGCGTAGTCAGCGGACTTCCTGTATTAACGGTTGATCCGGCTAACCACCAGAGACTATTTTGACATGCGGTGAAGATAACAACTTGCTGGACTGTTCGATTTTTTAAGAAGGCCATGAGCGTGGTCATGGAATCGCTCCATTCAATTGGTTATAGTGTTGCTTTTTATATTAGTGATTATTTGTGGTGCGGTCAACGGTTCTTTCAGATTTTTCTGGCACTTCCTTTTAAGTCAACTGATTTTGTGGTAAAATTCTTGAGTTATGAGTCAATTCCCGATAGGATTCACATGCTAGTGAAGCTGCCTTGTAACCGAATGGCGACGAGATTATCGGTCAACTTGCCGTCTACTATATCTAGGGGGAATATCCATTGCAAGAAAGACATTTATTTACGTCAGAATCCGTTTCTGAAGGCCATCCTGATAAGATCGCTGATCAAATTAGTGATGCCATTTTAGACGCATTATTGGCGCAAGATCCAGATTCTCGAGTGGCTTGTGAGACGTCAGTCACGACAGGCTTGGTTTTAGTTTTCGGTGAAATTTCAACGAAGGCTTACGTTGATATTCAAAAAGTGGTTCGGCAGACGATTAAAGAGATTGGTTATACGGATGGTCAATACGGGTTTGACGGCGACAACTGTGCCGTTCTCGTGGCGATCGACGAACAATCACCCGATATTGCCCAAGGGGTCGATGATTCCTTAGAAACCCGGGAAGGTGATGCTGATCCGTTAGATCAGATTGGCGCTGGTGATCAAGGATTAATGTTTGGGTACGCGGTTAATGAAACACCTGAATTGATGCCGTTACCAATCGAATTGAGCCATGCTTTGATGCGACGGATTGCGATGCTTCGTAAGCAAGCCGTTTTAGATTACCTACGTCCAGACGCCAAAGCTGAAGTAACGGTTGAATATGATGATAATGATCAACCCTTACGCGTGGACACGGTTGTTCTTAGTACTCAGCATGATCCAGACGTTACGTTGGATCGTATTCGCCAAGATGTCATTGAACAAGTTATTAAGCCAACTATTCCGGCTGACTTGTTGGATGATCAAACGAAGTACTTCATTAATCCAACTGGTCGATTCGTCATCGGTGGTCCGCAAGGGGATGCTGGCTTGACTGGCCGTAAGATTATTGTTGACACGTATGGTGGTGCCGCTCGTCATGGTGGTGGGGCCTTTTCTGGTAAGGACGCGACGAAGGTTGACCGGTCCGCCAGCTATGCTGCTCGCTACATTGCCAAAAACATCGTGGCAGCTGAATTAGCCCAGAAGTGTGAAGTTCAAATTGCTTACGCCATTGGGGTGGCTGAACCCGTTTCCGTATACGTTAATACGTTTGGGACTGGCACAGTTGCTGAAGCGAAATTAGCAGCGGCTGTTCGTGATCTGTTTGATTTACGGCCAGCTGGAATTATCCAAATGTTGGACTTAAAGCGGCCAATCTACAAGCAAACGGCGGCTTATGGTCACTTTGGCCGAACCGACATTAATTTGCCTTGGGAACATACTGATAAGGTAGATGCTTTGAAGGCTGCTTGCAAGTAAATAAGTTAAAAATTAGACGGTTAGACGCTCGGTTGAGCGGTCTAGCCGTTTTTCGTCGTGCTGGCTAAAAAAGATGAGCTTCCCTCTTGATATTTATGAAGCTAGCCGTGATAATTAGGACATTACTGTAAATCAGAAATTGGGAAGTAGCAGCAATTGGCTACTTAGATTCGTTGAGTGGTGGGGCCAACGTTAGGAGGAAATTATGGTTAAGAAACAAACTAACGTTGGTGTTGTAACGGGTGCTGTTTTTGTAGCGACATTTATGTCAGCAATTGAAGGAACAATCGTTTCAACGGCCATGCCCACCATTGTTGGTGACCTGCATGGGGTTGCCTTGATGAACTGGGTATTTTCTATTTTTCTGCTGACTAGTGCATTGGCAACGCCAATCTATGGCAAGTTAGCGGATACGGTCGGTCGAAAGCTTGTCTTTCTAGTCGGTCTATTTGTGTTCATTTTAGGCTCAACCTTGTCCGGAATGTCGCAATCAATGGAGACATTAATTGCTTGGCGAGCTCTTCAAGGGATTGGTGCGGGTGCCATTATGCCAGTCTCTTTTACGATCTTAGCGGATATTTATCCCGTTGAACAACGGGCCCGTGTGATGGGCCTGAACGGGTCTGCTTGGGGCATTGCTGCCGTTGTGGCCCCACTATTAGGGGGCTTCATCGTTGATCAACTTAGCTGGCACTGGATCTTTTTCATTAATATTCCAATTGGGATTATCACGATGCTATTGATTTGGTTTTTCCTGAATGAATCAACGCAGCGGAAACCCTTTATGATGGACTGGGCAGGGTGCTTATGGCTATCGGTTGGGCTATTAGCGTTGATGTTAACCTTCCAGTTGTTGAGTGAGAGTAACTTAGGGATCGTCTGGATTATAGCTGGCTTTCTGGTCACGATTGTGGCGTTTTGGCTATTTTTACGACGGGAGCAACGCACCGATGACCCGTTGATTCCATTAGCCCTTTTTCGGAATCGAACGTTTGTCATTCAAAACTTAATTGCGGCCTTATTAAGTGGTTTTATCATGGGATTTGAAGTCTATTTACCGACGTGGACGCAAGGCCTATTAGGTCTGTTGGCGTCACAGGCGGGGTTTGCTATTACACCCAGTTCACTGATGTGGATTGTCGGGTCCTTTATCGCTGGTAAGCTTTTTATGCGGCGCTCGCCTAATCAAATTGTTAATATTGCCCTGACGCTGGTTCTAATTGGTGCTGTAACAATGGCTTTATTGCCAGCAAATACGCCGTTTTGGTGTTTCTTTGTGATTGCTGCAATCTGTGGTACTGGTTTTGGGATTACCATTACGACCACTACGGTGACGGTACAGAGTCAGGTGCCTGTCGATGAGGTTGGTGTGGCAACGTCATTTAATACTTTATCGCGGACATTAGGGCAAACGGTGATGGTCTCACTGTTCGGCATCATCATGAATGTCGAGATGGCCCGCGGGGTGGCGCAACACCCCAAAACAACGATGGCGATGATGAATCAACTGATTAATCCGCAGACGGCTAAGGACTTGCCTCAGGCGCTCTTGCCGACGCTTCACGGTATTTTATACCAAGGACTGCATGTCATCTTTATTGCGGGTGCTGGATTGATTGTGATATCGTTCATGGTAAATTGGCTTGATCGTAAGAATACTCAGCGGGTTACTGAGCATTAAGAGCTAAATTATTCCCGTTTTAAACTAAGTTACGGTATAATAGCTATAAATAACGGTAGATGGAGGCGATAAGATGTTTGAAAGTAATCATGCCCGCTATGCGAGTTACGGCACGGTGGCGGCCTTACCAGGTGAGATGATTGATGCTGTTTGGCAGATTATTGATGACGACCTCCAGGGACTTTTCCCGTTGGCAAATTTGCTAACATTTAAGTTGCATAATAACCAAGGACAAACGACTTTTGAATACGTCCAAACTGATGATGACCAAGAGGTGACATTGCGAGCCGGATTTGACACACAGTTCGGGTACACTCCTGAATTGCCGGCTACAGTTTTGGCGTATGATGATGGTGATAGTCAGATTATTTTATTACCATCTGAAACGGCTGAACACTAAAAAAGAACTGTGAAATCTATGATGATTTCACAGTTCTTTTTTTATGTTTAAACGGCCGTGCTAGTACGAAGACCTTTTAAAGCATCATCGATTTGCCCCAAAACAAGTTCTGTATTACCGGGAACATCAAGGTCGTATTTTTGAAGGTCAATTTTGATCTTAGGACTAACGTCGTAATCTGCGAACCAGCCTTGATAAGCAGTCCACATCTTTTTATAGTAAGATTCTAGTTCAGGATTATTGTCAAATTGTTCGTAATCCCGACCACGTTTCTTGATCCGATGTAAGATTGTATCAAAGTCAGCGTCTGCGTAGACTAACAAATCAGGTGCCTTTTTAGGTAACTCATTGAGTTCATTCATCATGTTGTCTAACAGATTCAAATAAACTTTTAGTTCTGTATCTGTGATGTTACCTTCGGCGTTATTCTCCCGCGTGAAGAGGGCGTCTTCGTAAATTGAACGGTCTAAGACGTTGTTGTCATCGGCCAGTGCACGTTTGATCATGCTAAAACGCTTATTTAAAAAGTAAATTTGCAGTAAGAAGCCGTATTGTTTGGGATCTCGGTAGTAAAGTGGTAAAACCGGGTTATCGCCAACCGGTTCAAAAAATGCTTGCGTACCTAAATGCGATGCAATCTTTCCAGTAAGTGTTGTTTTACCAACACCAATCATTCCTGCTGTTATTATCACCATGATAGCCCCTCTTTTAAATAGAAATACAAGATATAGTGTACCATAAAATTGCCAACTACTACATTTGCTGAGCAAAAAAATTTCGCCATTTCGTAAACTTTGGTCATTGTTGTATAATGAATCTGTCAAAACCAGTGAACTAGGAGGCTAATTATGTATCAAGCCATCGTCTTTTTTGATCTGGATAGCACGCTATTTGACGATAACAAGCACGTCTTACCGGCAAGTGTCGCAGCCATTCATGAAATGCAACAACATCATATTCTACCAGTTATTGCCACAGGAAGAAACATCTTTGAGATACAATATGTTTTGGACGGTACCGGAATTGATTCCGTGGTCGGTGCTAATGGCAGTTATGTACAGTATCAAGGTCAGCGGTTAGCCGCAGCGGTAATTGCGCCCGAGTTATTGACGGCAGTGACATCATTTGCGCAACGCCAGCATGATCCGATTGCGTACTATACGAGTCAGGGCTTCCGTTTGAGTCAGGCCAATGCTGATACGACAGAAAACTTTCAGTTGTTACGGCTGCATCCGATCGTTGATCCAGCGTGGTATGCAACCCACCAAATTAATTTTTTAAATGTATTTAATCGTGACCATGACCAGCTTTATCAAGAGAAATTTTCAGGTCAGTTAACTTTTGTACGAAATAATCCACGATGTTTGGATACGATGGTCAATGGCGTGACGAAGCAGTCGGGGATTCGAACCTTAATTCAACAGGCCGGACTACAGGGGATTAAGACTTATGCCTTTGGGGATGGGTATAATGACCTGCAAATGTTTGACGAAGTTGATGTTCCTATTTCGATGGGGAACGGGGTTGCTGCTGCTAAAGAAAAAGCAGCATATGTGACTACTACAAATACCACGGATGGAATTGTTCGTGGACTTCGCCACTTTGGTTTAATTCAATAGAACACAAAAAAGGGACTGAGCGATTTGCTCAATCCCTTTTTGTATTGATGAATTTAGCCTAACTTAGACGCAATATTAGCTAAGGTCACATCGGCCGTGTCCGCAAAGACCATATCCGCGGCACCTAATTCGGTGGCATCACCAATGCCTAAGGAAATTTCACCGGCGGCATTAATCGCAGCCACACCAGCAGCGGCATCTTCAACGCCGATACATTGTTCGGGTGGCAAGTTTAATAGCTCAGCCCCTTTGGTATAGATCTCAGGATCTGGCTTACCATGAGTTAAACTAGCTGGGTCGACAATCTTGGGGAAGTAGTCGGCCAATTCCAACTTAGCCAATACGCGGGGGGCGTTCTTAGAAGCAGAGGCCAATGAGAGCTGGTAACCTTTGGCGCGTAGATCATCAAGAAAAGCTTTCATCCCTGGTAAGATATTAGCGGGCGTCATCTTGTCGACTTCAGCGACATAGTTGGTGTTTTTCTGAGTAGCTAACTGTTCTTTTTCAGCCTGGGTATAGTCGTTTTCCTTACCGCCAGCCTTCAGAATCATTTCCAAGGAATCCATGCGACTAATCCCTTTAAGGCCATTGCCCAGTTCATCACTCCAAGTAACACCTAGGGAATCGGCGAGCTGATGCCAGGCCGTACCATGAAGAATGGAAGTATCCGTAATCACACCGTCGAGATCAAAAACAAATCCTTTAATATCAGAAAACTTTGTCATGCTAAGCACTCCTTAATAAGTTATGGTGGTTGAAACGTGTGGTTTTAGTGAAACAGATTGTTGCTGAATTTGAAGGGTGGTTGCCTGGTCGGCCGTCACGGTAATGTGGTGATGGTCAATGCTAAAGGCATAGGTGATGCCACGAATGCATTGCTTAAACGCAATGGCTGTCCAAGCATGGGGCAGGCGAGGGGCAACCGTCAGGTGATCGGCTAGCGCATCAACCCCGGCATAATACCGCATAGTCATTAACGTTACCGCCCCCATGACGCCTAGGTGAATACCTTCGGCTGTTGTCCCGCCTTGAATGTCGTAGTAATCGGACAATAGTGCCTGAGAGTAGAATTGCCAAGAACGATCCAAGTGCCCTGCCATCGCCGTTAATGCGGCGTAGACAACCCGCGATAGGGTAGACCCATGGGTTGTTCGATCCAAATAGAATTGTAAATTCTTAGTTAACGCACCGGTAGGAAGCTGGTAACCCAATTGCTGAAGCAGCGTCATGACCTGTGGAACATCTAAGTTGTAGAAAATCATAAGAGCATCGGCTTGTTTAGCCACTTGGTAGGCATCAGGCGTCTTTCCTTCGGCTTTCAAGATACGATCCATTCGGGAAATATCTCCGTATTTTTGCCGATACTTCTGGAAATCTAACTGGGGAAGCTTGAAGTAACCGGCAAATTGCCCGATAATGCCGTCCTCGTTAATGTCGAGTTTCAAGTGCTGGGCAACGTCTGCAAATTGGTCGAGAATTTGCGGAGTCACGCCCGTTTTCTGGTCAATGGCTGCCAATTGGTCGGGTTGGCACTGCTGCCGAAGGACCTTCAGTTCGCGAAATAACCAGGCAACCATTAGATTGGTGTATGCGTTATTGGCTAATCCTCGGCTGTGCGCGTTTGGATAGTTTTCGTGAAATTCATCCGGTCCCATGACTTGATCAATTGTGTATCGTTGATCGGGCGCATTCCGGTGGGCCTTACTGAGCCAAAATTGTGCAATTTCTTGCAGCATTTCTAAACCATATTGTACCAAGAAGGTATGGTCACCAGAAATTCGGTCATACATAATAACATTGTAAGCAACGGCTAATGACACGTGGCGTTGCAAAGATGAATAGTCGGGGTCCCACGTATTGGTCAGGGGATTCAAGTGAACTACCTGGGACTGTTCATCTCCAGTTGCACCGGACTGCCATGGGAACATGGCACCAGCAAATCCGGCCTCATGGGCGTTCTTTTTGGCAGCGGGTAGCCGACGATAACGATACATCAGCAGTTGCCGCACAAGTTGCGGATCATATAGTGTCAGTAGCGGCAGGTCAAACATTTCGTCCCAAAAGACATGTCCCCGATAGGCTTCACCGTCTAGCCCACGGGCGTTAATTGAGGCATCAATTTTACCAGAAGCGATGGCCTGCGTTGCTGAGAATAGATGGTACAGATTGACTCGGATTAATTTTTGGGCTGTCATATCACCCGAGAGTTGAATATCCGCAATATCCCAGCGATGTTGCCAATAAGCGGTGCTACTCTTATGCGTATTCTCAAAACTGGCCTGGGCCAAATCGGCTTGCGTTGCAGCTAAAAGGTCACCAGTTGTTTCGCGAGCGGTATAGAGCACAATATTTTTTTCAAACGTATAGGTGTGTTGGGGTTGAACGTCAAGCGACTGCATCTGGCGCACTTGTTGATCGGCGTCTGGGCGATCATGGTTTTGCGGGGTGAGCGCCGTTCCTGGACCAGTTAATCGGGACCCTAGAACGAACTTGACAGCTGAGGTAGTTGTTTGCCCCTCTAAGAACATTGAGTCGGTTTGCTGACTGGTTCCTGTGATGCGTAAATGTCGTTGATTAAAGGCATTATAGCGGTCGACATTCGCATTGATTACCCGACCATCAATCGCAGAGTAAATTTGCAGACTTCCCGCAAAATTTAAAGGAGTGATCCGGTATTGGATGGCTAAACGGTGCCAATCTTTGAAGTTGGCCAGTTTTTTAGTTTCAATTCGGAGGGCATGACCGGTAGGGAGTTGGACAAGCATGGTGGTGGTTAGCGTCCCAGTATGCAGATCAAGACTACGATAAATATCTTGGATATCAGCAGCCTTAATCTGAAAAGGATTTTGATGATCAACACCAAAGGATAAGGCCTGAGCGTTAGGTAAGTTAACCAAGTCTTCATTTGTTACGTTGCGACCATTGAGATTGGTGGTTAACTGGTCATACAGGCCAGCCGTATACATGCCCGGATAATTGTCGGCATCGGCGTGAGCTTCTGTATAAGCACCACGAAGCCCGATAAAACCGTTGCCGACGGTGAGCATAGCCTCTTGACCATAGTTACGTTTACCTTGGTACTGACCATAATAGTCAAGGTGCCAGGTTAAATAGTCGCGTTTAGCGGTCAGTGCAGCGGTGAGTCCTTGTTGCTGCACGGCTTGGGAACTGACAGCGGGAATATTTAACATGTTGGTAATCGCGAGGCCTAAATCAATCCGTTGGTGATTAATGCCCACCACGGTATCTGAAAATGGGTAACTGAGTGCATTATCAATTACGGCGGCATCGACGTCTAAACCAGCTAATTTCAACCGCAAATTCTCAAGGTTTTCGCCAATAGTTTGATCAGAATTGTAGGCGATCGTAAAACGTCGCCGTTCATCGGGATTAGTGGGTTGGTAGCTGACGGCTAAAGCGTCATCCAAGACATGCAATGAAATTAAGTTCAATTTGAGATCATCCTTTCTGCTAAATGATAGCGTATTCTTTCAAGACTAATCTTAGGCTACCCAGATTGAATAAGCAATTAATTCTTCCGATTTTGGTTAAAATAATTTTGTTGATAAAGGTTGATTTGACAATATTGCAACCGATTGCAGTATTTGTAGTAATCACGCCTTTGATCCATAAAAAAACACTCAAGCTGTGAACTTGAGTGTTACTGACGTTTAAGGGTTAACAATGTATAAGGGGGCCTGTCCCTGATCCACGCGAACCGCGTTCTTGGCAACAATCGTAGCCATAGCATCACGTGCTTCCACGGTCGCGTTACCAACGTGGGGCGTTAAAATGACATTGTCCAATGCTTTGAAGCCGGCGTCAACGTGCGGTTCGGCTTCATAGACATCCAAAGCAGCGCCAGCTAACTGTTCCTGTTGGAGAGCTGTCAACAGGGCGGCTTCATCGATAATGGGACCTCGGGCCGCATTGATTAAATAGGCGGAATCTTTCATGGCCTTAAATTCGGCAGCTCCTAATAAATGATGCGTCTCTGGCGTGAAAGGACAATGAATGGTTAAAATGTCACTTTGCGCAATTAAGTCAGTTAATGGCACCTGTTGGGCATGTAAGGCCTGCGCGGTGGTCGCATCGAGAGGATGGCGTTGCGTGTAGATAATCTTCATATCAAAAGCAGCTAAGCGTTTGGCGACTGCCTGCCCAATTTGGCCCATACCGAGAATGCCCAAAGTCTTGCCCGCTAGTTCATGACCCAAGAAGAATAGGGGTGACCAGCCATCAAACCCTTGGTCGCGCATCAATCGGTCACCCTCAACAAGGCGGTGAGTTAAAGCGATGATGAGACCGGCAGTCACCTCAGCGGTTGAGACAGTCGAGACTTTCGGGGTGTTCGTCACGGGAATTTGTCGTGACCGGGCATAGTCGGCATCAATATTATTGAAACCGGCGCCATAATTTGCAATCAACTTTAGTTGTGGATCGGCATCAATGATGTCGCGATCGACCTGCGTGGATAGTGGGGTAATCAGATAATCCTTACCCACAACACGTTTTAACAATTCAGCCTTGGTGATCAGGCCGTGACCATTATAGCAATCAACGTCTAAGTCGGCTTGGCGCAAGATGTTTAGCGCCGCCTGAGGAATGGGGGCAGTTACGAGAACACTGGTCATATGAGTCACTCCTTCAGTTAAATTTAAAAGACACCTTCATTGTAATCGTTTCCAGTTAGGAATACAGCTATTAGCCGAATTTACTTCGATAATTTGAAGAAACGTGGTAACATTTGTACATGATTACTTAACGAAGGGGCATTCTGGCTGTGAAAATTTTAACGTCATTGTTGATGGTTTTACTAACTGGTGGTCTGATTGGCGGTACTTTGTGGGGGATGCTCACGTGGAACTTGGCTTTTGGCTGGGATATCATGATTGGTTTAATGGGATTGATCGTTAGTACGCTCGTTAATCTTGGCCTGTACTGGTTTTTATGGCCCCGATCGCCAATGCTTTTAGAGGAGGAGACGGTCGTTGGCGATGAGGAGGAGGCACAAAAAAAGCCATTACGATAAGTCGCAATGGCCAAAGAGTAAGGTTACAACATAATTGGGGGATTATGTTGTAAAAAATTTCATCTACTTTGGGGGAGTAAAATGAAATCTGTCTGTTGAATGAGGACAGAAGCCTCACGCATAAGTTGAAGGTTAGTTCAAACTCATCCGCAACTTTATAGTAACGCATTTATTAAGAAATTGCTATTAAAAAGTAAATATTTTGATGAAGGTATTTAATGAGATGGTTGATCGTTCAGTCATGAGGCGATTAGAGAACTTTGAACCGGTTAGTTAAGCGAGGAAACAATGCTGAGAGGGTGGATAAAGTGACACAACAACGGATTAAAATAGGTGGCTTTGGCAGTTGGCTATGGGTTATCGGGATGGTGATTCTAATATCGGTGGTTCAATTGCCATTGCTACAGTTAAATCATGGCTCATTGTCGCATCGTGTTTTATGGAGTGGTATTTATCTGGCTGGGTTTGTGATCACGGCCCTGATTGGTTTTTGGCGCTATCGCCAGATTCATCCAGTTAATTGGCAACGGTTGACTGGGCAAGATTGGGTACAAATGGTCAAAGGCTATGGGTTTATCATCTTGTCAGAGTTTATTTTAAGTGGATTGACTAGTGTGTTATACCATCAAACTAGTACGGCGAACAATCAAGCCATTGGGACTTTGATGGGGCGGAGTAGTTTAACGATGATTCTACTTAGTCTGACGGCAGTATTGGGGTCACCAATTATCGAGGAGTTAACCTTTCGGGGACTGTTAATTGATGGCTGTTTTGCCCCCAGATCTTTCTGGTTATCAATTGTTGTGAGCGGGATTGCTTTTTCGATTCCTCATGCCAGTTCTAATCCAATCAGTTGGCTTTTATATGCGGTAATGGGAGGAACCCTGGCCTATGTGTATCGGCGAACGGGTAAATTACAGAGTAGCATCTTACTTCACGGGTTTAATAACCTAGTTGCAGTGGGACTCATGTTATTGACACTTAAATAGTAAAAAGACAGCACTGACAATATCGTCCGTGCTGTCTTTTTATAAAAAATATTAATCTTGATCGACTTGTTTAGCAATCATGCGCTCTTGGCTGACGTGATCTAACTGTGACTTCACGGTGACCAGTTCAGTCATCATTTGATCAATTTCTTTGTCGGACATTCCCAACAACGTTTGGCATTGACCGATACGCGTATAAACCTCGTCACGCTTAGCCGCTGCCATGTCGGTCAAGTGAATTAACACTTGGCGTTCATCAGTTTGGCTTCGGACTCGAGTAACCCAACCTTGTTTTTCTAATCGTTTCAGAAGCGGGGTCAGGGTTCCACTATCAAGTTCCAAACGGTCTCCTAATTGGTGGACGGTTAATGGCGCATCCTCCCAAAGAACCAGCATGGCAATGTATTGCGGATAGGTTAACCCAAAAGGTGCCAAGGCACTCTGGTAGAAATGATTAAACTTTTTGCTAGCAGAATAGATGGAGAAGCAGAGTTGTTCGTCTAGCAAAATTGGTGTCACTTTAGTCATGGCACAGACCTCCTTTTAAATGACTTTCAGAGTATTGTATACAATTGAATTGTTGTTTACAAGTAAAAACCATTAAGGTTATTTTTCCTTAATGTGTTTAGGTAAATTCATTGTGATGAGATGGCCGGACATATCAGCCATCTCGAGAACTTGAGGACATTGTAATTTAATGACCATCTGATATAACAGACAGCAATCATTTTTGATTGTGACGAAGCACAATACCAAAATAATATTACAATTGCCAATAGCTTAGATACTTAATTGTATAATCATAAGTATAGCAGAACTTTAATAAATTTAAAGCCTATTTAGTGAAGAACTTATAAGAAAGTGGCTAAATACAAGTTTCAAGGGCGGCCTAGCAATCACAATATGAAATGTTATCTAGTGATAAAATCGCCATTTTTAACATTGTGTAACCGCTTAGCTTGCTGTGCAGGTAAACCTTTAAAGTAGTTTGTCTGAAGGCAGAAAACAAACTGATATATTGCAAATATGGGATTGTTCCTGATAAACGGAGTCGGTATACTAGAGGATAAGGGGATGAAGTGAGTGAGATGGCTATTTTACATCGTAGTTAGCCTACTTTGGGGCAGTCTAATTGTGCGCGCACTTTTTAACCGACAGTATCGACGTTGTTGGTGGTGGTTGGGCTGGTGGTTATTAACAACCTTAACGTGGACACCAGTCACGCTGAACTTTGGGAGTGCGGTTGGTGGAATTACGACTCATTGGTGGGCCGGTGGCATTTGGGTAATACGACCCTTACAACCAGCAAGTGTTGATACATCTTTTTGGCTGAATATTGTCATGACCGTACCACAAGGCGGACTATTAGCCTGGAACTGGCCGCGGTTGCGTTGGCCCCAATGGGTGTTAGCAGGGATATTCACAGGACTAACTTTAGAAGCTGGTCAAGCGCTGGGAAATTGGTTACTTGGTCTGGGAAGATGGGTTGATGTAAATGATGTCTTAACCAATGCCACCGGAATAGTGATTGGTGCAATTCTATTTTGGTGTTGGCGTCAATGGCAGCAAAAAATGAAAGGGCGTGGCAGTAAATGTTTATGACGACGGGTGGTTTGAATCGAACGCATGCCATTCAAGGAATTTTAACGGCGACGGCTAGAACAATGTTACGGTCGGAAAAGCCAGATGAATTTTCTCTGTTTGACGGATTATTTGAAGAGGTTAAGCAGCAGTTAATGAAGCAAGCACAAGAGAATCAAGCGGATGGGCTAATCGAAGTGCGGTTTAATACCGAAGTCGTACGTATGAATGTAGCGCCTAAATTTTTAGTCGTTCACGGGTACGGCACAGCGGTGAGGTTTCCAGACGTAAAAAAAACTGAATAAAGGGCTTCCCTTTTATGCAGTCTTAGTGTAATATATTATTTGTTGTTGAGTTGCCCCGATGGCGGAACTGGCAGACGCGCAGCGTTCAGGTCGCTGTTTGAGAGATCAAGTACAGGTTCGAATCCTGCTCGGGGCATAATAGTAATAAAAGAAGAACACCGTTAAATCAACGTTTAGCGGTGTTCTTTTTTTATAATCAAAAAACGAAAAGCTTAGAAGTATTTGTCTTTTAGTACGGGACTTCCCGTTAGTCTAATAAAGCTATTACGGATAGTTTTAAATCCGCTTTCGGTCAGCAAGTTAAGCAGAAAACTGTGGGGCCTCCCTCTTTTTGATTCGTGGTATAGTGAAAGGCATCAGTGTAGTTAAGAAAGGGGTTATGAGTAGTGGCAACTCAGTTACCAGCAGAAATTAAAGTGCGTGGCGCACGGGTGAATAATTTAAAAAATATGGACGTCGACGTCCCCCTCAATGAGTTCGTGGCGATTACCGGACGCAGCGGCTCTGGAAAATCATCATTGGCGATGGGCGTCTTATATGCGGAAGGAGCGCGCCGCTACCTTAACGCATTATCAACCTTTACCCGGCGGCGGATCAATCAAATGGGGAAGGCAGCTGTGGATTCAGTTGAATATTTACCATCAGCCTTAGCGTTACGGCAACGTCCACAAGTTCCGGGAGTCCGGTCCACAGTCGGCACGATGTCCGAAAGGTTAAATATTCTGCGACTCGTTTTTTCTCGGTTGGGATCGCCAGTTTGTCCTAACGGGCATCAAGTGCCACCAACCTTAGATGTCGCTGAGAATGATGGCTACGTAGTCTGTCCAACTTGTGGCGTTCGTTTCCGTGCACCAGGAGCAGAGGATTTTGCTTTTAATTCAGATGGGGCTTGTCCAACCTGTGGTGGTTTGGGAGAAGTTCGCCAGTTAGATGCCAGTTTGTTAATCGCTGATGACACGCTAACCTTACGGCAGGGAGCTGTGGCATCTTGGCATTTACCTGGCCGGAATTTCATGCCAACGGTGGCGGATGCGATTGGGATTCCAATCGATGTGCCGTATCGGGAATTGAGTGCGGCGGACAAACAGCGCGTTTTACATGGTGCCAAGCAAACCGTTGCCGTGAATATTCCCAGTAGCAAAGGCAAAATTTTTCACATGGATAATGCTGTTTATGAAAATGCCTTTGCAGCGGTTGAAGATAGTCTAGCGACAACTAAAAATGAACGAACAATAGCGAAGCTTAACAAATTTTATACGTTTGACACTTGTCCGACCTGTCAAGGCACACGTCTCAATCCGGAACGATTAAAACAGCAGCTCAATGAGCGTAATCTAGCAGAAGTGTGTGACTTGCCAATTAACCAGTTACGTACTTTTGCTAACACGGTGGTGGCGTGGTTACCGCCTACCATGCAATCGATGGGGAAGGAATTGATTGACGAGTTGCTAGCTAGTCTACAGCCCCTCGTTGATTTGGGGTTAGATTACTTGACGTTAAGTCGACCAGGAGCCACGTTGTCAACGGGTGAACTTCAGCGTATTCAACTGGGCAGAACGTTGCGAAGCGCAACGACAGGGGTTCTGTACGTACTAGATGAACCGTCTGTCGGATTGCATCCGGCTAACGTAACAGGGCTCATTAATGCCTTCCATGAGTTGGTTGCTCAGGGAAATTCAGTGGTGGTCGTGGATCATGACACCCGGATCATTAGTGCGGCAGATCATGTCATTGAAATTGGTCCCCAAGCAGGTAAATTGGGCGGTACAGTTGTGGATCAAGGAACGGTTGTTGAGATCAAAAACAGTGCACAATCGTTAATTGCACCATTTTTAACGGGTCGAGCACAGTTACGGGAACGCCCTACGCTGAGTTCAACTGACTTATGGGCCAAGGGGCGGCTGGCTATTGAGGTAGCGGACCGATTTAATATCAACGATGTGTCAGTGGCCTTTCCTAAGAACCGGTTAACCACGGTGACGGGGATGAGTGGTGCTGGAAAAACAACGTTAGTCCTAGACAGTTTGATTCCAGCAATTGAGGCTGAGGTTGCGCATCACCCGTTGCCAACCCATGTTCGCCAGATTGAACGGGGGAAGATTCGTCATATCGTGACGGTTGACTCAGTTCCCGTGGGTAAGAATGTGCGCTCAACGGTAGCAACCTATACGGATATGCTAGATCATTTACGCAAATTATTTGCGGCAACGCCGGCGGCCCAAGCACATGGATATACGAATAGCCGGTTTTCATACAATGTTAAAGCAGGGGCCTGTCCACTGTGTAATGGAACCGGTCAAATCTCATTAGATGTGCAGTACTTACCGGATATTATCGAAGTTTGTCCGCAATGCCAAGGGCAGCGGTACAATCGTGAGACCCTAGCGGTGAAGTGGCAAGGATATAGTATTGCCGATATTTTAGCCTTGTCCGTGGATGAAGCCTTGCCAATTTTTGCGACAGAAAAGGCGATCAGCCAGACCTTGCAGGCGCTCCACGATATGGGGCTGGGCTATCTATTATTAGGGGAAAGCACCCCCGCTTTATCGGGAGGCGAAGCTCAGCGATTAAAACTGGTGTCGCGAATTGGTAAACGACAAAACGGCACTTTGTTTATTTTTGATGAGCCGACGGTGGGTCTACATCCTTTAGATATCCAACAACTGGTGAAGGTCTTCGATCAACTCATTTCACAGGGGGCCACCGTGATTGCCATTGAACACGATCTTGACTTGATTGCCAATGCTGATTATGTGATTGATATGGGGCCCGGTGGCGGAATTAATGGCGGCCAGGTAGTGGCTGTGGGAACGCCTAGCCAAATTAGTGCGAATCCAGCTAGTGTTACGGGACGCTATTTAAAAGAAGAATTACATCTGTTTGCGCAGCATGTATAGGAGATTTAGGTAACTAATAGTATAAATGAGAGGGAATGCTTAGTGTAAACCATTGAGAGCATTTCCTTTTTGATTGCAGGTAAAGGTAATGTTGATAAACCGGAGATTATTGAGGAAGGTATTCTCAGACTTGAAGTTCGCTGCAAATGAGATAGTATATAATGCAAGTGGGGGGATGCGTGTGAGTTATAGTAGACCATTTTATCGTGTGGTCGCGTTTGTTCTTGGTCTGATGTTGTTAGTGATCCCTTTGACAGCACAATATTCTAATTTCGCAATCCCCGCTATTATCTTGGGGCTAGTATATGTATATTATATGTGGGTGGTTTCGTTGTTGCATAAGCGAGCCAGGGTATTTATTAGACTCTTTATCCATTTGATCTATACCACAATTGCGGTTAGAACGATGTACGTTGCTTGTGATCATATTTTTATGATGCATAATCTCATTAGCTGGATTGACATGCTATTTGCATTGGTTGCTTTTGGTATTTTTGGGATTAAGACGGTTATAATTTTTGTCAATAATTATGATGATATTATTAGTCTGCTGCATTAAACTGAGAGCGTAAAATATCTTGTGTAAATGCATAAAAGATTTCTGAATTGTATA
>OMJG01000794.1_pt1 | contig 21374 bp, 21 predicted proteins | sample 1646431 | NCBI WGS metagenome assembly OMJG01 (sample SAMN03771674, study PRJEB25209) | food metagenome | isolation source: Cotija cheese | place: Mexico:Jalisco,Michoacan | collected 2011-12-12
TGGTGCAGAAATCGTTCTTGAAGCAACTGGTTTCTTCGCAACTAAAGAAAAAGCTGAACAACACTTGCACGCTAACGGTGCTAAAAAAGTTGTTATCACAGCACCTGGTGGAAACGATGTTAAAACTATCGTTTTCAACACTAATCACGAAATCTTGACTGGTGAAGAAACAGTTATCTCTGGTGCATCATGTACTACTAACTGTCTCGCACCAATGGCTGATGCTTTGAACAAAAACTTCGGTCTTAAAGTTGGTACAATGACAACTATCCACGGTTACACTGGTGACCAAATGACTCTTGATGGCCCACACCGTGGTGGTGACTTCCGTCGTGCACGTGCTGCAGCTGAAAACATCGTACCTAACTCAACAGGTGCTGCTAAAGCTATCGGTCTTGTATTGCCAGAATTGAATGGTAAACTTCAAGGTCACGCACAACGTGTACCAGTTCCAACTGGTTCATTGACAGAACTTGTATCAGTTCTTGATAAAGAAGTTACTGTTGAAGAAGTAAATGCAGCTATGAAAGCAGCATCTAACGAATCTTACGGTTACAACGAAGATGAAATCGTTTCATCTGATATCGTAGGTATCTCTAACTCTTCACTCTTTGACGCTACTCAAACTGAAGTTACTACAGCTGACGGCGTTCAATTGGTTAAAACAGTTGCTTGGTACGATAACGAAATGTCTTACACATCTAACCTCGTTCGTACACTTGAATACTTCGCTAAAATCGCTAAATAATTCTGTTATTTAACGTTAGAAACAGAGAAGCTTAGCTCCTCTGTTTTTTTGTTGTCTTTATTTTTTAGAGCGTCTTTGAGATTTTTTTCATAATATAGTACACTATAGGGAGTAGTGGTTGAGAAAGCAGGAATTGGATTATGGATAAAAATTCGAAAAAGCGAAGAGTTATTTTTGGAAGTATCCTTACGGGTCTTTTACTTGTTGGCATAGCTACATTCCTGATTGTTGTTGTCTATTCAACACCTAAAAAAGATACCTCGCGGGCTTTAAATCATCATAAAACTTCAGAAAGTTCAATGATGAAGATGAGTTCAACTCAAGGGAGTAAATCAGATCCGATACAGACAGCTTTAACGGAATGGAAGGGTTTAGCTCTTAACCAACAAATTGCTTTATTGGCTCAGTCCTATGCTAAATTAAATCCTCAGTCCACAATTTTATCATCGGACCATATGGCAATGACAGGGGATATTGATGATGGTACAATAGAGTGGTATGATTCAAACAAAATTATCCATAAGGTTAATGTGAAAATTAACCAAACGATGATTAAATATAACTACATCAATGCTGAAACATGGGAAACAGAAGAGCAAGTAACAAAGATAGATACGGTTCTTGCAGATTATTTTGAAACCCCCACAGCTAAACAAGTTACTGAAGAAATAGCTGCCAGGCTAATCGATTCTGCCAGATTGACAAGCTTAAATGCTGAGATGAATTTAGAACAAATTGCTCAAGGAGATTATTCAAGTGTGCAAGGCACTTGGAAAAATTTGGGAGGCAGCACACTAACTTTTGAAACTAATCAGTGTTACATAGTGGAGGGTGAACAGAAAACCAGACTTATTCTGACTACTCTATCAGCAGATAATCCGCAAAATCAAGGATTCCTTATGGTAAATAGCAATCCTGAAGGCTCTCCTGCTGGAGCAGGACTCTCCTTTATTCCAACAGGTTATGATTGGGCAGATACAGACAAAGCGAAACCTCGTATTTGGTTGTCCAACACTTTTGGTCCAAGTGTACAGAACTTACCAGAGAGACAAAAATTAGGAATACAAGAAGCAATTTACTATAAAGTAGATTAAACACATAATAAACAATAAAAAAAACAGAAAATGGAGAAAAAATGGAAACACCTAAATGCCCAACTTGTTCAAGTGAATATACTTATGAACTCTCAGACACGACATTTGGATGCTCAGAATGCGGCAACGAATTTACACAAGCAGATTTAGAAGCAGATAAATTTGTTGTGCTTGACAGTGTCGGACAACCTTTAGCTGATGGGGATGCTGTAATTATCATACAAGATCTTCCAGTAAAGGGAATGCCAAAGTCCATTAAAAAAGGTACAAAAGTTAAAAACATACGTATCAATGAATTTGGGAAAAATGAACACTATATTGATTCAAAAATTGATGGTTTTGGGGCCATTGGATTGAAGGGATCTGTTGTCAAGAAAGCATAAGCAATAGAAAAATGACCTTCTGGTCGTTTTTTTTTATTTGAGTATAAAGGAGAAGGTAGTAAAACAGCTTTTCTGCTATAATGAACTTATGAAACTAACAGACAGTATACAATACCTGAAAGGTGTCGGACCTAAATCTTTTGAAAATTATCAAAAGCTTGGCATTTCCACAATACAGGATTTATTGCTTTATTTTCCTTTCCGTTATGAAGATTTTGCTGGACGCTCCATTTTTGAGTTAGTAGATGGAGAAAAAGCAACGGTGATTGGTGAAGTGGTAACACCCGCTAATGTCCAGTATTATGGATTTAAACGCAACAGACTTACTTTTAAACTCAAACAAGGGGAAGCTGTAGTTGCTGTGAGCTTTTTTAATCAGCCCTATTTAGCGGATAAGATTGAGGTTGGAAAAGAGGTTGCGGTTTATGGCAAATGGGAACAAAAAAAGCAGCAACTGCTGGGCATGAAAATATTAACACAAGCAGAAGATGGCTTTTCCCCCGTGTATCATCTTACCGCAGGGATGAAGCAATCCAGCTTGGTGAAAACAATTCAAATGGCTTTTGAGAGTGGGCTTTTATCGGAATTAAACGAGAATCTGCCAGACTATTTATTGAAAAAGTATCGATTGATGCCTCGGCAGGAAGCGGTACGTGCCATGCATTTTCCAGATGATATGGAGATGCACAAGCAAGCTTTAAGGCGCGTGAAGTTTGAAGAACTCTTTTACTTTCAACTGAAGTTGCAGGCTTTGAAACATAAAGAGAAAGCACAACGCTTTGGACGAAGGGTTATTTTTGACCAGCGGTTGATGGAAGAAAAAATTAAAAATCTTCCTTTTGAACTGACAGGAGCCCAACAAAAATCCTTAGACGAAATTTTAGCAGATATGTCTTCAGCTTACCATATGAACCGTCTTTTACAAGGTGATGTCGGTTCAGGGAAAACAGTTGTTGCTAGTTTAGCAATGTATGCAGCAGTCTTATCTGGGCTTCAAGCTGCTATAATGGTTCCGACTGAAATTTTAGCGCGACAACATTTTGCTAACTTACAAAATCTTTTTCCTGAACTAAAAATTAGTCTTCTTGTTTCGGGATTAAAAGTTGCGGAGCGAAGAGCGATACTAGAAAGTTTAGCAAGTGGTCAGACACAAATGGTTGTGGGAACGCACGCTTTAATTCAGGAAGGGGTTGATTTTTATGATTTGGGGCTGGTCATTACCGATGAACAACATCGCTTTGGGGTTAACCAACGGAAAGTCTTACGCGAAAAGGGTCAAAATCCTGATGTACTTATGATGACTGCGACACCAATTCCTCGGACCTTGGCGATCACAGCTTTTGGTGATATGGATGTCTCCATTATCGACGAATTACCTAAAGGGCGGCAACCGATTACGACCAGATGGGTAAAACACGAGCAACTTCCAGAGGTCTTGAAATGGATAAAAGAAGAACTGGAGCAGCAGGCACAAGTCTATTTTATTTCACCACTTATTGAAGAATCAGAAGCTTTAGATTTAAAGAATGCTGTAGCTCTTTATGAAGATCTAAACCAATACTTTGGCGAAGAAACAGGCATAGGTTTACTGCACGGGAAAATGAAAAATGAAGAAAAAGACCAGATTATGCAGACCTTTAAAGCAGGGGATTTGTCGGTTCTGGTTTCCACAACGGTTATTGAAGTTGGTGTGGATGTGCCAAATGCAACGATTATGGTGATTATGGATGCGGATCGTTTTGGGCTCTCTCAGTTGCATCAGTTAAGAGGCCGTGTAGGACGGGGGAGTAAGAAGTCCTATACGATTCTCGTTGCCAATCCCAAGACAGAATCAGGTAAAAACCGGATGAAGATAATGTGTCAAACGCAGAATGGTTTCCGTTTAGCTGAAGAAGACCTGAAGATGCGCGGATCCGGAGAAATATTTGGCGTACGTCAATCAGGTTTACCAGAATTTCTAGCAGCTGATATAGTGAATGACTACAATATTTTAGAAGTGGCACGTCAAGAAGCGCAGGAAATTTTTAAAACACCTGACCGTCCAGAATATCAGATGATGCTTGCAGACTTGGATGTTGACGGTGGTTTTGATTAACGTTTCAATTATGAATTCAAGAAAGGATGATAAAAATGGGACTTCTCTTAGCATTTCTAGGTGGTGGACTTTCTTTGCTGAACTTTTCTGCCGAATGGCGGTTTCTTTCCTTGCAGCTTATTTTCACTCTCCTTTCCTTAAGTAGTATGTTCGCCTATAAAGGAAAGCGCACAAGAAGATCCTATGAAGGAGATGGCACAAGTATCTTCACCTTTGGCTTTGCCTTGTGTTTCCTTTCATTTATCGGATCAGCATCAATTCTTCTGGCCTTATTCATGGGCTGGCAGTGAACAAAAAAACATAAGTGGAATTTCTCCTACTTATGTTTTTTTATTTTCCTAAGCAGAACTGGCTGAAAAGCTGAGTAATCAGTTCATCCGGTGCAGCTTCTCCGGTTATTTCACCAAGCAATTGCCAACAGCGCGTAACATCCACTTGGATGAGGTCCACAGGAAGTCCCATCGCCAAACCTCTATTTGCTTCCTTCAAGGCATCTAAAGCTTGTTCGACTAGGCCGATATGACGTGCATTGGAAAGAGTAGTTGCATCTTTTGTTTCAATTTCCCCAGAGAAAAATAGCGCGCGTATTTGTTTTTCGACGGCATCAAGATTTTCATTTTTTAAGGCAGAAATTCTGATAAAGTCTTTAGGGAGTTTTTCGAGCTCAATTTTTTCTGGTAGATCGGTCTTGTTCAACAAGACGATACGGTTTGTCGAAGAAGAAAGTTCCAATAATTCCAGATCTTTGGGAGTTAAAGGTGACGAAGCATCAAGCACAAGTAAGACCAAGTCGGCTTCTTCTAAGGCTTTTTGACTACGCTCAACACCGATCTTTTCGACGATATCCTCAGTTTCTCGTATACCAGCAGTATCAATTAACTCAAGGGGCACACCACCAATATTGGCAAACTCTGTGATAACATCACGTGTTGTTCCGGCTATGTCGGTAACAATGGCTTTTTCCTCACGTAAAAGTTGATTGAGCAAACTTGATTTACCAACATTTGGCCGGCCAATAATTGCTGTTCTCAAACCTTCACGCAGAATCTTACCGCGTTTAGCTGTGGCAAGAAGTGTTTCCAGAAGTTGCTCAAAATGGGCTGTTTTTTCCAGAAGCATTTGACTTGTCATCGTTTCAACGTCATCATATTCGGGGTAATCAATATTGACTTCCACTTGCGCGAGCGATTCTAAAATTTCTTGACGAATGTTGTTAATCAAGTTAGAGAGGCTTCCATCGAGCTGTTTTACAGCAATATTGGCTGCCTGATCTGTTTTAGCACGAATCAAATCCATTACGGATTCGGCTTGCGCCAAGTCAATACGTCCATTTAAAAATGCACGTTTAGTAAATTCACCTGGTTCAGCGAGGCGAGCGCCAGAGCGCAGCAGGAGTTGCAAAATTTCTTGGGTGACAGCAATTCCGCCGTGTGTGTTAATTTCCACAAGATCTTCACGCGTAAAGGTTTTTGGAGCTTTCATTACAGAGAGCATAACTTCATCAACGAGACGGTCCTCGTCAAAGATATGACCATAGTTGATGGTGTGTGAAGCAACTTTATCGAGATCTTTCCCTTGAAAGACCTTTTTAGCGATTGAGACAGCATCGCTACCAGACAATCGGACGATAGCAATTGCTCCTTCACCTAAAGGTGTGGAGATGGCTGCTATAGTATCAAATTCTTTTGTTATCATATTTTTATCCTAATTACTAATTTCAGTATGCCCTATTATATAACAAGTCGTCATAAAAATAAAGATTCGTCAACTCTTTCTTAAAGGTTTATCTTATCCATATTAAGCAAAATTCTAGTAAAATAAAAGTATGAGATTGGATAAATATTTGGCGGAAGCCGGGCTGGGATCACGTAAAGAAGTTAAGGTGATTCTCAAGACAGGAAAAGTGACAGTGAATGATCAGAAGGTGAAAGACGGCAAACTACATGTTGAGCCAGATAAAGATTCTATAAATTATGATGGGCAACCCATAGGCTATCAAGAATTTTATTATTACCTCCTTAATAAACCCGCTGGTGTTGTTTCGGCAACGAAGGATAATAAGGACAAAACAGTTGTCGAATTATTAAAGGGAAAAGATTTTCGCGAAGATCTTTTCCCTGTAGGGCGCTTAGATAAAGATACAGAAGGCCTTTTGTTGCTTACAAATGATGGGCCACTGAGCCATAATCTTCTGAGCCCTAAAAAACATGTAGAAAAAGAATACTTTGCTCAAATCCAAGGCCAGGTTACACAAGAGACTGTTCGAGAATTTGCAGCAGGTTTGACCTTGAAATCTGGAGAAAACGTCAAACCAGGTCAACTTTTTATTGAGAAATCAGAGGAGAATAAAAGTGAAATTCGCCTGATTATTCATGAAGGTAAATTTCATCAGGTCAAACGAATGTTTGAAGCTGTAGGGATGAAGGTAACTTATCTCAAACGGTTACGTATGGGAAGTTTAAGATTGGATCCGGAATTAACTAAGGGAGCATACCGTCCGCTCACAGAAGAGGAAATTTTAAAACTCAAGGAGTAGCTATGGAAGAAATAGTTTCTGTAAAAAATCTAAGTGTCCAATTTGAAAAAGAAGAGGTTTTAAAAAAACTATCTTTAAGTCTCTTTGCAGGAGAAATTGTTGGACTCATCGGTCCTTCAGGTTCGGGAAAGTCAACTTTTATGAATGCCTTACTCGGGATTGTTGCTCCTAATAGTGGAGAAATCAAACTACTTGATATCTCGATTCCTAACCGCAAAGTGATGCGCAAAATTGGCTATATGGCACAGTCGGATGCCTTGTTTACAGAACTTACAGGGAAACAAAATATGGAATTTTTTGGAGCCCTGCAAGGAAAAATAAGTGAAGAGGAGCTGCTCAAAGCTGCTCAAACCGTTGGGTTAACATCAGCTTTGTCCAAGGCTGTTTCGAAATATTCTGGTGGAATGAAGCGTCGCTTATCTTTAGCAATTGCTCTCCAGACGGGTGCTCCTCTCTTATGCCTAGATGAGCCCACAGTTGGTATTGATCCAGAACTTCGACAGGAAATATGGACAGAGCTTAAGCGACAAGCAGAGATGGGCAAAGCTATTCTCTTGACGACACACGTAATGGAAGAGGCATTTATTCAAGCAGCTCAAGCAGGTGATTATGATGAGAATTAAAGCGATTTTTAAACGTATACTGCTACAAAGGTTGAGAGATAAACGAAGCTTGGCTTTACTTTTCTTTGCTCCCCTTGGCATTATCAGTCTTTTATATTTTCTTCTTCAAGTTCCTTCGGATATAAAATATCGTGTGGGTCTACAAGAAAACCAACCTGTTTTAGCACAAGTTCTCAAGCAGAACGAAAAACTAAAAGTGATTGAAATAGAAGAAACGTTAAATACTCGAGAAACAGTAAATACTCACAATTTAGATGCTCTGATACAGCTGGTAGGAAATGAAATAGAAGTAACTTATGCAAATAGAGATACGTCAAAAACACAGGCACTTACTCAGATGATTGGACAAATTGCTCAAAAGATCCCAGCGAGTATGCGAGAAAACCAAGCAAAAAGTTCTGCAGAAAAAGTGCCGCAAGCCTTGTTAGGAACACTAGCTCTGAATATAAAAAGTCATTATCTTTATGGTGACAGTTCCCTGAGTATATTTGATAATCTAGCGCCACTGTTGGTAAGCTTCTTCGTTTTCTTCTTTGTCTTTTTAATATCAGGCATTTCTCTTGTTAATGAACGAAGCAGTGGTACACTTATGCGAATGCTGGTTACACCTGTAAGACGTACTGAAATTGTGGCAGGTTATACTTTAGCCTACGGTTTCCTCGCACTACTTCAAACAAGCTTAATTGTACTTTGGACACGTTATGTTTTACAAATGCAGATTTTGGGGAACTTTATATTAGTCTTGTTGATTAATTTGTTGATTGCTCTGATTGCGCTGTTGATTGGACTTTTGTTGTCTGCCCTTGCGAAAACTGAATTTCAATTTATTCAGTTTGTTCCGATAGCTGTCGTACCACAATTCCTTTTTTCAGGTATTATTAATGTCGACACAATGGCAGCGCCCTTACGCTGGATTGCACATATTATGCCTCTGTATTATGGCGTTGATGCACTTCAAAAAGTAGTGAAACAAGGCGAAGGTTTCTCTCAAATTGGAAACAATCTGTTTATTTTAGGAATGCTTGCTCTTGTATTTTATGTAGCTAATGTAGTGGCTTTGAAAGGTTTAAGAAAAACTTAGATATTCAAATAAAAAGCGAGTTATTTTCGATTTTTTGTTATAATGATTGAGAAGAGTATTTGAAGGGATTTTACAAATGGAAAATTTGAAAAAACAAGTGGGTATAAAAGCAGCTGAGTACGTGAAGTCTGGTATGATTGTTGGATTGGGAACAGGTTCAACGGCAGCTTTCTTTGTGGAAGAATTGGGGCGCCGTGTTAAAGAAGAAGGTTTAGATATTGTTGGAGTAACGACGTCAAATGTAACCAGTCAGCAAGCTGAAAGTCTTAATATCCCTTTAAAATCAATTGATGAAGTGGATTATGTTGATTTGACAGTAGACGGTGCAGATGAAATTGATACAGCCCTTAATGGTATTAAAGGTGGTGGTGCGGCCTTGCTGATGGAAAAAATCGTTGCAACATATTCTAAAGATTATATTTGGATTGTTGATGAAAGTAAACTTTCAGAAAATCTTGGCAGTTTTAAAGTTCCTGTCGAAGTTATCCCTTACGGCTCAGAGCAGTTGTTCCGAAAATTTGCAGCGGCTGGTTATGCACCAACATGGCGGATGAATGCCCAAGACAAGCTCATCACTGATATGCAACATTATATTATTGATTTGCATATTGAGAAGATTACTGAGCCAGAAATGCTAGCTGAAGAGCTTGATTTAACAGTGGGAGTTGTCGAACATGGTTTGTTTAATAACATGGTCAAAAAAGTTATTGTTGCAGGACAAGGCGGAGTTAAACTTATAGAAAAATAAAAAGAAGGAGTGTGCTCCTTCTTTTTATTTGTTCTTAAGCCATTGTTCTACGCCCCACTTATGAGAACCGCGCTTGAGTTTAACCAAAGCAGTCGGAACGTCAAACCAGAAAATTTTATTGAAATCCTCAAGAGGAGCCTGATCAAAATGAACTTCCAAAGTCTCGTAGATATAAGCAGGATTGCAAAAATATTTATCCCGATGTGAGCTATAAAAATATTCGTCGGCCTGTCCGAAATAACGTCCTAAAGTCGCAGTCGCACCTAACTCTTCCAGAAGTTCTCTTTCTAAGGCGCGAGCATGGTTTTCATCTGCTTCAATTTCTCCACCAGGGAGAAAAAAGGCTCCGTTTGGTGCTTGCACAAGACAGATTTGGCTCTTGTTTTCACGTGAAACAATACCATACACTCCATAGCGGTATTGGTAATCAACTCCGGCAATTTTTTCACCGAAGACTGGAATTTCTTGTTGTGTCATATTTACGGACCTCCGATATAATTTTATAGAAGAAAATTTAATTATATTCTATCAAAAAGTTGACAATTTTGATAAAATAAAGAGGCTAAACAAAGCTCTTGCGAAGGGAAATATGAACAGTGAAAAAATTCAATCTTAGTAAAATGATTATTATCGCCTTAATTATTGTTATTTCAGCATTTACAGCAATCTTCATCTCGGCTGATAATTTTAAAAATAATAAAAATCCATCAACGATGACACAAATTATTAATGATGGTACAGGAACCATAGACAGAATCATTGGTGCACCGATCCGCTTTGTTCAAGACAAAGCCAAGCAAGTGGGCAATCTTTTTGATACATACAAGCAAAATCAGTCCCTAAAAACACAGGTGGCAGACTTAAGTAGTTCAAAAAATAATCAAGAAAGTCTAGAAGTTGAAAATAAAGAATTAAAAGAAGCATTGAAGCTTCAAGAAACATTAACAGACTATAAGAGTATTTCTGCAAATGTGATTACCCGTAATCCGGCCAGTTGGGCAGATACGCTCGTAATTGATAGCGGCAGTAAACAAGGCATCAAAAACCGTCAACTCGTCATGGCTAATGGGGGTGTTATTGGGCGTGTAAGTCAGGTAAACGAAAATTCCTCTAAAGTTTCCTTGTTGAGCTCCGATAAAGGTATTGACGCTAAAATCCCCGTTCGCCTTGGTAGCCCGAGTGATCCAGTAAATGGACTTCTTGCGAGTTATGATGATGATCAGAATGCTTATGTTGTCACTTCTTTAGTAGGGGAAGGTAATATCGAAAAGGGAAGCCAAGTTGTTACTAGCGGTCTTGGAGGTGATTCGCCGCGTGGTCTCTTGCTTGGAACCGTAATTGATGTTAAAGAAACAGATCAAGGCTTGAACCGTAAAGTATATGTGAAACCTGCCAGCAATTTGTATGATATCCGGTTTGTCTTTGTGATTCAAGGCATGATTGGAGGCAACTAAATATGAGTCGTTTTAGCTTCCAGTTTTTTAGTCCCTTATTTCTTTTTTTCCTACTCTTGCTTGATGGGCAGCTGACGCATTTCTTTACGGCTTTGTCTGGTGGAAGTATTATGCCTGTAAGCCACTTGTTGCTCATTTTTATGGTATATACTGTGACACAGCACCGTCATAGCTATGTTCTTATCGTAGGTGTTCTTTTGGGAATTATCTATGACAGCTACTTTTTGGGAATTTTTGGTATTGCAAGTTTGATTTTACCTCTTATTGCTCTTTTCGTTTATCAAATCCAAACGGTTGTCTTTACCAATCGTTGGACACGTTTATTTACAGTGATTATCATTGTTTTTGCTTTTCAAGTTTTAAGTACGCTTATTGTTAACTTAGTCGGTGTTGTCAATGTCAATTTTGTCTCATTTATCGTTAGGCAACTTGCACCAACGTTAGCCCTAAATATTGCCTTTGCAATACTGCTGCAATGGCCTTTAGAAAAGATGTATCGCCTTCGGTGAACATCTTTTTTGTAATCAAAGAGTAAAAAAAGTATTCTTAAAGAAATTAAATTGACTTGATTAAGTTATAAAAGAGTGTTATACTTGGGACTATCTTGGCGTTATATTTATAAATTATAGAAAACGGGAAGAAAAGAAAACTATGAAAAAGAAACTTATCACAGCATTGATGTTGTCGACAGTCATTTTATCTTCGGGTGCAAGCCTTGGAGCGGTAAAAGCGGACAGCACAGATGATCAAATCGCAAAGCAAGATGCAGCAATCAGCGCTGCTAAAAGTTCTTCTGCTGAAGCGCAAGCAAAAGTAGATGCGATTCAATCACAAGTAAATAGCTTACAATCTAAAAAAACTTCAACAGCAAATGAAGTAAATAAATTGATGAAGGAGCAAAAAGAACAATCAGCAGAGATTGCTCGTTTGCACAAAGACATCAAAGAACGTAACACAGCTCTTGAAGCACAAGCACGTAGCGCTCAAACAAGCGGTTCAGCGACAGACTATATGTCTACTATCTTGGATTCAAAATCTTTGACTGATGCAATTCAAAAAATGACAGCGATGGCAACCGTTTCTGGTGCCAACAAAGCCATGCTTGAAAAGCAACAAGAAGATGAAAAAGCTATTCAAGCTAAGTTGAAAGATAATGAAGCAAAATACGCTAAAGCTACAAAACTTCAACAAGAGTTAGAAACACAAAGTAACGAGTTGGCAAGCCAAGAAGCCGCCCTCAAAGTTGCTCAGTTAAATTATCAAACAACAATTGCTAACTCTGAGAGTAAAAAACAAAGTTTGATTGATCAAAAAGCAGCTGCAGTAGCTGCCCAAGAAGCTGCAGCTAAAAAAGCTGCAGAAGTGGAAGCTCAACAAGCTAAAGCTGAACAAGCTGCTCAAGCTGCTCAAAAAGCACAAACAGAACAAGCTGCAGCATCTAAGAGCGAAAATAAATCAGATGCAAGTACAGTAAATACAGAAACAGTACCTGTTGTTACAGCACCTGTTGAGACTACTCCAGCGGCTTCTGCACCAGCAGCATCAACGCCAGCTGTAGAAGAAAGCAAACCAGCATCAAACAATAACACAACAACTACGAATACTGGTTCAAACTCAACTACAACTACTGATACTGGGTCAAATAATACTAGCAATAATAATGTATCTGGTGGTTCAGGTTCATCAAGTACTCCAGGAACAAGCTTGAGCAATCCTTACCCTTGGGGACAATGTACTTGGGGTGTTTGGGAATACTTCGGTGGAAGTATTCCTACTTACGCTGGTAACGCCGGTGACTGGGTAGTTTACGCAAATAGTGGACCAGCAGTTGGTACAATTGCGGTATTCCCTCCAGGTAACCAAGGTGCAGGTGGCGTAGGTCACGTTGCTGTGGTCACAGCTGTAAATGGTGATAAACTTACTGTCTCAGAAACAAACTTCTCAGGTCCTAATGGTGGAGGCCTCGGCATCCGCACAACTCGTGAAGTGTCAGCTGCAGGTGTAAGTTTCATCCGCCCATAAAAAATAACTCAAAACAAGTAATGAAATATTGCTTGTTTTTTTGTGCATTGATAAAAAACAGAAAACGACAGAAACAAACTTAAACGTAACTGTAATTGATTTGTTACAAAACAGGTGGAGGCACATGATACAATATACTATATTCACCGAACTAACCTAGGGAGGCAAATTTAAAATTTTATGAAGAAAAAACTTATTACAGCATTGATGCTCTCGACAGTCGTGCTTACGGCTGGCGCACCTTTTGCTGCCGTAAAGGCTGATTCAACAGATTCAAAAATTGCACAACAAGATTCAAAAATCGCTAATGCAAAGAATGAAGCTGCTAAAGCGCAATCACAAGTTGATTCAATTCAATCACAAGTAAGCACTTTAAAATCAAAGCAAACATCAATGACTAAAAAAGTTAATGAGTTGATGGCTCAACAAAAGGAACAATCACAACAGATTCAAAAGTTGAGTGAGAGTATCAAGGAGCGCAATACTGCCCTTGAAGCTCAAGCACGTAGTGCACAAACTGATGGTTCAGCAACAAACTATATGTCTGCTGTACTAGACTCAAAATCTTTAACAGATGCGATTCAAAAAATGACAGCAATGGCAACTGTTGCTGGCGCTAACAAGTCAATGATTGAGCAACAACAAGCTGACCAAAAAGCTATTCAAACGAAGTTAGCTGATAACCAAAAGAAATATGCTGAAGCAACAAAACTTCAACAAGAGTTAGATGCACAAGCTAATGAGTTGGCGACACAAGAAGCTGCTCTCAAAGTTGCTCAGTTAGACTACCAAGCTACAGTAACTACTGCAGAAGGCAAAAAACAAGATTTATTGAGCCAAAAAGCAGCAGCAGAAAAAGCAGCTCAAAAAGCAGCAGCAGCAGAAAAAGCAGCAGCAGCGAAGTCTGTAGTAGCTCAACAAGAAAAAGCTGTAGCTGCAGCACCTGCAGCTTCTAATCCAGCTCCAGCTGCTAATAATACTGCTGACAATAGCAATTCGTCTACACCATCGACTGGAAATAATACAGGTGGCAATGGTAATTCTTCTAAACCAACGCCAACACCAGATCCAACTCCGATACCAACACCAGATCCAGTTGGCATAAACCCTTATCCATGGGGACAATGTACTTGGGGAGTTTGGGAATACTTTGGAGGCAATATACCAACTTACGCAGGTAACGCAGCAGACTGGGCAACATATGCTAATAGTGGTCCTGCTGTCGGAACAATTGCAGTATTTCCACCAGGTAACCAAGGTGCAGGTGGTTTTGGTCACGTTGCTGTGGTCACAGCAATCAACGGTGATAAACTCACTATCTCTGAAACAAACTTCTCAGGTCCGAATGGAGGTGGTTTAGGTATCCGTACAACTCGTGAAGTTTCAGCTTCTGGTGTAAGTTTCATTCGACCATAATTAAATAAAATTTGAATACAAACTACGGTTTGTATTTTTTATCTCTAGGATTTAGCACTCTTTATATAAGAGTGCTAATTTTTTTGCCAAAAGTCATAAAAAATGCTAAAATAGATTATGGTAGAAGTGAATATAGTCTACTTTTAGAGAGTAAGTGGTTGGAAAACCAAGTAAATCTCTAAAAATTCCATGTCAAGAAGGTTTAAATCATATGAATAACACAGAATTTTACGAACGCCTAGGTGTGGATAAAAATGCCAGCCAAGACGAAATTAAAAAAGCTTATCGAAAGATGTCTAAAAAGTATCACCCAGATATTAATAAAGACCCGGGTGCAGAAGACAAGTACAAAGAGGTTCAAGAAGCTTATGAAACTTTAAGTGATGAACAAAAACGTGCCAGCTACGATCAATATGGTGCTGCAGGTGCTAATGGTGGTTTTGGCGGAGGTCAAGGTGGTTTCTCTGGCTTTGACGGTTTCCAAAGTGCAGGCGGCTTTGGCGGTTTTGAGGATATTTTCTCAAGCTTCTTTGGTGGAGGCGGTGGCCAAGCTGATCCAAATGCACCACGCCAAGGAGATGACCTACAATATCGTATCAATTTGACGTTTGAAGAAGCTATTTTTGGTGTTGAGAAAGAAATCAAATACCATCGTGAAGAGCTTTGTCACACTTGTGCGGGTTCAGGTGCCAAACCAGGTACTCATGCTGAAACATGTCATAAATGTCATGGACGAGGACAAACACAAGTTATTCGCGACACTCCATTAGGGCGTATGTCAACAAATGTCGTCTGTGATGTTTGTCATGGTACAGGTAAGGAAATCAAATCTCCTTGTCCAACATGTCACGGTACAGGTCACGAAAAATTGGCACACACAGTTAAGGTAAAAGTACCGGCTGGTGTGGAATCAGGTCAACAAATGCGCCTCCAAGGTCAAGGTGATGCTGGGACAAACGGTGGCCCTTACGGTGATCTCTATGTCCGTTTCCAAGTTGCTGCAAGTGATAAGTTTGAACGTGATGGTAGCGAAATTTATTACAAGATGCCATTGAACTTTGTTCAGGCAGCCTTAGGGGATGAGATTGAAGTTCCAACTGTTCACGGTAATGTGAAGTTGAAGATTCCTGCTGGTACGCAAACAGGTACTAATTTCCGACTTAAAGGTAAAGGTGCACCTAAATTACGTGGTAGTGGTCAAGGTGATCAACACGTTGTGATTAATATTGTAACACCAGAAAAATTGAATGATGCTCAACGTGATGCTTTGCGTGAGTTTGCAAAAGCTAGCGGACAAAATGTATCAGAACAGAAAAAAGGATTTTTCGATAAATTTAAATAAAAAAGCTGTCGTTAGACAGTTTTTTTGTTTATCAATTAGGTAAATGCTGCTGTATTTGGTATAATGTTTTTATGAAACTTGTGAATTATAAACCAGACTATCTTCTAGAAGCTGTGTATAACTTGGATGTGGAAAACTTAAAAAAGCGAGACATTCGAGGAATTATGGTGGACTTAGATAATACACTTATTGCTTGGAATAATCCCGATGGAACACCCGAATTGCATCAATGGCTACAAACAATGCGTACAAATGGTATAAAGGTTATTGTTGTCTCAAATAATAAACATGACCGTGTCAAACGTGCGGTAGCTAAGTTTGATGTTGATTTTGTTTCGCGTGCGATGAAACCCTTTGCTTGGGGAATAAATAAAGCCTTAGTTAAACTTTACGAACGACCGGACCATGTCATTATGGTTGGTGACCAATTAATGACAGATATTCGAGCTGCACACCGTGCTGGGGTTCGCAGTATTCTTGTGAAACAATTGGTAGAGTCTGATGGTTGGAGTACCAAGTTTAACCGCTGGCGTGAACGCCGTGTGTGGAAAAAGTTGATTCGGAAATACGGCTATCCTAAATGGAATACAAGATTATAACTCTGCAGAGGCAGAGTTATTTTCTATTATTGGGCTTTTCCCGAGGTTTTCCACTGTATTTTTCTACTTATCCCAAGTTTTCCACAGTTTTACACACCTTATTCACAAAAATGTGGAAAACTGTGAATGAATGTGTGGAAAAAAAGAAACCTCAATGAAGTTTCTTTTTTTTTATTTACATTAAACCGCGTTCTTTATACCATTGATCAGGTTGCCAGATCCACTGTCTTCCATCTTTTTTGAGAAGTTCAAAGGCTTCCTGTGGTCCCATGCTTGCTGCTGGGTATTTCGGAAGATCTTGATGCGCTTCATCCCATGCTTGGCGGATAACATCAATAAGTTCCCAAGAACGGGAAACTTCTTCCCAGTGGGAGAAGTTAGTGCCATCACCATGTAAAACGTCAAGTAAGAGTTTTTCATAAGCTTCAGGAGAATTTCCTAAAATTGCTGCATCATGACGGTAGCCCAATTTGATAGGCGCGATATTGAATCCTTGGCCAACTTCTTTGCCATTAATTGTAAGGGAGAAGCCTTCAGTAGGCTGGATATAAATGGTAAGGATGTTTTCCCCAAGATCTGTATCAAAAATATTATTAGGGTCCTGTTTGAAAACAATGTTAATTCGTGTTCCTTTTTCTGTCAGACGTTTTCCACTACGTACGTAGAAAGGAACACCAGCCCAACGGTCATTATCAATAAGGAATTTTCCAGCGACAAAAGTTTCTGTGTTAGAATTTGGCGCTACAGAGGGTTCAGAACGATAATCTACAAAGTTCTTACCGTCAATCTTACCCTCAATATATTGTCCAGGGATGAAAGCTTCAAGCGCTTCTTGTTTGGAATATTTACGAATGCTATGAAGGGCCTTAACCTTTTCGTTCAAAATATTTTTTTGTGTAAAAGTCTGAGGCTTTTCCATAGCCAGTAAAGCCAAAACTTGAAGCACATGATTTTGAATCATATCCTTGAGCGCGCCGCTCGTTTCGTAATAACCACCGCGATCTTCAACGCCAATACTTTCAGCAAAAGTAATCTGTATATTATCGATGTGGTCCTTGTCCCAGATGGATTCAAACATTTGGTTGGCAAAGCGGATAGCCGAAACGGATTGAATCATTTCTTTTCCGAGATAGTGGTCAATACGGAAGGTTTGATCTTCTGAAAAGACATCTTTAAGTGCAGTATTCAGTTCTTGAGCTGTTTCCAAATCACTTCCGAAAGGCTTTTCGATAATCACACGTTCAAAACCTTTACCTGTCAGAATCTTTTCTGATTTGAGGTGGTTAGCAATGATTGAGAAAAATTGTGGCGCCATAGCCAGATAGAAAACTTGGTTGCAAGCAGTATTATACTTTTCTCGGAGTTCATCTCCGAGCTCCTTGAGGGCATGATAGTGACTGCTGTCATTTACATCATGGCTTTGATAGTAGAAGTGGCTCGAGAAGTCATTGAGTTCTTCTTGGTCACTGCTTAAACCATCTAAAGATTCCATAACGATTTGGCGATAATACTCATCGGTCCATGGGCGACGAGCAGTACCAATCACTGCAAAATTTTCTGCAATTTCGCCTTTTTTATAAAGTTGGAAAAGGGCGGGATAAAGTTTCCGTTTTGCGAGGTCACCAGTAGCCCCGAACATGGTAAAAAGTACTTGTTTACTCATAAGTCTCTTCTTTCTATTGATTATCAAACATCATTTTCAGCATAGTCGATATAAGTATCAACATAATCCAGATAGTCTTTATTTAACTGGGTCTTTATATCTTGATACTCAGCTTCAGTATAATCACGCTCAGCAATTTTAGCACGATAAAAAGGTAAGTTTAATTCTTTTTGAAGTCTCTCTTCAAGCTCTTTACGATTCATAATGATTTCCTTATATGAGAAAAATTTACTACTAAGAAAATTATATCACAAAAATATCTTTGCGCCCTCCAACTGAGATTCTTTCGAATGAAAGTGATAGAATAGGAATATGTCTTTATTAACTTTTACATTTTGCATGCTCATACTTGGCGTTGTTGCCGGTATTGTAGGAAGCATTTTAGGTCTCGGTGGTGGAATTATCATCACACCGATTATTACCTCTTTTTTTGGGGTTGATATAAAATATGCAATCGGTGCAAGTATTGTCGCTGTTATTGCAACGAGTTCAGGTGCTGCCATTTCTTATTTGAAAGATGATCTGGTCAATGTTCGGGTCGCCATGTTTTTAGAAATTTTTACCACAATTGGTGGATTACTAGGAGCGATTTTGGCCGGACTGTTTAATGCTGCGGTATTAAATATACTTTTTGCTTGTTTATTGATTTTTCAAGCCTATAATATGTGGCGTAAGCTACATCAAGGTGAAAAAGTCTTGCAAAATGTTACCTCAGACAAATGGGCAGAAAAGATGAAGCTTAATTCTTCTTACTTTGATAAGCAAACAGGAAAAGAGGTCGCTTATCAAGTGGAAAAAGTCCCAGCTGGTGCATCGATTATGTTTGGTGCAGGAATAGCTTCAGGACTTTTAGGAATAGGTTCGGGGGCATTTAAGGTTTTAGCTATGGATACAACGATGAAAATGCCATTAAAACCGTCAACCGCAACCTCAAATCTCATGATTGGGGTAACTGCAGCAGCTTCAGCGACGGTCTACTTCTTTAACGGTTATGTTGATCCGTCCTTAGCAGGACCTTTAGCGATAGGGATTGTAGCTGGCGCAGCTATTGGTTCGCGTATTATGCCACATTTGCCTGCTCGGACGATTCGCTTGATATTTATTCCTGTAATTGGTCTTATGGCTTTACAAATGATACTTAAAGGACTTGGTTTATGACGGAAGAAAAAGAAAAATTACTTGAAATTGAACTCAGAATAGGAAAAATTTTAAGAGCGGGTGTGTTTATTAGCTCGGCGATTATCATTATTGGTTTAATTATGTTTGTTTTCACGGGGCATTCTGGTTACCCAGGGACGACTTATCCTCGAGGCTTGTCGGAAATTGCAGAGGGGCTTGTCGCTTTTAAAGCCTTCGCTTGGCTTATGACTGGTCTGTTTCTTTTGATTTTAACACCTGTCCTTCGGGTAGTTGCTTCTATTTTTGCCTTTGCAAAAGAAGGTGATAAAATGTATGTCATTATTACGATGATGGTACTCGCTGTATTGATTATAGCTATCCTTTTAGGGCATACAGGTGCGTAAGCTATTTCTTGCAAAACACTATTGAAACTGGTATTATAGGTAGTGCTGGGGGAGTGGTGGAATGGCAGACACGCATGCTTCAGGTGCATGTGCTCGTAAGGGCGTGGGGGTTCAAATCCCCTCTCCCCCATAACCAGTTACAATCTCGCTTAGGCGGGATTTTTTATTTAAGAGGTGAATATATGGCAAGAAGATTGACAAAAGAAGAGCTACAGGAGCGTATAGATGAAAATCCCCTCCGTGCTCTAGCAAGTATAGGAGAGGAAGTAGGTTTAACACGTGTTGGGATTGAAAAATTACTGAAAAGCTATAAGTTAGAAGATTATCGTAATCAAAATATTAAAGCCTTACGTCGAACAGTAGCAAGGCAAAGAAGATTGAACAAATAAAGGAGAAATCATGGCAAAAATCGGATTTATCGGTACAGGAGTAATGGGCGCAGCAATGGCAGGTCATCTACTTGATGCAGGCAATGAACTGTATGTTTATAATAGAACAAAAGCAAAAACTGATTCTTTAGTAGCGCGTGGAGCAACTTACTGCGCGACACCGCAAGAAATTGCAGAAGTAACGGATATTGTTTTTTCTATTGTAGGCTATCCCAAAGATGTTCGCGAAATTTATTTCGGCGAAAAAGGTGTATTTAAGGCAGATGTACAAGGCACGTTTTTGGTGGATATGACGACATCAGAGCCGGCTTTGGCTCAAGAGATTTATCAGGCTGCAAAAGAATCAGGAGCTTCGGCTTTAGATGCTCCAGTATCGGGAGGTGACATTGGGGCAAAGAATGCCAGCTTAACAATTATGGTAGGTGGTGAGAAAGAAGCCTATGAACATCTCTTGCCTTACTTTGAAGCTATCGGCAAAACAATTACACGTCAAGGAGCAGCAGGAGCGGGTCAACATACCAAAATGGCCAACCAAATTGCTATTGCAGGAACGATGACTGCAATGACAGAGCTGATGGTTTATGCAGATAAAGCTGGTTTAGATGTGGAAAAAGTTCTTCAAACAGTAGGAGGAGGCTCGGCAGCCACTTGGTCAATGACTAATTATGCACCGCGTATTTTACGTGAGGACTTTAGCGCGGGTTTCTTCGTTAAACATTTTATTAAAGATTTAGGAATTGCTTTAGCTGAGGCTGAAAAAATGGGGATTGAACTTCCTGCCACAGCAGGAGCGAAAAAACTTTATGATCGTTTAGCAGAAAAAGGATATGAAAATGATGGCACTCAGGCGCTGATTAAACTTTGGTGGCCAGAAGGCGTGAGACCGAATAAATAAAAAAAATAGACCAGGTGGTCTATTTTTTTATTTGAAAACTTACATTTCCTCTGGTGCTTCCACACCAAGCAGACGCAATGCTTCTTTTAAGACAAGAGAAGTTGCATTAGCAAGTGCTAAACGTGCTTGAAGCCCTTCGTTGTCCTCAAGGATACGTACATGTGCATAATATTTGTTAAAAGCTTGTGCTAAGGAAATTGAGTATTTCGCAATGATAGAAGGTTCATACTTATCGGCAGCACGTTTAACAATGTTACCAAAGTCTTGGAGTAGCTTCACAATTTCCCAAGCTTCAGCTGGTGTTTCTTCAACATTGACTGGCTGCGGTACATAATTTGCTTTACGTAAGATTGAACGGATACGTGCATACGCATATTGTACGTAAGGGCCAGTCTCACCTTCAAATGAAACCATCTCTTCAAGGTTGAAGTCATAACCATTGTTACGGTCGGTTTTTAAGTCGTAGAACTTCACGGCACCAACCCCAACTTGTTGTGCAACACGCTCTTTGTTTGGCAAGTCAGGATTTTTATCGTTGATTTGCTTCAGAGCACGTTCTACCGCTTCGTCAAGTGTTGTTTCTAACTTAACAACGTGACCTTTACGTGTTGAGAATTTTTTCCCGCCTTGCGTTACCATACCGAAGGACACATGTGTCATGTTGTCTGACCAGTCATAACCGGCTTCCTTGAGTACTGCCTTCAATTGTTTGAAGTGGTTTTGTTGCTCGCCACCAACAACATAAAGTGATTTTACAAAATCA
>OMJG01000795.1_pt1 | contig 21318 bp, 17 predicted proteins | sample 1646431 | NCBI WGS metagenome assembly OMJG01 (sample SAMN03771674, study PRJEB25209) | food metagenome | isolation source: Cotija cheese | place: Mexico:Jalisco,Michoacan | collected 2011-12-12
CTTTCTGTCGAACTGGAATCCCGCGCGCTACGAGGTCTGTGGGAACGCAACGAGGGGGCGCTTCGAGTGGCCGTCGAGGCCATCGCGGGCATCTCCGGCCGCCTCGTCGTGTGCGGCCTCGGGAAGTCGGGCCACATCGGGAAGAAGATCGCCGCGTCTCTGGCCAGCATGGGCATCCCTTCGTTCTTCTTACACGCCACCGAAGCGCTCCACGGCGACTTCGGCATGTGCACCGGTGAGGACGCCGGCCTGCTCATCTCCTCCTCCGGCACCACAAAAGAGGTCGTCGAAGTGGCAGGCATGATGCGCCTGATCGGCATGCCAGTGGTCACCATGTCTTCCAATGACGCGTCACCCCTGGCCCAACTCGGCTGCGCGAACCTCAATATCTCGGTCGAACGCGAGTCCGACCCTCTCAACCTCGCACCCACGAGTTCTGCGGTCACCACCCTCGTGCTTGGAGATGCACTTGCCGTCGCCCTCCAGGGACTCCTCGATTTCACCGAGGAGGACTTCGGCATGCGCCACCCTGGCGGAGCCCTGGGACGCAAGGTCCTGGCTGAGAGGGGCTTCGACCATGCCTGATCCGACCAGGAAGGGCCTGTGCATCGTCGGCTCCTTCATGATGGATCTCATCGCCTACGCTGATCGCCAGCCTCAACCGGGCGAAACCCTCGTCGGTTACGACTTCATGCAGGCCCCCGGCGGCAAGGGATTCAACCAGGCGCTGGCCGGCGCCCGCGCGGGTGCGCTGACGTCGATGATCGGGCGCCTGGGCATTGACACATTCGGTGATGAATTCCTCGACGCACTGCATGTCGAGGGCATCGACTGCCGAGGCATCATCCGCGACCAACAGTCCGGAACCGGGGTCGGCCACCCTACGGTCGCCAGAAACGGACAGAACGCCATCGTGATTGTCCCCCGCTCCAACAGCGCGGTGACCGTCGATGACATCGCGGCTCACCGCGACGTGATCACATCTGCAGCCGTCCTGCTACTGCAGCTCGAGCTGCCCATGCCTGCCGTCATGGAGGCCGCCAGAATCGCGCACGCCGCCGGGACGACCGTCATCCTCAATCCGGCACCTTTCAGCCCGTTGCCCGATCAGCTGCTCGAGAAGTGCGACGTCGTCATTCCCAACGAGCTCGAACTCGCCCAGTGGGCCGAGCAGGTTCCTGAACACAGTGCTGACCTTGTACCTGAAGCGGCCCAGGCGCTGGCCACCCGGCACAACATCACCGTCATCGCCACTCTGGGCGAGCGAGGCTCCTTCATCGCTTCGCCCAAGCAACCCGCCCAGAACATCGCAGCGTTCCCGGTATCCGCCATCGACACCGTCGGCGCCGGAGACACCTTTTGCGGGTACCTGGCCTCGCTGCTCTCCCAGGGCGTCGCTCTTGCCGATGCCGTCGCACACGCCAGCGCGGCAGCGGCCATCAGCGTCACCCGCAAAGGGGGAAGCACCGCCCCCACGCTCACCGAAACCGTCGACTTCCTGACGGCTGAAGGCCATGCGTCCATCTCCTCCCCCATCACGACAAGGACCGCCTCATGAGTGGATACGGAAACCACGGCTCAAGCCTGCGCGACCTCGCCCGACTCCGCGACACCCGCAGGTCACGGGCCTCTTCCTACGACCGCACCGGCGGAAACGCCGACTGGCTTCCCCTCCACGCGGGCCAGACCGCAACCCTCGCCGACATCACCGGCGCAGGATCGGTCAACCACATCTGGATCACCTGTGCGCCGGAGGTGCCGCCCTCTCCGAACTCGACTGACAACGACTTTCTGCGCAAGCTCGTCCTGCGCGCCTATTGGGACGGCTCCGAGCATCCCTGCCCCTTCAGATGAGCCCCGAGGACGGCAAGGCGTTCAACTGCTGGTTCCCGATGCCCTTCGCCGACGGAGCGAAGTTCGAGATCATCAACGAGTGCGACGAGATGGAGGTGCGCTTCTACTATTACATCGACTACGAGGAGTTCGACTCCCTCGAGGACGGCATGGGCCGCTTCCACGCCTGCTGGAACCACGACACCCCCGCCTCCAGTCTGGCTGATCCGTCGGCCGGCTCCAACGAGGAGTTCCTGTTCAGCGGGAAGAACACCACCGGCGATGACAACTACGTCATCCTCAATGCCTCCGGACGCGGCCACTATGTCGGTTGCGTGCTCAACATCACCAACACACGACACACCTCCCAGTGGAACTGGTACGGCGAGGGCGACGACATGATCTTCGTCGACGGTGAGCCCTGGCCTCCGCGCATTCACGGCACCGGGACCGAGGATTACTTCAACACAGCGTGGTGCCCGACCCAGGAGTACGAGTCCCTGTACCACGGCCTGACCCTGCCGGGCGGGCCGAACTGGTCGGGGCAGATCTCCACCTACCGCTTCCACATCGAGGACCCGATCACCTTCACCCGGTCCATTCGCATGACGATCGAACACGGCCACGACAATCATCGGTCCGACGCCCTTTCCAGCACCGCCTACTGGTACTCGGACCAGACCGACGACGTCATCCCACTCACGCCCGTCGGCGACAGACTCCCCCGAATCGCGTGAGACTCCAATGAACAGCAAGACGACTCACACCGCGATCACTCGACGCAGCGCCCTCGCCCTCGGTGCCGGTCTGGCTGCGGCATCGGCTAGCCAGATCGTTGCCTGCGCCCAGCCCGCACGGGAGCCCGTTCCCGCGCACTCTCCCTCTCGGGACCGCTTCCTGCTGAGCGGGGTGGGCAACGTCCGCCGGATAGCCAAACTCACTGGCCCCAACGCCATGAATGACACCCTCAAGGTCGGATTCGAGGGCGGTGATCTGGGGTCAATGTTCACCGCCGGGGACCGCACCTACTTCCTGTTCGGCGACAACTTCGCCGATCGCTCGCCCGGCCAGACCGGAGGCGGGGGCGGGATCTGGCGCTCCAACGCTCTGGCCTGGACTACCGACACCAATCCGGCCGATGGCATCCGCCTGGACGGCTGGACCACCGACCCCAACGGCAAGGCGACTGAGATCCTTCCGGGCAAGCACGAGCCGGACAACACTGGCGAGGTCACCAAGATCCCGACTCAGGGCTGGGCCGTCGGCCGTACCCTGTATGCCGCCTACATGTCAGTCCGCCACTGGGGAGCCGCCGGCGAATGGGACGCCAACGAAGCCCGGCTGGCCCGGTCCACCGATATGGGCAGGACGTGGACCATCCTGAAGGACGCCGCCTGGCCTGGTGACTCCGGCTTCGTCCAGCTGGCCCACGCCGAGGTCATCTCGGAAGGCCGCCACTGGATGTACCAGTGGGGCATCCCGTCGGGGCGGTTCGGCCAGGTTCGTCTGATGCGCATGCCGTACAGCACAAGCGGGGTCGAGAACCCGAAGCACTGGCAGTACTTCGCCGGCCTGGACCGGCGACGTCATCCGCACTGGTCATCGCGCATCTCTGACGCGCAGATCGTCCTGGACCGTAAGAGCGCCGAACTGAGTGTGCTGTGGTCGCCCAGACTGCGTCGATGGCTCATGACGACGATGGATGCCAACAGCCCGGCAGTTCTCTATGAAGGCATCGACCCGTGGGGACCGTGGAGCGAACCCCACACGATTCTCACCCAGGAACAGTGCCCTGGCCTGTACGGCCCCTACACCGACCCGCGCTACGTCTCTCGTGATGGTTCCCGGATCTACTTCACACTGTCGATCTGGGACCCCTACAACGTCTTCTGGTACTCGATGGATCTCATCGATGCCCGTAGAAGGTGATGCGCCGTACCCAGCCCGTCCTCACCCGCCCCTCGATCTGATTCCGCACCCCCACCCTTCGCCCATCTCACCGATCCCGCCGCTCGCCGATGAACAGGCCTGGATCACCCCCATTCCCCAGATCACAGGGGATCACTCTAAGGAGAGTTCACATGTCCACGAATATCAGCCGCCGAGGACTTCTCGGACTCGGACTTGGCGCCGCGGCCACCGGTCTTCTCAGTGCCTGCGGGTCCGGCACCCCCGGCGAGACCTCCTCCCAGGCTGCCGCCGGGAAGGCCGGAGCCACCACCATCGAGTTCTGGCACCGCACCTTCACCCCCGTGGAGAACACCTGGTACAAGAACATCGTCAAGAAGTACAACGCCGCCCAGTCCAAAGTGAACGTCCACGACACCGAGGTACCTGCCGACGCCTGGGACCAGAAGATGAAGGCCGCTCAGGCCGCGGGCACCGCCCCTGACATCTACACACACTCCGGGTTCATCGCCGACGCCGTCAGGGACGAGCAGCTGCACAAGCTCAACGGGATCGTCCCCGACGAGAAGCTCAAGGAGATCCTGCCGCTGGCCAAGAACGTCTCCGAGATCGACGGCACGTACTACGCCTACCCGTTGCTGGTGGAGGCCCAGTGCGTGATCTTCTGGAACAAGGACATGCTCAAGGCCGCCGGGCTCGATCCCGAGAAGGGCCCTAAGACGTGGGACGAGCTGCTGGCGATGTGCGCCAAGATCAAGCCGACCCTCAAGAAGGGCCAGTACTGCATCGCACCCGCCCAGGACGCCGACACCTTCGCCTGGGCCACCGTCGGCCAGCAGTACAACTTCGCCGGCCACACCGCCCTGACCGACGACTGGACCAAGCCGGACATCTCCAACGACGGCTACCGCAACCTCATGACCTCCTACAAGAAGCTGTGGGACGGCGGTTACATGCCCAAGCAGGCGCTGGCGACCTATCTGACCGCCCAGGACTTCGGGCAGGGAAAGGTCGCCTTCAAGGTGTCCGGGTCCTGGATGATGTCGGAGATCGGATCGGACTACAAGGCGATGCTCAACAAGACCGGAGTGGGACCGTTCCCCTCGGCGTCCTCCTCGATCGATCGCACCGCCACCACTCTCGGCAACTTCAAGTGGGTGGTCGATGCCAAGACCAAGAAGGCCGACGCCGCCGGAGACTTCCTCGCCTGGGCCATCGCCGGCGACAACTCCAACGTCGTCGACTTCTTCGAAGTGACCCAGTACACCAAGGTGCCCGTCCGCAAGAGCGTGCAGGATGCCGTGGCCGCCACCGACGGCGCCGCGAAGGCCCCCTGGTCCAAGATCGTCACCGATCAGATCGCCCCGAAGGCCATTCCCGAGCCCACCTACTCCTGGGACATCTCACTGGCCGTCGGCACGGCCATGGAGTCTGTGATGAAGGGGGCCAAGTCCTTCGAGGACGCCACCAAGACTGCCGAAGCCGCCATCGCGAAGGTCATCAAGCGCGACGGCCTGGCCGACAAAGCACCCAAGAAGTGACCTCCATGACGTCAATCTCTCCTCCCGCCACGGCGCCGGACCCCCTGGCTGAGAACCCGGCCCGCCACCGGCGCTTCAGATACCGCTACGCCAAACTCGCCTACCTGATGCTGGCGCCTGCGGTGGTCCTACTGGGGATCTTCGTCATCTGGCCGGCGATCTACGCCATCTACCTGTCGTTCCAGGACTGGTCGTTCTACAAGGCGCCGAGCTTCGTCGGGTTCCAGAACTTCGTCAACGTCCTGACCGACCCGTTGTTCAGCGACGCCATCGTCCGTGGCCTGAAGTTCGTGCTGATGACCGTGCCCATCATGCTGGTACTGGCGTTCCTGTTCTCATGCCTGGTGGTGAGCGTCGGCAAGAAATTTGCCACCGTCCTGAAAGTCAGCATCTATCTGCCGACGATCATCTCCACGGTCATCACGTCCATCATCTTCACCATAATCTACGACTACTCGGGCGGTCTGCTGAACTGGCTCATCGGCCTGTTCGGCCTCGACGCGATCCCCTGGCTGGGCGACCCGAAGTATGCCCTGAAAGCCATCGCCATCCCGGCGATCTGGCTGGGTATGGGCCTCACCTCGCTCATCATGGTGTCGGCGATGGTCGACATCCCCGAGGAGTTCTACGAGGCCGCCTCAATGGAGGGCGCCAACTGGTGGAAGAAAACCATCTACATCACGATTCCGCAGATGAAGAACGTTCTCCTCTACCTGCTCGTCACCGATTTCGTGGCTTCCCTGCAGCAGTACGAGCTGCCCCTGGTGATGACGAACGGCGGTCCGCTTGACTCGACGATGCTGCCTAACCTGTTCATCTTCAGCCACTTCCGTGGCGATCCGACGGTCGGTTACTCGATCGCCGCGGCACTGCTGCTGTTCGTGGTGCTGGGAGCCATCTCGGCGGTCATCTTCCGCGTCGTCAACTCCGAGAAGTCGGTGGACTGACATGCATGCACATAATTCCGCTTCTCAGATCGAGGACCTGGTACCCATGACCGAGCGCCGCAGAACACCACGAGGCTGGCGCTGGTGGACGGGTGGCGTCCTGAAGGGACTCGTGGGAGCGCTGTTCGTCTTCCTGGCCCTGTTCCCCCTCGCCTGGATGATCATCGCCGGTTTCAAGGCCAAGACGGAAGTACTCGAGACCCCCTTCCAGTTCTTCCCGGAGGTCTGGCACTGGGAGAACTACGCGCGGATCCTCTCCGATCCCACCTTCCTGCGCACCCTCGGATGGACATTCCTGGGGACGGTGCTGTTCACGGCGCTGAGCCTCACCGTGAACTCGATGGCCGCCTATGCCTTCGCCCGCCTCGAGTTCCCGTTCAAGAAGACCCTGTGGGTGACCGTCATCACCACCATGTTCATCCCCGGAATGACAATCCTTCTCACATCGTTCATCGTCGTCACCAAGCTGCACGTGTTGGACACCTTGGCCGTTCTGGTGCTGCCCGGAGCGGCGAGCGCGGCGAGCATCTTCTTCATCAGGCAGTTCTATCTGAATATTCCCAGATCGCTCGAGGAGGCCGCCGAACTCGACGGCTGCGGCGCGGGGAAGATCTTCATCCGGCTGTTCCTTCCGCTGTCGAAGGCACCCTTCGTGGTGATGGGCATCACGGCCTTCCTGGCGTACTGGAACTCCTACGTCTGGCCCATCATGACCATGGCCTCCCCCGACAAGTACGTCATGCAGCAGTACCTCGCCACGTTCCGATCCGAGCGCAGCAGTGAGCTCGGAATCCTCATGGCAGGTTCTGCCATGGCCGCGGCACCGGTGATCATCATGTTCCTGGTCTTCCAGAAGCAGATCATCGGCAATATCAAGATGGCCGGCCTCAAGTGAGCGGGGCCGCCGGGAACGGGCCAACCAGCGGGTGTCGGCCCGAGGGGTGGCCTGACGCCGTCCGGCACCCCGGTGACTCCCATCCCGCCGTTGCCATGCCGCTGGGCGGCATCGACACCAGCTGCCTGGCCATCGGTTCAGATGGCGGGCTTCGGCAGTGGCAGATCCACCATGTCGGCAATCACCAGGGCGACCTGCCGGGGAGTCTGTTCGCACTGCGGGTCCAGCGTGGGGAGCCGACGATCAGTCGGACGGTCATGCTCCAGCAGGATCGGGAGGCGGCACCCGCCAGACGGGACATTCCTGGCGGCCGAGCTCCGCTGGTCACCGATGATCTGGTGCCGGACTGGCAGCGCAACCTCTTGGCCCGCTTCGGCGGAGTGCAGTCCTCCGAGATGACGGCCACCTACCCGGTCGCCCGGATCCATCAGGATTCGGGACTCGGTATTGACGTGGACCTCACGGCGTGGAATCCGATGCTGCCCGGGGACGCCGAGGCCAGCGGCGTGCCCTGCGTACTGTTCGAGTTCCAGCTCACCAACACCTCGCCCTCCCCCGCGCAGTGCTGGCTGGCCGGATCGCTGCAGAACGGCATCGGCCTGGACCCGTCTGCAACCCCGCGCGCCGTCCGAGCGCCCGGCTACGGCGGTAATACGAACAACCTGGAGCGCGAGCCGGGGTGGACCCGGCTCATCATGGACGGTCATGGCTGCGACCCACGTCACGATTCAGCCGGGCAGATGGCGCTGATGTGCGAGGGACACGCAGACGCGCTGACACAGTTCCAGGATCCTGCTGAACTGTTCGACTTCCTGGATCGTCTTCCCGGCTGGGAGCATCCCGGCCCTGTTGCCGCGCTGCCCGGCCTGCCATCTGATGCGCCCGGCGTCGATGGATCCTGGGTCGGGCCCAGCCCGGAGGGCCAGACCTGGTTGGGCGCGCTGAGCCGAAAGGTGATCCTTGCCCCCGCCGACTCTGACTCGTGTTCGTCCAGCGTCCGCTTCGCGATCTGCTGGAGCTTCCCCAATCGGTACGTCACCTGGCCGAACTTCGGGCCGGACCGCCCCGAGTACGGCGCCACGAGGTTCTGGGTGGGCTGCCACTACACCAAGGCCTGGCCCGATGCGCGCCATGTCGCCGATGCGATCCCACAGATGTGGGACCGCTGGTGGAAGCAGACGACCGCATGGACCGACACGCTTGAAGCGATGCCCGCCACGGCGGAGTTCAGGGAGCATCTTGCGGCTCAAGCGGTGGTGCCACGCACACCGACGTGCTTCCGGGACCACGAAGGGCGGTTCTTCGGTTTCGAGGGCGTTCTCGGCGCATCCACCGCCATGTGGACCGGCGAGGTCGGGTTCTCCTGCCCTCTGAACTGCACCCATGTGTGGAACTATGCGCAGGCGGCGTCCGCCCTGTGGCCCGAGCTCGAAGCGTCGATGCGGGACACCGAGTTCGACGTCATGCAGGCCCCTGACGGGTCGCTGCCCCATCGTGTCATCGCCCCGGTCTGGCTGGATCAGCTCTGGAACGTCGACATCGGCGGGCCAGAGCATCCCGCCCTTGACGGCATGCTCGGCACGGTTCTGAAGACATACCGGGAACTGCGGAGGGGGGCGGTCGATCTGGATTGGCTGCACCGCCGATGGGTTGGCATCTGCCGGTTGATGGACCACATCCATGATCGATGGGACCCCCAGGACTCAGGCCTTCTGACCGGCGAGCAGCCTTCGACCCACGACATCTCCCTGTACGGGGCGAACATGTTCATGGGATCGCTGTGGTTGGCCGCTCTGCGCGCCGCGGGGAAGATGGCCGCCCTCGTCGAGGACACGAACAGGCAGACCGCATGGCGAACCATGTTCGACCGATCATCGGCGGCCTACGACATGGCCCTGTTCCAAGACGGGTACTACGTCCAGCGCCCTGACCAGGCTCACGGAACCGACGACGACTTCGGCGACGGATGCCTGTCCGATCAGCTCATCGGCCAGTGGTGGGCCCACCTTCTTGATCTCGGCCACATTCTGCCCGCCGACCACGTGCGCTCGGCTCTTCGTGCGATCGTCGTCAACAACCTGCTCCCCGCCGATGAGACGACCCACATCCAACGCGCGTATGCAGTGCGCGGTGAGGAGGGCCTGGTCATGTGCTCCTGGCCTCACGGTGGGCGGCCCGCTCATCCGACTCGCTACTGCGACGAGGTGTGGACCGGATGCGAGTACGAGGTCGCGGCACTCTGCCTGGCCGAGGGCCTGAACGACGAGGCCAACAGGATCCTGGACGCCATGTGGCATCGCCATGACGGGCGCATCCGCAATCCGTACAACGAGATCGAGTGCGGCGACCATTATGTGCGCTCAATGGCGGGGTGGAGTGTCCTCGAACTCGGCGGCGCACCACGATGGGATGCCGTCACAGGTTCTCTACACGTAGCCGCCCCGGGATCCTGGCCAATTCTTACAGGCACAGGCTGGGGCGTTTGCGTCACCGAAGGCGGCACTGTGAATGTGACGTGCCATCATGGAGTGCTGCCGATCCGGCAGGTCATCTGGGACCAGGGCCAAGTTGAGACTGCCCGGAGTCTTCCAGCTGGAACAACCGTCACGCTCACCCGAGGAGAGGACCGATAACCATGACGTCCCAGCCCCGGCCCACCATCGCTGACGTCGCACGCACGGCAGAGGTCTCGACAGCGACCGTTTCGCGTGTGCTCAACGGAAACGACAAGGTCGATCCGGGGCTGGCCGAACGGGTCCGCAAGGCCATCGACGAGATGCACTACGTACCCAACCTGGCAGGCCGTGCCCTCCGCAGAGCACAGTCGGACATGTGGGCGATGATTGTCCCGGACGCTCGAAATCCTTTCTTCACTGCCGTCCTCCAGGAGTTCGAGACGGTGGCAGCGGCCAAAGGGCACTCAGTTGTCATGTGCAACTCCCACGAGACCTTCGAACGCGAACGCCACTACATCGACGAAATGATCGCCCAACAGGTATCCGGAGTCGTCCTCGCGGCAACGTCAGCCACACGCACCAGTGTGCGAAGGCTGACGGCCGCGGGAATTCCTGTGGTGCTCTTCGACCGCCGTATCAAGTCGTTCTCCGGCGACATCGTCACCGTCGACAACGTCATGGCGGGCAGGCTGGCCGGCGAGCACATGCTGGAGCAGGGGGTCCGATCGCCGTTCATCCTCACCGGACCGAAGACGGTGAGCTCCACCGTCGACCGGGACGAGGGCTTCAGATCGGCGTTCGAGGCTGCCGGCCTGCCGGTCGACCCGGCCCACGTCCTCCGGCTGGACCTCACGGCCGAGACCGCCGAACAGGAACTGACCGCTGCCCTGAGCGAAGCCTCGCTCATCGACGGCCTGTTCGCGACCAATGGCCCCCTGACGTCGGCAGCCTTCACCTGCCTTCAGGCTCTCCGCTGGGCCATGCCGGAGCGGATCAGCTTCGTCGGCGTGGATGACGAACACTGGACTCAGATGGTGACTCCCAAGGTGACGCTGATCGCCCAGCCGGTCGATCAGCTCGGACAGTGGGCAGCCAAACTTCTGGAAAATCGATCCACTCAACCTGATGACAAGCCCGTCCGAATCGTTCTGAAACCTAACCTCATCATGCGTGATTCATCGATGCATGCTCGCTGACACATGGTGTCTTGGGGCCGCCCGGATGGGCGGCCCCAAGACACCGACGGATTGGGCACCGGAGTTCACCTACACTGCGGCGAAGTCCTCCTCCAGCTGCTCGAGCGACCGGCCCTTCGTCTCGGGGATGAACTTGAGGTAGAAGAACACCGTCGCCAGGTTCACTGCGGCGAAGATGAAGAACACCCCGCCTCCCAGCGCTGCCTCCAAGGGAGGGAACAGCCGGGCCACCAGGTAGTTGGCCATCCAGTTCGCGAACACCGCCACGCCCATCGCCTTGCCGCGGATCCGCAGCGGGAAGATCTCGGCGAGCATGAGCCAGAAGATCACGGCGACGAAGCCCTGCATGAAGAACAGGAACAGCATCATGAAGGCCAGCACCAGGTAGGAGCGCACCGGCCCTTCGGCGCCGAATGAGAACACCGCCCCCATCGCGGCCAGGGCGCAGGTGACCCCGACCTGCCCGGTGAGCAGCATCGGGCGGCGTCTGAATCTGGGCAGCAGCACCATCGAGCCGAATGCCACCGAGCACACGGCGACAACACCGTTCCCGATCGTGGCCACCAGCGATGCGCTGGTGCCCAGGCCGGTGTCGATGAGGATCATCGGCGCGTAGTACATCACCGAGTTGACGCCGGTCATCTGGGACAGGAACGCCAACCCGATGCCGATCAGGGTGATCCGGCGGATCCACGGCACCTTGAGGTCGTCCCAGAACCTGGTGGTGGACTCCTGCCTCGTCTTGTCGATGTGCGCCTGGAGCTCGTCGAGCTCTCCGGAGACGTCATCGCCCTTGCGCAGTTGCCACAGGACGTCGCGAGCATGGCCCCGTCTCCCCCGCGCCACGAGCCAGCGCGGCGACTCGGTGAGGGAGAAGGTGCCCAGGAACAGTCCCAGCGCAGGCAGGGTGCACAGCACCAGCATGAACCGCCAGGCGTGTGGATGGCCCGGCCAGGCATTGGCGATGACGGCGTTCGTCGTGTACGCGAGGAGCTGCCCGGTGACGATCGTGAGTTCGTTTCGGGCCACAAGCATGCCGCGCATCTCGGTGGGCGCCAGTTCTCCGATGAACACGGGCACGGTGGCTGAGGCGCCGCCGACGGCCAGGCCGAGGATGAACCGGAAGACGACCATGACGGTGGCGGTCGGGGCCAGCGATGTGCCGAGCGCCCCGGCGATGAACAGCAGGGAGAGGATCAGCAGGGTCTTCTTGCGTCCTGTCCGATCGGCCATGTTTCCCGACATGATGCCGCCGAAAGCCGCACCCAGCACCAGAGACGAGGTGACGGTCGCCACCTGGTCGGCGTTGAGCGCAAGGCCACCCTTGGCGATCGGCAGCTGGAGGAAGGGAATGGCTCCGGAGATGACGCCGGTGTCAAAGCCGAAGGCCAGGGCGCCGAGGGTCGCGACGAAGACCACGCGGTGGATGCTCTTCTTCTTCAATGGCTTGCCCTCGACGGAGATGCCGGGGGCCGATCTGCTCGGATCGGGTGGAGTGGTGTCAGAGCTCTGGGGCTCAGCTGGGGCAGTCATTGGTGTGTCCTTCGCGTCAACGGTGACGGGTGCATATCAGTCCAGGTCTGAGAAGGTGGTGATGAAGGCGTCCAGGGCATCATCGGAATCCCCGGACGCGAAGGCCTCCATGGCCACGACGCCGCGGTAGCCCATCTGCTCCAGGGCCTTGGCGACGTTGCGGTAGCAGATCTCCCCGGTCCCGGGCTCGCAGCGCCCCGGTGCGTCGGCGATCTGAATCTCGCCGATCCACGGCAGCGACTCCCGGCACGTATCGATGAGACGACCGTCGCCGAGCTGGGCATGGTAGAGGTCCAGGTTCATCCGCACATGGGGCGAGTCCACCGCCGCCACCAGGGCGCGGGTGTCGCCCGGGTGGGAGAACGGGTCCCCGGGATGGTCCGTGGGCAGGTTCAGATTCTCCAGGGAGAAGACGACGTCGGCGTCGGCACCGATCGCGGCCAGCTTCTCGATCGTCAGCGCCGCCCTGGCCCACATGGACCCGGTCACCGTCTCGACCTTCTTGACGGGGATGCCTCCCTCTCCCAGTCCGGTCCCGTGGAAGTTCAGCCGGGGGCATCCGATGACCTTCGCCGCCTCCACCGACTTCTTCGCCGAGGACAGGAAGGCCTCGATCCCCTCGTCATCGGTCAGCGTCCCCGAGATGTATCCGGTCATCGACCCGATATCAGCTCCGGTGGCCGCCAGGGCGTCCAGGTCCTTATTCGTCCAGTCCCACATCTCCACCTGCAGGCCCCGGCTGGCGATTCGCTTCACCCTTTCGGTGAACGGCAGGTCGGTGTAGATAATCTCCGCGCACGCCGCGAGCGTGAACGAGCTGTTGGTCACATGCTTCATTGCAGTTGCTCCTCTTGCTCTCGTACTCACTTGACCTCGTCGAGACCCACCCGACGGCCCTCGGCCGCAGAACGGATCGACGCTGCCGCGATCCACTGTGCCCGCAGCCCGTCCATGGCGCCGGGGGCCGGCACATCCGCCCCGGCGATCCGGTCGGCAAAGGCCTGGAACTCCGCCCGGTAGGCGGCGTGGTAGCGCGACTCATCGGTGCCGTGGGTGTCGGCGTGCAGTCCTGTGGCGTCGAACAGACGGGCTGCGGTATTGGTGGGATCACCCATCTGGACCATCCCGGCCGACCCGAAGACCTCGCCGCGCAGGTCGTAGCCGTACATGGCGCAGAATGACGCCTCCGCCGTGGCGATCGCGCCATTGTCGAAACGGATCACCACGACCGCCGAGTCCTGGAATCCCGAGGCCTTCGCCTCGGGCACCACCAGGGCGTCAGCCACCGCGTAGACCTCGACCGGCTCGGATCCCTCGTTGAGCCAGCAGATGGTGTCGAAATCATGAATGAGCGTCTCGTTGAAGACCGTGCCGGGAGCCGTCCTGGCCGGGTCGCCCGCATAGGGTCCCGGGTCCCGGGTGATCGAGTGGATCCGATGCACCGCACCCACCGCCCCGTCGACCACGGCCTTTTTCGCGTTGACCCAGGACTCCGAGAACCGGCGGTTGAACCCCACCTGGAACACGATCGGGGCCTTCTGGGCATCGGCGACCGCACGGGTGGCCGAGGCCACATCAACTCCCAGGGGCTTCTCGGTGAAGATGTGCACCCCGGCGCCCGCGAAGGCCTCGATCAACTCCGGATGCAGCTTCGCCGGAGCTGTGATCACCACCGCGTCCACTGATCCGTCGCCGGCCAGCTCCAACGGATCGCGGACCGTCCGCCCCACGCCCAGCTCGGCGGCCAGCTCGTCGAGATCGGGTGCCAGCGGGTCCGCCAGCACCGTCAGTTCCAGCCCCGGCACCTCACCGGCCGCCAGCAGGCGGGCGTGATGACGCCCGATCCGCCCCGCACCCACCACAGCAACTCTTGTCATCCCTGACTCCTCTGTCAGATCGTGTGGATCCGCATCGACCGGACCCATGAACCCTGCAGAAGCGGCGTCCGTGCCACTTCCGCGATCCGAGCCCCGGTGGCTCGAACCCTGCACCTCCACGTCGCCGGCCCGCTGGACTGTAACGAAGTAGTAGTACGTACTAGTGATTGTAAGGACATACTTCCCCGGGTGTCAACGGTTCGGTTCCTGATATCTCCGGGGCGCTCCATCGCGGCGTCAGCCTCGATGCCTGAACGGGCCCGGGCGGAGCCGAGCGCAAAGTCAGCCCCCGGCCGACCCCATCCCTAGACTGAGGGGCGATCCAGAACAGGAGTCGAGATGACGCACACCTCCGGGGCACACGGCGCAGACGTCGCCCGACCGACGATGCGCGACGTCGCCCGGGAGGCCGGAGTCTCGCAGTCCCTGGTGTCCATCGTCTTCCGCGGCGCCCCCGGCGCCTCCGAGGCCACCCGCAAGAAGGTCATGCAGGTCGCCGACGAGCTCGGCTACGTCCGCGATGAGAGCGCAAGATCATTGCGAGCCGCCAGGTCGACGAACATCGGCGTCGTCTTCGAAACCCGTCAGCCCTTCCACGGGGAGCTGCTGGACGGGCTCTATGCAGCCACCGCGGATCTTCCCAACGTCCTCGTCCTCTCAGCGGTGTCCCAGGCCCGGGACGAGGACGCCGCCATCCGCGACCTCGCCTCCTACCGGTGCGGAGTTCTGGTGCTGCTGGGCCCCCACCTGTCGGAGGAGAAGCTCTCCGCGCTGGCCTCGACGATGCCCGTCGTCTCGATCGCCCGTCGCAGCACCTCCCCCGACGTCGACTGGGTCGTCTCCGACGATGCTCAGGGGATGAGTCTGGCCATCGACCATCTGATGGGCCTGGGGCACCGCGACATCACCTTCCTGTCGGGGCCCGACTCCCCCGGCGGCAGAGAGCGCGAGCACGCCTTCGAGGACGCCGTCGAGTCCCGCGACCTGATCGGGGGCGTGAGCATCGTCCCGGCCGGAATGTCGGAGGACGAGGGCGCGGCGGCAGCCGATCGACTGCTGGCGTCAGGAACTCTGCCGACGGCCATCATCGCCTTCAACGACCGTTGCGCCGCAGGCGTCCTTGACGTCTTCATCCGCGCGGGCGTGCGTGTACCCGAGGACGTCTCGGTGATCGGGTTCGACGACTCCCCGATCGCGTCCCGCCGGCCCATCTCCCTGACCTCTGTGCGCCAGGATCCGATCAGTCTGGCCAGGTTCGCCACCGAACGTGCGGTACAGAGATTGAGCCCCCACGGGCCGGCATCCGAACCCAGGGGCACGATCCTGCCGGTGTCGCTCACCGTGAGGGCCACGACCGGCGGGCCGAGGGCCTGACACGGCCCGGTTCGGCCGAATCGGAGGGACCGGGCCCGCTCAGCGGGGTCGCCAACCACTCGGCGAGCCACGCGTAGACCGGGCCGAGAGCGTTCATCGCGATAACGGAGATCCACGCGACCAAGGGGTTGGACGCGTCCCAGCCGAATCCGCCGTAGAAGGTGGCGAACATCGACGCGAAGCCGAAGAACATGCCCGGGATCAGGCCGAACAGCTTCGTGCGTCCCGTGTACATGAGTGCGGTGTTCACCACCAGGATCACCAGGGCCTGCATGGTGGACGAGCCCCAGTAACCGGAACCGAGGGCGGTGCCCCAGTGCTGCATCACCAGGATGATGATCAGGGCGAAGGTCGAGCCGGCGGGCATGGCGGCCCACAGCTTCTTCATCACGGGCAGCTTCGGCCCGCCGGCCAGATAGGTGCCGGCCCATCCGATGAAGATGGCCCACGGCGGCAGGTGCAGCGCCGTTGATCCGATGTAGGCGGTCGTCGCGGCGAGGATCGATGCGATGACCTCGTGGGGAAGTTTGTGCAGCACGGGAGTTCCTTCTGACGTTTCGGGGAAATCGGGCGATTCAGATCCAACGAATGCCCGGGATCAGCGGACCAATTCCGTGGTGGTCTGCGTGGTGGCCACGACCCTGCCGTTCTTGATCACGTACGACCGCACCGCGCGATCGAGCAGGGCGCTCACCGGGTCGGGGGCGTCGAGGATCACCAGATCCGCCCGATCCCCGACGGCTGTCCCGTAGCCCTCGGAGATCCCGAGGATCCGGGCGTTCTGGTAGGTGATCGTGTGCATGAGGCGCGCGAACTCGTCGGGGGATCCCATGTGGCCGGTCTGCGCCGCGAACAGCGCGACGTCCATCAGATCGGCGTTGCCGAAGGGGGTGAAGGCGTTGCGGACGTTGTTGGAGGACAGCCCGACGCTCACCCCGGTCTTCCACATGAGCGTGATCGGCGCGATGCCCCGGCGCACGTTCCCGTCGTCCTCACGGGCGTTGAGGTGCATGTCGGTGAAGGGCAGCGGCACGATGTTGATGCCGGCCTGCTTGATCCGGTCCCAGGTGGCGATCCGGTGCTCACCTCTCAGGGAACTCAGCGATGTTGCGTGCCCCAGGGTGACGCGACCCTGCCAGCCGCGCTCGATCGTCACCTTCGCGATGTGATCGACCATCGCGTAGCGCGGATCCGAGGTGTCGGTCTGGAAGTCGCAGTGCATATCCACTGGTGCGTCGTACTTCTCCGCGAGGTCGAAGACGGCGTCGATATGCCGATGGCATTCCTCCACCGTCGGCTCGTTGTAGGTGCAGCCGCCGACGACGTCGGCCCCCTCGGCCATCGCGCGGTCCATGAGTTCCAGGGTGCCCGGCGCCTTGAGGATGCCCTCCTGCGGGAAGGCCACGATCTGAAGGTCGATCCGGCCGCGGTACTCCTCGCGCAGCGCGAGCATCACCTCGACACCCAGGAGCCCTTCGATCGGGTCGGTGTCCGGATGACAGCGGATCATGGTGGTGCCGTGGGAGATCGCCATATCGATCACCTGCCTCGCGCGATCCGCGATGTCCTCCTTGGTGAATCCCGCCTTCAGCGCACCCGTGACCTTGATCGCACCCTCCAGAGTGCCCTCGAGGTTCGGCATCCGGGAGTCGAGCAGCGCCTTGTCCAGGTGCATATGGGGCTCCACGATCCCAGGAATGAGAGCCCGATGGCCCGCCTCGATCACCTCGGCGCCGACCGTGGCGCCCAGCTCGTCTCGGGTCGCGGTGATGGCCGCGATCCTGCCGTCCCGGATGAGGACGTTCCGGTCCTTCTGGCCGTCGATGTTGACGTCTGCAAGCACGAGCTCGCCCATGTCCGCTCCTCTGGGTCGTCGCTGAGGCGTGGCGGTTCCGGACGGCCCGGTATACCGCCTGTCGAAAGGTTAAGACCGTGCGCCGTCAGGTCTCACCTCGTCTCACTCCATGCGACCTTCCGCCGACCGCACGCGCGACCCCGCTCATCAGCTCCAAGGCGGCCTCCAGGCCTTTGCCGCTTGGCGGAAACGTGCTTTCACCTGGCTGCAACGGTCGTTTCATGATCCGGCAACACCCGACTCGTAGCTTCTGGGGCATCAACTGATCGGAAGGACCCGGCAGGTATGCAACTCACCAGTGAACAGCAGAAGATGTTGGACGGGGAATACGGTCCGGGCGCCCAGCTGGCGATGAAGGTCCAGGTCGCGGTTGGAGATGCCTATGACGCCCCCTACATGGTGCCCGTCACCCGCACCCATGTCGCCCTGAGTAATCAGGAGGCCGACCTATGGTTCGCCGAGAAGATGGCCGGCCTGGGAGCAACCTGCAGGGTCCGGCCGACCACCAACCCGAGCTTCAACTGGGATCAGATGAAGCGGGTCACCACCATCGACCCCGAGGATGAGGCGATCGTCAAGCGCACCCACGCCGCCTACGTCAAGCTTGGCGCTCTCATGACCTACGACTGCACCCCCTACCAGGAGCGCAATGTGCCGGTCTTCGGCGAGACGATCGCCTTCTCGGAGTCGAGCGCGACCCCGTACGTGAACTCGGTCTACGGAGCCCGCAGCAATCGCGAGTCCGCACAGAGCGCGATGTGCGCCGCCATCACCGGCGTCGTCCCCTATTACGGCTACCTGCTCGACGAGAACCGTCACGGCGAGGCCCTGGTACATGTCGACGCACCGATGGAGACCGATTTTGACTACCAGCTCCTCGGATATGTGACGCCTAAATTCACCGGCTTCAAGCTTCCGGTGTTCGACGGCCTGGCAAATCCTTCCCCGGCCGCGCTGAAGAACCTGTGCGCCCAGCTCAACACGGCCGGGAACGTCGCCATGTTCCACATCATCGGCGTCACACCGGAAGCGCCCACCATCGAGGCGGCCTTCGGCGGGCGAGAGCCCCAGCTCGAAGTCACCATCACCCAGGACGACCTCGACCAGATGCGCGGTGAGCTCACCGCTCCATACGGTCCGATCGATTTCGCCCTCTTCGGCTGCCCCCACCTCAGCATTGAGCAGATCACCACGATCGCCGACATGGTCGAGGGCAAGCAGCTGGCGGTCCCGCTGTTCGCGATGACGTCCTCCCTCACCTACGACTTGGCTCAGAACATGGGGTATCTCGACACGATCAGGGCCGCCGGCGGCGAGATCTTCTCCAACACCTGCATGGACCAGCCCATCTGGAAATTCCTGGAGGGCAAGACCGGCGTCACTGAATCCCCCAAGTGCGCCTACTACACGAAGAGGCGCGCGATGGACTTCGTGATCACTGAGCTTGAGACCGCGGTCGATGGCGCTCTCAAGGGGGCGGTGGAGCGATGAGCCAGTCATTCCCGTGCCACGTCATCTCCGAAGGGTCCGTCGAAGGACAGATCCTCCACAGCGACGACGCCATCTGCTTCTACCTCGTCGATCCCGAGACCGGAAAGGTTATCGAGAAGGGTCATGCCCTGGAGGGGCAGAGCATCGCCGACAAGGTGCTCGTGTTCCCCAACGGCAAGGGGTCCTCAGTGGTGCAGGCCGACGGCCTCTTCCAGCTCCTCAAGCACGGCACCGCGCCGAAGGCGCTCATCACCTCCAGCGCCGACACCACTCTGGTAGCCAGCGCAATCATCCTCGAGATCGTCATGTGCGACCGGCTCGCCGACGACTTCTACCAGAACGTCGCCGATGACGACATCGTGAGGGTCGACACCGACGCTCGGACCGTCGAGCTGGTGTCATGAGCCGGCCACATATCTGGATCATCGACGAAGAATGGCCCGATCATGGCCTCGAGATCGAGGCAATCAGCGCAGCCGAGCCGGACGCCGTCGTGTGCGAATCGACCTACGACTGGCGCCAAGACTTCGACTCGTTCGGACGTGACGCCGACGCCATCCTCGCGCAGGTCTACGCGCAGATCCCCGCCGACCTGATCTCCGGTCTGACCCGCTGCAAGGGAATCGCCGTAATGGGCGGGGGATTCGATCGGATCGACATGCAGGCCGCCGGCTCGGCCCGGATCCCGGTCTGCAACGTGCAGGGCTACTGCACCGAGGACATCGCCACCTACGTGATCCAGGCGATCCTCCACCACCTCAAGCCGCTGGACCGCCTCGACGCCACCCGCCACGACCTCGGGTGGGGCCTGCCGGCGCTGTCGACGCTCAGCCCGAGACTCACATCCTCGACACTTCACATCGTCGGTCTGGGGCGCATCGGTTCTGCCACCGCCCGTCTGGCGCTGGCCATGGGCATGCGGGTCACCGCCACCGACGCCCGGGCCGCGGCCAACGCCGAAGCCATGGCTCCCGGCGTCGAATTCACCGACCTCGCCCGGGGTCTCTCCGGAGCCGATTTCATCTCCCTTCACTGCCCCCTGACCCCCGACACCGTCGGCCTCATCGGCCCCCGCCAGATCGATTCGATGAAGCCCTCCACCGTCCTCATCAACACCGCCCGCGGGGACCTCGTCGACGAACGATCTCTCGCCGATGCCTTGGCGGCGAACCGGCTGGGCGGCGCCGTCCTGGACGTCGTCTCCGACGAGCCGACGCATCCGGACTCGCCGGTCTTCACCTCCCCGAACACGCTCATCACACCCCACATCTCCTACGCCAGCGCCGACTCCCTCACCGAGCTGCGACGCCGCGCCACCAAGAACCTCCTCGACATGGTCGACGGAAGCATCCCCGACGACTGTGTCAACGCCGGAGCGTTGGCCCGCCCCGCCGTCACCCAGCCCATTGGCTCGCCCCGCACGCACATATCTCAGTCAGGAGCACATTGAGATGAAAAAGCACCTCCCACGACTCATCGCCGCATCCACCGCTCTCGTCCTCGCTCTGTCCCTTACCGCGTGCGGAGGCCGATCCTCGGACTCGACCGCCGCCAGCAACGGCCCCGTCAAGATTGCCCGGTCCAGCTGGATCGGCTTCTTCCCGCTCGACCTGGCTCAGAAGAAGGGCTTCTTCAAGAAGCACGGGGTTGACGCCCAGACCACGAGCATCGAGAGCAAGGCCGATTCCAAGAGCGCCATGGCGGCCGGACGCATCCAAGGTATCGCCACCACCGTCGACACGAATCTCATGTCGTCCACCCAGGGCGTCGACATCTCCATCCCCTTGGTCCTCGACACCTCCACCGGCGCCGATGGCCTGGTCGCCACCAAGGACATCAAGTCGTTCAAGGACCTCAAGGGCAAGAAGGTGGCGCTGGACACCACTGGGGGAGCCTCCTACTTCTGGTTCAACTACGAACTCAAGAAGAACAACATGAAGCTCTCCGATGTGAACGTGCAGTCGATGACCTCCGGAGATGCCGGCAGCGCATTCGTGGCGAAGAAGGTTGACGCTGCGATGACCTGGCAGCCATGGCTGGACAAGGCCAAGAGCACCAGCTTCGGCCATGTGGTGATGGACAGCGCAGCCTCCCCGGGTGTGATCGTCGACTGTCTCGGACTGTCCCCCGACTTCATCAAGAACAACCCCAAGAAGGTCCAGGGGATCAGCGAGTACCAGGACCTCACGGACCGCCATCACGGCCTGCGCCTGGTGATGACCGTCAAGTCCGGCTTCAACCCCGAGGCCGTGCTCGAGCAGCTGTACAAGCACACGCCGATGGAGGAGTCCTTCGGCATCAACAACGTGGCCCTGGTCGACGGCCAGCCGCGCACGCTGGGGCTCAAGCAGCTGCTTGACGAACACCTCGAGCAGAGATCGGAAGAGCACACGTCTGAACTCCAGTCACCAG
>OMJG01000796.1_pt1 | contig 21305 bp, 18 predicted proteins | sample 1646431 | NCBI WGS metagenome assembly OMJG01 (sample SAMN03771674, study PRJEB25209) | food metagenome | isolation source: Cotija cheese | place: Mexico:Jalisco,Michoacan | collected 2011-12-12
GAAAATTATCAGTAGATAATTTAAAACCAGGCGACTACTACTTTGTAGAAACAGCAGCCCCAGCTGGCTATGAGTTTGAAAGCAACAAAGAATACAACTTTACGGTTGAATTACAAACGACGGCCAAAGTGGCAACTGTCTCTGCGACAAATACCCAAAAGACGGGCTCAGTAAAATTAAGTAAAACCGATAGTGATACTGGCAAGGCGTTAGCAGGTGCAACGTTTAGCATCTTTAAGAAAGATGGTACTGTTGTAGCAAAAGATTTGGTGACAGAAGCTAATAGTGAATTGAATTATAGTGGTCTAAAACCAGGCGACTATTACTTTAAAGAAACAGCAGCCCCAGCGGGTTATGAATTTGACAAAGATAAGAAATACGACTTCACCGTTGAATTACAAACAGAAACGAAAGTCGCAACGGTTTCCGCAACCAATGCACAAAAAACTGGTTCTGTTGAATTAATCAAATTGGATAGCGATACGAATAAAGTATTGGTGGGCGCTACCTTTACGTTATATGATGCCAAGGATAAAGCTATCAAAGAAGGATTAGTAACAGATAAAAAAGGGAAGATTTCTGTTGATAATTTGAAACCAGGAAGCTATTACTTCAAAGAAACAGCAGCCCCAGATGGCTATGATTTTGATAGTACTACTAAATATCCGGTAATTTTAGGATTGCAAGTTGATAACAAACCAACACCAGGTACGGTTGTGGTAGGTAATGCACAAACGAGTGGATCAATTCAATTAGTGAAATTGGATAGTGACACGGAAAAACCATTACCAGGTGCAACGTTCGATTTGTATAATGCAGAGAATGAAAAAATCAAATCTTCATTAACAACTGATGATAATGGTACGATTACAGTTAAAAACTTAAAACCAGGAAGTTACTATTTTGTGGAAACAGCAGCGCCAGCCGGTTATGAATTTGATAAAGATGCGAAATATGTTGCAAACTTACCATTGCAAACGACAGAAAATAAACAAGCTGTAAAAGTAACAGCTGAAAATGCCCAAAAGACAGGTTCAGTAGTTTTAACGAAGACGGATAGTGATACGGATAAAGTCTTAGCAGGTGCAACCTTTGAGTTATTTAAAGCAGATGGCACAGTTGTAGCAAAAGTTTTGAAGACAAATACTAAAGGACAAATCACCTATGAAGGTTTGAAACCAGGAAGCTATTACTTCAAAGAAACAATTGCTCCAGCAGGCTATCAATTAGATAAAGATAAAAAATATAGCTTTACTGTTGAATTACAAACAACAAACAAAGTTGCAAATGTATCGGTAATCAATACAAAAATTCCTGCAAAACCAATCAACAATCAACCAAATAATGGCCATAAATTACCAAATACTGGTCAAAAAACGGCTACATGGATGACGCTTCTCGGTGTATTCTTAATCGTAGTTGTCGCAGAAATTTGGGTGGTTAAGAGAAAAATCAACTAGTCCAAATTACTATTGGTTATAGTTGCAAAATGAAGTAAGTGAACAACTAAAACTAATTATCAAGATGACTTATTTTAATAGAAACAATGTATTAAAGTGATAAATAATATAAAAAAGATATTAGAAAAGATAACATTTTGAACTGTTTCCCCACAACGACAGACCGTGAGGCTAACCTTTTTGGCTCTTTGTCAATTGCTGTTGTTTTGCTCAAATCGTATGTTAGGAAATGCTTCGGCATTTCCTTTTTTGCGTTATTAAATGATTTCACAGATGTTCTGTTGAATCAGGACACGCATCCGGAGATGACGAAAAGTCCGAAATCCAAAAGCAATTCTTTTGATTACTTTGATGAGGTTATTCTTTCCCTCCAATTTTCCGTTTGAATAGGGATATTTTAAGGAGTTTGTGATGGCTTCTGTGTGCTTTTTCAGATAACAAATTGCCTTTTTAAACCCATCATTCAAGGAATGTGGCAATGATTCAATGAGATTGAAAAATTCAGTAAAATCTTTTGCATCAAAAGCAGCTAATAAATCTTGATAGACTTCATAGCTTTGTCGTAGTTGGTTATCTATAGAGAGTAGGTAATCAAGCACCTCCGACTCCGTCATGTATTTCCCTTGGAAGAGGGGAAATTGCTTAAAAGAGGTGTAGTTTAGTTTTGTATTTTTCTTTAGGATTGTTCGCCAATATTTTTTCAGCTTTCGGTAATCTTTTTGCGCTTGTGGGTCACTTTTCTTTAGCTGCTTCATTGTCTGAATTCGTTGGGTATTAAATGCACGCGTCATTTGTTGGATGATGTGGAAGCGATCGATAGAGAATCGCACATTGGGAAAGACTTCTTTCGTCACTGCATCGTAAGAGGCATTCATATCCATCACGATGTGTGTCACACGTTTTCTGGCTTTTAAGGGAAACCGTTGGAAGTATGCTCGTAACTTGAATTTGCGCCGATCATCTAAGATATCAAAGATTTTGCCAGTATCAGCATCACTAAGAATAAAGCACATCGCTCCTTCACAATCACGCGTTCCTTTGAATTCATCAATTAGAAGATGCTTGGGAAGATAATTGATTTTTTTTCGTGGCTCTTCAAAGAAGCTATCTAAAACGCGCTCAACGGTTTTTGTGGAAACAAAATACCGCTGTGCAATATCCTTCATTGAGATCTTTTTCTTCAAATCCACAGCAATCGCAAATTTTAAGGCCTGTGAAATGTAACAATTTTCCGCTACATAATAAGTTTTGGCAGAAAACGTATGATGGCACTTAGTACAACGAAAACGCTGTTTGTACAGGTGTAGATAAGTTGGTACTTCTTGATACGGAAGCAACTGAATCCAACTATCATGATAGGCATGACGGATGATAGAATCAAACCCACAACATTCGCAACGATGCGCTTCTCCGGTTAATAAGCCGGTAAATACATTGGCCATACGGCCATGAACGCGCTCTTTACTAATGGCATCTTTTGAAAAGATAATATGGGAATCTTTGATGTTCAAAATTTGTCTGATAGAATGACTTGTCTTTTCATCCGTACATTTGATATTCTTAGTTATGGACATTTGGTTATCCTCCTATGATTGTTTTTGCCGATTTAATTATAGGACAACCAGATGTCTTTTTGTTATAAAAAAATATTTGGCGTCACTACTCAGTTTGAGTAACAACACCAAATATTATAGAACCTATTTTATGACGATTAATTGATTCATCATAAAAATTCGTGTTCTCATATTGTCAAAGGATTTAAAACCATAACTCACTCGCTTTAGTGTTTTGATATGCGTATTTTTTGCTTCTATTTTTCCGTTAGAATAAGGATAAATCATGGCATTTCGTATACCATCTTCATATTTTGTTAATCCTTGAAGTTTCTTTCGAAACGATTCATCTAGGTGTTCTGGCAACTCATTAATCAAGGTAAAAAACAAGTCTGGTTCTTTTTCTCTCAATGCATCTGATATATTATGGAAATATTCGTAGGTTTCTTTTAATACCGGTGAGTAATTCAATAAGCGGTCGATCATCATAGCCTCTGTTAAGTGAGGATATTTAGGTGCACGAAAACTACGCCACGTTTTGTATTCCGTATATTGAATCGACTGTCTATTCTTTGTGAGATAACGCCAATTTGCTTTTAATTTAAAGTAAGCTTCTTTATTTTTAGTCATAGCGATTCGCTTCATTTCCTTGATTCTAAAATCCTGAAAGGATTTATTTAAATGCTTAATGATATGAAATCGGTCGATTACGACTTTCGCATTCGGAAAGACACGTTTCGTTAATTGATCGTAAGCTGCGTTCATATCGGTGACGAGATAACGTACGTTCATTCGAGAAGGATTTTCCATAAAATAGTGCGTTAATCGATTCAATTTCCTCGTTGGTAAAATATCCACAAGTTTGCCAGTTTCTCCATCGGCACAAATAAAACTCATTTTATCTTCTAGAGAAGCATGGGAACGAAATTCGTCTACCATTAATACAGTAGGCAAATGAGAAGTTTTAGGATTTGGAATATAAGCTCCTAATCCTTTTAGGATTCGAATGACGGTAGGGATAGAGACGTGGCAGAGTTTAGCAATCAATGTAAGGGAGCATTTTTCTTTAAGTAAATCCATAATTTTAAATTTTACATGATAGCCAATCGAACAACGTTTTTCAACTAAAGAACTTTGGGCAGTCCAGTGACTTGAGCATTCTTTACATCTATATCGTTGCTTGAATAACTTCATGATTGTTGGAAGATGATTGTATTGATCTAATCTCACACGTACGCATTTCTTTCCATTCTTGACAATAGAAGGATTTCCAAACTGATTTCGAGCTGTACACCCACAATTTGGACAACTCTTTTGATTAGGAGAAAAATTAGCCTTAATCACGATTATTTGTCTATTTTTGATAGTTTCGTAAGAAATATCGATAATTTTTAATGAAGGTTCTGTAATTCTTAGCATTTTTTTGATATGATCACTCATAAGACATACTCCTTTCGTTTGTTTATTTTGTGGTGATTTAATCATACAGGAAGCCAGTATGTTTTTTAATACCTAAAATGACAAATGGACTGATGAATTGAATTCAATTCATCAGTCCATTAAATTATAGAGCCCATTTTATTATATTCTTCAAACGATTTGTCACTGAAAAAAAGAGTAAAATAGCAAGATAGTCTATAAAAAATCGTAAGAACGTTCAAGAAATTCAAAACAAACCTTGTTAAGATAAAGGAACAGGAATGAAAGCGTTTTGATTAAAAAAGCTTATTTATCAAAGAAGTCGTTTGCTAACAATTGAGACGTAACGGCTAGGCTCTCAGTTTTATTATGGATAAACTCCTGTTCTTGGAAAATTTTTTCGGGCTCTCTTTCAGGTTGTGTTGTATCGATTTGTAGTTGTTTACGATATTCTTTGGGTGTTAAGTGATAGATATGCCCAAACGCTCGATTTAAGTAACGCAAGTCAGAAAAACCACAAGCCTCGCTAATCGTTAACAAACTCATTTCGGTATTTTTGATTAAGGAACGGGCTTTCTCACAGCGAATATGGTTTAAATAATTTTGAAACGACATCCCGAGATGATTTTGAAAAAAATGAGAAAGGTAGTTGATGGACAAATCTTCCTGTTTGGCTAAATCGGCTAAAAGTAATTTTTCATGAAAATGTTGCTGGATATAATCAATCATTCGGCGAAGACGTTCTTTATGTAATAAAAGAGTATTTTGTTCTTTTTCAGAAATCGTGTCATACGGTGCTTGCTCAAGTAAGGCAAACAGGGTTAAAGCTGCATATCCATGACACTCTAACTGAAAGAAAGACTGTTCTTGAAAATAAACCAGGCAAGTTTGTAAAAAATGTTGTTTAAAAGGCGTAAAATTCGCCAAATTAGTTTTGGTTAAAACTTGATTTTGAAAAAGAATTTCATTAATTTGTGGAAAAAAAGTCTCATATTCTTTGGGGTTTATTTGTAAAATTAACAAATTGGCCTGTTGCGGCGTCGCTAATTCATGTAACTGGTAAGCATTAATTACAATAAACTCATTTTTACGTACGTAATAAGTTTTTGAATCGACCGTTAAAGCAAGCGTTCCGCGTAAGACATAAATAATCTCTAAGTCCGAATGCAAATGTGGTCGACGATAATTCATATCAATTAAAAAGGCTTTAATTCCTTGCAGCTTATGGTGTTCGACTAATTCAAATTCAGTAGTAGACATAAGTTCGCTCCTTTCCTTATTTCACTATAAAGGATGTGAAATAAGGAAGCAAATATAAAAACAAAAATAAATGGAGGAAACAAACATGGCATATTTTGAAAACATCGGAAAAATTCAGTACGAAGGGAAACAAACAGACAATCCTTTTGCGTATCGTCACTATAACCCAGAAGAAATCGTCTTAGGGAAAACAATGAAAGAACATCTACGCTTTGCGGTTGCTTATTGGCATACCATGACCCAAGATGGTTCAGATCCTTTTGGTGATGCAACTAACGTGCGTAACTGGTGGGGTGAAACACCTATGGAAACAGCGAAAAATCGTGTAGAAGCCTTTTTTGAAATTTTAGAAAAATTAGGCGTAGAATACTTCTGTTTCCATGACGTTGATATTGCACCAGAAGGAGATTCTTTAGAAGAATTTTTTGCAAACATCGATACAATTACCAATCTAATCAAAGAAAAAATGGATCAAACAGGAATTAAGTTATTATGGAATACTGCGAATATGTTTACGAATCCTCGCTTTGTTCACGGGGCAGCTTCTTCAAGCAATGCGGATGTTTTTGCGCATGCCGCAGCACAAGTGAAAAAAGGCTTAGACGTTAGTAAAAAATTAGGCGGCGAAAATTACGTTTTCTGGGGTGGTCGTGAAGGATACGAATCGCTACTTAATACAGATATGAAATTTGAGCAAGACAATATTGCCCGTTTATTCAAAATGGCGATTGCTTATGGTGAAAAAATCGGACACAAACCTCAATTCTTAATTGAACCAAAACCAAAAGAGCCATCTACGCACCAATATGATTTTGATGCAGCAACAGCCATGGCCTTTATTCAAAAATATGATTTAGAAGGCGACTTCAAATTAAATCTAGAAGCCAACCATGCGACTTTAGCTGGTCACACCTTTGAACACGAGTTAAACGTGGCACGTTGTTACGATGCATTAGGTTCAATTGATGCCAACCAAGGCGATCCATTACTCGGCTGGGATACCGACGAGTTTCCAACGAACGTCTTTGACACGACGTTAGCAATGTATGAGATTTTAGAAAATGGCGGAATTGCTCCAGGTGGAATTAACTTCGACTCGAAAGTTCGTCGTTCTTCTTTTGAAATGGATGATTTATTCTTAGCCCACATTGCTGGCATGGACACGTATGCACGTGGCTTAAAAGCGGCGGCTGCGCTAAAAGAAGACCGCTTCTTTGATGAAATCAAAGAAAAACGTTATGCCAGCTACCACACAGGGATTGGCGCAAGCATTGTCTCAGGTGATGAAGATTTAGAAAGTTTAACTGATTATGCATTGAAAAATGAAGAAATCAAAGTGGAGTCCAATCACTTAGAGTTTGTCAAATCACGTTTAAATGATTACTTATTTTAAACGCTAAAGGAGAAAGAATATGGCATATGTCTTAGGATTAGATTTAGGAACAAGTGCGCTAAAAGGGTTATTATTAAATGAGCAAGGAGAAGTCATTTACCGGGCTAGTGCAGAATATCCGTTGATCCATTTACAATCTGGTTATAGTGAACAAGATCCTGTTGAATGGACAAAAGCATGTGAAAAAGTCTTTGATACACTGGCAGAACAAGTCGTTGATTTTAGTGAACATTTGGTCGGAATTAGTTTTTCCGGCCAAATGCATAGCTTGGTCGTACTTGATGAAAATCAAAAGGTTTTACGACCAGCGATTCTATGGAGTGATGTTCGAACAACAAAACAATGCCAATGTATCACGGCCGAACTTGGCGATTCCTTGATTCAAGTGACCAAAAACAAGGCTCTTGAAGGATTTACCTTGCCAAAGATTTTATGGCTACAAGAAAATGAACCAGAAACTTGGGCAAAAGTCCGTCACATTTTATTGCCAAAAGACTATTTAGGTTTTTGGTTAACTGGTACGCAACACATGGATTATTCTGATGCAGCCGGTACGTTACTCCTTGATGTACAAAAGAAACAATGGTCAAATACGATTTTAGAAACATTTGCAATTCCAACAACCTACTTGCCAATGCTCATTGATTCTCAAGGGCAAACGGGGACATTAAAAGCCAATTTTGTTGAAAAATATGGCTTTAAACAACCTGTCAAAATTTTTGCAGGTGGTGCGGATAATGCTTGTGGGGCCTTAGGAGCTGGGATTTTAAGTACCGATACCGGGATGGCAAGTATTGGGACGTCTGGGGTCTTCTTATCTTTTGAAGACCAAGCAGTACCTGATTATCAAGGGAATTTACATTTGTTTAACCATAGCTTACCTAATACCCATTATTCGATGGGTGTCACGCTCGCTGCGGGTCATAGTTTAAGTTGGTTCAAAGAAACTTTTGCGAAAAATTTAAGTTTTGATGAACTATTGACAGGCATTGATCAAATTGCCCCTGGTGCGGAGGGGTTGCTATTTACACCCTATATTGTGGGCGAACGAACTCCGTATCCAGACAGTCAGATTCGGGGGAGTTTTATTGGCATCGATACGAAGCACACCCTGCAACATTTTGCCAAAGCAGTATTAGAAGGCATTACTTTTTCTTTAAAAGATAGCCAAAACTTAATGGAAGAAATTGCTGGTAAAAAATTCAAGCAAATTGTTTCCGTTGGTGGCGGGGCAAAAAATCAAGACTGGTTACAAATGCAGGCTGATATCTTTAATGCGGAAATCTCCTGTTTAACCGTAGAAGAAGGTCCTGGTTTAGGGGCAGCGATGCTAGCTGCTGTGGGTGTCGGTTGGTTTAAAGATTTACCATCATGCGCACAAATCTTTGTGTCGTATCGAAAAGCTGCAACACCAAATGCAGAAAATGTTGTAAAATATGAAAAACAATATGCGCTATATCGCAAAGTGTATCCTGCGACAAAAGGGATTTGTGCAGAATTGTTGAGGAATAACTAATAACAAAAAAGGCTCTTTATCAAACACTCATGAATTGGCAAACCTATTCACTCTGAAAAATGAAAGAAACGGATACTGAAGCTTTCAAATAAAATTACGCTATTTTACAATATCTGTACGAGTGAACTAGGAGATTCTATAATAATAAGGAGGATAACAATGATTACAATTCACAAAAGTTATATTGAAAAAAAATATGACTCTGAATTACTAAGGATTGATGCATGGGGAAGGGATGGCTTTCGAGTACGTTCATTTGCGGATAGAAAATATAATGATGAAAATTTTGCTCTAATAGCAAAAGAAGAATTGGAACCATGTGAGATTGAAATCTTAGAGCATCATGATAATGAGATTACTGTAAAGAATGGTCGTATTAAAGCAGTGATTGACCATAGAGACCGCATTACTTTTTATGATGAAAACGACAGAGTATTGTTACGAGAGTTCATTCGTCTACGTGCCGTTAAGCACGATGATGGGGCGGAAGATGTCGGTACAATTGAAATTACCAAAGATTTTAATTCAACCTTAAAATTAAAATCAAGAGAGTTCAGAGCAAATTATGGTGGTTCATTTGAAACGACGACACGTTTTGAATCAACTTCAAATGAAAAAATATATGGTATGGGACAATACCAACATGAATTTTTAGATTTAAAAAACACTAAATTAGAACTTTCGCAAAGGAACTCTCAAATGTCGATACCGTTTTATATGTCGAGTTTGAATTATGGTTTCCTTTGGAACAACCCAGGAATTGGGGAAGTTACTTTTGCGAAAAATATAACAGAATGGCATATGCAAGCGACACACTCAATTGATTACTGGATTACAACAGGTGATAATTTAAAAGAAATTTCCAAAAAGTATGCTGAAGTAACAGGGAAAGTTCCATTAATGCCTAAGAATATGTTAGGTTTATGGCAAAGTAAACTAAGATACCGTACTCCAGAAGAGGTTCTTGATGTCGTTAAAAAATATGATAGTAAGGGAATTCAATTATCAACGATTGCGATTGATTATTTCCACTGGCCCAAACAAGGCGAATACAAGTTTGATCCTGATTTTTGGCCAGAACCTGAAAAAATGATTAAAGAATTGAAAGAAAAGTATAAAGTAGAGCCAATTCTTTCTGTATGGCCCACAGTTCAATCTGATGCAGCTAATTATAATGATTTTTTAGAAGGTGGCTACTTAATTAATGTGAACAGAGGTGTTCGCTTGACAATGATGATTCAAGGAACCACGGTTTTCTTAGATACGACAAATCCTGAAGCAAGAGACTATGTCTGGTCTCGTATCAAGCGTAACTATAAAAAATTGGGAATTGATTATTACTGGGTAGATGTGGCTGAGCCAGGATATGCAGTTTATGATTTTGATAACTATCGCTATGAAAGTGGGCAAGCTTTAGAAACAGCAAACCTTTATCCAATAGGATTCTTGAAAATGATATATGATGGTATGAATTCAAAAAATCATAGTGTGATTACTTTAGTACGGGGCGCTTGGGCGGGGGCTCAAAAATATGGTGCTCTTGGCTGGTCAGGTGATATCGATTCAAGTTTTGAATCCTTTAATAATCAAGTAAATACAGGATTAAATGTTGGTATGGCTGGATTACCCTGGTGGACGACAGATATTGGAGGCTTCCATGGGGGGGATCCGAAAGATACAGAATTTAGAGAATTGATAGTACGATGGTTCCAGTATTCAACGTTCTCACCTATTTTAAGAATGCATGGAGACCGTTTGCCACACAGTGCCCCATTATCAAATAGTGGAGGAGGTTCAATGCCTACTGGTGCGCCAAATGAAATTTGGTCATTTGGTACAGAAGTAGAAGACGTTTTACAAAAGTATTTACAAGTGAGAGAGCTGTTAAAAGATTATATTCACGATTTAATGAGAGAAGCACATGAAGATGGGTTGCCATTAATGCGAACATTATTTTATGAATATCCTAATGATGAAATGTCATGGGAAGTTGACAATACCTATCTGTTTGGTTCAGATTTATTAGTTGCACCAATCATGAACTATCTAGATAGAGAAAGAGATGTTTACCTGCCTCAAGGGGATATTTGGATTAATCTTTATACCCATGAAGAACTAGCAGGTGGAACCACTTATAATGTGGATGCGCCGCTTCACCAAATTCCAGTCTTTGTAAGAAAATCTGCTATTGATAGAATGAGTGGAGTACTTGAATATGCAAAGAAGAACTTTAACTAAAATTAGAGGTGAAAGGAAGCGGTGGTCTGTGTTTCTCAATCAAGAAGTTGAGATAACGCCAACTTCTTTTACAATTAGAGATGGCGAACAAACATTAACAGTTGAAGAGTGGGGGAGAGATTCTGTAAGGGTTATAAGTTCTCCTGAACCATCCATTCGAGGCGTTAAGAATCAGGGAATCGAAGAACTAGAGAAAAATAGGAAATCGACAATCTCCATCATTAGAACTGATTCGTCCATTCAACTATTAAACAATGACCTAAAAGTGATTTATGATGGAGAGAAAATTATTTTTTATTATCTTGATAATAAAGTTTTAGAAGAATATTCAAGGAAACAGAGTGATGTAAGGCGAACAATCGGTATAGATGATCACGTACCGATTAAATATTCTCCTTCCTCTTCACTTAAAGTATCACCAAGAACATTCAAATTTAAAGGAGCTTCTACATACGAAGCGATTCTTAGATTTGAAGGGGATTCTTCTGAGAAAATTTTCGGTTTAGGTGGTTACCAAGAAGAAAACCTAGATAAAAATTTGGGAACTTACGAGTTAATGCAGCGTAATTCTCAAACAACAATACCATTTTATTTATCGAATAAGAATTATGGATTTATTTGGAATAATGCATCGATTGGTGAGGTCACTTTTAGTAAAAATCAAAAAAAATGGACAAGTATGAGTACTCAAACGATTGATTATATAGTAATGGTAGGAAAAAATCCAAAAACAATCATGGATTACCTGACCACTATGATTGGGAGAGCACCTCAAATAAATCAAGAATATTTAGGTCTATGGCAGAGTAAACTAAGATATCAAACAATCGATGAACTCCGAGATGTATATGAAGGATACCAGAAAAGATCAGTTAATTTATCGGTCTTGGTTATAGATTATTTCCATTGGACAGCAGATGGAGACTTTGAATTTGATTCTAAATATTGGAAGGGAATCCATCAATTTACGAAAACTTTAAATGCAACAAAAACGAAATTAATGGTGTCGTTATGGCCAACTGTTACAAAGGATAGTAAGTACTATGAAGAATATCATAGAAATAAGTTGGTCATTCAGTCGCACTATGGAGAAAATCAAATGTTTGATGGCAAGGAAATTTTAGATTTTTCAAACCCTAAAACATCCTCTAAGATTAAGAGTTTGTTAGATCAAAATTATCGAAAAAATGGAATTGATCTCTTTTGGGCGGATCAAGCAGAGCCAGAAATGAATAGGTATAATCATGAAGACTATACTGTTTATGAAGGGGAATTGGCGAAAGTTGCTAGTCGTTATCCCTATCATTATATTAGAGCAGTTCAATCTCAAAATAATAAAGAGTGGTCGAATAATCCCGTGCTCATTCGTTCTGCTTGGTTTAATTCACAAAAATATGGTGCATTAGCTTGGTCGGGAGATATTGATAGTTCATTTGAATCGCTCCGAAGACAAATTCAAATTGGGTTAAATATGGGGATGAGTGGTATTTCTTGGTGGACAAGTGATATTGCTGGATTCCATAGTGGCAATAGTGAAAGCCCTGTTTTTAAAGAGTTAATGATTCGTTGGTTCCAATTTTCTGTATTTAGCCCAATTTTACGTATGCATGGTGATAGACAACCACATACTCCAAAAATTGGACTAGACGGTGGAGGAGTGAGGACAAGTGGCGGACCAAATGAGATTTGGTCCTTTGGAAATAAAGTTGAAAGTATACTCCTACGATTTATCAGTATTAGAGAAAAGCTAAAAGATTATATATTCTCTGTTTATCAGGAGAGTTCAGAACAAGGTTACCCAATTATGAGAAGTTTATTTTTTGAGTTTCCAGAAGATAAAAAAGCATGGGAAGAGACAACTAATTTTATGCTAGGAAGTTCGTTACTTATTGTACCAGTGGTAGAAGAATCTATAGAAAAGATGGTCATATATTTACCAAATGATACAAATTGGATTGATGTCTTTACAAAAGAGAAGTTCATTGGTGGTCGGACTTATAATATTAACATTTCAATCGAGACGTTACCTGTTTTTTGTCGTGAAGGTTCACGGCTAGAAGAAAAATTAGACGAAATATTTGTTAATAATTAAAAAAATAAAATTGAAGGGATTGTTTTAAATGGGAGTAATTATTGCAAGAATTGATCAAAGGCTAGTACATGGAATTGTTGTGACACAGTGGGCAAGTACAGTGAAAGCAAAACGGATTATGGTAGTCGATGATGTTGTGGCAGGAGATGAGGCTAGAAAAGCAGCAATGCGTATGAGTAAGCCAGCAGGGACTGGAATGTCTTTAATTGACACAGAAACAGCAATCGCCAATTTTAAAGCGAAAAAGTACGACAACCACAACGTATTACTCGTAGTGAATAATGTACAAGTGTTACTGGATTTAGTGAATAATGGGGTAGAGATACCAAAAGTAAATATTGGGATAATGCTAGATCGGGAAGATCGAAAAAAATATGCAAAAAGCTTTGCCGCCTCGGAAGAAGAGTTGCGCCAACTTAAAGAATTATCTGATAAGGGTATTTCAGTATCTTATCAATTTACACCATCAGATAAAGAAGAACCATTATCAAAATTTTTATAGATATATAAGTTTCATAGAATAGATGGACTACAGAGCAATTGACCTAAGTTTTTGTTATTAAACAAGATGTACTGAATACGATAAAATTGAAAAGAGGAAATTATTATGCCTGAATTTTTACAGAATATCCTGATTATTCTATTACCAATGTATGCTTTGATTGATAATCGAGGTATTACAATTATGAACCATTGGCCAGTAACGGTAGGATTATTTGCTGGGCTGATTATGGGAGATCTTCCAACAGCATTAGCGATTGCAGGAACATTTCAACTAATGAGTTTAGGGGTTGCTGCCCTTGGCGGATCATCGGTTCCAGATTACGCGTTAGCGACAGTTGTAGCTATTTATTTAAATGCACGCACTGGATTAGACGTAGGTTCTTCAGTTGCAATTGGTCTGCCAGTTGGTATTTTAGCAATTAATTTAGATGTATTAACACGTACTTTGAATTCATTTATTACCGAACAATCAAAAAAATATTTAGAACAAAGAGAATTTAAGAAAATGCAAGCAGTTAACTTTGTTAGCGTTCTGTTGGTTGCAATGCAAGCTTTTATTCCAATGATTATTTTAGTTGCGTTTGGACCAAAAGCAGTCCAATCAATTATTGAATGGGTTCCTGAATGGGTAACGACGGGGCTAAACGTTGCTGGTGGAATGCTACCAGTTGTTGGGGTAGCGATGTTAATGCGCTACATGCCTACAGGTCGCTATATTTGGGCATTATTAGTTGGTTTTGTAATGGCTGCCTATGCTTCAATGCCGATTTTGGCTATTTCAATTATCGGATTTTCTTTAGCGATATATACGTATAACCAACTGACAAGTAAGAAAGTAGCGGTCGCTACTGATGGGGCTACCGATATCGAGATGGGAGATGACTTTGATGAATAAAAATGAAAATGTACAAGTATCGTCTGAAGTGAAACCGTTGTCAAAGAAAGAACGTAGAAATGCTGCTTGGCGTTGGTCTTTTATTGGAAGTAACAATGTAAACTATGGAACTTTGCAGGGGACAGGATATGCTTGGGCAATGGCTCGCTCACTTCGTAAAATTTATAAAAATGACGATGACTATGTTGAAGCGATGAAGATGGAGTATGAATATTTTAATATTACACCATATATGGGTCCCCTTGTAATCGGTGCAGACTTAGCAATGCAAGAAAAAGAAGGAACAGGAGCGCTCGAAGCAGTTCGTTCAATCAAAACATCGTTAATGGGTCCGTTATCTGGTATTGGAGATTCTCTTTTATGGGTGCTTTATCCGACAATTATGGGATCGATTAGTGGATATATGGCATTAGATGGAAATCCGCTAGGTGCGCTTATATGGATGGTTCTAAATATTGCTTTAGTATGGATGAGAATAAAATTATTTGATTTAGGTTATGAATCAGGAACTCGTTTGATTACAGATATGGCAGATAAATTAACTGCCATTACAGAAGCAGCATCAGTAATGGGGTTGACTGTCGTAGGAAGTTTGATTGCAACAGTTGTTAAAGTCTATACACCTCTTAAATTTACTTTTGGTGATGTTTCTCTAGGTTTACAAGCAGAAGTATTTGATAAGATTTTACCAGCATTGCTACCTGTTTTGGTAACACTTATTGTATATTGGTTGATGGAAAAGAAAAAATGGGGATTTTTAAAAGTTATTTTTTCTATCATTGTCCTTTCATTGATTGGTACATTTTTCGGTGTATTAGGTGTAGCTTCATAATAAATTGAATACGGTTATAAAACGTAGGTATTCACTTTATAAGTACAAATTTAGTTGTTGTTAAGAAGAGAAACATTGGGGGTGATATTTTGCCCCCTTTGCATTTTTTGATGGATTTAAACCTTCAAAAAAATTTACTACAAAAAAGTTTCATGAAGGAAAGGAAAACTTCTTTTCATTGGGTGTTATGCCTTAAGTGAAACGCGAAAGGAATGGTTATATAAATGAAAAAAATTATTATTGCTACACATCATTATTTGGCAAAAGGGTTTAAAGATACTTTAGAATATATTGTACCGAATACAGTTGAAGTGATTGATATTAATGCATATATTGATAACATTTCTATAGAATCACAAATTTTAAAAAGTTTAAAAGATTTTAGTAAAGATGAACAAATCTTTGTTTTTACTGACTTATTAGGTGGGTCAGTAAATCAAGAATTTGTTAAACAATTATCAGAAAGTAAAATTGAGCTAATCACTGGAGTGAATCTTCCATTAATCATTACTATTATTTTACAATTAGGAGAAAATAAGCTCTCAAAAGAGAGTATTCATGAAGCAATCGAAGAAGCAAGAAACCAACTCATATACGTTAATGACTATTTAAAAGCGCAGGAAATGGATGAGGATGATGAGTAATGGAGACAAAATGGTGGAAGAGTAGCGTGGTCTATCAGGTTTACCCTCAAAGTTTCAAGGATTCGAATAATGATGGGATTGGTGATTTTCAAGGAATCATTGAAAAGTTACCTTACCTAAAAGAATTAGGCATCAATGTGATCTGGTTGAATCCAATCTTTGAATCACCATTAGTAGATAATGGTTACGATATTAGTGATTATACAAAAACCTTAGCGCAATATGGAAATATTGAAGACTTTAAAGAATTATTAGCAGAAGCACATATACTGGGGATTAAAATAATTCTTGATTTAGTCGTGAATCATACAAGCGACCAACATGAATGGTTTAAGCAATCCAAAATAAGCAAAGACAATCCCTACGCGGACTTTTATATTTGGAAAGATCCTTTAAAAGATGGTTCCGCACCCACCAATTGGGGTTCCACATTCGGTGATCCTGCTTGGGAATATGTAGAGAGTCGTAAGCAATACTATTTACACTGTTTTGCGAAAGAACAGCCAGATTTGAATTGGGAAAACCCCGCGGTACGTCAACATATCTTTGACATGATGAAAGATTGGTTTGACTTGGGTGTAGATGGTTTTCGAATGGATGTTATTAGTTTAATCAGCAAGCGCCCCGGATATCCAGAAGATCCAAGCTTAGCATACACCAAATCCTATTATGCGGGTGCGTCCAACGGTCCTCGTGTACATGAATTTTTGCACGAGATGTATCAAAAAGTCTTAAGTAAATATGACGTTCTGACTGTTGGCGAAACGCCAAATACGAATAGTGAACAAGCCAAGCTTTATACCCATCCGGAAAGAGAAGAATTAAATATGGTCTTTCATTTTGATCATATGCATTTGGATTATGGAAAATACGGAAAATTTTCTGATATTCGTTTTAAAATGAGTGATTTGCGAGACACGTTAACAGAATGGCAATATCAATTAAAAGACGGCTGGAATTCACTCTATTTGAATAACCATGACCAACCTCGTATGGTTACCCGCTTTGGTGACGAAGAAAACTATCGTGTGGAATCGAGTAAGATGCTAGGAACATTATTGCATATGATGAAGGGTACTCCTTATGTCTTTCAGGGGGAAGAAATTGGGATGAAAAATGTGCCGTTTCCTTCTTTAGATGACTATAAAGATATTGAAACAAGATATTTTATTCAAGAAATGCGAAAAAACGGTGAAAATGAAGAATATATTAAAAAAGTTGCCTACTTGAAATCTCGTGACAATGCTCGGACACCAATGCCGTGGAATGGTGAAGAAAATACTGGTTTCTCAGAAGCAAATCCTTGGATTTCTTATTCTCCAGATAATAAGAAAATTAATGTTGAGAGTGCTTTATCAGATAAAAACTCAGTCTTCTATCATTACAAAAAATTAATTGCATTGCGTAAAAATTATGAAGTGATTATTGAAGGCGAATATCGTTTGGTTAATGAAACAGATTCAGACATATACAGTTATATCCGAGAATACAACAATGAAAAATTAATTGTCATTTGCTCATTTTCAAAATACAAAGTAAATTATGAAGTGCCTGAAGAGTTTAACTTAGATAACTTCAAATTACTTCTATCAAACTACGATGATTCTTCGAATAGTTTGTCAAAAATTATCACTTTAAGACCTTACGAAGCATTGATCTATCATGGAGTATGATGAGAGAGAATACCTCTTTTTTTGCATACTCAATACATACAATTTCCATTTAATAAATTGAATAATCCTTACTAAGAGTTTCTTTGAATATTGCTAGTTATAATAAATGGATAGTGGATAGGCTACAATAAACTAGACAGAAAAGATAAGGTGTGTAAACTATAAGAAAACACACTGGAGGGATCATTTCATGTCGCAAAGAAGAGAACGCAGAACCTACACGCAAGAATTTAAACAACAAATGGTCGACTTATTAAATTCGGGGAAACCAAGAGCCGACATCATCAGAGAATATGAACTAACACCATCGTCCTTTGACAAATGGGTCCGTCAGGCAAAAAAGACAGGTTCATTCAAAGAAGTCGATAATCTTACTCCAGTGGAAAAAGAGCTTATAGCCTTACGCAAACGAAACCAACAACTTGAGATGGAGAATGATATTTTAAAGCAAGCAGCGCTGATATTCGGACAAAAAGACAAGTAATCGATGCCAATAAGCATACCTACTCCATATCAGCGATGTGCCAATTGTTAAATATCTCCCGTCAGACGTATTACTACAAAACAAAGGAAAAGCCTAATGAAGCTTCGCTCGAAGAAGCCGTAACAGAAGAATTCGATCGTAGCCGCAAGAACTATGGTACGCGGAAAATCAAAGCTGCTCTGGCAAAACGTGATATCTTCGTTAGTCGTCAAAAAATCGGTTTATACAAAGGCGAATTATCGAAAGCATACATCAAATGTAAATCCCTCCAATATTGGCAACACCTTGAATCGTATCTTCACTGACCGTGAACCTTTGGAAGCAATCAGCACGGATCTGACCTATGTAAGAGTTGGCACAACGTGGTGTTATGTTTGTTTCATTATTGATTTATTCAATCGTGAGATCATTGGTCATTCCTGTGGTCCAAACAAAGATGCAGCGTTGGTCAAACGTGCATTCCAAACTGTCTTCCACCCTTTGACTGAAGTCAAAATCTTCCATACAGATCGAGGGAAGGAATTTGATAATAAACTAATTGATACGATCTTAAAGACATTTGCCATCGAACGATTACTGAGCAAGAAAGGTTGTCCTTATGATAATGCAGTGGCAGAATCAACCTATAAATCATTTAAAGTAGCATTTGTTTATCCGAATACATTTGACACATTGAATCAACTCAAACTGCAATTATTTGATTACGTCAATTGGTGGAATTATCTTCGGTTACACGTTTCTTTGGGATATGAGACACCAATCAGCATTCGAAATTGGAGATTGGCGGAGCGGATCCTTGATAATGAGCATGGATGTGGTAGCGTTGCGTAGTGGCCGATACATTTGCTTGTAGCTTCGCCACGGTTGATTCACGTCCATGGAGGCTCGTTGTCAAGGACAATCGGATTAGATAACAAGCACCTGATTTTTACACTTTATAATTTTTGTCAAAAAAAGGGTTGCCATTCCAAGAATGATTAATATTTTTGGAACTACAACTTCAGATTCAGGCTTTGATATCATAGATTTGAAGAATCAAGAGATTTTTTTAAAACAGGAATATGTCCTTATTGAACCTTTAAGTAGCGAGGTTACAGTCTTATTAAAGGAAAAAAAGTATTTATTAAAATCAAATGATTCGCAAATTTCAAGTAGAAGTTAGCCACTTATTGAAATTCGTATGTTATTTATTTTTTCATCTAGCAGCTAGCCTTGGCTTGACAATGAGTTGGGGCATGGTATCTGCGAAAAGCAGAATTGGGCGAGGTTTTTGCCTTCAAGTCAATCGAACAGCCCAAGAATCACCATGCTCAAAGAGGCTCGTTGTCAAGCCTAGGCGGTTTCATAAGCAACCAATTGTAACTGACGCATTTCTTCTATCAAACATTCTCTAGGTGTGGCATAACCAAGAATTCTCCTTGGTAGTGTATTCATCCAATATTGAACCTTACGAATCGTTACCAATGAAAGATCCAACATCCGGGTCTCTTTTGGAATAAAACGTCGAATGAGGTCATTGTGATTTTCATTCGTTTCTCGTTCCCACGAAGAATAGGGGTGGATAAAGTACACATCGGTGACTTCTTTTAAAAGTTCGGTCAAGCCAGAAAATTCACTGCCATTATCAGACGTAATTGTTTGGAAGAGTTGACCAAAATGTTCACCAGTAGCTGCTTTTAACGGCTCTTTGTCAATAAGGACTGATGAAGTTAGATTTTATAAATCAGAGTAAGTAGAGAAATCTGCTTACTCTGATTTTTTCGTTATTTTATGGCTCCTTGTCAAATGGTGTTGTTTTGATCAAATCACACTTCAGGAAGTGCTTCGGCATTTCCTTTTTTTGTTATTAAATGATTTCACAGATACTTTGTTGGATTAGGACTCGCATCCGAAGGTGACGGAAAGTCCGGAATCCAAAAGCTATTCTTTTGATTACTTTAATAAGATTATTCTTGCCCTCTAGTTTTCCGTTTGAATAGGGATATTTTAAGGAGTTTGTGATGGCTTCTTTGTGTTTTCTTAGGTAACGAATCGCTTTTTTAAATTCATCGTTCAAGGAATGTGGTAATGATTCAATCAAGTCAAAGAACTCGGTGGAATCTTTTGCATCAAAAGCAGCCAACAGTTCTTGATAGACCTCATAGCTTTGTCGTAGTTGGTCATCTATAGAAAGTAGGTAATCTAACACCTCAGATTCTGTTAAGTATCTCCTTTGAAAGAGGGGGAATTGCTTGAAGGAGGTGTAGTTTAACTTCGCATTTTTCTTCAGGAGTGTTCGCCAATACTTTTTCAACTTTCGATAGTCTTTTTGAGCTTGTGGATTGCTTTTCTTCAGCTGATTCATTGCTTGAATTCGTTGTTTATTAAAGGCACGCGTAATTTGTTGGATAACGTGGAAGCGATCAATAGAGATTTGAGCATTAGGGAAGACTACTTTGGTCACTGCATCGTAAGAGGCGTTCATATCCATAACAATATGTGTGACCCGTTTTCTGACTTTTAAGGTGAAGCGTTGGAAGTATGCCCGTAACTTAAAGTTGCGCCGATCATCTAGGATATCAAAGATTTTACCAGTGTCCGCATCACTGATAATAAAGCACATGGCACCTTCACAATCGCTAGTCCCTTTAAATTCATCAATTAGAAGATGTTTGGGAAGGTAATTAGGCTTTTTACGAGGCTCTTCAAAGAAGCTGTCTAAGACACGCTCAACGGTCTTTGTGGAAACGAAATACCTGCGTGCAATATCCTTCATTGAAATCTTTTTCTTCAAATCCATGGCAATCGCAAATTTTAAAGATTGCGAGATGTAGCAATTCTCCGCAACATAGTAAGTTTTGGCAGAAAAAGTATGGTGGCACTGGGTGCAACGAAAACGCTGTTTATATAGGTGTAGATAAGTTGGTACTTCTTGATAAGGAATCAGTTGAATCCAACTATCTTGATAAGAGTGGCGAATGACAGAATCAAACCCACAACATTCACAATGATGAGCTTCTCCAGTTAATATACCAGTAAATACTTTGGCCATTCGGCCATGAACAATCTTTTTACTAATGGCATCTTTTGAGAAACTAATATGAGAATCTTTGATATTCAAGATTTGTTTGATGGATTTACTTGTATTTTCATCGGTACATTTGATATTCTTAGTTATGGACATTTGGTTATCCTCCTATGATTGGATTCAGCGATTTAATTATAGGACAACCAAATGTCTTTTTGTTATAAAAAAAACTTGGTGTCCTTACTCATTTGAGGGTAACAACACCAAATATCATAGAACCAAAGTCCGCTGGTCTGTTGTGACTCGTTTAAAAAGGAATACCTCAATGACTGAGA
>OMJG01000798.1_pt1 | contig 21217 bp, 19 predicted proteins | sample 1646431 | NCBI WGS metagenome assembly OMJG01 (sample SAMN03771674, study PRJEB25209) | food metagenome | isolation source: Cotija cheese | place: Mexico:Jalisco,Michoacan | collected 2011-12-12
AAAAAAAGTGCTCCCAAAGTTGTTAGATTATGTCTAACAATTTTAGAGCACTTCATCATTCAAAAGTCGTCTTTTTGTTTACAATTTTTTATCTTTGTTCTGAATTTTTTTCAGCAGTAGCTTCTTTATCGAATTCTTCTTCTGAACCAGCTGAAGCTGACATCTTAGCTAGATGTTCATAAGTTGATGTAACATCTTCTTTTGCCAAAACGTTCTTAAGTCTTTCATTACCTTTGTGCATGTCGATAATTGTCCAAATCAATAGTGCAAGAACAGCAGCGATCAATACGTAAGCAATGATATTAGCTTGCATTGTTTGTGCACCTGTTGGGTTATCTCCATAGAAGGCTTGGATTTGACCTGGTAGACCGTAAAGGTTCAAGAATGTCAAAGCGATAACTGATAACCAACCGAATCCTTTGATCCAAGAAGCATTCTTGAATTTGTTACCCATTTCTGTAGCACTATCTGTCATTAATAGTAGTGGCAACATTGAGAATGGAAGTGCGAAAGCCAAGAAGACTTGTGAATTGTTCATCAATGTGTTCAAGGCTTCGTGCTCATCAATTGCACTCTTACCACTTGTTAACATAACACAGATAAGAACAGGGATAACTGAGATCAAACGTGTAACCAAACGACGTAACCATAGAGGCATTCTCATGTGAACGAAACCTTCCATGATAACTTGTCCAGTCAAAGTACCAGTGATAGTTGAGTTTTGACCTGAAGCAAGCAAAGCAACAGCGAACAATGTTGAAAGTACACCTGACTTAGCGACGGCAATCAAAACACCATTACTCAAAGTTGATGTATCTGATAGAGCTTGGTACAAACCGAAGAATGATGGATCTTTAACGGCACCACTCTTAAATACGGCAACACCCATGATAAGTAGTAAAGCATTAACGAAGAAAGCTGCTGTTAATTGAATATTTGAATCCCAAGCTGAGAAACGAACATTTTGAGCAACTGATTTTTCATCAGCGTGGTTAACTTTTCTAGTTTGTGAAATAGCTGAGTGTAGGTACAAGTTGTGAGGCATAACAGTAGCACCAATGATACCTAGAGCACCTGTTAATGGTGTTTGACCACCGATTGATGGACTTGTTGAGAAAGTCTTACCAGTTGGGATCAAGCCACCGAATACGCCACCCCAATCAGGATTTGATAGAGCAACTTGATAAACGAAAACGAATAAAATAACAAGAATTAAACATACAACGATAGCTTCGATCTTTCTGAAACCAATCTTTGTCAATAATAGTAATACCAAAACATCACCAACAGTGATAAATACGGCAATTACTAGTGGAATATTAAATAGTAAGTACAAAGCGATGGCACCACCGATAACTTCGGCAATATCAGTCGCCATAATGGCTAACTCGGTTAGAATCCATAAAACGACTCCCAGTGATCTACTAGTTCTAGCACGAATGGCTTGCGCTAGATCCATCTTACTCACAATTCCTAGTTTAGCAGCCATATATTGCAGTAACATGGCAATTAAACTAGACATTAGAATAACTGACATTAATAGGTATTGGAAATTTTGACCACCGGTAATTGATGTTGACCAGTTACCTGGATCCATGTATCCAACGGCAACTAGTGCTCCTGGACCTGAGTATGCGAACAAAGTTTTGAAAAAGCCTTTGTCCCTTGGTACATCGACGGTTCCGTTAATCTCTTGTAGAGAAGGACCGTTTGCGTATTCGATTAATTTATGCTTTTCAGCCATGATTAATCTCCCCTTATTATGATTTCTTTATAAATTTTTTAGCGAATGATCATTACTGAGATCGGTGCATGTTTTGCCATGTAAGCAGCTTGTGAACCGAAGTACTTCTTGATCCCCTTTTTGGAAAGTGACCCTATAACTAAAAGATCTGCGTCACATGAAGGAATAACATCTTTAACGATTGTTTCACCAGGATCTCCTTCGGCTACCATGAGTTCAACTTTTTTAACTCCGGCATCCAAAGCAACTTGGCGATATTCCTGCATGTGCTCTTCTAACTCTTTACGTTCACCGTGAACGTAGTCTTTCGTGAGTGCTTGGTAAACATTCATATCACTATCTTCCAAAATGGAAGTAATGATCAACGTTGAACCGTCCTTGATACAACGGTGCATCGCATATCTAAATGCTAATTGGGCATCGGGTGAATCATCGACACCAACCAAAACACGTTCAAAAGTGTTGTTTTGATTCGACATTGGTTTGTCCTCCAATACATTTTCTTAAAACAAGCAGTCCTGCTCGTCTTTCCAAAATCCATTCTACCCCAATTTAATTCGTTGTAAACTATTTTTTAAGGTTACCTAATAAAAAATATCTAAAATGTAATATTTTTCGATTATTTCAGAAAACGTTTACTACTTACAGTTCCAATGGTTTTAGAGATTATTATGAGGTATATAAATAAAAATTTACCCCCCACTTAACTATTTTGTTCAAAACAATTATGTTATATTAAAGTCGTTCGGGATAGGATTTATAGTAATTTTATATTGTTTTAATTAAAAATCTATATACATATCTATATACATATAGTATAGTTAGGACTTTTCTTCGAAAATCGTAATAATATTATTAGGATTAGCTAACTATTTGTTATAGTAAATGTTTATAGGGGGTTAATATGAAATATCCAACTCAAATTCAAAACCAAACCGATATCAACTATCAGAAGTATCAAGCACACAGCTGGATCACTTCTGAACTGTTGATTGGTATGTATTCGCGAGTTTTTACTAATTTATTGTTAGCTGACAATCAAATATTTAAATAAAGTTATATTGTTATTTTTTTCCGAATCATTTGTAACATCCCAAATTAAAAAAAGTGGTGAACGAATTTTGAATGATTTAAATTTTTTACGATTAATATTCGAATTAGGTGGCAGTTTCCAAAATGTTAACAACATCGATCTCGCTGTCAAAGCTAACGTTAGTAAGGCTTCAATCTCTGATCGTACGCAACATTTATCAAAGTTAGGCTTGGTTAAATATACTAAATACTATGGAACAAAGTTAACTAAGAAGGGCTTAAATTCAGTTATCCCATTAATTCAACAACACAGCCTCTTAGAAATCTGGTTGTTAGACAAGCTGAACATTCCTTTGGGTCAGGTTTATGAAAAAGCTAGCCAATTGTGCGAAAATCCCGACCCATTAGTCATTGACCGCTTAAATATTTACCTAGATTATCCCAAGACTTGCCCACATGGAAATGTTATTCCCATCAATTGTCCCATTCCGGAATTTTCTGACTCTTCTTTATTATCTAAACAAGTTATTTCTGATAAAGCTTGGAAAATCATCAATTTTACTGAAGATAATTACCTATTCCAAATTCTTGAAAATATCGATATTAAATTGGGTGATCAGATTAAAGTTTTAAATATCAATGACTACGATCATTCAATGATAGTTTTAAATTTACGCAATAATATTAAACAAATTTTACCCAAGAACATTACCAAGATGATTCGAGTTCAAAAAGTTACCGAAATGGAAAAGAGCGTTTGAAGACACATGATTTTTACAATCACGCGTTGTCAAACGCTCTTTTTTTAGTTTTATTTATTCTATTGGATCAATAATAGTAGAAACAACCGCTTCAATGGAAGAAACTAGTGGACTGTCTGGAGTGATGCCGGATTTAGCAAAGCGGTCTTCCCACCATTGACTGCGGATATGTTGGACAGTATCAACGACTTTTTCACCAGTTTCAGTCAAATTCAAAATCTTCGTCTTCCCTGCTCCATTCGATTTAGTTAAGTAGTTGAGCTTTTCCATTTTGTTGATTTCTCTAGTGGCCAAACCTTTGTCGATAACTAAAGATCTGGCAACTTGATTCTGACTGATATTTTCATAATCGCTGACGGCTAATAAAATACAGGCAGCTGTCGGATTTAAGTTGATTTGGTTGAATTTTTCCCTCGTATCCTTGTAATATTGTCTGTGTAAGATAGAAATATCTTGTGCTAAATATCCAATGTTTTTCATTTGCTTTCACTCCATTGAAAAGTTTTCTGTGTTGACAAATCAACACCAATGCTTTAATTTTTATCTATAATGATAATAGAAATTAGAAAAAGAGGCTAGATATAATGACAAAACAACCTAATGGTGCTCAAGCTTTGATCCAAAGTATGATCAACCAAAACGTTAAATATATTTTTGGATTGCCTGGGGCCAAGATTGATCAACTATTCGAGAATCTCGAACACAACGATAATCCCCAAACTCCTAAATTAATCATCACTCGTCACGAACAGAACGCAGCTTTCATGGCCGCAGGTATCGGACGTTTGACTGGTAAACCTGGCGTTGTCGCTACCACTTCTGGACCTGGTGTTTCTAACTTAGCTACGGGCTTGATCACGGCGACTGCTGAAGGAGATCCTGTAGTTGCCTTAGGTGGTCAGGTTCCACGAAACGATATTGCTAGATTAACGCACCAAAGCATCTCAAGTAAAGAGCTTTTATCCGCAGCTACTAAGGATAGTGTCGAAGTACAAGATGCCAACAATCTTTCGGAGTCTTTTGCAAACGCTTACCAAACAGCTGCTGCACCCAAAACTGGAGCTACTTTCATGTCCATCCCTCAAGATGTTCTAAACGACGACGTGACTCGCAATACTATCAAGAGCCTTTCCCCCGTTGAACAAGGTGGAGCTGACCAAGATACTGTTAATGAAATTATTGATAAAATCAAAAACGCTAAATTGCCAGTAATTTTAGCCGGTATGCGTTCTTCTACTAATGAAGTAATTCATAAATTCTTACATAAGTTCTCAATTCCCGTCGTTGAAACTTTCCAAGGCGCTGGTGTTATTTCCCGTGACCTTGAAAAGAACTACTACGGACGTGTTGGTCTGTTCAGAAATCAAATCGGTGACACCATTTTGAAGGAAAGTGATTTGATCATCGCTGTTGGTTACGATCCTATCGAATATGAAGCTCGTAATTGGAACGTTGGCCGCACCGGTGAAATCATTAACCTCGATAGCATTGCACCAGAAATCACTAATGATTATCAACCCGACTTAGTTGTCCAAGCTGATATTGCTAAGACTTTGGACGAAATCAGTGAACAATTGCCCGATGATATTGATTTGGGTGAAAAGATGCATCAACATCTAGCTGACCAACAAGAGAAATTTACTAAAAAAGACGCTATTCCTGAAAATCACTCCGACAAAAATGGTATCCACCCTCTAGCTATTATCCACGCTTTGCAAAATCAAGTTGATGACGATACGACTGTCACGGTTGATGTTGGTAGTTTGTACATTTGGATGGCACGTCATTTCAGAAGCTACAAGCCAAGACATCTATTATTCAGTAACGGTATGCAAACACTTGGAGTCGCTCTTCCTTGGGCTATTGCGGCTGCTTTGGAACGTCCCGAACAACCTATTGTTTCCGTTGCTGGTGATGGTGGTTTTCTCTTCTCAGGACAAGAACTCGAGACAGCGGTTCGTTTGCATCTCAACATCGTGCAACTAGTTTGGGACGATGGCTATTATGATATGGTCCGTTTCCAAGAGATTGCCAAATATGGTCACGATTCTGGAGTTAAATTAGGACCAGTTGATTTCGTCAAATACGCTGAAAGCTTCGGTGCTACTGGTATGCGTGTTCAAAGAACTGAGGATCTCGAACCAATGTTAGCTAAAGCTTTCGCTACAGAGGGTCCCGTTGTCTTACACATCCCAGTAGATTACTCCGATAACATCAAACTAGCTTCCAAGTTGGTTGACGACGTCTTGAATTAAAAATACGAGGTACTATTATGTCAAAAAAACACACACTATATCAACACGGTACATTAGCTTTGTTAGTTCCAGGGCTTTTAGATGGTACTATCACAATGAAAGAACTACTCGAACATGGTGACACTGGTATTGGTACTGGTGAAGGACTTGATGGCGAATTGATTATTCTGGACGGTGTTCCCTATCAAGTTGACCACAATGGCAATATCAATGTTGTCGATGATGATTTTACTTTACCATTTGCTAACAGCCACTTTGCCGAATACAAACGTTTAACTGATATCGAAGAATTATCACAAGCTGAATTGGACAAAAATATCGGTGCTATGACGAGCGCAAACACTTTTTATTCCATTAAAGTCCACGGTACTTTCACTAATATCAAAACTCGCGCAGTTAAAAAATCTCATAAACCTTACGCTACTTTGGGAAAGACGGCCGAGGATCAAAGTATCTTCTTACGTGAATCAGTTGAAGGAACACTCTTGAGCTACTACTCTCCTCAAATCTTTGATGGTGTTGCAGTCGGCGGTTTCCATCACCATTTCTTATCCGATGCGCATGACTTTGGTGGCCACGTTTTAGGATTTGGTGGTGCTACTGGTAGAGTTGAGATTCAGCAGTTCGATACTTTGGAACAACACTTGCCAATTCATAACAAAGATTTTATGAACTATGATTTCTCTGATTGGGATATCTTAGGAGAAATTCATAACGCTGAATGATATAAAATTAGTTTGGGACAAAAGTCCTAAGTAAATAGCAAAAAACGAGATGACAAATTCCAATAATTGGAGTTATCATCTCGTTTTTATTTTTGAACTATTGAATCTAGATTCAAATCATCCCCATGTATATGGGGAACACGAACTGGATTTCATGACATCATGAACTGTATCAGAATCATCCCTATGTATATAGGGAATACACTAAGAAAAAACTGATATATCAACATTCTAAAATTAGAATATCACTTATTTTATCAACTTAAAAATGTAATCCTTCGTTTCCTAGAGAATAACTCCTTCTTTTATTTTAAGCAACTGTAATTTTAAAATTATAATACATTTTCATTTAAAAAAATTATCAATCACTCTGCAAATCTAATCGACACAAAAACACTACCCAAAATCAAAACCGATCCAATAACAAAACCAATCGTTATGCCTTCGCCTAGTAACAGCCAACCTAACAACGTTCCAACAATTGGCTGCAATAGATAAAACAACCCTGAGACACTAGTGCTGACCATTGTTAAACCTTTATTCCACATCACAAAAGCCGCTGCCGTTGAGATAGCTCCCACATAAAACAAGCAGAGCATAACTTTAGGATTGAAGAAATTGATTGAAGTGAAGTCAGCCACATCGTTAACAACGAACGGTGTCAAACACAATAAGGCTATTGAAGCCGAAATAATTGTGATTTGAAGTGCTGAATAATTAGGGAGTTTTTGAATCATGACCGACATTAACGACCAAGTTAACGCCGACACGATCAAGAAAAATACTCCAGTTAAAATATGTTTACCACTCAAGTGAATGCCAACAATCATAATTACACCTAAAGTTGCCATGATCAGTGACATGATTTTGACTTTAGTTAACTTCTCTTTTAATAGTAACCAAGCAAAAATTACCATAAATGTCGGCGTTGAAGAAGTTACGACTGCACCAGTTTGAGCGCTAGAAAACCAAGTTCCAGTCTCCTGTGCCACTAGAGAAACTGCATAGCCAGTCAGTCCGATGGGAATGAACCACTTCAAGTCCTTTACATGAAAATTCCACTTTTCTTTTTTGATGATTGAAAAACCAATTAAAAAGACTATTGCCACAGCGTAGCGTAACCAAACTAATTGTAGTGGATGAATTTGGCCAACGATGACTTTGACCGCGACGAAAGTTCCACCCCAGATACAGGCTGCTACACTAAGTAGAATTGAACCAACTAACTTATTATTCATAATGCTATTTTCCTTTTTTCACTGGATTCCTCTCGCAAATCTCAGTGGGAATTTCTTTAAATATCCTCAAGGAAACCTTTACTAGAATCAGATTATAGCATTTTATTTTGGCAATAGTTCACTTTCAATATTACAGTTATAAGACATTTTGTAAATTTAATTATTTATTTGATTTTTAAGTATTATCACTTCTCGTTTTTGCTTTAAAGCATGTTTAATAGTGATATTTGTCCCACTGTTTTCATTAGTTTCTAAGACGATGACTTTATCACTCAAACCACTCTGCCACTGATCTCTTTCAGCTAATCGAAACGGAGCTACTTTAGTCATCGGTGGATAAGTTGTTAATAACAATCCGCCATTTTGAATGATCTCTTGAGCTAATTCAGTATTTTCTGATGGATAAACTTTTTGAGCTAAACCGTGTGCCAGAACAGCAATCGTCTGACCTTGATTTTGTAAACAAGTCTTGTGGGCAATTGTGTCACATCCCAACGCCAAGCCGGCCACAATAACATGATTTCTTGATACTAAATACTTAGTCAATCTCTGTCCTTGCTTGATAGTAGTCGCCTGTGGTTTCCTAGTTCCGATAACAGCAGTTAATTTTGATTGATTTAACAATCCCTGGTTACCTTTGACGTAAATTATGGGTGGGAAACTATCTAAATTTAATAGACGTTGTGGATAAGCTGTGTCTTGGTAGTTAATCATAGTTATTCCTAATTCTTGAACTAAATCCCACTGCTGTTGAGCTTTTGTCGCGTACTCGTCCCACAATTGGGTAGGAATATGTTTTGGAAAAGTTTTCCCCTTGTTACTAAGTACTGTTGTCGGATCAACCCCGGTTGCCAAAAAGTTCAAAACGGTAATCGGTCCAACGTAAGAAATTTGCAATAAAATTAAGATCAATTTTGTTAATGGTGGCATGAGTTTGTCCTTTCCTAACGCTTTTAAAAATAAATTACGCACTAAAAAAGACAAACCCACATGGATTTGCCCAATATTTTATATTTAATTTTTAAATGCTGTTGCCGGCACTAGCCAATTGCGTTTCTTCATTAGAAGAGCCGTCATATTTAACTGATATCCAGACACTAGCTAAAATCATTGCTGAACCGATAACAAAGCCAACTGAAATTTGTTCACCGAGCAATAACCAACCTAAGAATGAACCAACGATCGGTTGAATCAAGTAGAACAAACCAGATGAACCGGCACTAACGATTTGTAATCCACGGTTCCACATTACATAGGCCACGGCTGTTGAAACTGCACCAATGTAAAGCAAACTCCAGATTACCTTTGGATCTAAGAAATTAATACTTGTAAGTGATGACATATCACTCAAAATAAATGGTGTCAAAGCAACTACCGCTACTACAGTTGACATAATAGTAATTTGTAAAGAACTGTATGTCTTTACTTTCTTGACCAAGATAGACATCAAGGCCCAAGCGATTGAGTCGAGAACTAGAAGTAAAACTCCTAAGATAACATTTGTTCCGGACATCTTTAATCCGACAATCATAACTACCCCTAAGATAGCGATGACGACGGAGAAAATCTTAACTTTGTCTAATTTTTCTTTCAGTATCAACCAACCGAAGATGATCATAAATGCCGGAATAGTTGATGTGATGACTGAACCAGTTTGGGCATTAGACAACCCGGTACCCATTTCTTGGGCAACTAGAGAAATCGTATTTCCAATTATCCCAATCCAAAAAATTAATTTTAAATCAGACCAATTGATATGCCATTTCTCTTTCTTCATGATTGAATAAGCAATCAAGAATACTAAGGCGATTAAGTACTCCAACCAAACTAGTTGAATTGGATGTACCTCATCGACAATAATTTTTACAACTACGAACATTGCTCCCCAAATAATTGAAGCAATGGTTAAAAAGACGGATCCGAGAATCCTTTTGGACTTCATGAGTAATATTTCCCTTCGCTTTGATTTCATTTGAATTCATTGCTACGCTATTCTCTCGAATAACCGAAATATTACTGCTGTCAATTAACGATAAATATTCACCTTCCTTATGGTTAACGACATCAGTATAACAATGAGAAATAATAAAACAACCGCTCTGACAGAGTAAACGTTTTCAATGTATAATTTACTCAAAAAGTCCATTATTATTTAAGTAATAACAAAAATACTAGAAAGGAGTTATTGAATGACAACTATTTATGATTTGGCCAAAAAAACTGGTATTTCAAAATCGACTATTTCCCGCGTTGTTAGTGGCAATGGCTACGTCAGTGAAGAAAAGAGAAAAATAATTTTAAATGCCATGCACGAATTACACTACATCCCTAATCAAGTAGCCAAAAATTTGCGACAAAAGCATACTAAAACAATTGGCTTTTTAGTCAGTGACTACTTCCCTTTGGTTGGAGATTTCATCAACTCTTTTACCAAAATTGCGGCCAAGTATGGTTATAACGTTAACGTCTATTTCACTCAAAATGCAAAAAACGAACTGGAAACTTTGAGTTTGTTAACCACTCGAGCTCTAGATGCGGTCTTCATTTTAACTAGAATCAATTCTTGGGATACGATTAGTTCTTATGCTGACTTCGGTCCTATTTCAACTTGGCAACGAGTCGAACATGAACATATTTATTCTAATTACATCGACCATTACCCTGTCTACACTAGTGTCTTAGAGCATCTGGACAAACTTGGATATAAGAATGTTGGTCACGTTTTATCCAGCTTACGTAACGCCAATACACGTGCTCGAGTCAAAGCCATCGATGATTTCAAATTAAAACATCCCGACAGCAATCAAGATTATCAGATCTTTTATCACGGACAACATGGTGCTGGTGCTGACGCTGCTAATAAATGGCTTCATGCTAAAAAACGTCCCAAAGCTATGGTTTTCTTTGCTGATTTTGTGGCGGCCGAATTCATAACGACGTTACGAAAACATAATATTCGTATTCCAGAAGATTGTTTTGTCGTTGGTAGTGACAACAGTGAAATTGCTAAATTGATGAATATGCCAACAATCGATCTGTGCTTCAGAAATCAGGCACATAATGCTTTTATTTACCTTTACAATCAATTAAATGATCAACAATTACCTTTCGAAAAGCAAAATCCTAAATGGATCGATGCCGATTAAAAAAAGTGCTTGCTATGGGATTAATCCCACAATGTATGCTCTAATTGTAGAAAAATTCATATCAATTGGAGGAAGAAAACATGTCACGTAACGCACTCAAAATGGTCACTATTGGTGGAGGTTCCAGCTACACTCCCGAGTTAATCGAAGGTTATATCAAACGTCAAGATCAATTGCCTATCAAAGAAATTTGGCTAGTTGATATCCCTGATGGTGAAAAGAAACTCAATATTGTCGGTAACATGGCTAAAAGAATGGTCAAAGCTGCTGGTCTTGATTGGGAAGTTCATCTAACCTTGGATCGTCGTGAAGCTTTGAAAGATGCCGATTTCGTTTCGACCCAATTTAGAGTGGGACTACTAGAAGCCCGTGTCAAAGATGAAAGAATCCCTGGTAGTTACGGTTTATTAGGCCAAGAAACTAATGGTGCCGGAGGAATCTTCAAAGCCTTTCGAACTGTTCCTGTAATTTTGGATATCGTGAAGGATATGAAAGAACTCTGTCCAGATGCTTGGTTGATCAACTTTACTAATCCTAGTGGAATGATTACCGAAGCTATCCAACAATATGGCAAATGGGATAAAGTCATCGGTCTTTGTAACGTTCCCGTAATGGCTATGATGAATGAGCCAGCTACAATTGGTAAGGAATTAAAAGACTTAACTTACAAATTTGCCGGAATCGATCACTTCCACTGGCACAGAGTCTGGGATAACTCCGGTAAAGAAGTAACGATGGATATTATCAACAAAATGTACGATGGTTCGGAAACTGGTCTACCTAAGAATATCTTCGATGTGAAATTCTTCCGCGAACAACTCAACCAAATGAAAATGATTCCTTGTGGTTACCATCGTTACTACTATCGTCAAACAGAAATGCTCAACCACAGTCTCGAAGAATTTAACCAAAATAAGACTCGTGCACAAGAAGTTATGCGCATCGAACATGAATTATTCACCCTTTACCAAGATCCAAATCTCGATCATAAACCAAAACAATTAGCTGAACGTGGTGGTGCTCATTATTCTGACGCTGCTTGTGAAGCCATCGCTTCAATTTATGGCGACAAGAAAACCCATATGGTCGTCTCTACTTTGAATCGTGGTGCCTTACCAGACTTACCATCTGATCATACAGTCGAAGTCTCTTCAATCATCACTGCTTCTGGTGCCTTACCATTGACATTTGGTCACTTCCAACCTGCCGAACGTGGCTGGATCCAACTAATGAAGAATATGGAACTAGTTATCGACGAAGCTGCAGTAACTGGTGATTATGGTCTAGCTTTACAAGCCTTTATCATGAATCCATTGATTCCTAGTGGTCAAGCTGCTAAAGACTTATTAGATGAAATGCTCATTGCTAATAAGAAATATTTGCCACAATTTGCTAACAAAATTAAAGAGCTTGAAGATCAAGGCGTAACCGTTCATGACCAAGTTGCTGCCACAATTGATGAACACATTGGACAAATTTAAAAAAATCTCTTGACCTGGGACCCATCCCACATCTTATTATATAGTCGTACCGAAGAAGAACCACTGAGCCTTAGTCAAAAGGACGGGCTATCGTGGCTATAAGAAGATACCTCATTTATTTGTTTATTACTAAGTAAAAATCCCAATTCTCATCAATTTGAGAATTGGGATTTTTTTATCCGAGTAATTTCATCATTTGAAGCCAATTTAAAGCTAATTCAATCCACTTAGAAGTCCAAGCATTTAAATATTTATCTTTACCTGGTTTTTGTGTGACATATGTACCAAAGACTAGACCATGAATACCAGAACCAAACATATTATATTCAGCTTCCAAACCTAGTTGAGTCATCCTTTCGACATAAGTCAAAGAATTGATAACGTTGACTAATTCATCGGTTCTCGTCTGCCAAACAAAGGCTGGTTTAGAATTCTTATTCAACAAATCTTGAGCTTTCCAAAAAGTCGGATCATTACTGATTTCATGCAAGACCTTATCGTCATTAGGAAAACTACCTTTGACTGTTAAATCAATTGCGGGATAACCCAAGATGATTCCGGCATGTTCGCCAGTTAAGTGGTCGATTTGATATTTTCGACGAAGCTTTTCATCCGTGCCAATACCGTTATAAGTCGCCACCAAATTGCCACCTGCGGAAAATCCGACTAAGATGATACGCTTTTTATCAATATGTCGCGAAGCCGGTTGCTTATTGATCCAATCAATCGTTTTCGCTAATTCTTGTAACGCTGTTGGGTAGACTGTTTCTTTGTCAATCAGTTTGTACTCTAAGGCTACAGCGTGCATCCCAAAGGAATTGAAACGTAACGCTACTGGTTCTTCTTCACGAGCCGAATGAAAGGTAAAACCTCCACCCGGACAAATAATTACAATTGGATAATCGACTGTTTGGTTGAAATCTTCTACTTGATCAAGCCAATAACTCTTAACGGTAAAATCATGATCGGAGACTTCAAGATTATATTTCTTTGCTTCCATATCTCATAATCTCCTTTACTATGCTATCTTGACGTTTTCTACGTTCATTGGATCATTTCTTTTTGCCAACATTTTATCAGTATAGCCAAATAAGTAGACAAGTACAACGGAAATTACCAAAGTTGCGTAATGTGAGATTAAATAGCCATAGAAATTGCTACCGATACCAACTCCTGGCGTGATGAAAGCTGGGAATCCAATCAAAGCACCTGACAAAGCATAATTATCAACTCTCAAGAACCCTGTCAAAGCTCCACCGATAGCACTAGCAATACTAGCAACGACGAAAACTCGTTTATATTTTAAGTTAACACCATAAAGTGCTGGTTCCGTAACGCCACAAAAGGCCGAAACCGCTGCTGCTAAAGACATTTCCTTCAATTTCTTATTTTTAGTCTTCAAGAAGACCGCTAGAACAGCGCCACCTTGAGCAACCATCGTTATGGAAAGAATCGAATTGATATAACTGTGACCATTAGTGGCGATGTCGTTGATAACGATAGGAATCAATCCCCAGTGAAGTCCAAAAATAACCATTGTTTGATAAAGTCCACCTAGAATCAAACCAGAAAGTGCTGGACTGAAGTTGTAAATTGAAACTAAACCAGCAGACAAACCCTTACTAATAACAGTAACGATTGGTCCTACGCCAATAAAGATAATCAAGCTCAAAATTAAAGCTTCTAAAATTGGTACGAAAACACTTCTTAAATAAGTAGGAATTATTTTTTTCAAAAACTTTTCAACATATTTGCCCAACCAAGCTGCCACAATGATTGGGAAGACTGACGAGACATATGATACTAACGTTGTCGGTACACCTAAAAAATTGGTACTGGCAGTACTAGCTTTGCCAGCTAAAGTAACAATTTGTGGGTAAATCAAAATTCCACCGACAATTCCTAACACAATTGGATCAGAGCCTAATTTCTTAGCGGCCGTAAATCCTAAAACAACTGGTAAGAAATAAAATGTCGCATCCCCAACCGCATTTAAAATCACATAAGTGCCACTAGTAGTTGATAAAACTTTAAATCCTGTCAAAGCTGCTAAAAGACCCTTTAAAATACCAGAACCTGCTAAAATACCGATAATTGGAATCATTGAAGCCGTCAAGACACCAATAAAATTACTTATGCCAAGCTTAATATTTGGCCAAACTCCATGAACTTTCTTAGCATCCTTAGTTGTTTGAGCCACAGCTTCAGCAGTAGCTGTATCGTTAGAAAAACTTGGACCAATTTGTTTAATAACGGCATCATAAACATCGGTAACTGCTTGACCAATAACAACTTGGTATTGTCCACCTGCTTTAGTTACCGTAATAACACCGTCGAGATTTTCAATAATTGCAGTATTAGCTTTTTTATCATCTTTCAAATAAAAACGTAACCGAGTAATACAATGAATCAAACTATCAATATTCTCCACTCCACCAACATTTTTGACAATTTCGGCTGCTAATTGTTCATATTTGTTAGCTGACTTAGTGGTAGATTGTTGATTGTTTTCTTTAACATTTGCTACGGCAACAATTTGTCCAGATTTTACACCTACTACTTCTGTAAGCATCAAATCATTTAAAATTTCATTACTATTAGTTATTGCTAAAATCACTGTGGTACTTTTACCAGCATCCTGAATCATTTTTAGATTCATTTTCACAACTGGTTGCCCACTAGTTACGATATCACCTTGTTTGATTGAAACCTCAAATGGTGCGCCCTTCAATTCTACGGTATCAATGCCCAAATGTACTAAAATATCAGCTCCGTCATTTGTCCTGATACCAAAGGCATGCTTAGTATCTGAAACCAAAGTTACAGTTCCAGACACTGGTGAAACGATATCTGAAGAATTAGGTTCAATTGCAAAACCTTGTCCCATCAATCCTTGCGAAAAAACCGGATCGGGTACTTTTGATAGCGTTAAAAGTTTTCCACTGGCTGGTGCTGTGATAGAAATCAGTGCTTGCTTGTCCATAACGTTCATCCCTTTTTTGAAATAACTGCTTTGTTTACGCTTACATTATATGTTCAAACATGTTTTACGTCAATATTTATTCGAACAAATTTTAGATTTTATATTCTCGGCTCGTTTATTTTTTAAATTACCACCATTAATCATTTATCTTAGTTGAATTTCTAAGTATTTTTTCATGATAAATGAATACAATTTTTACTATATTCATGAGTTATAATTAGATTTATAAAACTAGGTGTGGGTGTATATAATGAGCTTTGCTGAATTTGAATTGACCTTAATATGGCTAGTCATCGCAACAATTATCCTCTTTGGCATAACGATAGCCATCTTTTATTGGAATTCTCGAAAAACCAATAATAATTATCTGGAAAATAAAGATTTTCATTTACTTTATTTTATTCAACGACAAGTTGACTACCGTGACAAAACTGTCGGTTACGAATGTCTCCTGCGCCAACAACAAGCAGATGACTCTTGGACCTTGCCAAAAAAGCTAGATTCTTTACCACTACAAAGAGTGATCTTTTTATTAGAGGAAACCTTCAAAGCTTTACCAACCGAACCTTATGTTTTATCGATCAATTTGGAGTACAACCAAATCATTAGTCCTGATTTTCAATACTTCGTTCGTTGGGCAATTTCCAAAATCGAACCGATGGAATTGTCTATTGAGTTTTCACCAGGAAACATCAAAAAGTTTCACAAGAAACATCTATTTGAGAAGCGTATTCGTGAAGCTAGAAAATACAATATGCAATTCAGTATTGATAATGTGGGATCTGAAATGTCAAACTTAAAAGCGATTGAATGGATGCTACCTTTTGTCGACAATATCAAGTGTTCAATGAAGAGTTTTCGTAAAGATGATCCTAATATTTGGCTTGATCTCAATCTACAATCTTGGAATCGTATTTCCAAGGAATATGATATTAATTTGATTTTGATGGGCATCGAAAACGAAAAGGACGAAGCTCTAGCTGAACAGTTAAACATCCCCACTCGTCAAGGATATCTCTTTGGTCATCCGGTAAATCCCATTAAATCTAAACAGGAAGAAGAAAATGAAAAAGGATAAGCAACAACTTTATACTGATAAGTTTTTTGAATCTGGTCATTGGCTATTAAAAATCCGCCAAATATTGATTGCAATCATTGGCTGGTTAGCAGTCATCATTCCAATCGTTATAACGGTGCTGGCTTTTTGGGCTAGTTTTGATTCACGAGTACCCCATCTATGGTCTTACCATGAAGGAATTTACGAAATCAAGTTTATTGGCATTATTTTGATTTTTGCTTGGGTCATGACTCTAATTTTTGCTATCAGTATGACTATTATTCAAAATCGCAAGCGTGATCGAATCGTTGAACAATGGCTAACTTTTAATCCTATCAATCAAAAAGAACGTAAGAAGACAATTGATGATTTTATCGATAAACGTTTTGGTCCCAAAGAATTTCGTGAAAATGTCCACAATTATACAGTTAAACCGGAACAAAATTTGGAAACTCATCAAATCCAAAAACTCTATGCTAAAAAAGATCTCGATGACGTCGACTAAGGGGATTTTATGAAAAATATATTTATTGATCACATTGCCAGTTCTACCACTCTAGGTACAATCATCAATATTTGCTTGTTGATTCTTTGCTTATATCCAATCATTGGTTCATTTTTCTGGTTCAGTGGTGCGTTATGCTATCGTTTCTTGAAGAAAAATAAATACGACGACAACTGGGAAGAAATTCCACCTAATAAGCAACCGATGATCACTATTATGATACCAGCTCATAATGAAGAAGTGGTCATAGAAGAAACTATTACCTACCTATTCAATAACTTAAATTACTACAATTTCGAGGTTCTAGTTACCAACGACGGCTCAACTGACAAAACTCAAGAAATTCTCGAACGCTTGCAACTGACTTACCCTAGATTGCGAGTTATCAATATTGTAAAAAATAAAGGTAAGGCTCATGCCTTCAATATTGGTATGCATTTTGCCAAAGGAGAATATATTCTAAGTAACGATGCCGATACTATTCCTGAACCGGATGCACTGATGAAATACATGAACTTCTTTATTCACAATCGTGATATGAACACTTCTGCCGTCACTGCCAATATGGATGTACAAAATCGTAGTACGATGCTTGGTAAATCACAAACGGTCGAATTTTCCAGTATTGTTGGTACGATCAAGCGTAGTCAAACTTCTATCAACTATTCAATGTACGCCTACAGTGGTGCCAATACTTTGTATAAGAAAGATTTTTTGATTGACGTTGGTGGCTTTCGCCAAGACAGGGCAACCGAAGATATCAGCATTGCTTGGGATCACCAAACGATTGGAGCGGTACCAAGATTTGCTCCTAACATCGTTTTTCACATGAACGTTCCCGAGTCAATTCCCCAATTATATAAACAACGTAAACGCTGGGCTCAAGGTGGCACAGAAGTCTGGTTGACTAATTTGAAGAAATTTCTTTTTCATCCAATCAAACGCCGCTATCAAATGTCGATGTTTATTGATTTAACACTTTCGATTATTTGGTCATTCTTCTTCGTTATTACCTCCGTTATATTCATCATAACGATGCTTTGGCTGCTACTTCATGGGGATTTTGAACGAGTCTTTCACGCCTTTGTAATTTCATTTATCTTTGTTACTTTTGAATTGATTGCTGGTTGTTTCCAATTATTCACTGCTCTGTTGCTCGACCACCATGGTGCTAAACTCAAATATGCCTTCTTCGCTCCTTTATACATGTTATTTTACTGGATAGTCAATCCAATTACCGTTGTGACGACTTTCATTCCCGCCGTTAAAACGATTCTAGGATTTGGCTCGGGTACTTGGACTAGTCCCAAACGTAGTTCTTTACAGAATAATAAGTAAGCTAATAGTGGACTTTTGATAGTTAAAAAACTATTATAAGAAGACACAGAACCAATTTTTAAGGAGAAACAATGAGGAAAAATTCATGGATTGCTTGGTTAGTTGTTTTGGCTGGAATTTTTACGGTCGTCCAAATCAATCCCCAAATCGTTCCACAGGTCAAAAGTGAACTAAAGTCTGCTAACGACCAAATACAACCATATGTTTATTTAATTAAAGCTAATATTGATGAAAAGATTTCTGGACAAAGACAAACTACCACTGAGAAACAAGTTGGCAAAGCTGTTACCCCCGTTGAAGAACCACTTCAGGGAATGACCACTTCTAACATTTATTATTACCACTTCAAATCAAATGTTCCTGAATCAGCACAACAAGTTTTTAAATACGCGATTGATCAATACAACCAAACCGGAATTGTTAAATTGCTTCCTGGACAGGCTGACTCTGATCAAAACAGTGTGACCTTCTTTATTTATCACAAGAAGATTGAAAATGTTATGTCGAGCTCAGTTGAACTGGGAAACGGTGGCCCCTCTGCTTTACAATTAAATGACTATGCTATTAATACTAGTCAGGCGGGATTAAATATGACCTACCCAACCTTGTCCGTCAAAAAATCCGTTGCGATGCACGAATTGGGACACGCTTTAGGTTTAGCTCACAGTTCTTACACCAATTCAGTCATGTATCCCGTGGATCAAGGAGTTTCTCAATTATCGGAAGCTGACTTGAACGGACTAAAAAATATCTACAATAAGTAAGCTGCCTATTTGGTGGCTTTTTTAATATCCAAAATATTTTATTCTAGTTCTTGATCATTGATCAATTCCATCGTATCGTGAGTTCGACAAGTATTTGAAATTAAAAAAAGCCTGTGGATTTCTCCGCAGACTTATGATTACCAAATTACTGTTGCATCGTCAGCAAAATTATTTTGGCGTTTAATAATATTTTCTTTTGACCACTTGCTTGAGTTCAACACTTGGGCAAGTTTTTTATTTCCTAAAAGTTTTGATTTAGCTAATTTATCTGCTAATTCAGCTTCATTTTTAAAATCATTTTTGCTTAAACTTTTTTCAATCAAGATCCAATTACCAATGAACTCACGATGATCACCAAGTTCTGGATCTAAACTAATTTGAACTAAACGATAGTCATCATCATTGAAGACACTATCGTAATAGCCATTTTCGAAGTCCCCATATTCGGTTCCATAGAGTTCTGACAAGAGGTAGACCAACGTCCACTTTTTTGCACCACGTTGACCAACAGACTTTTTCAATACTGTAAAACTAGCCTTGGTAGCTTCTGAAGATGGCAAAAGTTTCTTATTGAGCTCTAAATTAATATCTTCAATATTCTTCAGTTCTAAATTCCAGATCTTACGGGCAATATCTGAAAAGCCAGTTTCCAATTTATTTGTTCCATCATTGATAATAGTACGATGACGAATAAATACTGAAGTTATCTTCGTAATTACTTTCAACATTCCATCCTGACTATAATTGTTGTAATACATCGCCATAACAATTGGATAATACAATTTAACGTTCAAACGATTCAAAATATCGATACCTTGAATCACTTGTTTATTAGTAAAGAAATCATAATGCGCCTTAGGACTAGTAGGTGATTCTAAAACAGTATATAGATCAACTAATTTATCCAAATCATTCAAGAAAATTTGTGCCTCATTGAGACTATTTACTTCTGCACTAACCTCACGATATAGTTTTGATTCAGGTACGATACGCTTCTTCGAAGCCCAATAAGTTCTGATAAAACGAGTGATACGATTGCTGTTATTATCTAGTTTTTCAGTTAGTTTATTCCATTTTTCATTGCCTTCTTGAATATCTTCACCCATTAAAGACATCAAATGATTTTTAATAATATCGGATGCCATCAAATCTTTACCACGACTATTCAAAGTCTCAAAAATAGTGAAAGCATCTTTTCTACTAGGGGCAGAAATCATAACTATATAAAAATTGCTGAAAAATGATTCAAAAATCAATTGCAACTTAGCAATTCTTTCATTCAATTGCTTATACTGTTTCAAATAAGAATTGATCCACTGAGTAATATCCTTATATGCATGTTGCATATTCTTTTTAGGTTCAGAATTAGTATTTTCGTCGCGAACCTTGATATCAGAATGTGTCAAAGCAAAGAAGAATGTTTGGACATTTTGTTCTTTATTTTTAGAGTTTTGTTGAACCATTAAGGATGATTCCTCACCATTCATACCACGAATAGTTTTATTTACCTCACGCTTGATATCACGTAAAGAATCACCAAGTTCCAAATTTGATTCATCTTGAGAACCTTTGAAATTATCATTGTACATTTTTTCAGCAATATCTCGAATGGCTGACATAAAAATAGTACTAGTCGTTAAGCGCTGTTGTCCATCGATAATTTCTTGACTACCGGATTCATTTTTATAAGTTACTATTTGACCAAAAAAATGGCTATTTCGTTTATCTTCAACTAAATCCAACAAATCTTCCCAAAAATCAACGATTTCACTATTTTGCCAAGCATAGTTTCTTTGATAAAGTGGCACCACAAAATTATTATTTTGAAATAATTCTCCAATTCTAAATCTAGATGGCATTGGTATTTCGACTAATGTACTCATGATAATTACTTTCCCCTTAGATATTTGATTTATAAAAAGCTACATTATTTACTATAACGATAAACAATTTAACGATCAATATTATTATTGAATAAAGGATTATTTCTGTGATTTATGATACCGAACCTACAAAAAAAGCAATCTCGCCTCAACAGTGAAATTGCTTTTAATTTACTTTAACTTGATGTTTCTTAACAGCTTCTCTTCTAAATAAGTAACCCAAAATAATAATAACTAAAATAATCAAAATAAGTGGCGAATTTTATAATCAAGTTAGCCACCTTAAGAAAAAATAAATAAAAAAA
>OMJG01000799.1_pt1 | contig 21215 bp, 16 predicted proteins | sample 1646431 | NCBI WGS metagenome assembly OMJG01 (sample SAMN03771674, study PRJEB25209) | food metagenome | isolation source: Cotija cheese | place: Mexico:Jalisco,Michoacan | collected 2011-12-12
ATCGGTGCCGTTTCTTCACTAGCTATTTTAGCTGGAAGTAGGTTACTGGGAAAAGTTCATCATCAACATCTATTATTAGCGGGTTTGATCTCAAATGGTGTGACACTATTTATTTTAAACTGGGTCATGCGGTCCGATATGTTCTCACAAACAGTGAACAATATTTTGGTTTTGCTTATTTTGGCAATCTTCCTAGCAGTTCAACAGGGCATAGTAAGTCCAGTGACCTGGTTGTTATTGTCTGAGCTTTTCCCGCAACATGTTAAGGCAACTATGAACTCGATAGGTACTGCAACAACGTGGATCACTAATTTTGTGATCAGTTTGATATTCCCAATTTTATTAGATATTTTGGGGACAGCCGGAGTATTCTTAGTTTTTGCTTTGGCAAATATCGGTTGTGTTGTTCTAGCAGAAGTATTAGTTAATCCACGGTTGATCAATAAGGCAAATGATGCACTTTAAGGAATACAAAAAACGAGCTTAGTTTATTAGTTGAGCATTGTGAAATAAGAGTTTCCGTCCAAGTCCACTATGTTTTAGTCTTAGGCGTGCCACCGCATTCTATGTTTTTTTGGGAGGTACATTCTATGGGAAATTGGTTAAGAAGTTCAAAAAGTGGTTTAGTAATAGTAACAATTGTCCGTATTTTTGCAGGAGCTGAATGGCTGATTGCAGGGTTAAGCAAATTTTCGGGGAGTTTTACGGCTAAATCATTTGTACAACGTGCAATTGATCATCCAGTTCAAGATGATTTTGGTAGAGAAGCTTATCCTTGGTTTACCTCCTTTTTGAAAACAATCGTCCAGCCGCAAATAGGATTATTTGACTTCTTGGTTCAGTATGGGGAGTTGTTGATCGGCCTAGGCTTACTTTTGGGCACGCTAACTACTGCGGCCAACTTTTTTGGGATGGCGCTTAATTTAATTTATTTATTAGCCGGTTCGATCTCAACTAATCCGTTGCTGTTATTATTGGAGATCATTATTTTGTTTGCCGGGACCAACCGCTTCAAGATTGGCTTGGATTATTGGTTAAATCCTTATCTGCGTGGAAAACTCCCATTTTTAGATAGAAAGAAAAAGAAGCATGAATTACATTTTTACTGATAAATAGTCAGTTTTGGTGCCAAGACAAAACGTTCTCGCAAGGGGATGCTTTGCCTTGGCTTTTTATATAGTAAATTTTTTGGAAAAAATGTTAATGATGGCAATGCGACGCAAAGTCGGGCGAAGTAAGTGTTACAAATAGCAATGTGGCGCAAAGTCTGGCAAAGTAAGTCTCGCAAGTGCCAATGTGACGCAAACTTCGACTAAGTAAGTGTCACAAGTGGCAATGTAACGCAAACTCTGGCAAAGTAAGTGTTACAAATAGCAATGCAACGCAAAGTCGGGCAAAGTAAGTGTTACAAATAGAAATGTGACGCAAACTCTGGCGAAGTAAGTCTCGCAAATAGCAATGTAACGCAAACTCAAGCAAAGTAAGTCTCACAAGTGCCGATACGAGAATAAATCAACGAAGTAACAGCAAAGTTAGAACCCCTTCACCCGTCACCGTCACCAAAACCTTGGTTATTAGAAAGACGATTTTTGGTTTGACATACAGTTTATTCAAAAATTGTTGCATCGTATAGGTCAGACATCTTGTACGCTAGTTGCAGGTTGAATCTTTCGTTGGCATCATCAATGTCGATTCCTAAAACTTCCCGGATCTTGTTAAGACGATAGACTAAGGTACTGCGGTGCAAATATAGTTCCTTCGCAGTTTGTGTTACATTGCCATTATTATCCAAGTAAACAGCCAATGTCTTATACAGATTTGTTTGACTATCCTGCGATTCGAGATAAAGCTTTCTGAGATATTTGCGTACGAAAAATTCGGTAGTCGGATCATCTTTAAAAGTATTTAAAACGGTATAAGAGCCTAGCTGGTCAAATGTAGCATAGCCAGAGCCCAGTTTATCTTTTAATAAGACATTTACTGTTTTGCCGGCCTTTTGATAAGCTTCATGATAGTCTTCAGGGCGTTTGCATAAATCGCCGACACCTAAGACGAATTCTTGCTCGAATCCTTCTCTTTTGCTGACGTGTTCCATCCGTTTGAAAAATGTTTCCCAAAAATTAGGACCGTCAAATGAACTTTCTGGTACAAATAATAGTAATTGTTGCTCAAAAATAACAGTGATCGCATTGTGGATCAGGCGACTGATGATCTGCTTCATCAAGGTAAAGGCGGCGGTAGTTTTAGTTTGTATTTCGATCAAATTATCATTTTCTTGTTTCTTAGTTTCACGTAGAGCAAAGACAGCGGTGTAGTATGGGCGGTGCAGGTCCCAGTTAAAGGCGCTGGCATCAGTTGCTAGTTTTTGTGGTTCTTTGATCTGTTCGGAAAATAGGCGCGAAACCAGATCAGTTTTGATGTTTTCGATGGTCGTTGTTTTGATTTCTTTTTTGATAAATTGCAAGGAATAAATATTTCTGACCATACTTAAGACAATGTCAAATAATTCAGGATCGATCTTAGTGGTATTTTCTAAGGCGAAGAAACCATGTAATTCACTACCATCAGTTAATTCTAATAATTTAAAATTCCTGTCATCAGCAATTGCAATAGCGGTAGGCTTTTTTGCTTTGAGCTGATGAGAATTTTTTCCTGCTGCCACTAATTGGGTGCGGGTCAAAGGATCAGCGTCTTTTAAATAATAATCGATCAAATTAAAATAACGATCGTACAAAATTATACTGGAATTGAATAATTTTGAAAATGAGGCATTGATCTGGGTAAAGTTTTCTGAGTGGATCGTTTGATGCAGCATCGATTGTTGAATTTTCAATAATTCCTGCAAGTTTTCTTTTTGTTTATGTTCTTTGTTGGTCAACTGAGCGTTTTCGTACATGACGGTAAAGTAATTGGCATACATTTTCAAATTAGTCAGGTCACTATTAGTGTAAATGTAGCCACTTTCTTTTTGAACGTAGAGCACACCGATCATCGAGATCCCAACAGTTAGTGGAATGGTCATAGTGGAGTAACCAGTTGTTTCAACATTCGGAAAATAAGAGTGAATCGAATTGTCATTGACCAACGGGATCACAGTGTTTTTATCATTGACTCCATATATTGGTTCACAGAGGGTCAACTGATCTCGTTTTTCATTGAAGAGATAAATTGCTGCAGTTCGTGAATTTGTCTCTCTACCACAAAAAATAATGGTTTTTTTGACAAGGTTTTTAATAATTGCTGGCAAATCTAGGTCAGAGCTAAACATTTGCATTTCAAATAAAGATTTTTCTTTTTCTTCATTACGAGCAATCAAGTTTAGGGCAACACCAATAAACTTGCCCATTTCGTCAAAACGACTTTGCAAGTCATTATATAAAACGTTTTTCTTATGATAACCAACGATGCATAAACCGATAGTGGTTTTTTCATCGATCAATGGTACCGTAAACCAACTTTTAAAGCCAATTTGGGTGAAGCACTTTGAAATCTGTGTTTGTTGAGCGATCTCGTTTGAGTCACTGCTTAGACTTTTTTTGAAAAATAGCGGATCGATCTTAGAAATTGAATAAGGAAACAGCTGACTTAAATCATACTTTTTAGTATTAGTACTGCTAAGTTCGATTTTGTTATCTATGATGGTGCCGATCGCAATTAAATCACATTTAAAATTGTCAGCGAACATTTTTGCAGTGTAACTTAAAACTTCATCACGCGTATCAAACTTCATGACCTTGTGCGATAGTTCTTTCATATGTTCGGAGACGGAGTTTATAAATTCTTCTTCCTTGGTGGTATGAGTTATAGGTTTCAAGCAAAAATCTCCTTTAATAAAAACATGCATAGTGGGTATATTACCTAAGATGGCTAGGGTGAAGACAGAGCTGGACTAGATAAGTCAAGGGTATAGCGGCTTTTGTTTGTGCTGTTGAAATCAGTTAAAATAATGTATTTTTTTAGTTGCCATTTTTTTATTATATTAATTATAGCAAAAAAGCGTTTGCAAATGTTTGCTTTGAAAAAATAAGAAAGTTTTGCCTTTATTTGGTGTCTGAAGTGTAAACTTTAGGACTGTAAAAGCTGATTTAATCGACTTTTCCTACAAATTAACCAAAGAATGTAAACGCATTCATATGTTATGCCGATGTTTTTATAAGTGCTTACATCTAAACTATAGATAAAGATCAAATAAGAAAAATTTATTGCTGACAGAATTTTTTCAAGAGGAGGCTTATCAAAATGGGCAAGAGTAAAGTGATCTCGCAAGAACAAGCAGCTGCTCTAGTTAAGGATGGAGACTTAGTTGCAACCCAAAGTATCGGAATGGCTGGTTATCCAATGCATCTTATTAAAGGTATCCAAAAAAGATTCCAAGAACAAAGTCATCCAAAAGATATTACATTTATGTGGTCCTGCGGCTTAGGAAATTGGACCGACGGGCAGGGTGCTGATCCGTTAGTTGGTGAAGATGGTCTAGTTAAACGGATCATCACAGGCTATGTTGGTGCTTCTCCTGCAGCTGTTAAGAGAGTCAATGATAATTCAGTTGAAGCGTACTTAATGCCGCAAGGTGCGATCACACAAATGTATCGTTCTATTGCTGGTCATAAACCGCTTATTTCACAGGTTGGGTTGAAAACATTCATTGACCCTCGTTTAGATGGTTCTAAAGCAACAACAATTACAAAAGAAGAATTGATCGAGTTAGTTAAGATCGATGATAAAGAATATTTACGTTATCCAGATCTAAAGATCGATGTTGCTTTGATCCGCGGATCATATGCAGATGAAAGGGGTAATTTAAGTATCAGGGAAGAAATTTCCAAGCTTGAATTGCTGGAAGCTGCTTCAGCCGCCAAGAACTCAGGCGGGATCGTTATTGCTCAGGTCAAGCATCTGGTTGAAAATGGCACACTTGATCCAAAGGAAGTTGTGGTTCCTGGTGGGATCGTGGATTATATCGTTGTTTCACCAGAAGAAGATCACAAACAAACACAAGGCGTTGTTTATGATCCTGGTCTTTCAAATCAGATTCACGTTGTGTTGGATAAAGATAAAAAACCATTGCCGCTTTCTCCTAGAAAGGTGATCGCTCGTCGTGCTGCAATGGAATTAGAGGCTAACACAGTCATCAATGTTGGTGTTGGAACGCCGGACCTAGTTCCCGTAGTTGCAGAAGAAGAAGGGATCGGTGACCTCTTTACAAGTACTATCGAAAATGGTGTTTGGGGAGGCAGTCCGGTATCAGGACTTGACTTTGGAGCCGCATATAATGCAGAAGCTGCAATTTCGATGGCCAACCATTTTGATTTATACGATGGCGGTGTTCTTGACCTGACAGTTCTTGGAATTGGTGAGGTCGACGAAAAAGGTAACAACAACGTTTCAATGTTTGGAAACCAAGTAGCTGGCCCAGGCGGATTTATTAATATTTCTCAAAATACGCAAGACATTGTCTTTGTTGGTACATTGACAGTTGGCAGTAAATCTCACATTGAAGACGGTAAGTTAGTCATAGATAAACAAGGAAAAGCGCCTAAATTTGTTAAGAATGTTTCTCAAGTTACTTTTTCAGGAGAGTTTGCAACCGAGAAAAAACAAAATATCATCTATGTCACAGAACGTGGAGTATTCGATCTGCATGATAACCATCTGCGTTTGATCGAGATCGCTCCTGGAGTAGATCTGCAAAAAGACATTATTGATCAAATGGAGTTTGATCCAGAAGTTTCTGAAGACCTTCGTGAAATGAATCCAGATATCTTCCAAGAAAAGTGGGGCAAATTAGCCAGCATTGTTTATGCTAAAGATAATGATTAAAAGGGAATGAATTAGTGAAAGGAATGTCACAAATGAAAGAATCAAGAGCGGACAAAAAATTTGAAGAACGCGGATTATTTTTCTCAGACCTTTATGGCTTTTCCAATAAATTAACTGCCGCAGAAAAAAGTAAGTTGCAACAATTAGAAAAGGTCTTGCAAGAAGATATCTATCCTCTACTTGCAGATGGATGGGACAAAGCAGAATTTCCATTAGATGCTATGAAACGTATTTTTGACCTTCACTTGATCGATGATCCAGCTTTAACACAAGGCCGGGCAGACAAAAGTACTTCAGAATTATATCGTGGTTTTCGTGCATATACTTTAGCTAAAACTGATCCGGTGATCGGAACTTTTTACACCCAAAACGCTGGTTTGTTCCATGAATGTGTCCGTTTAGGCGGAAGCGATGAACAGATTGCACGCTTGATGCCCGGTGTTCGCTCTTGGGAACATCCTGGTGCAATGTCAATGACAGAACCAGAACACGGCTCTGATATTGCTGGCGGGCTTGAATCAACAGCTAAACGTGAAGGCGACACTTGGATCTTGAACGGACACAAAAAATGGATCGGCGGTGGCGCAGTTGTTGAGTATTTAGGATTTTTTGCTCGTGATGTTGACGATAACCAAGTTAAATTATTCTATGTTCCACGTGAAACAAAAGGCGTCGAAACATTCGTTCAACCTCAAAAAGGTTTGTTCAGAATGATGCCAAATGCTGAAATTATCCTGAAAGATGTTAAAGTTACTGAAGCTGATCGTGCCCAAAAGATCAATTCGTGGAAAGATGTAGCTCACATCTTACGTAATACACGTTCTGATGTTGCTTGGTTATTGGCCGGTGCTACGGCTGGTGCTTTTGAAGCAGCATTGAAGTACACCCGTGAAAGAGAACAATTTGGCAAACCATTAGCCAAATTCCAGCTGATTCAAGAAAAACTAGCCAAGATGGCGATGAATTGCCAGTCAACTTTAGCGATAGCTGCTAAGTTAGCAGAAGAACAAGAACAAGGTATTTATTTAGAGGAAAATTCTTCAATGGCTAAGATGCACAATGGTTTGAAAGCACGTGAAACATCTGAATTAGCCCGTGAAGTTTGTGGCGGTAACGGGATCTTGCTTAAATATGATGTGGTTCGTTTCTTCACTGATATTGAAGCAATGTACACATACGAAGGTACAAATGAGATCAATTCATTGATCATCGGACGTTACTATACCGGGACAGGTGCCTTTGTGTAAGCCATTAAATTAATTCAAAAGTCAGAAAGGATCAGTAAAAATGTTAAAAGCAAAAGAAGATAATATTGTATTTGTTGGTGCAGCTAGAACTCCAGTTGGTTCATATCTGGGCGACTTAAAAACAGTCCCTGTCCAAGAGCTGGGTGTGACGGCTTTAACTGAAGCAATCAAGCGTGCGAAAGTTTCTAAAGAAGACATTGACGAAGTGATCGTTGGGCACGTAACTGGCTCACAAACAAGTAACAACTTAGGTAACATCATTGGGATCGATACAGGTTTACCAAAAAGCTCAACTGGTATGACCGTTAACCGAATCTGTGGTTCAGGTATCCAGTCAGCAGTTTCAGCCGCCTTGGAATTGTTAGTTAGCAATAAAAAATTTATCGCTGCTGGTGGCGCAGAATCACTATCTCGAGCTCCATATTATTTACCAGAATCAGTGCGTTACGCAGGTTTGAAATCCGGCGACCAACGTTTGATAGATGCTAACGATGAAGGACATCGGACAGCTTCTGGTAAAAATTCAGGCGTCAATCACATGGGAAATACGGCTGAAAATGTGGCTCGGTTATTAGATATCAGCCGTGAAGAACAAGATAAATTTGCTTATCGCAGTAACATGAACGCTGTTGAAGCACAAAATAATGGTCGTTTTGCTCAAGAGATCATTCCTGTCGAAGTAAAAGGGCGTAAGGGTAAAGTTACGATCGTTGATAAAGATGGTGACCCACGTCCAGACACAACAATTGAAAAGTTGAGCAAATTAAGAACTGTATTTGAAGAAAATGGGACAGTTACAGCCGGAAACGCTTCTAGCTTAAACGACGGTGCAGCTTTCGAAATCATGACAACAGAAACTACAGCTAAAGAGGAAGGCCTTGAGATCATGGGGCGTGTAGTTGATTATCAGATCTCTGGCTGTGACCCTAAATATATGGGCTTAGAACCAGTTTATGCAATCAATGATCTGCTGAAGCGTCAAGGAATGGATCTTCAAAAAGATATCGACTTGTTAGAGATCAACGAAGCCTTTTCAGCCCAGACCTTAGGCTGTTTGAAACAACTAGGTATCTCAACAGATTCAGATTACTACAAAAATAACTTTGACCCACACGGCGGTGCCGTAGCAATGGGGCATCCACTGGGAATGAGTGGTGCCAGAATTTTGACAGAAGTCTTATATGAATTCAAGAACCGTCCAGATATTCATTATGCAATTGCATCAGCATGTATCGGCGGAGGACAAGGAATTGCAATGCTGTTAGAAAACGGCTACTGGAAAGAATAGTGGGTGTATCGAAGCGTTAAGGAAGCGAGCATTATCGGGCTAGCAGTGAAATATCGTGATTTTCGATATTTTGCTGGCAGTTGGATAGGCGCAGCTTCCTGCTTCGAGTAACCGTCCTGAGATAGTGGGTGAAACGAGGCGTTAAGGAAGCGAGCTTTGATGATCTAAGAAATTGCAGATAAATGATTTTTTGAATAAGAAAGGAAGATGAATAATGGCAGAATTTACAGCAGCAGTTGTTGGAGCAGGTACGATGGGATCAGGTATCGCACAAAAAATCGCACAGGAAGGTGTTCCTGTAACTATCGTCGATGTTACTCAAGAACAAGTTGATACGGGCTACAATAAAATTAAGACTATGCTTGATCAAGGAGTCAAACGTGGTGTCTTCACACAAAAATATGTTGATGATACATTGAGCCGGGTCAGCTTAGCGACAGACTATTCAGCAATCAAAGATGTTGATTTCGTTGTAGAAGCTGTTTTCGAAGACCTTAAGGTTAAACAAGATGTAATGAAGAAACTTGATGCAGTCTGCAAGCCGGAAACGATCTTGGGGTCAAATACTTCAAGTTTGTATATTAAAGACATTGCAGAAGCAACAAATAGACCGGATAAGGTTTTAGGAACTCACTATTTCTTCCACCCTGCTAAGAATCGTTTACTTGAGATCATTGCACACGATGGAACAACTGATGAAACAATTCAAATTGCCAAGAAGTTTTCAGATTTAACTGGTAAGACAGCGATTTTTGTTAAAGACTCGCCAGGTTTTGCAGTTAACCGCTTCTTTGTTCCCTGGTTAACAGAGGGCGTTAAGATCTATGAAGAAGGAATTGCTAACAAAGCAACGATCGACAGGGCTGCCGAGGAAGCATTCCAGATCGGAATGGGACCTTTTGCTTTGATGAATGCAACTGGTATTCCGATCGCATTACACTCTGCTGAATCATTTGAACGTGAATTAAGTCCATTTTATAAGGCTCCGCAAACATTGGTCGACCAAGTAGAAAAAGGCGACTTGTGGGATGTTAAAGACGGCGAGATCGACCGTTCTAAATTTGACGAAGTTTCTCACCGTCTGCTGGCAACATCGATCGGTGCAGCTGCTAAGCTGGTTGATGAGGGTGGCGCAACTGTTGAAGATATTAACCGTGGTGCGATCGTTGGTTTGAAGTGGCGCTTAGGACCTTTCCAACTGGCCAATGAATTTGGTGTAGAAAATGTCTATAAATGGACTCAAGAAATGGCGGCAGCTCGTCCTGGCTTCCCTGAAGTTAAGATGCTCCAAAAACAAGCTGAGTCCGGCAAACCTTTTGAATTCCGGTATGTTGATTACGACAAGGTCGGGGGCAAAGTTACCATTACGATCAATCGTCCAGAAGCTATGAATGCTTTGAACTATGTTGTTGTTGGTCAATTACGTAAAGCATTTGATAAAGCTGAAGCTGATCCAGAAGTTAAGACGATCATCTTTAAAGGTGCTGGTAAAGCATTTGTTGCCGGTGCGGACCTGAAGTTCTTTGTTGAAAATGTTCAAAATAAAACATTGGACAACATTGTGGACTTTACTCGCGATGGACACAAGCTTTTCCGCGACATTGAAACTTCAAACAAATATACGATCGCAGTTCTCGATGGTCTTTCATTGGGTGGTGGATCAGAATTAGCACTTTCCGCTCAAGCAGTAGTTGCGACTGACAAAGGAACATTCGGTTTCCCAGAGAGCGGCTTAGGGATCTACCCTGGATATGGCGGTATGCTCCGCTTTAATAAACAAGTTGGCAAAGAAATTGCTAAGTATTTTGTTTTGACAGGTAAGACGGTTAGTGCGCAAGAAGCTTTTGAACTCGGAATAGTCACTAAGTTCACAGAGCCGACAAAAATCGATGAAGCTATTACAGAATTGGTAGCTGCTGGTAAGAATGACAAGTATCATGATCGTGAAACTCCTGCCAAATACCAACAGATCGTGATCGCATTTTCCGACGAAAACATCGCTAAGACACTGAAAGGCGAACATGTTGATGGAGTAGACGATGCATTCATTCAAAAAGTGGCTAAGACTATTTCACACAAGTCACCTAACTCAGTGAAAGTCATTCCAGAAATTATTGACAAGCAAACAGATATGACGATCGATGAAGGTATCGATTACGAATTGTCTCAATTAAAACCAATGTTTGCACATCCAGAAGCAAAGATCGGTTTGGAGGCTTCAGTTGGCGGGTACAGACCAGACTTTAGCTCAGTAACAGCTAACTAAGAGAACCTTAAAATGATTCAAGACAAATACCTCAGAGACAAGAGTCGCTGAGGATTTGCCTACATATGAAAGACAGAGTGCAGGCAAGTAAAAAGAAGTGGGTATAGCTGGAGGCTGCCTGCCTTTGTTATTTGCACATAAAAAACAATATGGTCAACTGTTTGTATATCTAAAAAAGTGAACACATAAAGTTTATAGCGGACTGATACTAGACAAGATCGGAATAAATCCTAAAAAACTGAGGCTTCGTCTAACTCAAGGGGGCAATTAAAGTGGATGTTGACTGGTTACAGAAAAGAGCACAGATCGATCCCCAAAAGATTGCAGTGATCGATGCGTTGACTGAAAGAAAATGGACTTTTTCTAAGTTGAATCAAAGAGCAGAAAGAATGGCGGCATATTTACAACAAAAAGGAGTCAAATTTGGTGACCGTGTGGCTTTGTTTGCGAAAAATGATATTAGTCACTTTGATCTTTTCTTTGCTGCCGGCAAGATCGGTGCGATTTTTGTTCCATTAAACTGGCGTTTGTCTTTAATGGAATTAAATGACATCCTGGCAGATTGTGATCCAACTATTATGTTTTATGATGAAACATTAAAGTTGGCAGAAGAACAAGTCTATCTTGAAGATAAATTCATTCTAAAAGACATCCATGGTGCTGAATATGAAGCCATTTTTGCAGGCCGGCAAGGTGAATTATTCCAAGCTAGTTATGCCAAGCAAACTGATCCAGCTGTCATGATATATACCAGTGGTACGACTGGAAAACCTAAGGGGACGCTTCTTAGTTACAGCGGGATAGTGCATAATGCATTTTATACTATTTCAAATTGGGGACTGACAGCTCAAGATTCTACTATTACGATCGGTCCAATGTTTCATTCAGCAGGCTTGTTTTGTTTCACGATCCCGTTGTTATTGATCGGTGGTTTAGTAGTCATCCAGCCGACCTATGATTCTTTGATGACTACACAAAACATCGCAAAATATGCACCAACCAGAATTTTTATGGTCCCGACAATGTATTACGATCTATGGCAAAGAGATATGATCGACTATGACGAATTATCATCTGTCAAACAGTTTATTTCTGGAGGAGCGCCGGTTTCGCCTAAAGTTGAACATGCCTTTGAGGAAAAGGGGTTATATATTCAAAATGCATATGGATTAACTGAGATCGGTCCTAATAACTTTTTTAAAGACATGCAAACGGCCAAGAAAAAACCAACTTCTGTTGGTAAACCTTTTATGTTTGCTAAAGTGAGATTGGTCAGTGATGGTGGCATGACGGTCAAACAAGGTGACGTCGGCGAGCTGCAAATTGCAGGCGAACATGCTTTTATTGGTTATTGGAATAACACAAAAGCTTCTATTGCAGCATTTGCAGGTGATTATGTTAGAACCGGCGACTTGGCATATGAAGATGAGGATGGTGATTATTTTATCGTTGATCGTAAAAAAGATATGATCATCACAGGAGGGGAGAATGTTTTTCCATCCGAAGTTGAAAATATTTTGCTTGCTCACCCTGCAATTAAGGATGTTTGTGTTGTACCATTCCCTAATGACCGGTGGGGTGAATCTGTCGCAGCCGCGGTGATTCTAAATGAAGCAGGATATGCAGACTCAACTGCTTTGATCCATGAGTTAAGTGAGCACGCACTGCGATTCTTAACTAAGTATAAAATACCTAAATTTTATTATTTTACTGATGAATTTCCCGTAACCGGCACTGGTAAAATAAATAAGCGTGCTTTAAGAAAAAAAGTGACTGACCAAATTTTTGATGGTACTTTAAAACATATTTAAAAAGTTTACCGAATATAATATGAGCAAAAAATAGTGCTGATGAATAAAAATCACCAGCACTATTTTTCGACTAAAGGTAAGCCCTCTCCTACTAGATAAGCACTCTATCATAGTTGACACAAACGCAAGATATGAGAAGCCTCACTTAGACTTTTATTCTAGCTGAGATGTTTATCGTTATTCTCACACATTAAAAACAACAAAGAATACTACTTTTTCGAGGTGACATTAAAAGTAAAAATTACTCGTTTATTGATTTGGATGATCTGGTTCAAGAATAACATATTTACCCTTATCAAATCGCTGTCTGGTGTGAGAGAACTCAAAAGCAGTCCCGTCATCAAGGTAAACGATCTGCTGTACCTGCAAAACGGGGTCAGAAGACTCACATGCTAAATATTTGCGATCAAAGTGTTCAGGTTTATCAGCACTGATCGTTCTGTAGGCAGCCCCAATAGTCAATCCTAATGTTTTTTGAATATGTTGATAAATACTTTTAAGTAACACATCTTCTGTAACCCGCGGAATTACTTCGGTTGGCATTGTTGTGTATTCGAGTGCATAAGCGGATTCATCAATGTAACGAAGACGGATAATATTATAAACGGGCTGGTTGCGAGTTATTTTTAATGCCTTTTGTTCGTCATCAGTTGGATTGCTGATGTGAAAGTCAATAATTTTACTGGTTACTTTATGGTTTTTGCCAAATAATTGTGTAGTACCAACATATTGGTCACTACGTACTTTAAAGTCTGAAATAAAATTTGCATTCTTTTTAACATAAGTCCCAGACCCTTGAATGCTATACGATAGTCCTTCGGCGTTTAGAACGTCGAGGGATTTTTGAATTGTCATGCGACTGGTATTGAATTCATTCGCTAATGTTTTTTGGTCAGGAATGCTTTCTCCAGCAGGATAGATCCCTTCTCGAATACGTTTGCTCAATTCTGCAGCAATGCTTAGATATTTAGCCATTCTTTTCCTCCTGTAAATACAGGATTAATTATATAATTTAAGCTTCCAAATATAAAGGGTGCACTTCAAATTATAACAAATAATAACTCAAAATAAAAATATGACTTTACAACTATTTGAAAACGTTTTATAATGAAATTTGAAAAGGAGGAGCGAAATGGGAAAATTAAAACAAGATTTTTTGTGGGGAAACTCAGTTTCCAGTATGCAGACCGAAGGTGCTTATAACGAAGGTGGTAAAGGAAAGTCGGTTTATGATACTTATCCTGCTAGTGAGGAATCTTCTGACTGGAAAGTAGCCATTGATGAGTATCATAGATATCCAGAAGATATTGCTCTAATGAAGGATCTAGGCATGAATTGTTATCGGTTCCAGGTTTCTTGGAGCAGAGTCCAACCTGATGGTGAGGGAGACTTTAATGAGGAAGGACTTAAATTTTATTCTGATTTAGTAGATCAATTATTAGCTGCTGGGATTCAGCCAATGGTTGCTTTATACCACTTTGATATGCCGCTGAATTTAGCAGAAAAATATAATGGGTTTATTAACAAACATGTGGTAGATCTTTTTTATGAGTTTGGAAAAAAAGTAATTGATACTTTAGGTGATCGCGTTAAGTATTGGCTAACATTTAATGAACAAAATCTGTATAGTTTTAGTACTGGTTTTAAGTCAAGCGGGTACTTAAAGGGTGATCGTACTGTACATGATTTGTACCAGATCAGTCATAATGTAATGTTGGCTCATGCTAAAGTGGCTAATTATATTCATCAAAATAAACCAGGTTTACAAATCGGCGGAATGGAAGCTTATCAAACAGTTTATCCAGCAACATGTAAACCGCAAGATATTACAGCTGTACGACGTTTTCAAGAATTTGTTAACATCAATCTTTTACGTCAATTTACTGAAGGAAAATATTCCGATGAAGTTGTTGCTTATATGAAAGCAAACGGATTAGAAGATATTTTAGTTCCAGAAGAATTAGCGGAGATAAGTAAGCTTACCAGTGATTTCTTTAGTTTTAGCTATTATTCTACTTCCACTATTGATAGTACTAAGATCCCTGTTGGAACACCGCCAAACTATTACAGTGAAGTCGGTGCTAAAAAGAATCCATATCTGTTAGCTAATGAATGGGGTTGGCAAATTGATCCACTTGGTTTTGAGAATGTTTTGGTAGATCTTTCCAATCGCTTGCACTTACCAATTTTTCCAATTGAAAATGGTATCGGAGTTCGTGAACATTGGGACGGTGTTCATACGATCGATGACAGCTATCGCATCAAATACCACCGTGATCACATCCAAGCAGTTAAAAATGCGGTAGAAAAGGGTGCTAATGTGATCGGTTATCTCGGTTGGGGTTTGATCGACATTCCAAGCTCGGCGGGTAATGTAGAAAAAAGATATGGTGTGGTTTATGTCAATCGAAGCAACCACGATTTAAAGGACCTAAAGAGGGTACCTAAGAAGAGTTACTCTTGGCTGAAAAAAGTGATCAAATCGAATGGTGAGAATTTGTAAAGATCAGGTGTCCAATATTTTAAAAAGAGAAGTGGGGCTTTTGTTATGCGGGTCCTAATTGATCTTTTGGGGGGTAATAAAATGAAGAATAAAGCACAGGATAGTAAATTGTTAGAAAAATTTGCCGACTTTTCTAGTAAAGTTGGTAATGAAGTCCATTTACGTTCTCTAAGAGATGCTTTTGCTTTGATCATGCCGTTATTTATTTTAGCGGGTGTTGGAGTATTGATCAATAATGTTGTATTTCCATGGTTTGCTTCTGGAGGAACTTTAGTAAAACTACAGATTTGGGGGAATTTAATTTCAAATGGTACCTTAAATATTGCTGGTTTGGTATTAGCTCCCGCAATCGGCTATATGTTAGCTAGGAATAAAAATTATGAAAATCCAATGGCAGCGGCTATTATTTCAATTGCAGCGTTGATCATGACAATGCCGCAACAAATTGCATTAACGTTGGCTAATAGTACCAAGACGGCCAATGTTACCGGCGGACTTTCGTATGGCAACTTAGGCACAACTGGAATGTTTGCGGGTATTATTGTTGGTTTGTTGGCAACAGAACTATTTATTCAATTAAACAATGTTAAGCAATTAAAAATTCATTTAGGGGAAAATATTCCTCCAATGGTAGCGCAATCATTTAATTCGTTGATCCCAAGTGTTTTAACTGCCAGTGTTTTTGCACTAGTAGGTGCACTTTTAGCAATTTTTTGGAATACAGATTTAATTGCTTTGATCACAAAAGTCATTCAAGACCCACTGCGTTCGTTTAATACAAGTTTGCCTGGGATGTTGTTTATTTACAGTATAGGTAATTTCCTGTTTACTCTGGGGATCCACCAGACCGTGATCAATGGGACATTGCTTGACCCGGTTTTGTTGATCAATATGAATAAAAATATGGCTGCATATAGTGCACATAAGACGATCCCATATATTTTGACTAACACATTTCGTGATACGTTTGGCATGATTGGTGGAACTGGTTCTACGATCTGTTTGCTGATTGCTGTGTTCATTTTTTCTCGTCAGAAAGCTTCACGAGAAGTTGCAGGTCTTTCGTTGGCCCCAGGGTTATTTAATATTAACGAGCCAGTGATCTTTGGCTTTCCAATTGTGTTTAATATTCCAATGATGATCCCGTTTGTTTTACAACCCGTGATCGGTATATTGATTGCGTACTTCTTTACAGCAATTGGTTGGATGCACCGTGTAGTTGTGCTGGTTCCTTGGACGACTCCGCCATTGTTGAGTGGCTTTTTGGCTACCGGCGGGGATTGGCGTGCGATCATTATTCAAGCATTAATTATCATTGAAGGAGTCTTTTTCTACTTGCCATTCTTAAAGGTCAGCGAACGAGTAATGGTGAAAAATGCTCAGGCAGTCGAATAATTCTGCTAAATAAACTTACAAGTATAAATAGAAAAGAGAATGAAATAATATTATGGCTAAAAAAACGATCATGTTATGTTGCGCAGCCGGTATGAGTACAAGTCTGTTAGTGACTAAGATGCAAAAAGCAGCTGATGAAATGGGAGAAGATGCTAAGATTTTCGCAGTTCCAGCAGCTGAAGCTGATAATAAATTAGCAAGCGAGAAGATCGATTGTGTATTACTTGGACCACAGGTTCGTTATATGGAAAGTGATTTCAAGAAAAAACTCTCTGGCAAAGATACTCCGTTGGCAATTATCGATATGCAAGCATATGGCATGATGAATGGTAAAAAAGTAATTCAACAGGCCTATGATCTAATGGGGAAAAATTAGAAAACTAATTCACTGGAGGTTAAAATTTTGGACGAAGAGCAACAATTACAAACAACGATGGGTTTGATCATTAATGCGGGTAATGCTAAATCATTTGCTGTTGAAGCAATTCAGGCCGCTAAAGAAGGAAACTTAATCCAAGCCCATGATAAGTTAGACGAGGCTCAAAAAGCATTAGTAGATGCACATAATACTCAAACTGGGATGCTGACTAAAGAAGCTCAAGGAGAGCACGCACCGGTTACATTGTTAATGGTGCATTCACAAGATCATTTAATGACAGCCATCACGTTTGTAGACTTGGCAACAAGCTTTGTAGATGTTTATGAGCAGCTTACAGATTTAAAAAAATAAGGATACAAAACTTTTAATAGTATAGATAGGTACTATCTCAAAATAACTCTCTTGTTTTTATTGATAAAAGCGAGTTGAGTTATTTTTTGAAACATTAGAAAGGTGGATGGATAGTTATGTTAGTGGGTAGTATTGAAGCTGGCGGTACTAAATTTGTGTGTGCCGTCGGTGATGAGGACTATCGTATTCAAGATCAAGTTCAATTTCCAACAACAACGCCGGAGGAAACTCTGGGACGTGTGGTTGATTATTTTAAAAAGTTTTCAATTTCGGCGATCGGCATCGGCTCTTTTGGACCAATTGAAATTAAAAAAAATTCGCCTAAATACGGCTATATTACTTCAACTCCTAAACCCCAATGGGGTAACACGGACTTCCTTGGCTATCTTAAACGTTATTTAGATTTACCTCTTGCATGGACAACTGATGTTAATGCTTCGGCGTATGGAGAATATGTGATGTCATTGTTAGGTAATGAACACGTTAATTCGCTGGTTTATTATACGATCGGCACTGGTGTTGGAGGCGGCGCTGTTATTAATGGCGATTTTGTGGGGTCTGCAGGGCATCCAGAAATGGGACACGTTTTAGTGAAACGTCATCCTGCTGACAAAAATTTTGCTGGTGTTTGCCCATATCACGGTGACTGTTTAGAGGGATTAGTGGCAGGTCCAACTTTTGAAAAAAGAGTTGGAAAAAAAGGACAAGATGTCCCCCTAACTGATAAAGTCTGGGATGTAATGGCATTTTACATTGCGCAGGCAGCACTCCAAGCTACGATGCTTTTAAGACCAGATAAAATTGTCTTTGGCGGCGGAGTTATTAGTGAACCCGTTTTACAAAAGGTACGGGCACAGTTTAAAGAACAGTTAAATGATTACGTGCCATTGCCTGCACTTGAGAATTACATTATGATGCCTGAAGTTAAGCACAACGGTTCGGCAACGATCGGTAATTTTGCATTAGCAGTCAAACTATTAAACGCGTAAAAAGGAGATCTCAGGCTGTCAGAACCATTATTTTTATAATCTTTTTTCAAGAAAAATTGGCTTATAAGTGATAAAAACACTTACAAGTCTTTTTGCGTACTTCGAGTCGTTATTGGGCAAAAAATTAAGTCGACTTTTTTGAGCTTATTTGAAAAGTTATACCATAGGCTGACTGCTAATTTATTTTCTGTTTGCCGTAAAATAAGTGCTTTTACCGTAAAAATTTAAGCTAACGTTAGGACAGTTGCGTAAATCGAAAACTATAAGTGAATATAAAAAGCACGCTTCGTAGTGAAAGACGAGCATGCTTAAAATCGTTGTTTTGTAGATGATATATGGAAAATTTCATAGTTTACCGGATGTTATTTCTTAAAGTTCGATATCGGCGATGACTTTGCTGTCTTGGTAGGGAAAACGGGAGTCTGAAAATTCAAATGGTTGTCCGTCTTCCAAGTAACCAACTTGTTGAATTACTAAAACAGGGTCACCTTCGGAAGCAATCTCATTTTTAATATCAGCTGGCGTGCTTTTCTGTGCTGTTACGATTCGATGCGCACCCCCAATAGTGAGACCGCACTTATTTTCCAGATAAGTATAAATTGACTCATGTAGGACTTTGTCACTAAGAACTGCAATTTTGGTTGGCATAATAGTATGTTCGTAACTGAATAGGTGATCTTCGATATAACGTAACCGTTCAATTTCATAGACGGGTTCTGCCGGAGACAATAAGAGTTTATCCTGTTCAATTTCAGTAGGCATACGAGCGGAAAAGTGAAGGATCTTACTGGTAACATTTTGATCGGGACTATTCTTGGTGGTCCCTAACGGTTTTTGAATGTTAGAAAGTTCGCCAGCTAAATTTTTTTTGAAATCTTTGCGTACAAACGTTCCTGCACCGCGTTTACTATACAGTAGTCCAGCGATCACGAGTTCGTTGATTGCTTTACGGACTGTCATTCGGGTCGTTTTAAAGTCAGAAGCAATTTGGTTTTGATCTGGTAAAGCCTCGCCAGGGTGATATTTGTCGTGCAAAATATCTTGACGAATTTTGTGGGATATTTCTTGGTATTTATACATAATTTTTCCAATCCTATTAGCTTGATAGTGTTATTTTACAACTTTAATTCTTTTTAGTAAAAAAACTAAAAGTATATACTTTTATAATAAATGTATTTACAGCACTAAAAAATAAGGTTATAATGAAATCGTATTCATGGAAAGGAGATATTATTAAAAAGTTAAGCGAGACTCTGATGATAGTTTGTCAGACATATTAGAAAGGGAGAATAGATTATGACTAAGAACATGCCACAAGATTTTTTATGGGGAAATTCAACGTCAAGCATGCAAACAGAAGGTGCATTTAATGAAGGAGGAAAAGGAAAATCAGTCTATGATACCTACCCAGCCACCGCTGAAAGTTCTGATTGGAAAGTCGCGATCGATGATTATCATCGCTACGAGGAAGATTTAGATCTTATGGAAAAGCAAGGAATGAATTGCTATCGTTTCCAAATTTCTTGGAGCCGGGTCAATCCAACAGGTGATGGTGAATTTAATGAAGAGGGTATTCAATTTTATTCGTGGCTGATCGATCAACTTTTGGCACGAAACATTGAACCGATGATCTGTCTTTATCACTTTGACATGCCGTTGGCGCTAGCGAAAAAGTATAATGGCTTTTTGCACCGACATGTAGTAGATGCATTTGTTAATTTCGCTAAAAAAATGATTGATTGTTTCGGCAAACGGGTCAAATACTGGATCACATTCAACGAGCAAAATTTGTATTTTAGCACAGAAACTTTTAAAATTTCTGGTTATTTGCAAGGTAAAAAAACAGACGAAGAAATGTACCAAATTTCACACCATGTTATGGTAGCTCATGCTAAAACTGTTAATTATCTACATGAAACTCAGCCACAAGCAAAAATTGGCGGAATGCTGGCATATTCAGAAATTTATCCGGCTTCATCTATGCCTCGAGATATTTTGTATGCTCGAAAAATCGACGAGTTTATGAATCGGAACTTGCTTGATGTTTTCGCTCACGGTGAATACTCTAATGAAGTTTTGACTTTTGTTGCCGATCAGGGGATAGACATGGATTATCTACCAGAAGATAAAAAAATATTTGCTAAACTATCATCAGATTTTATTGCATTTAGTTATTATCAAAGTGCCACTATCAGCAGTACGATCGTGCCAGATGGAACAATTCCTAACCGCTATTTGGAAAAAGGTGGCAAAGAAAATCCATTTGTACCAGTTTCCGAATGGGGTTGGTCTGTTGATCCGTTAGGTTTTCGCGATATCTTGACTAAAACTTATAATGAATACCATTTGCCAATGTTTCCAATTGAAAATGGGATCGGCGTGAGAGAAGAATTCGATGGGACAGAGATTCAAGATGACTATCGTATTGAATACCACCGTGAACATTTAAAGGCGATGAAAGACGCTATGTTTGTTGATGGTGTTAAAGTTTTAGGTTACTTAGGTTGGGGGCTGATTGATATTCCTAGTTCAGCAGGAAATATGGAAAAGCGCTACGGAATGGTGTATGTCAACCGAAGCAACCATGATTTAAAAGATTTAAAAAGAATTCCGAAGAAGAGCTATTGGTGGTTTAAAGATGTTTTAGCCTCGAACGGAAATACTATTTGATGGAGGGTTTATCATGGAAGAACAAGCACAAAAGTCCAAGGGACAAAAATTTCTTGATAAATTTGCTGAAGTTTCTGGCAAAATAGGAAATGAAGTGCATCTAAGAACTTTACGTGATTCATTTGCTGTGATCATGCCGTTATTTATTTTAGCTGGTGTCGCAGTGCTATTTAATAACGTTATTTTTCCTAAAGTTTCAAGCGGAGCAGTCTTAGTTAACTTACAGTACTGGGGGAATGTGATTCAACAAGGTACTTTGAATATTGCAGGGCTGCTTTTAGCACCAACGATCGGATATATGCTGGCGCGAAACAAACGCTTTGAAAATCCGATCGCAGCTAGTGTCGTTGCCCTTGCCTCATTGGTAATGACCAATCCGGCAGTCACAAAGGTTGTGGTTGATGGTTCCGATAAAACAGTTAATGCATCTGGTGTAATTTCTAGGTGCGCCCGGCATGGGCAGTAACTAGGCGGTGTAAGTCCGCTGTGAGCCGTA
>OMJG01000800.1_pt1 | contig 21187 bp, 14 predicted proteins | sample 1646431 | NCBI WGS metagenome assembly OMJG01 (sample SAMN03771674, study PRJEB25209) | food metagenome | isolation source: Cotija cheese | place: Mexico:Jalisco,Michoacan | collected 2011-12-12
GTCCTTTTAGCGCAGTTATCGCATTGAACGCTCAGTCGACGAGCGCTTTGGAATGTGTGAGAGCAAACACCTGCGCGCAAACGGCGATGACCAGGTCATTGGCCTCGTGTTCGCCGATAGTGATGCGGATACCTTCACCGGAGAACACCCGAACCGACAGTCCGGCCTTCTCGAAGTATCCGGCGATGACGTCGGTCCGTTCCCCCAACTGCAGCCAGAAGAAATTCGCGTTCGGAACGGGAATTCTCCAGCCCTGCCCGCGTAACGTTTCGATGACACGGGCACGCTCGGCGATAAGGGCATCCACGCGTTCCGACAGCTCGTCGTAAGCATCCAGGCTCGCCACCGCGGCAACCTGAGCCGCCGCAGACACTCCAAAAGGCAGAGCGACTTTGCGCATTCCGTCAATGACATCCTCTGGCCCGATGGCATACCCTATGCGCAGACCGGCCAATCCGTAGGCCTTGGAGAAAGTCTGCGCCACGACCACATTCGGAAACTCCCTGAACAAATCCATACCCACGCATGTATCCGGGTCGGTGTTGAACTGGACATACGCCTCGTCAATCAGCACCAGCACATCTTGCGGTACCGCCGCAAGCAGTCTGCGTACATCGGCATCACTGACCGAAGTCGACGTGGGATTGTTGGGGTTGTTCACAATCACCAAACGGGTCCGGTCATTGACGGCCGCGATCATCGCATCAATGTCGTGGGCGCCTTCCGGAGTCAGTGGAACCTGCACGCTTTCGGCTCCGGCGGTGGTCACGATTATGGGGTATGCCTCAAAGCTTCGCCACGGGTATACGACTTCATCGCCCTTGCCAGCCACGAGATTCACCAGCTGGGTAATGACTTCCGTGGAACCGCATCCGAGTTGGATGTTCTCCGGGCGGACTCCGGTTTCCGCGGCCAGACGCTCCACGACAGCCCACCCCCGCATATCAGGATATCGATTGATGCGGGCCAGGGCCTTGTCGGCTATGGCCTGGCGAACGCTCGGCAAAGGAGCATATGGATTCTCGTTGCTTGAGATTTTGAAGCTCCTGCGCCCCTCCACCTGCGGCGCAGGCTTGCCCTGCTTGTATGACGGAAGCGTATCGATGACCTGACGATGTCTGAAAACCATGCCTCTATCCTAAGCCGAAATTCAGCCGTGTCGCATATGCCCCCCTGCGTCATCGAACGCCCGACAGGGGAACATCCGACCAAGCTTTCGATTGTGTAGGGATTCGCCAGTACAAAGCTGGCTCATGCTCCCTGAAATGGCGGAATGACGGTAGACGTATCCGGCCAGAATGCCCAGACTGCGCAGCAATCCCTACACAAGCGGCATCCGACCTTGCCGAAGCACTCGATTTGCGAGCGCGTCGGCAGTGCGGCTGTGCCGGCTGCATCGACTGCATCGGGTATTCGTTTTTTCCTATTACGCACTCAAGAAGGTCGGAAAATCAAGGAATTCGCCGCAAACGGCTCTGATGCGACGCACCTCTCGCTGTGGTAAGCACGGGTCATGGCTTCATCCTTCACACATCAGGGCATCACCCGCGACCATCATGAACTCGGTTTCTCAACGCGTTCCATCCATCTGGGGAATGGTACGGATGCGGAAACCGGTGCCATCCGCCGTCCCATCACCTTGGCCAATGCCTACTCGCTGCCGGATGACCCCTCCGACATCAATTGGTCGAGTTCAGACACCAATCTGTATACGCGCAATGGTCATCCGAACCAACGCTATCTCGAAGCGAAAATCGCGAATCTCGAGGGCAGCGAGGATGCGGTGGTCCTCGCTTCCAGAGTGGCGGCGCTGTCGGCGACGTTCACCACCGTGCTCAACCGCGGGGACCACGCCATTTTCTCCGACACCACCTATATCGCCGCCTATCGGCTACTGGAACAGATACTCCCCGAGAAATACGGCATCGAGACCAGCATCGTCGACAGCTCCGACCCGGGGAACGTCGCGGGGCAGATTCGTCCCAACACCCGCCTCATCCATATCGAGACGCCCGCGAACCCGACACTGAAGGTTTCGGATATCGCCGCCATCGCCAAACTGGCGCATCAGGCCGACCACGAGATTCTGCTCAGCGTGGACAACACCTTCAACACCCCTTTCAACGTTCGCCCGCTTGACCTTGGCGCCGATATCGTCATCGAAAGCCTGACGAAATACATCAACGGCCACGGTGATGCCCTCGGCGGTTCGATTGCTACGCGCAAGGAGCTCACGGAGCAGATACGCTTCACCGCGCAAGTGAATTACGGTGGCATCATCAGCCCCTTCAATGCCTGGCTCATCAATCGCGGTTCCGTGACCCTGCCGCTGAGAATGAGACAGCACAATGCCTCGGCACAGGCCATAGCCGAGCATCTGCAAGCCCACCCGGCCGTGCGCTTCGTCGCATACCCCGGTCTGCCCTCGCACCCGCATCATCAGGTGGCCGCCTCTCAGCTTTCCAGACCGGATTCCGGCTTCGGAGGCGTGCTGAGTTTCGGTCTGCATACCGACCATGCCGGGCATAACCGTTTCGTGAGCAAACTCAATATCGTGACTTCGGCGGTTTCGCTCGGTCATGACGAGAGTCTCATCGTGTTTCTCGGCGAGGACGACGAACGGCAGCATCTGTATCCGGAAGTCTTTCACCAGGGTTTCCTGAGATTCGCGGTCGGTCTGGAAGACACGGATGACCTCATCAACGATCTCGACCAGGCCATCGAGGATGCGGATATCTGAGAGACGGCGATACCACTTCACGATTTCACTTCAGCGGAACAGCGATTTCGGTAGCAGCAATGCGCGTATTCGGAAGAAGCCGGTCGTTGCCCACGAATGCCGGTGAAGCAGCCGGGAGGTGATTCTCCCGAGCAGCACCTCGACATCCTCGCGCGACGGCAACGGGGCCGAGGTATGGGAGACCGAAGTTTGGGAGACCGAAGTTTGGGAGACCGAAGTTTGGGAGACCGAAGAGCAGTCGACCGAGATAGCGCTGGCGGCGTGTTCATCGTAAGAGGGCTGCTTTGCTCCGCCGCCTTCATCCGACGCTCCTGTTCCGGTCGAAAAGGTGCCCTGCACCGCCCCACCTGCTATTGCGAGCAGGAGTCGCGCATATTCAGCACCGTCTGTTCCATCGGCATCGAGCAAATCCGACAGTTCCCGCGCGAAGGCGATATCGCTGAGCGTATCGGGGAAGTCCAAGCCCGCGTCGATGGCCGTATCCACAATCTCCAGCCAGAGAGCCGACCAGACCCGCGTAACCACGATATCGTCCCCATGGCCACCCTCGGGTGTGCTGATACCGGCAGCGGTCTCATCCGACGCACGAGTGCCAGATTGCGTTCCCGAATCGGACGACAAGGCGGCGTCCAGCAGACGATATCGTCGTCGTCTTCTACGCCGCCGCAACAAGGCCGGAGTCGCAAGCAGCAGCCCTGACAACATCACGACGACGGCGACGCCCAGGGATGTGAACAGCGGGCTCTGGTCCCGATTCTCTTGCGAGGATGATGCCGAGTCGTCGCTCGAAGCGGACGAGGTGTTCGAATCCCCGCTTTCCGACTCGCTCGGGGTGACCGAAGGGCTCGAAGTCGAAGGAATCGGGGTCTGACTTTGCGCGGGCGAACTCTGATTCGACGAGGATGCATCCGTCGTGGAATCGGCTGTGCCGGAGTCATCGGATGCGGCCGGTGTGACATCGAAGGGCACCCAGCCGATGCCGTCGATATAGGTCTCGACCCATGCGTGCAGCTGTTTTTCGGCTACGGCGTAGGTGCCGTCGCCGACGCTTTGCCCCGGCGTGTAGCCGAGCACCATTCGCGTCGACAGCCCCATGCCCCTGCCGAGCACTGCGAGTGCGGAGGCATAATGCACGCAATACCCGGATTTGCTGCGCAGGAACTCCCCCACCATCGTCATATTGTCTCGGCCATTGCCATCGGGCTCATTCAGGGAGTAGACGAAATCAGGCTGTTTGAAATAGTCGACCAGATATTTCATGGCGGCCAGCTGGCTTGCCGCATCGGCTCCGTCTGTAGGAACCCCTTGACTTCTGGCCTGGCTGATAACCGACCTCACACTGCTGGGCAATGCCGTGGGCAGTGTGCCGTAAACGGACCTCAACCTCCTGCCCGTTCCTGTATCGTCGCCGATACGCGGGTCCATTGTGGCCAAGGATTCGCTGTTGCCGGAGGAACCGTCGAGCGAATCGGCATTGGCAGCCAACCATACCTTCCGCTTGGCGATGGTCTGCTGCAGCTCGTCGATGCTGTCGAAATCCCTGATATTGCCGACCGGCTCGATGTATAGGCTCTGCACACGATATCGCATACCCGACCATGTGCTTTCCTCGTCGCTGCGGTATGCGCCATCCACATTCCTGTGCCAGTTGCCGTCACGGGCGTCTCCGGAATACAGGAGCACTTCGCCGCTTACGGGAAGGTAGCGGGTCCTCAGAGCATTGATGGTGATTGTGGCTTCAAGGACATACCGGCCGGAATCCTGCGACGAGCGGATGAATCGTTGGGATGCGTCATTCGGATCGTTGGCGACGAGATATTTCATCAGCGGTGTGACCCACAGGATGTCGGCATCGTCGCCGCCTCCAAGGAGATACCCGTCACCGACCTGAGTGAAATCACCGCCATAGGATGAGGAACGATTCATGTCTACGGATACTGGCGCACCGAAGGACCATGTATCACCGTCGAATCTGTCCAGGGTCGACAGGCGCGTATATACCGCCGCAGGAGCCCGGTAGGTCAGCGCCGTGGCGTTGGAGCCTTCCTGAAGACCTCGCTTGAGATCGACCATCGGATTGATTGTTCCACTCGAGAAGAGTCCTGCACTGGGCACGATGGGGATGGACACCGCCTGCGCCACGACCAGCATCGGAGCCAGCACGGCGATGCTCAGTGCCGCCACGACAGCGGAAAGCAGCATCGGGGCAGGGAAGGCGATGCGAATGGCCGACGTGCTCCACAGCAGTATCACTCCGGCAAGTATCACCAGAGCTATCGAGGTCGTCTGCGTCGCCTCCCCCGTGACCTGATACGTTGTCGCCATCAGCACGACGGTCATCAGCGCCACGGCCGGCGCGCAGCGAAACTGCACCAGCATGATGCACATCAGCACCATAAGGACCGCCGCCGCCACGATGATCAGCGCATCCGCCTCGGCATTCACATCCACCGGAGGATACTGGGCATATACATGCGAGAATCCTCTGACCATGACATCCCAGAGCGTGGTGGTCACCGGCTCCCAATCCTCTGCCACTTCCCCCGCGCCGACGGTCACCTGCTGGGTGTGGGGGATGAACAGCCAGTAACCCCTGACCTGGTGAACACGAATCATCACCGTAAGCAGAGCCAGAAGCATGACCGCCGCGCAGCAGACGAAGGCCCTCACCAGAGATTGCGCCTGTCTGCGCATGCACCGTCCCACGTCAATCGCGATAACAGCGAATCCGCCCGACAGGAAGTACGGCCACCACGCCTCCTGCCCCTCGAATACACCACCCATCGTTCGGATGGTCACCCAGGCGAGCACCCCGAGGCAGGCTATGGTCGTCAAGGTCTTGACGACGTCGAATCCCCGTTCCGACGGTCTCCGTTCCGACGGTCTCCGTTCCGACGGTCTCCGTTCCGACGGAGGACGGTTATCGCTGAGGTCCCCGGAAGAAGGGGCCGCCTTCATGTCGCCCGAATGTTTGGAACCGTATTCAGCCGAACGCCCGCCGACCAGAGCGGGAGCATACCCCTCGTCGTCCATGTCCGGCAGCGCAATCACCTCGGCATCGGGTGCGCTTACGGGGTGCAGTATCCGATAACCACTGCGTTGGCCCGAGGACGCCATCATCGTGGCGACATCGTCCTCTGGGCTCGTGCTCACCATGCTTATCACAGGATGGGGAATCGTATTGTCTCTGAAGGCTCGGATGACGTCCGGCAACGATGCCCAAGGCACCGGAGCCTCAATATCAGCGGACCGAGGATGGTGCACAGCAGCCAACTGGCGCAATATCGGCATCGTTTCGCGATAGATGCCGGTACCGTCCGAATACATCAAGGCATCGGAACGCGATATGGATGAGTGCAGATGAGCGAGTAGCTCGATAACGCAGGATTCCAGGTCAGCATCCGCCGGGTCCAGAAGCCATAGCGTGTCGGCCGATTGCTCCTGCATGCTTTCCCTGGTCATCAGCTCACCACGATGTGCCGTGTATTTCCATGCAATCATCCGTGGGGAATCACCGTATTCGTAATTCCTCACTCCGCTCATGCTCTGATGGTCCCCCGCTGCAAGAGCCGAAGGAAGCTTGGTCGTTTTGTCGGCCGCATACCCCACATCGGGAAGCAGCACCATCTCGTCTCCACTGCGGGCGATGTTCCTGCGCGCCTTCCACAGGCCGAAAGGGTCGCTCCATGTGACCATCAACGATTCCAGGCGGAACAGTCCTCGCGTTCGGGGCAAGGTCGCATGGAAGCGTGCGACGACCCTCCCCCGATGGTCGAGCCGCACCCACTGCTCCGCAAGTGGCATGTCGCGAGGCAGCAGCAGACGCCGCAGCAGTCCACCCCGTCGAGCATCCAGGCGGAACCGTGGATTGAAATCATCGAGAGTACTCACCAAAGAGGGTGCGAATATCAGCCACTGCACCATGGTGAGCACACCGGACAGCAACAACGCGAATATCATGGCTGTGGACGCCGCCAGCAACACCCTATCGTCGAAGGACAATCCGAAAACCATGCAGGCGACGGCGACGATCGACAGCACCGCAGCGGCCAACGTGGGGCGAAACATCTGCCGTCGTCGGCCAAACCGCCGCGACATCCGAATCCCTCGCCCCATCATCGTCGCTCACCTCCTGAACAGGGAGAACGGCTTCGCATGCGCATCGCGTTCACGCGCCGCACTGGGTATCGCGAGCTGCGAAAGCACCCTGTCCACGGTTCCTCTGCGGCGTTCGAGCGCTGAAGACCCTCGAGAATCCTTGACAATCAGCCGATGTGCAAGCACGGGCTGAGCCAAGGCCACCACATCGTCAGGAGTCACATAATCGCGGTCATGCACCAGTGCCCGCGCCTTCGCCATGGAAGCCAACGCGAAGCCCGCTCGCGGCGAGGCTCCGAGGACAATCTCATCATCGTGCCTGGTACGGTTCAGTATTGCCACGATGTAGTCGGCAATCTCCGGAGCGACAAATACCCTCGCGGACCGGGCTCTCAGTTCGCGCACATCCTCCAGAGCGCAAACGGCTTCGAGACCATTCAGCGGGTCCTCCCCCGAGACTCTCGCTATCGCACGGCTTTCGACGTCAGCCGGCGGATACCCCATGCTCGTGCAGGCGGTGAAACGATCCAACTGAGCCTCGGGAAGGGGATATGTGCCCTCGAGCTCGACAGGGTTCTGAGTCGCTATGACGATGAAGGGCTCGGGCAAGGTGTAGGTGTTCCCGTCCACGCTCACATTGCCTTCGCCCATGGCTTCAAGCATGGCCGACTGCGTTTTGGGATTCGCACGATTCACCTCGTCCGCAATGACGACGTTGGCGAACAGCGGCCCTTCACGGAACACGAACTCCTGTGAACGCTGGTCGAAAATACTCACGCCGGTCAGATCGCTCGGCAGCATATCCGGCGTGAACTGTATGCGATTGGCATCACCGGATATGGCTTTGGCAAGAGCCTTGGCCATGGTGGTCTTGCCCACTCCCGGCACATCCTCCAGAAGCAGATGCCCACCCGCACAGATTGTGGTCACGGCAAGCTCGATAACCGCCTGCGGGCAGGACAGCACAGTGTCAAGCGCGTTGACCAGACGGTTCGCCAGATGGCCTGTTTCCATATCAATCCCCCGCAATGCACACATCGGATGCCCCGACATCTGCCCTTATTCTACGCAATGACCCCGTCGAAAGCCTTACGGCAATCAACGGGGTCATCGGCAACATTGCTGTGCTATGCATCTGACCGGCAACGGTCTGCACCGTGCCGGGAATCGCGCATACCAGCGGAATCTTCCGCCGTCGTCCGCGCGATGAGGAAGCTAGTTCAGCACGGCCAGAACGTCGCGTGCAGAGACGATCAGGTAATCCTCGCCCTGATAGCGAACTTCGGTGCCGCCGTACTTGGAGTACAGCACCTTGTCGCCTTCCTTGACATCGACGGGAACGCGCTCGCCCTTATCGTCGCGACGTCCAGGCCCCACGGCAAGCACTTCGCCCTGCTGCGGCTTTTCCTTGGCGGTGTCGGGGATGACCAGACCTGAAGCGGTCGTGGTCTCGGCAGCTGCCTGCTTGATGACAATCTTGTCTTCCAACGGTGTGAGTGAGATCGACACTGTGGACCTCCTCTTTCTTATAAGAGAATCGATTATTTCCGCGCCAGAGCAGCGTCGAGAGGCTGACGGGACACTCCACGGATGTTCTGTTGCGCTACAGGTCATGGTAGCGCGTAATTAGCACTCTGCCAACTTGAGTGCTAATGCTTTCGCTCACCGAGAGCACGGTCCGAGGGGATACGTGCCCGGTGCCGTGACGCGGCGCTCAAGAATCGAAGCCCGAGCATCACTCCTGCAGAAATTCCTGCAGACACAGCGTCAACGAGGCCTTCGCCCAATTCAATGGCGCTATGGGACTCGGGACCGCCCAGGTGAAGACCTTCCCGTCATCATGCCGGGCAACGATGCGGTTATAGCTTTCTGGCAGCAAATCCGGTCCGACGGGTTTGCCGTCAGCCGAAACCATGCCATCGCCGGTGATTTGCCCTAGAGCACGGTTCAGATGCCTCACTGCCGCCTCGCGAAGCATCACCGGTGACATCGAGGCACCTGCAGGCAGGCCGGTCCGCATACCGTCGGCTTCCATCTCCTTGGCGACCACCAGACAGCACGTGGCGTACCACGAGTCGAAGAACCACTCGGCTTCGGTTCCCCGCACGAACTCGGCCTCGCGTTTGGCATGACTTTCCGGATCGGCATCCGGTTTGATGTCGTGCCACCAGAAATTCGCCGATTGATAGGTGTCGTGAAGATAACGCCTGATACCGAAATCCCCGATAAGGGAGCCGACTATCTGCAGGATGTGCAGCTCTTCAGCAAGATTGAGCTCCTTCGGCCTGCAAGGATAAACCAGCGACAGCAAAGCCGCATCAGCCTGACGATACCTGGCGTCTTCCACCGGATAATCCGGTGATTCGCCGCCCATGCGGAGTTGACGATGAAGGACCTCGTTCCCTTCCACGATAAGCGTCGAGATAGACTCTGCGTCCGCAAGACCCTCCAGATGCAGAGCGGATACTACAGCCCCATACGCCCGTGCCAGGGAACTCCGCTCTTGACGTGCCGGTGATTGGTGCTCGACCACCGCTCCGCCCAGCAGATCACGCAAGTCCTCAAGCGCCGACACCACAATGCCTATGGAGGACGTATTGCGTCTGGGCTGCTCCTCCCATGCGCCGGAATCCTCCATCTCCTGAAATTTCACCGCATGGAGGTAGGCGACGAGGCGCACAAGACCCGCAAGACGTGAATTCAGCGCTGGATGGGCGGCCGCGTCCCGCGTCGAAGCGGATGGCGCGTCATTTTCGGAGCATGCCTTCGAGCCCGGCACGGCGACAGGCGCCGACAGCTCATCAAGCGTGACTGAGCCGTCTCGGAGCGCATGGACGCTGGCGGCGATTACCAATCCAAGTGCGTCGTTCTGCTTGTGGGTCCAGGGTTGGGCTTCACCGTGCTCCGTCACATCCGCATAGTCCGGCGACTGAGCGTCAAAGCGGATGTGGACGGCATTCATCGAGCCGACGGGCTCGGGCATATCGAGCAGTTCCGGTCTTGCGATGACCCGGTCCATACGCTCGGACTGCGAAGCCAGATACGACAGCTGCGTCAACAGGACGGCTTTGGCGTCCTGTTCCCTGCCCGCTTCAGCAGCAAGCGCGTAGTACCCCCAGATGGAATCTCTGACCCAGACCGCATCATAGTTGGTTGCGGAAGCCTCGTCCTGCGAATCGAAGGATGCGGCGTTGATGAAAGTCCCCCATGGTTGTTCGACAACCTGAATACGGCGAATACCCGCGGTTTTGGAAAGCAGGACGGCAATATCGGATTGCGAATACTCCGCGCGCAGAAGCGTTGCCATCCCCGCGTTGTGAATCCTCACACGGTACTGGTCATGGGAGCCGGCCATTGCTTCATCGCCAACTGCCTGGGATGGGATCAGCACATCCCTGCCCACCGGAACGACCCCATTATCCAAAGCCTTTGCAAAGGCACCGAAATCCGAATACATTCCGCTCCAATCGTCGCTCGACACTGTGCACCGCCGACCGTATCGTCTAACCGTTCCAGCGAATAACCGTTCTCCATGCCGTCATTGGCAGGCCACATGGCCACATATACCTACGAGAATAGCAATATGGGCTTGCAGAGGCCCCCCATGCGAATATGTAGGGATTTCATCGAATGTAACACCACTACGTCAACAGAAGTGTTGGTATGCCAACACTTCTGATACCCACCGGCTGCATTGGCGCCGTCAATCCCTACACAAACGTGGCAGGAACCACCGATTGACCTCAGGACCTGCTTCGGCGAGCAAGAATGGATTCAAGATTGACTCCCAAGGAGTCCGAAGTCTGTTCAGGCGCATCGACAGCGGCATGTGATTCGGCTTCATGGAAACCCGAGGCATCCTTTGGAACCTCATCGTCTGCATCGCGTTTCGCAGATGCACTCTGCGAATCTTTCCCACTTGCGCTCTCACGGGAACCATGCTGCGGTGCCGATACGGCTTCCTTCGGCACAGCGGTGGCAACTTGACGAACGGACTTTATCTCAAGGCTTTCGACTTCCTCGGCCGGTACGGGCTCCTTGCCGCGGGCCTCTCCAAGAGAGAATGAAATCAAATCCTGAGCGGCAGCCATTTCGAAGGCATCGAGAGCCGGCGAGGGTGAAATCCTGCTGAGTTCGTTGGTAGCGTCAGGAATCTCGTCATCGGACGTCCGCACGGCAGATTGCGAAGTCTGCTGTACCTTCTGACCCCGTACCTTCTGACCTCGTGTCCTCTCGCTCAGAGCCTTGTCCTCGTGCTCCGCATCTGCGTCAGCAGCTGCATCAGACCGGTCTGCATCGTCACGGACAGCTTCGGCACCGTGGCTCTCGACACCGAGGCTCTCCTCCTCCTGACGAAGCATGGCTTCTTTGCGCTCCGCACGCTTCCGGCGAAGGGCCAAGGCCTGCCGCTTGTCCTGCTCGGCCTGCCGGAGGATGTCGTGTACATCACCGGCTGCAATCACTGCGGTGGAGCTGTCGTCCTCAAGCTGAGCATCGGGGACGGTGGCGCTCAAAGCCCCGTCAACGGTCATATACACGGGCTCGGGGTCCTTGGGCGTCTGCGCCCTTGGGTCCTGCTTGGAACCGTCGGCATGGCTTCTGCGTTCCACCTCGTGGGTCCGCGCCGCTTTCCTGACAACCTTGTTCCTATTGGCTTCCGAGAGCTCCTGCTCCCAGCGACGTGCATCGCTGGATGCTTTGGCACCCAGAACCAGCACGGTGACCGTGGCCAGGGCGGGAATCAGCGCGAAGAAGGGACTGAACTGCATGGAGAAGGCCAGAACAATCACCACTACGGTGACGGCGACGAGAGCGGCAACGAGTATCTGACGCCTACGAACCGCTTGGCGCCTCATCGTTCTGATGCGGGCGACCCTCTCCTGTGAGAACGCGGAATCGTGTCGTTGCTGCTGTGACTCCATGGACAAACCTTTCGTTTGTTGCGAATCCTCATCACTGAACCGTGTCGCATGCCTTGCGTCAACGATGTGCAAAGAGGACGAATACCGGTCCTCCCGATGTTCGGATGCCCGCTTCATACCCCGAGTCGTGCGTTTCGGCAACCACCCCAGAATGAGGACTGCGGCCATCACCGCCAGCACGACGCTGCTCAGTGACTCGTAATCCATACGCCCCACGATAGTTGAGAGAAGTGCGGAATGAAAAGATTTGCATGGTGTGTCGGCAATTATCTCAGCTTTGCAGACGTGTGGTGAGCGACTCGCCTATCGCTTCGGCGGACAGCACGTAGAGTTCATGGTCTCTCCACTCACCGTTGATGTACATGTATTTCCTGCGAACACCTTCGTAATCCAGTCCCAACTTCTCGACCACCCGCTTTGAACGTCGATTCTCAGGCAGAATGGCGATTTCGATACGATGCAGATGGGGCCCCTCCGGATCGAGCATCGCCCAGTCCGAGGCCATGGCGACCGCCAAGGGAGTGAAGCCGTGACCGGCCCATGCCTGATCCACCCAGTATCCCAATGTGGCGATCCGCATGGAACCGTAGGATATGGCGCCCAGGGAAAGCTGCCCGACGATGCTCCCACGGAACCTCATCATGAACACCACGCCCGTTCCGGCATCCTCGCCTTGCCGCTCGCGATGCACCCATTGCGCAAAACTCATCCCCGCCCCATGCATGGGGTCGCCTGATTCCCAAGGACTCAGCCATTCCCTGTTGCTCCAACGCAGTTCATTCCACTCTTTCTGGTCGTCAAGCGTCAACCGCGACAGACTCAAAGCCTCGAATCCCGCAGGCGCGGTGATCTCGTCGGGAATATGCAGTGCCGTGGACTGCGGGTGAGGCTGCAGTGCGGCCTTCAAGCTTTGAAAGACAGACATATGGACCATTGTCGCATTCGCACCGTCCGGCAGCCACCATTGCTCGGGCGAGCCGTCATATGTGCAGATGCCCGCACGCTGCATGCGGATATTCACATGACCCCGCCGCCTGCCTGGAACCTGCCGAAGGAGGCAACACCCTCCATGCACATCGATTGTCCGATGACAGATGCCCATGCCAGATGCCCCATGACACCTCGGCGTTACCGTACCTGCTGGTACAACGGGCATATGGATGCTGTTCAAGGAATGCACGAGACCAAAGACGCGGCGCGAAGCAAGGCGCTGTCGCTGCGCGAAGGTCTCGGCGACGCCGTTCGCCTGCAAGCCGGACTGCGCATACGTGACACCCTGCGCAAATCGTCGCTGGCATCGTCCGTCGGCACGGTGGCGGCCTATGTCTCCATGGGCACGGAAGCCTCGACGCTCCCCGTGCTGGATTGGCTGTTGGAAAGCGGTCACACGCTGCTGGTGCCCCGACTTGGCACAGGACGGGAGCTGCTGTGGGGAAGACTCGACGATATGGGTTCTCTTAGGGACGCGGGTACGCATCGACCCAAAGAACCCGATTCGGAGGTGCTCCCTCCCGAGATTCTGAGTAAGGCGGATATCATCCTCGTCCCGGCTCTGGCGGTGGACCGTCAAGGCAACCGGCTGGGGCGTGGAGCCGCTTGGTACGATCAGGCGCTGCGGCATCGCTCCCCCACGGCATTGACGCTTGCCGTCTGCTGGCCATGGGAATTCCAGAAGGAAACCCTGCCCGCGGAACCGCATGATGTGCGCATGGACGGCGTACTCACTCCAGACGGTTTCACGCTCCTAGCCACTCGGATGCCGTAGGATGCGAAGAAGTGCAATAATACGGTGTTGGAAGCAAGCGCCCTCACAGGACGCCGCCAAGATGAACGCCGAATAGTTAACGAAGGACGGAAGCGGTGCCTACCTACCATTACCGTTGCAAGAACTGCCAGTATGATTTCACCGAATATCAGTCATTCGATGACGAGCCTATAACCGTATGCCCTCGTTGCGGGGAACAACAGGTGCGCAAGGTCTTCTCCGCAGTACCCATAGAGTTCAAAGGGCATGGATTCTACCGGACCGACGGCGGTTCGAGCAGCTCCAAGAAGTAACAGGAGGCGGCGCGCCTGCGCTGTTGTAGATAACTGCATCAAAAGAACAGCAATCTGGGAAAAATTCTCGGAAAAGCTGTCCTGTTGATGCAGTTATCGTGTTTGGCGAGCCATTACATGCCAAGCGGGTTCATCCAGCTTCGATTCACGCGAGCGCCGCGCCGCTGATTGTGCATGTCGTCCCATTCGTCCACATGACCCAATCCAGGCAGTGGCATATTCCGCGTGGCGGCAATATAGCGCTATGTTGCCTTTCCGCTTAGGTCGTGCCGACCTCCCCATCACCGACGGTCTCAAACACCGACGAATTCGTCATCACCTGCGCCGCCTCGTCTGTGCCGTGCTGCTGGCGCTGTGCGTGTATTCCCTGATGCAATATATATCCGCGTTGAGCGCGGACACCGTGCCGTTGCTCGTGGCCAGACGAGATATACGACGTGGCGACATCCTCGACGGGTCTTCACTGGTGCAGGTTCAGGCGCCGCGCAATGATGCCCTGCGAGGCGCGCTGACTGCCGAGAGCGAAGGAGCGCATCTCACGGCGCTTATCGACATCGCCAAAGGACAGGCAATCTACCGGGAGGCACTGACCACCAGTGTCGAGGCGGGACGAGGCCTGACGAAGATTCGCATCAGGCTTGCCAGCCTCCCCGGCGACCTGCGAATCGGCGAAAAGGTCCGACTGGTCACGTCAGGAACATGTGCGTCGAAGGGCGAGACGACTCCGGACGAGGCAACCGAAGAGACCTCACCCGTTGATGAATCTGCTGATTTCGGAACGTCAGAGGAGCCCTGCTCGCTCAGCGAGGAAGCGCTGGTGGTCAGCTTCCCGGAAGAAGACGGGGATTCCGGACTGTTCTCCGCCGTGCGCGACGAGGAGGCAGGCTACGCCTCGGTGGAGTTCGCACTGCCCCCACAGGATGCATTGGCCGTCATATCCCATCAGAGCTCACGGCCCATCCTTGCAGTGACCACGCATTAGTGAGTTTCCTCATGTTTGAGCGATTCAACACACGAAACAGTCACATTCGACCATAATATGGCAGTGAGATCCATTTGTAGATTCATTGTTTAGCACGGCATTATGCCGTAGAAGGAGCAATCATGGCTTCAAGAAGTTCGTCGCACAGCATGACCGACAAGGCCCTCAACGCTTCACAGCAACTTTCCGCATTGACCGACAAGGGCCCTCTGGGAGGGTTCAAGAAGTTCATCTCCCGCGGTTCCATGGTTGATATGGCTGTCGGCGTGGTCATGGGCGCCGCCGTGACCGCCGTGGTCAACTCCATCGTCAAGTCCTTCATCAGCCCGCTGATCGCCATGATTTTCGGCAAGGCCGACATGTCCAAGCTGCTGACCCTGACCTACAACGGCGCCACCATCTCATTCGGTGCGATCATCGGTGAAATCATCAACTTCCTGATCGTCGCCGCCGCCGTGTACTTCTGCATTATTCTGCCGATCAACAAGCTGCGCGATATGACCCGCGCCGCCACCGGAGTCGAGGAAGAGGAATCACCGGCAGAGCCCAGCCCGGAAGAACAGACCGTCGTGCTGCTTCAGGAGATTCGCGACCAGTTGAACAACGGTTCGCCGAGCAGTCCGAGCGCCATCAATCCTTCTCTGCGCTGAACACACCCCAGTGAGGTGGAAGCTCGCCCAGGATACGCTGATCGTCATCGGCGTCCTGGGCGCTTTTCGTTGTCATGTCACCCGGTTCTTCCTTCACGCCGTCCGCGTCGAAGCGTTCGGTGCCTTTCAGAACCACACGCCTGTGCGCTTTCCTCGGTGAAGAAGGCTGCCCTGCTGCGCTCATTGAAGATCACCATACATCTGGGCCAGCTGAGCGACGATGCGGTCCACCTCTTTCTCGGGATTCACGAATGCAGCCACACTCCAGCCCGTGATGACTGACCAGCCGAGCATCTGCAGATCCTCCGTGATGAAACGATGCCGTGCCCGAGTCGATTGAATGCTCATGAAATCAGCGTTGTCGGTCAGAACGGCGAGTCCGAAGGCCTTGCCTTTGATTCCCACGACCAGCGGAATCCTCGGCCCCTTCTCGCTGCCGTAATCAACGGCTACCTGCAGACCTCTTGCCTTGATGCGCTCCGCAAGATCGTTGAGGAGAATATCGGAACCCGATTCATGCGCGACGGGAAGCCCCTCGGTACCTGCATGATTCAATTGCTCCGCCCAGGCCAACAGCACCTTCAGCAGCTGCGGCCCGGATTGGTGAATTCGCTCGTCCTCCAGGTCCTGCGATGAGAAGGAACTGACGATATCAAGGTTGCGATTGGCAAGCGCCAAAGCGTCAAGAAGCATTCCCTGACCACCTTCGCCCTCAAGCTCGCCGAACTGCTGCAACAGACGACCATGCATGGTCTTGGCGAATCCGAGGGACAGAATCACGTCGCTCGCCCGCGCACCCGCCACCTCGTCGAGTCCGATGATTCTGACATGTCTAAGGAAAGCCCCGAAAGCCTTGTCCTTTGCCGCGCATGACTTCAACTCCGCACCCAACCTGGTGCGGTGAGTGGGAGACAAGGTCACCACGCTGAGCAGATAGGAGGCCGGAACGATGGTAAAGCTGCGCGCACGATGCCTGAGCATCTCGACGACCTTGTCGATCTCCTGCTGGCTGGATTCGACCAGCCCCGAGGACATCACCGGGACGCCGCTGCCTTCGACACGGGTGTACGTCACCACTCCGCGAGCATTCTCCGAAGCCGGGTCTACCTGCAGCTCGCCATAGCCATGGTCGCGCAGGAAGCCCGACAACTGCGGCGCTCGGCGATCGGGCCTGGTACGCACGGGAACTCGTATCAGCATGCCCATCAATGCCTTGAGCCCCTCCGAGGTCACCGTCGGACCATGGGCGATGACGACCACCTGACGAACACGGCTGAGAATGCTCAGCAACTCGATCGACGGGACGTGGGCAGCTGCATCGATTATGGCCACATCGGTCAGCTGTTCGGGCTCGGTGAGCGCCGCAAGCGTTGCGGGAGTAGCTATCAGAATGGGCTTGGCGGCAGAGAACAGGGTCGGATGCGCCTGACGCAACTTGCTCAGCGGCAGCTTATGTCTCCCGGCAAGCAGCGTGTGCAGCTGATTCGCTTCCTGGGTACGCGCGAACAGCTGTTCCGAAAGCCTCCTGGTAGCCTCCTGAGCGACCATCGCGCCCACGCTGCGCACATGCTCGGTATCGACCTGGTTGAAGCGCTCGGCGGCATTGGACAAGGCCGAACCGTCCTGGTTCGAGATGATTGCCGAGGAACGTACGATGTCCTCGAAGACGGTGGTCCACCAGGCGAGTTGCAGTTCCGCCGCGACACCTTCACGTTTGACGCGACGTGCGTGCAGATCCTCCACCAGCTCACCGAGGCCCATGTTCTGGAAATCGCGTTCGAGCGTGCTGCGTTCAGGCAAGGATTCGAGAGCCAGATGGTCCTCGAACAAGCGCCTGAGTCTGTTCTCCACATCGTTGAGGCCGATGGACTCCAAATCACCGCCTTCAGGCGTGGATGCAAGAACGACGTTCAGGGCGGTCATATCGCGTGAGACCGCATCCTCGGTCTCGATGATGTCATCCAGACGATTCGGTAGAACGGGCCAGCCTCCATGAGGCACCAGGGTGCGCCACTGCGCCGACTGCTTGGCCACGACGACCAGGGCATCGTGCAGATTCTCGACCTGCGCGCCCGCTCTCAGCAGACTCTTGGCCTCCTTAACATGACGGCGGCGCTCCCAGAATCCCATCGAGGTGCCTTCGGTCTTGCGCTTCGCCTTCGACTTCGATGCCTCTATCATCGCGGCGATGTCGCGTTCGAAAATCTCCGGCTGGAACACGTCGAGCACGCGCCTGAGATTCTTGAGGACGGCGACTTGCCGGCTCCAGTCCTGGGCTGTTGCGGGAACGGGGAAACCGCAGGTGTTGACCGTCGCGGCGACCTGCGTGCGTGTGGCGGGGAGCAGGTTCTCCAGCATCCGCACCACGCGCTCATACGCGCCCACGGCTTCATCCTCGGTGAACAGCCCTGCGTGATACCACGCCGTGTCGTCCGGGCCGATGGTGAACTCTCCGAGTTCTGCGGCACGCTCGAGTTTCTGACACCACTGCTTCATCGAAGAGACCAGGCTTCGCGTGGTCTGCGGACTCAACCTGACGTGCGTTGCCGGATGAGAGGGCAGCGCGGCGATATTGGCCAGATTCTGAATGGTCTGGTATGCGCTGACGCCCCACTGCTCGCTGATCCCGTGCAAATCACCAAGATACCGGGTGAGCCGTGAACGCACGCCGACAAGCTCGTCGGCGAGTTGGTCGAAATGCGCCGAAGCGCTCCCCGGCTGGAATCCCACCGCGTTGATGAGCTGGCGGTCTATGGCCTTGTTGGTATCGCCTTCGGTGATGTCCAGCATCAAATCGTTCATTTCGCTGCTGCGCAGTTCCTGAGCGAATTGCCTCTTCTGATCTGCCACACAGGGCACGTAGAGCACGCTTCTGCCATTCATCACGCACCGCGAGGCGATTGCTGCAGCGTGCACTGCGCCCGCCTTGCCATTAGGTTCGTCGACGAATACGGACTTGCCTGCCGCGGCCAGGAAGGAGGCGTATCTCACGGAGTTGTCTACATCGCCTATATCGAATTCCGCATGGGGATCGGCGTCGAAAGGACTGAATTCCGGCACTTCCTGATGACTGAGTTCCTCGATGGACTTGCGGTCACCCGCCAGCGCGTCCAGAACCGTATTGCCCAAGGGGCCGTCTTCAAGGTCGTCGATGATCTGCAGGCTCTCACCCATCAGCAGAGCAGAGGGCTCTACGAAGCAGCCCAGAATCACCTTACGGTCAATGGTGAAGTCCTGAATCAGATGCTGCGCCTGCCCCGAAATCACACTGAACAGGGCGGATGTCTCAGGCGTTCCGCCCTCGTAATGAGAAGAGTCGAAAAGCTCCTTCGAATCTATCCCGATTCCTCGTTCGCGCAGTGCGGACACCAGAGCGCTGTTGATGCCGACTTTGCCGGTGAAGCGGATGGATGATTTGGAGAAGGAGGCCGCGTTTCTCTCGATGGTCACGGGGTACAGCAGCACCGGCATGGAGTTGCCCTGCCATGTGGCGACTCCGATGATAAGCGACAATTCGGCGCAGCCGCTGATGCGTTCCTTGGTTGCCCTGTCATCCAACACCCGTTCCAAACGACGGTTCGCAGCTCTCAGCATGCCGTTATCACGGAACAGTCCATCCAGATGCACCTGCCCGCTGGCGAAAAGCTGCGCTATGCCGGAAGGGTGTGCATGGGTCAGGTCGAGGCTGGCGGAGAGTTGTGAAATATCCTCCAGAGGTGTGGAACCGACGCCCGCTTGGTATGAGCGGCGCCACTGACGAATGCGTTCAAGCGAAAGCGGCTCATTACTCGGCGCGCCCGTTGCTTCCGTCTCGGAGATACCCTGTGATTCACTCATTCATTACTCACTTCCGTGTCGCCGCCAAATACTCCTGATATCCCTTGTTCTTGGACAGGGCGGTATCCACATCTTGATTGCCTTGAGCAGACAGCCAGGCATACAAATCGTCGTATAAAGCCACATTCATGGCCAGGAAAGGCAGCAGCTCCGGGTGTTTGGCCATCTCGAACTGCTCCGCGAAATCCCTGGTGTTCCGGGCATCGTCGGAGGTCATGCCCTCCACTTCCACCACAGGCTGGTGCTGGTCGAAATCGCCCTGAGACACACGCTCAAAAACAGAGCCCGGCTCGTATATCGCCGAGGACTGCAGAACCGCGCTCGTCGGCTGACCCGCATCCGAATGTTCGAAGGCTTCCTGCTCACGGGACTGTTCCTGCGACGAAAGCCGAGCGGCCGCCAGGGGTTCGAAGTGCACGGCATTCGCGGCCGTCTGTGCCGCTGCGGCACCTTGAGCCACCGCCGTTGGCAGCATCGTCGCGGAATCGTTGTCCGCGCTCGCTGCCGCACTCTTCACATTGCCTTCCTGAATACCGGCATCCCCGGCGAATACGCCATCCAACGCGTCGGCGAAGAGATCGCGCTGTGCATGGTCCGCGGGGTTCGCAACGTCATCCGCAGGCACGGTATCCTCCGACCCGGATGATTCCTGGTCATGTGAGGGGGCAGCCTGAACATCCGCCAGCTGCGGCTCGGAGCCTGCCGCTGGGACTCGATTCTCGTCAGCGCCCTCGGCATCGTCGGCGCCTTCACCCGTGGCGATGTCCTCGCCTGCGGCCTGTCCGTCGCTCCTGGTCGTCTGCTCATCATCCCGCTGCCCGGAGTCATCTGACTGGGTTCCCGCCAGAGGGTTGGAAGACGGTGACGAAGCAGCGACGGCCTTCGCTGCGCCATCGCGGATAGGTGACATGACCGTGGTGCTCTCCGCCTCATCATGGGCGGCATCCGACAGCCCTTGTTCCCGGGACTGCTCCTGTGACTCCGGAGCGCCGGACAACTTCGCCTGGATACCGGCCTGAACGCTGTTGTTCTGCAGAGGATGCGCGGCATCGCCCTCGGACGGCTCCTGGCCATACTCCTGCTGGTCCCTTATCGCCTGGTCGTGCAGGGCATGAATTCTGCTTCGCACGCTGCTGGCGTCGAATGCGCTCGTCGGTTCACCGGCACGCAGGTCCAGGATGTCATCAACGGACATATCTGCGGCATCCGGTTCTTTGGCCGCTTCGGACGTGGCATAGGTAAACAGGTCGGCAACGCTCTGAGCTGGCTTATCGTCGCGGGCGACCGAGACTTTGACGAAATCGACGGGCACGTCCCCGAACTGGAAACGCATCGGCGAACGCGGGAGCAGAAAGTCGGTATCCAGGGGCACCCTGATCAAACCGCCGTCGTTGCGCACGATGTAGGAACCGTTCGTGGAGCCACAGTCACGAAGCGTCGCCGAACCCGAAACCGTCACCGTGAAAACGGCATGACGTTTCGACATGGATTTGGTGCTGTCCGGAACATCAAGACGCCGGACATCATCGCCCGCTATGGGACGCATCGGCTTTCTGCCGATTTCGATACTCTCGCCAGGCGCCACTGAGACGTCTTCCGCACCACTGACTTTGACGATCCACTGCTGCGACGGTCGCTGCTCACCACTCACTGCTGTCGTCCTCCCTGAAAAATGTCCAAGACTACACACTACCTGTCATTGTGTCATGAAAACACTGGATGGTGAGGGATATTGGCGGCATTCTCCCATAATCATTGAATTCGACACCACTCTTGCACCCCCTTGACCGCATCAGAGGCTTCGCTAGCCGTGAAATAGCTGCCGTATTGCAAATTCGAGGGGTTTTGAGACCGAAGACATACATAAGTTGCGTTTGTGTAGGGATTTCTATGTACAACC
>OMJG01000801.1_pt1 | contig 21142 bp, 20 predicted proteins | sample 1646431 | NCBI WGS metagenome assembly OMJG01 (sample SAMN03771674, study PRJEB25209) | food metagenome | isolation source: Cotija cheese | place: Mexico:Jalisco,Michoacan | collected 2011-12-12
TCCTTACACGCAGATCCCTGCGCCGGTGAGCGCGTTATGGGCATAAACCAGAACATAAGTGGCCTCAGACGTGACGACCAGAGCTTTGGCCATCGCACTTAAGGTCCTTACACGCAGGTAGCTGCAATTATAAACACCTTTAAAGCGCGAACCAGAACATCTACAACCTAAGAATTCAAGCGGTGACACGGTGTCACCCGCTTTTTACCTTTTCTTTTGCGTAATCTAATAATCGAATGAACAAATTACCAAATCCACCGAAAAACCCCCTGCCCCGCAAAGTCAGACTTGTGTTAACCTCAAACCATATCTTTTCCACGACAATCGCCATCTGGAGGAACCTATGAACAACTTAGTCACATTGATGCTGATCCTTGCTGGCATAACGCTGCTTTTATTACGCAATGGCACCAAACGCCAACGCCGCGCCAACCGTAAACTTGCAATCACCCTTTTGTTAGTTGGCATTGCGAGTGGCGGCTACACTTATACGCAACAACACCCACAAACCAATTGGCTGCCAGCTTTAACTAGTAGTAGCAGTAGTAGCACATCAACCGCCAAAACCGGCACGTCGCAGCAACCGGTTAAGCAGTTAGCACAACTCACTGAAAACCGTCAACCGGAAATCACGATTAACAATAATGATCCCGGTTTTACGCAATCCGAATTGACGACCAGTAACGGACCATGGACGCGTTTTAGCGACTTGGATTCTTTAAACCGCGTCGGTACCGCGAATGCCCTTTTAAACCAAAGCATCATGCCCAAAGTAAAACGCGAGCCTTTGACTTGGAATCCGACTGGCTGGCATAACAAGAAAGTTCATGGTGAATGGCTCTATAACCGCAGTCATTTGATCGGTTTTCAGTTATCCGGCGAGAATAATAATCCCAAAAATCTGATGACAGGCACACGTCAACTCAACTCACCTTTAATGCAGGCGCATGAAGATGACATTGCGCATTATCTCAAACAATCCCCTCAACACTTTGTCCGCTATGAAGTCACCCCGGTTTTTCGCGGCGATGAACGCCTAGCCCGCGGTGTGGCCATGCGGGCGCAAAGTATTGGCGATAACACGATTCGCTTTAATGTGTATATCTTCAATGCCCAGCCTGGCGTCACCCTCAATTACAGCGATGGAACCAGTCAGATCAATTAAGCAGCTTAAAACTCAATTGAAATAATGTTGGGATTATCTGCATAAAACGTCAACAAACGCCGCATATCCTCATTGGCTTTACTTTCAACATGCAGCGTCATCTTGACTTCATCGCCTTCATGTTTAATCGAAACGTTTAGGACCTTAATGTGATACTTACCCAGTGTTTGTCGCATGTGTTCCATATCGAACCCTTCATTACGAATGCGAATGGTCAAAATGCCATTATCGCCACCTGGTAACCACCGATAATGATGATGCAGCAACACCTGAATACACAGAACCAAAACAGTTGCGGACAAGCCGATAATATAAAGCTTGGCGCCGATTGCCATCCCCACTGCAGCCGTCGTCCAGACACCAGCGGCCGTGGTTAAGCCATTGACATTATTGTGCCGCACCAAAATCGCACCAGCACCCAGAAAACTGACCCCACTGACAATTTGCGCTGCCACCCGGGATGGATCCAGTGCCATATTTTTCAAATTTAAGATATCAAAGAAACCGTATTTAGATACGATCATAATCAACGCAGAACCTAGCGCGACAATCATATGTGTCCGAATGCCGGCGTTTTTGAAGCGGTTTTTGCGTTCATAACCAATGGCAAAACCGCAAAATGCCGCGACCAACAACCGGACGACTAATTCAACCTGATTCAGTATTGTCATCGTTAAAAATCACAACCTTTATGATTACTTTACCACCTAGCTATGTCGATTTGATGAAAATTACGTAAAAGGACAGCTTACAATTAAAACACATGCGGCTCATGAAGCCTTCCAGCCACACTGATAACAACACCTTCTAACACCTCACGTGCGCCATCAACAGTCGCATGCAACGATCGCGTTTTTTCATCTAATATATTAGCAGAACCGGCGATGAAAAGGATTGCATTCCGGCACGGCTATGCTAAACTGTTTCTAGGTTAGAATGATTCTAGTTTGGAGGCGGAAATATGACCATTGATTTACGGGACGTTCAAGATGTTTACAAGGATGCAGGCTCAGACATTATCTTTGCCACGTTTGATCTAAAACGACAAGACCCCGCTAGTGACAAGGCAATGATTGCCGACTTGGCGGAGCATCTGCCAGCTTTTATCAACAGCATGAATATTCGTTACCCCGAGGCAAAATTAGCAGTCGCTTTCGGGTTGTCGCGCAAGGCATGGGACTATCTTTTTCCCGAAGCCGCACGACCAAAGGAATTAGAAAGTTTTCAATCCATCGTTGGGCCGAAATACACAGCCGTTGCAACACCGGCTGATTTATTCTTCCACATCCGCTCGCAAAACTCGGCCGTACCGTTCGAACTGATGAGCGAGATTATGGCCATTATTGAAGCCAATACGATAACCCTTGATGAGACCCACGGCTTCCGCTACTTTGAGGGACGTGCCATTATCGGTTTCGTCGATGGCACCGAGAATCCAAGCGCCTTAGACACGCCGGAATATGCCATCATTGGCGATGAAGACCCGGCATTTGAAAATGGCTCCTATGCGTTTGCCCAGAAGTATCAGCATAATCTGGACGCATGGAACGACCTGTCAACCGAAGACCAGGAAAAAGCGATTGGCCGTAAGAAATTTAACGATCTTGAACTAGACGACGAAGCCAAACTGGCGAACTCACATAACGTGGTTTCTCAGGATAATGACGGCGGCGTGGAACATAAAATTGTCCGCATGAACGTGCCCTTCAGCAACCCGGCTGAAAAGATCAACGGCACCTACTTTATCGGCTATGCCCGTCATTGGACCGTTACCAAACGGATGTTGCAAGGGATGTTCGAAAAATCCGACCGGCTATTGGACTTTTCAACCCCGTTAACAGGCGAACTCTTCTTCATCCCGTCTAAATCCGTATTGGGAAAAATTGCTGACGGGGAACTATAATTTAGCACGATACCGCCATCAGGTTAAACGCTGATGACGATTGGGTGCTTAGCCTCTGCCTTAACGACAAATTTGTTGTTGAGGCTTTTTTAATGTTGACATGACTAGCTGTTTTTCATGTGGACCAATCAGTAAAAAACATCAAATTCCAAATCATCGTCAAGCATTCATGTCATATAAGCTGACGTTCAAAATATTTTTTTGCCGTGCCATAAATCCTTTTAAATCAAGTCTTGTCACCACGATAACGCATTTGGTCTAGATCAACTAAACCAGCACTCACGTCGTAGCCGGCAAAACCCGTGCTACAATACCGCCATTCAAGATGAATGAGGTGGCACAGATGAATTTAGCCGATACAGGATTTGTGATCATTGCAAGCGTTCTGGTTTGGTTTATGACCCCGGGACTTGCTTTTTTCTATGGAGGCCTCGTCTCTAAGCGCAACGTCATTAATACCATGCTGTCAGTCTTCTACATTACCGGGATTGCGATTTTACTGTGGGTGGCCGTGGGTTATGAATTGAGCTTCAATGGTAATCTTTTCGGAGTGATTGGCCAGGTACAGCATCTCTTTCTTAGCGGCGTCTCGCTTGGTACGGCAACGGCGGCTAAGATTCCAACCGGCGTCTACATTCTCTTTCAAATGATGTTTGCTATCATCACGCCGGCTCTGTTTGTCGGTGCGGTTGTTGGCCGCATGCATTTTAAGTTCCTGACTTGGTTTATTGTCCTGTGGTCCCTGCTGGTTTATTACCCGCTTGTACATTTAATTTGGAGTCCGGACGGGTTGTTGGCTGGGCTTGGGGTGCTAGATTTTGCCGGTGGGACCGTCATTCATATTAACGCCGGGATTACGGCACTGACCTTGTCTGCCTTTCTTGGCCGGCGCGCGGATGAGCATACGGTGCCTTACAATCGGCCGTGGGTGTTGCTAGGAACAGCCATTCTTTGGATCGGTTGGTATGGCTTTAATGCCGGGTCGGCGCTGGGGGTCAATCAGGCGGCAATGACGGCGGCTTTGACCACATCGGTTGGCGCCGCAGCAGCCTTAGTCACCTGGATGATCCTTGATATTTGGCAAACAGGCCATCCAACCTTAATAGGCACTTGTACCGGCGCTTTATGCGGACTGGTCGGAATCACGCCGGCAACCGGCTACGTGACCAGTTTTGGTGCGGTTTGCATCGGTGTGGCATCAACGTTAGCCAGTTACTGGTTCATCAGCAAAATCAAGCCACGACTCGGTATTGATGACACATTAGACGCTTTTGGCTGTCATGGTGTTTCCGGGATCGTCGGTAGTGTCCTGACCGGTGTTTTTGCCAGTAAAACGGTGGCTCCAGGCATTGCCCACGCCGGACTCGCATATGGCGGCGGCTGGCATCTGCTGCTGATTCAGCTAGCCGGAACCATTATCGTGATTGCTTTGGTCGCTGCCATGGTCACGATTATTACGAGTATCCTTACCCAGTTTGTTGCCATCCGCGTATCGCCAGCCGCTGAAAAAATGGGACTAGACTACAGTGAGCATGCCGAACCGGTTGACGAAGAAGTCGCAGCCAGCTGGGAACAACATACGCCGGTTAGCTCGTTTCCGGATGAGTTCAAAGGCCAGCTACATGGCTTTGATCCCCGACCACATCAAAATGATCAGTGACCGCTGAATAACGTATCAGCCACTGATGGCGATTTGATTTGAAGGTAACGGGTGATATTTAGCACACCAAGTCACTTTAATTGTTTTTTCCTCGCATCATGGTTACAATGCCGCTAGTTTAACATGGCGTGGCGTGATGGGAGGAAGAATAATGATCGGATACGGATTTAGTCATGCAGGCGGGCCGGAAGTGATTGATGCGATTGACTTGCCGACACCACAACCGGGACCTCATGAAATTCAAATTAAGACTAGCGCAATCGGTCTCAATAACCGTGATCGCATGGCGCGGCAACTAGGCGGCAGTGGCTTGACAGTACCGGGATACGATGTTGCCGGTACCGTCAGTTCGATCGGGAGCAATGTTTCTCGGTTTAAAGTGGGCGATCGCGTGGTGGCGCGAACAACCAGTGCCTATGCAGAAATCGTCACTGCCGCAGCTGACATGAGCGTCTTGTTACCAGCTTCGATTACTCCGGAAAAAGGCGTAGCGGTCATTACCCCTGGTGTCACCGGTTACCGCATGGTGGAACTGGGCAATGTTAAAGCTGGTGATACTGTTATTGTTAAAGGTGCCTCTGGCGGCGTGGGCTCGGCAGCAATTCAACTCGCCGTTGCGCGCGGGGCCTCGGTCATCGGCATTGCCAGCAGCCGTCATGAAGTTGCGGTTGAGCGGCTTGGCGTTGAACACTTTGTCGCTTACGATCAGGGTAATCCCGTCACCCAACTGCGCCAGACTGCCGATGTCGTGATTAACGCTGCTATGAACGGGCTTGGTGGCGATGATGATGTCGCTATGACCAAAGACAACGGACTGATCGTTTCCGTTAGCCACACAGAACCTTTACTCAGCCGGGGCATTCGTTTTATTCATACCCGGCCACTTGGCGGATCCGAGGTAGGCAAAGCTTTGCAACTGCTCATAGATCTGATGGCACAAAACAAGCTCAGCGTTCAGGTCGGCTACGTGTTGCCGTTTACCCGCGAAGGTTTTGTCAAAGGGCACCAGTTGCTTGATGATCCGCAGCATGAAGGTAGAATTGTCATTCGCGTGGATAGATAAATCGCGCTATAACAATTGTGCAGCTTCTAAAGCTCTGACTGAAAAGATAGAAGGTCAGGGCTTTTATATATTGAGAGAATTGCAAGTGATTCCATTTTTATTGGTTGATACAGCCGCACAGGACTAACTAGAAACAACCATCACAAGGGGTTATAATGTCGTTATTTCTATCCTATCCACTTCTAAGTCGCGACTGCTTTTTAGGCCGCGATTCCTCAAACCCAAGGAGCTGTTTATGACTTTTAAATTCTGTCCTATCTGTGGTCACGCGCTCATCCCAAAATTGGCAGGCGATGATGGGAATGTGCCTTACTGTGAAACTTGCCAACGCTTTTGGTTTCCATTATTTGCCGATTGCGTCCTCGTGCTGGTCGTCAATGAATTTGATGAGATTGTATTGGTGAAAATGCCTTATTTGTCTGAAAAATATGTCTCTATCATCTCAGGTTATATGCAGCCGGGTGAAAGCGCTGAGGAGAGTGCCAAGCGCGAAGTTATAGAAGAACTCGGCATCCATCTGGATCAACTCGACTACGCTGGCACATATTGGTACAGGAAAACCGGCAGTCTCATGCATGGCTTTATCAGTCATACTTCCAAGCAGTCTTTAGTCACTTCACCTGAAATTTCCGAAGCCGAATGGGTACCGGCATCGCTTGCGCCCGAAAAAATGTTTCCTGATTCACCGGATAATGCCGCTTTAGCCGTCTATCGTACCTATCTGCAAACAAAACAACGTCAATAAACCGCCAACCTTTTCATCAAGACGGCCTGACCAGCACCGCTCAGCCAAGGTAAAGCATGCCTGCTTGTCCGCGCCAATCAATTTGATCAAGGACTAACTTTAGCAACCTATTGTTAAAGTCGTTTCGCTTGTTGTCGGCAAACACCGGTGGTAGGCTAAAACACGGTGAGACCGTGATACATGGTCCGCTGTACATAAGTAACGATCAAGCAACTCATAAGGAGGCCCATGATGGCTCAGGAAATTTTGATTACCACCACCGAGAACATTCCAGGAAGACATTACGAAATTATTGGTGAAGTTTTTGGTTTAACCACTCAGTCCAAAAATGTGATTAGTAACATCGGCGCTGGCTTGAAGAACCTTGTTGGCGGTGAAATCAAAGCCTACAGCGATATGCTGCATGAATCGCGCGAAAAGGCAATTGACCGCCTGCGTACTGAAGCTCGCAAAGCAGGTGGCGATGCGGTTGTGATGATGCGGTTTGACTCCGGCTCAATCGGCGGCGATATGCAAAGCGTTGTCGCATACGGAACGGCAGTCAAACTACTCGACTAGCCATCTCACCACAACGCGCTCCCCGGTGCAAAAGTCGGCTCGCGTTTACACAAAAGCCAGATTCAGCCGCGGTTGAATCTGGCTTTTAAAATCAACAAGAACGTTATCCCCTAGTGATGAGAGGAATCAAAGAACATGGCAGTTTTAGATTATCACCATCAGGAAAAATGGCCGAATGGTTTTGGCCAACTTCAATCGCCCATCAATCTTTTACCGGCAACTCCAGCTGACCCGTCAACGTTGAAAATTGAAACGCCGTGGCGGGTGACGCAAGAAATTGATGACCAGGTTACGATCCGGCTTACCGGAACCGGTCGCACCCGAATTGATCAGGATCAGTGGCAATTGATGCAGGCCCATATTCATGTACCTGCCGAACACCAAATCACCAATCAACACGCTGCCGAACTGCATTTCGTCCATCAGTCAGCAATCGGTGCCTTATGCGTTGTTGCGGTTCTCTTGCCGTTGGGTCCTGACAATGTTGTGCTTGAGCAAATACTGGATCATTTTGCCGCCCATTCAACCCAATCCATTGCCTTCAGCCTGGATCAGCTCATTCCGCAACAAGGGACGGTATATCGCTATCTTGGCTCCTTAACCACGCCGCCGCTGACAGAAGGTGTTACTTGGTATGTTATCGATCAGACCGCGGTTACCATTGGCGCGCAACAATTACATCGTTACCAGCAGCTTTTTGCAGATAATCATCGCCATATTCAAGCACGTTATCAGCGTCCGGTTTTGCGCAGCGTATTTACCAAAACTGCCAACTAAATCGGTACTGGCCGTGCATGCTATCACTGGCGGTTGACTAAATACCGTTGTTAAAAGGGGTAAGTCGCAACATGACACGCAAACAATCACGTCAGCACCGCTGGGGATGGCGCTTGCTTTTGATACTCTTTCTACTGTTGGCAGGGAGTTATTGGGTTTGGTGGCAGCTAGGCAGTCGCCGCATTCATGCCCAGACTTACCGGCAAACATCCATCGTTACCGTATTTGTCCCCGGCTATGCCAGTAATGGCCTGACTTTTGGCCCGATGGTGACCCGCTTCAAGCAAGACCGCGCCTCCAATCAAGTGACGACCATTACCATCAGCGCCACCGGCAACCGCACGATAACTGGCGCTAACCGGTATACCGGCAAGAATCCGTTAGTTAATGTGGTTTTTGAAGACGCCAAAGCCCCGGAAAAGGAAACCCGACAACTGACTGCCTTGTTACATTGGCTACGTGCCAAACACAACGTCACCAAGATCAATCTTGTCGGTCATTCTATGGGCAGCAACCTCAGTTTTAGATACCTCACGAGCCACCACACTGATGCTCAGCCGCATGTAGTGAAGTACGTTTCATTGGCAAGCGAGTTTTACCGTGACCCCACACCTCAATTACAGCAATTCCCTAAATCAGTCCAAACCCTCGTCATCGGCGGTCAAATCTTTGGTGCAAGTGGCGACTGGGCCGTGAGCATCGCTGGCGTCAAGCGCTTTGAAAAGGCCTTGCGCGCGGCAAATATTCCAAGTACGCTTTACATTTATCACGGAACGCCGCTTGGTGCCTATCACAGCAGTCTGCACCAGAATCCTTACGTTGATGCAAGAATTTTGGCATTTCTGTTCACCTGACGCGAATTTCGAGTTAGCCGCTGTGCTGTTTTTACTTCAAACAACTGGACAATGTTTAAAACGATGCTAGTGTTTTCGGACTGGCATCGTTTTTTTTGGTGCCCATTAATTGAACTTATTTCAAATTCTTGTCATGACGAATTGCAGTTACGTTCACTTTCCTTTTGTCCACAAAGTTAAATATCCGCTGTCATTCACCCTCGGCATCTGACCACTCACCTTGCAATTTTGACCACTTAACGGCATCAGCGGGACGGATTCGCTCGCACTGGCTATGCTTGAATCATCAAACAAAAGTGGTGATAGATATGATCCTTCTCGAAACAACGAATCTGACAAAAACATACGGTACCAAAACCGTTGTCAATGATATCAGCCTAAAAATCCAAGCTGGCCAACTGGTTGCCTTTTTAGGGCCTAATGGTGCAGGCAAGTCGACAACCATCGGCATGCTGACGGGATTAATTCAACCCAGCAGCGGCAAGATCACAATGGGCACAGCCACGCCGAATCAAGCGGCTTATCGGCAACAAATCGGTGTTGTCTTCCAAGACAGTCGCTTAGATCGGCAGCTGACTGTAAAAGAGAACTTGGAAATCCGTTCGCAAATGTATACCAAAACTGATCCGGCCTGGTTTGATCACTTGGTCGACCAATTTGATTTGACGCCAATTCTTAACCAAGCTTACGGCACATTGTCTGGTGGTCAGCGCCGGCGTGTTGATATTGCGCGCGCCTTGCTCAATCATCCTCATCTCCTTTTTTTAGATGAACCAACAACGGGACTCGACATTCAAACCCGCCAAACCATTTGGACCGCCATCGCTTCCTTACGTGCGCAATCACAGTTAACCGTGATTTTGACGACACATTACTTAGAAGAAACCGAACAAGCAGATTTTGTCTATGTCATTGATCAGGGCACGATTATCGCCGCGAACACTGTTGGCCAACTAAAACAACAGTATGCCAGACATCGGCTTATTGTTCGCACGCATGCACCTCAACAAGTACAAATAGCCGCAACCCAAGCGAATCTCCCCGCCCAGATCGATGGTGACACAGTGCGGGTGCAGGTTAGCCATCCCCAAGCAGCCATCACATTACTGACAACTATACAACCGCAGCTCATTGACTTTGAGTTTCGTGCGGCTGATATGAATACCATTTTTGTTGCTTTAACCGGAAAGGAGATTCGTTAACATGTGGGCATTTGTCAAACGCAATTTGTTACTATTCTTTCGCAACCGCGCCGGGGTCTTCTTCTCGGTACTGGGCGCTTTAATTGCCTTTTTACTGTATTTAGTCTTTCTCAAGAAAAGTATGAGCACGCTTTGGCCACTGGCACATCCCGAAAAATTGCTGGATCCGTGGTTAATTGGCGGCACCTTAACCATCACCGCTGTCACGACCACACAAAATGGTCTCGCGCGGATGATTGTTGATCGCGAAACTGGCCGACTTAGCGATTATTTATTAACTCAAGCTTCGTATTTACGTATCGAGTTGGGCTATCTGATTAGCGCCGTGATCATTGGCACCATCATGCAGTTACTTATGTTCTTTGCTATGTCTGGTGCTTTTTTATGGTTAGACCACATTGCCATTCCCTGGCAATTGACCGGCCACATTATCGTCCTTGCCGTGTTTAGCAGCTTAGTCTGGACGGCTTTCAACCTTTTGATTCTTAGTTTCGTGTCCCGGGTCACCACCATGAGCGGCATTTCGACGATCATTGGAACCGCAGCTGGTTTCTTTGCTGGCGTCTATCTTCCCATTGGTTCTGTTCCAACTGCCGCGCAAAATTTGATGAAATTGACGCCTTTTCCCTACAATGCCGCAATATACCGGCAGTTACTCCTACAGCAACCCCTAGAGTCCACTTTTTCCGTTCACCAGACAACGGCGCGTCAGACCTTTGAAAAAATGCTCGGCATCCGAATTGATCTGCGTGGCCTGCTTTCATCAAGCCAAACTTACCTGATTCTAACTAGCTTCACGCTGCTTGTCGGACTGGTCATCATTCTGATAGCCAAAGTCAGTCGAAAAACAGCGCTTGTCCGCGTATAATTAATTTGATTATCATGGTTGCTTTTTCCAATATTATCGCAACACCGCCATGATTCGTTTCACTATCATGCATGCACTTTTTACGGGAGGGGTGTCAATGAAAGTTTCGTTTAAGCAAGACGCAACGATGCAGCCAGACGACCTGCAAGTTTACGTCAAGGCTGCGCAATTGTCACCAGCTATTTTGCAGTTACTGCAACAAATTCAGCAACTCGCCGACAGCCACGCAACCTTACCCCTACTCGTTGGCGAACGCGTTATTGTTTTGCCGACCAACGAGATTGTGGCTATCGAAGTCTACGGCGATCAGCTTTCCGTCCATACCCGTCAAGAAGTCTATCAAAGTCGCGGTCAACTCAAAACGGTCTTGGCCAAACTTGACCCGCAAGCATTTATCCAAGTAACGAAAAGCAGTCTTTTGAATATTAATTATTTAACGTCACTAGAAGCGTCTTTTTCCGGGAACATGACAGCCTTCATGGCGAATAACATGAAGTTAACTGTCAGTCGTAAATATCTTCCTGCGTTAAAACGCTTGTTAGGATTGTGAGGTGCCCGATGAAAATCATCAAAGATCTTATCACGGATAGCGTTATCGGTATGATGATCGGTGCGACTGTTTATCTAGGTGCGCTCATGCTACACGTCCAACTGACCCCACCAACGCCACGCACCATCGCTGGCTTGTTTGTGATGAGCGCTTTAATCGGGATGCTCGCCCTTATTTTTGACAATGAATCCCTCAGCCTGCCTGTAGCCTATAGCCTTCATTTTATCGGCACCTTCGCCATTGTCATCGGTACCAACTATCTCATGGGCTGGCAATTTCTCGTCGGATCGGCACTCCCAAATTTTCTAATCGCCTTTTTGATCATTTACGTCCTCATCTGGCTGGCGCTTTATCTTTCCTGGCAGGTCACAGCTAGAAAGATGAACCACGTGTTAAAAAAACGTCAAGGAAAATAGTCTTATCCTACTAAGTGTCGAAATATTCCCGACACTTTTTTTGCTCCCACTGCTACTATCGACACATCAGGCTGAAAAATAAACCAATCCGATTTTTAATCAGTATGTCCGTTTGCGCACCGTCTAGGCGATCCAAACGCGTTCACCTGTCCAGAAACCGGACTGGTTCACGCTCTCCAAGCCTGCAACCAGTGTTTTCTCCGGTTTGGTGCTAAAATAAAATGATCAAATCGGTCAAGCTAGGAAGTGAGTCGCTGTGAATCAAGTCGTTATTTTTGGCATCATGTTGGCCACGGTTATCGTTGGCAATTTGCTTGCTCGCCATGTCCCACAGATTCCTTTGCCATTCTTCTTGATTGGCCTTGGTGCAGCGTTGGCAATTATGCCATCCCTGCGTAGTTTTACGATTGATCCATCGGCGTTCTCCTTTGCTATCATCGCGCCGCTGCTTTTCAATGAAGGTCAAAATGCCTCACGAGGACAAATCGGCCGGTCACTGACGAATATTGTGTCACTTGCAGTCGGCTTGGTGCTCGTGTCGGTCGTGATCTTAGGCTTCGGCGTCCATGCACTTTTCCCGGTCATCCCATTGAGTCTGGCATTTGCTTTGATTGCCATTGTGACCCCAACTGATGCTTCCGCTGTTAGTGCCGTTGCACAGGCCAATCCGTTAAGCACCAGTCAAATGCAGTTGTTAAATAATGAAAGTTTGTTCAATGATGCGGCCGGGATTGTAGCATTTGATCTCGCACTATCAGCCTATATTTCCGGACAATTCTCAGCCACTGACGCTTTACTCGACTTCCTGTTTGTTTTCTTTGGCGGTATTTTATTCGGCGCACTGGCAGGTATTTTTATTGTCAATCTCAGAGCCTGGCTAATCCGTATCGGTGATGATGAGCCGTTAATTATGGTCGGAATTCAGTTGCTGACGCCGTTACTGGTTTATTTTCTGGCGGAAGAACTGGCACTTTCCGGTATTTTAGCAGTTGTGGCTGCAGGAATTGCCCAAGGCGTTGAGCGTGATCGCTTGCGGCTGACCAGCGCCCGGATGCAAATTATCAGTGCCAATGTGTGGGAAATGATTGCAGCGGTTCTTTCCGGTCTGGTTTTTGTTTTGCTAGGCGTTTCGCTGCCAAATGTTGTGATCGAGGCATTACGCGGGCAGGCAGGGTTATTCGGCTTGCTCATTGGCATCGGTGCTTTCATATACGTGGCCAAATCCTTTGTTCGCTTCATCTGGAGTCGGACATTATTGAAAATGGGCAAGAAACATCGATGGCGCAATGCGTTGATCATGATGCTCGGTGGTGCAAATGGAACCATCACTTTATCGCTGGCTTTTTCGATCCCGCAAACAGTTGCCGGTCACCATTTTGCCCTGCGCCAAGGACTCATTCTCATTGCGGCTGTTGAGATTCTCCTCAGTCTCATCGTTCCGGTCATCGTATTGCCGTTTTGCGTCCCTAAACCGCCAAAACGCAATCGCCAATTTATCTGGTTACGGCGGATGCTGGCAGCAGGGATTGATGCGATGCGCGATGAAACCGAACATCACAGTGAAGCGCAAATTGTCGCCGATGCCTTAGCTCAGGAAATGATCTTAAATGACAATCCTTCGCGGCGGCTGCAACGAACGATTTTTGAAGGCACCATCACTGCGGAAAAAAGTGCCATTGAAACCTTACGGATGAACGGCACGATTACTCGCGATGAAGCCCATTATTATAACCGCTTCATTGATCTCAATGATTTCACGGCGGATCAACGACTCTGGAAAAATCTTTGGCTCCGGTTTCGTTTTTCGTTCAACATGGGCCGGATGTACAAGGCGTTTAACGAAGCCCAAAATGCCTTTTTAACCACCCCGCTCAACCTAGAGCCGATCTATTGGAAACGCCAATTTGCGGCTCACGGTGAAGATCTCTTGCCCATTGAACAGGCTGGATATACGGCGGTCATGCGATACTTGCAACGGATTGAAACAATTCAAAATCGCAGTGCGGTCAATACCATTCGACGATTCTACCGTGATCGTCATCGCCGGGTTCATTCCGAGTCATTTGACGGGGATGCTTTGTACGCGATGTTTCTTAAAGCCTTTCATGCCGAATACGAGTTCATTCAACAGGCTTTTACGGATGGGAAGCTAAGTCGCGACCTCATGCAGCGCCTCCAAACCCGAATCACCTTTGACGAAATCACCTATTTGAAAAATCAGGACAGTTTTATCGACTAGACTGTTTTGCCTTTCTTTCATTTCAGAATATGCCCCTTGCAAAATAAAAAAATCGGCTGCAGAGAAAATTCTCTACAACCGGTTTTTATTTTGCAATGAACTCAACGAACAGTCTCTTTTACCGTTTTGTCTTTGAACCTGAGTCTAAAGCCATTTCAAGCTCATCAGCAGCCGTCTTTGTAACACTTTCAATCTTGGCTAGAACCTTACCATAAGGCTTTGGATCCTTATTGATGTAGCGTAACAAGCCGGCCATACGTGCAGTCATGTCGTACCAGCTTTGGTTTGGCATGCCGGAGATTTGACCGACACGGGCATTTGGCAACACATCAATGAGTTGTTCCACCGCATTCTTGACAACCGGTAAAGCACCGCGTACCAGATCCGAATCGGCGTAGGTTGCATCAAAGATCAACTGCATGAACCGATCCGGCTGGGAATGCTTGGAAGGGGTTGCGGCCCGTTCCGCGCGAACCCCCATGACAACCTGTTGCAGGCCCAATAAAGTAAGACGAACAAGCTGATCGTGCTGCGAAATGCCTAATTCAGGCATCGGCGTGATCCCGATCAGACTGAGCTCATCTTTGCTTAACCGCAACGCAGCATTGGCAATAAAGTCGGACAGTTGCAACCCAAGATGTTCACGCGAATCCGCAAATTCAAACCGAACCTTAATTGGCCGTTCCAGTGACAGGGTCAAGTAACGACTAACGATATCGGCTCCCATCACGAGCTGATTGCCTTCCAACTCATTTCGATGATCGATCATGATCACAATATCATCAAATGTGGTATGGACATCACGCAAGACATGGATGGTTGCCCCGATATATGGATAAAGATATTCCATTGATGGTGCAAAATCCGGGTAAGTTGTTTTACGTGAAAAGACCGTATACATGCCCATGTTTTCATGCTTGGCAGCTTTAATCAGTTGCGTCAATGCATCAACCTGTTTGCCGCGGGCTTTAACTTCATCCCCTGGCTCCCAGCCGTAAGGATAAAGCGCGTTCCGGAAACCGGCTAAGCTTTCATCGTCGCCTTCCGGTAAAATGGCGGCAATTCCCATATGCATCATCCGCGGATCCGGTCGATGCTCTTCAAAACTTTCATCAATGAAAAGACGTAATTGCTTCCCGGTTACCAGTGGCACCTCATCATGCGTTCCGTAATTAGCGCGCGCTGACCGATTCTCCGCTGACTGTGTATTGGCAGCATTGCTAGTACTATTTGCAGCGCTACCGTTCGTGCTAGCACGATCAGCTGACGTGGACCGGATGACGCTTGGCGTGTGGGTCGTCACTTTATTAACAACAGCAGGGGTCCGGTGTTGGCTGGCATCTTGATTGCTAAGCGATTGTGAATTGCTTGTAGAAGCTGATTGCGTCATGGGTTGCCAATTTTGCGGATCAGCATTGGCAGCGAAGCGATTCTGTCTTGGCTGTCCCGGTCGCCGCGTACCGTTTTGTTTGTTGCGATCGAGCCGCACATTGCGCCGATCACGCCGAACCGGTTCGTGCTCGCTTGTACTGTTGTGCCGCGTTGCATCTGTTTTTCCGGTTGGCGTATGTTGCTTGGTATGGCGCACACCGTTTTCGTGGCGGTCGGTGCTTTCAGACGTGCTCATTGAATTAGCAGTAGACTGACTGTTTGCTGCCTGCGCCTGACGTTTGTTGGCCTCGCTTTGTGCTTGCTGGGTTGCGACATCAGGCTGCTGGCGAATGGTGAAACGATGATTGCGCGTTACCGGCCGTTTGGTAGTCGACTGTGACTCACTCGCAGTGTTAGCACCACTGGTTGACGGTGATTGCCGGGTATTGCGATTCACTTGTCGGCCAGTCGTTGTTGTGCGGGCAACTCGTTTGGTTGTCCGGCGCGGTGATTGCGGACTGGCTGAATTTTCCTGAGAATGTACGGCTGCCTGATTCTGATCGGTGGCAGCAATACTTGTTGGCTGCGTTTGCGCTTTTGCCTGTCGAGTTGGCGTCTTTGTTGCGGCTTGCTTCGTTGTGCTTGGTTTCGTTGCTGGCGCTTTGGCAGTCGTCTGCCGTGTGCGCGTCTTAGCGGCTGGTTTCGCCGCAGCTGTCTTCTTCGGGGTCCGTTTTACCGTGGTCTTTGCTGCTTCCGGGACTTTTCCCGATGCAATGATACTTTCAATCTTTGCGGTCGTTTTACGACTGACGTTATGACCACGTAGCGCCTTTCGCAGGGTCGGTACGGATACACCAATCGCAATTGAAGCGGCGTTGGTATTCAATCCATGCTTTGCCATATAAGCATTTAATGATGTTTTTAGCTTATTATCCAAAATATTTCCTCATATCCTACTTAAATTTAAGTGTTCCGGTACTAGTTTAACGCAAAAAGTCATACGCGAACATTGCCTTAATTAAACGCCGAAATCAGCCCACTTTCCTGAGTTCTAACCTGATTGACGGCTTGCATTTACGTCTTTGACATGTCTACGTTTTGAGCTCACCTGTTTGCGAAAAATAGACTTTTCTTGTATAGTCTTCTCTTGTATGTCACTACAATGAAAGAAGCGAACTTAACATGCAACGAAAACTCAGTGGCCGCCATATGCAGATGATTGCGCTTGGCGGGACCATCGGCGTTGGCCTTTTCATGGGCGCTAGTGCCACCATCAAATGGACCGGTCCTTCTGTCTTAATTGCCTATATCATTGCCGGACTTTTTCTTTATCTCATCATGCGGGCGTTGGGCGAAATGCTGTACGTTGATCCGGCAACTGGTTCATTTGCCAAATTTGCCAGTGAGTACATGCATCCGCTTTTTGGCTATTTAACGGCGTGGAGCAATATCTTCCAATTTGTTGTGGTAGGCATGTCAGAGATGATTGCCATTGGTGAATACTTCAAATTTTGGTGGCCCGAGCTGCCGGCATGGCTGCCTGGCCTGGTTGCGATCACCTTCCTTGTTTTGGCAAATCTGATTTCGGTGCGAATGTTTGGCGAATTGGAATTCTGGTTTGCTTTGATCAAAGTCGTAACCATTGTGTTGATGATCATCGCTGGTCTCGGCGTCATTTTATTTGGACTAGGAAATGGCGGTCGGCCAGTGGGGATTAGTAACTTGTGGACCCACGGCGGATTTTTCACAGGTGGCTTTACGGGCTTTTGCTTTGCCTTGTCCATTGTGCTTGGTTCTTACCAAGGCGTTGAGTTACTCGGCATCACAGCTGGGGAAGCGGAAAACCCGCAACCAACAATTGTTAAAGCGGTCAAAGACACCATCGGACGAATTCTCATCTTTTACGTTGGTGCGATTTTCGTGATTGTAGCCGTTTATCCTTGGAATCAACTTAGCGCCTTAGGGTCACCCTTTGTTCAAACCTTTGCCAAAATCGGCATTACCTTTGCGGCATCACTCATCAACTTTGTGGTGATCACCGCCGCATTATCAGGTTCAAATTCCGGCATTTATTCTGCTAGTCGTATGCTTTACACATTGGCAGATGCCAAACAGTTGCCGCGAATCTTCACAAAACTAAATCGCCATGGGGTTCCTTTCTATCCCGTTGTTTCGGTCGGCGGCGGCATTTTACTCGGTGTGCTTTTAAACGCCATCCTGCCTTACGTGGCACCAGCAGCGAAAAATGTTTTCGTTCTCGTCTATAGTTCCAGCGTCTTGCCAGGAATGGTTCCCTGGTTTGTGATTCTTATTAGTGAAATCAAGTTTCGAAAAGTTCACGCCGATAAAATGACGGACCATCCTTTCAAAATGCCATTCGCACCGTACAGTAATTATCTCACACTTATTTTCCTTGTGTTCACTTTATTTTTCATGTTGCTGAATCCGGAAACAAGTATTTCATTAGTAGTCGGGATTATCTTTTTAAGTTTGGTGAGCTTGCATTATTTCATCTATTATCGCCATAGAAACAGCAAAACAAAGGCGGTAATGGATCAAGACAATGACCTTTAAAGCTATGTCCTGATTGCGCTGAATGCAAATTTTTCAAACTTTCACTTGCTAGACCCCCTCACCTTGCATCTTTTCTGACATTTTTCTATGAGTGTTTTTATTTCACGGCTAATTTGTATAATGAAATTGTATGAAGCAGCCTGTGTTTGCTCATCCGGAACAAGTGGCAAACACACGCAAAGGAAAGGGGTTTGCTTTTATGAAAACGATCAATATTGGCGATGTAACGGTTCCAATTGTCGGAATGGGCACCTGGTATTTAGGTGAAGGCAACGCTGAACAAAGCGCACGCGAAACCCAAGCTTTAAAGTACGGGTTAGATCACGGCTTGCGGGTGATTGATACAGCCGAAATGTATGGCAACGGCGCGGCGGAAACCTTGATCGGCAGCTTTTTAGGCGATTACCCACGGGCCAATATCTATCTGATCTCTAAATTCTATCCGTCACATGCCGACAAAAAGCAAATGCGAACGGCGCTGACAAATAGCTTGTCGCGACTTAAAACCGATTATCTCGATCTTTACCTACTTCACTGGCGCGGGGCTACCCCACTGGCGGAAACCCTTGAAGGCTTACAAGAGCTGAAAAGAGAGGGACTGATTCGCCAATACGGGGTCTCAAACTTCGATGTTGACGATATGGATCAGCTCACTTTGGAACCGGGTGGCGAGCAAGTCGTTGCCAATGAAGTCTTGTATAACCTACAATCACGCGGCATTGACTTTGACTTACTTCCACGCCAGAAGCAGGCAGGGATCACCACGATTGGTTACTCGCCTTATGGTTCCGGCAGCGGCAAATCCATCAAGCTAACTCCGGAACTCACCGACTTGGCAAAAAGCAAGGGCATTTCGACTCACCAGCTCCTGCTTGCCTGGGTATTGCGCAATGGTGACGTGCTATCCATCCCCCGCACTGGTGAAGCTAGCCACATGGCAGAAAACATTGCCGCAGCAGACGTCACATTTTCACCGGACGAATTAGATCTATTTGATCAAGCCTTCCCGATGCCTCGTCATCACGTTCCCCTGGAAATCATTTAGTCAAAACAACGCCTCACCCCACTCACTGCTGTGTTCAGTCAGCGGCGAGCGCTTTCACGTCAGCACAAAAAACGTTATACTAATAACAATCATTTTCCAAGAAAGGATCATTGTTGTGAAAATTTTTGTTGTCGGCGCCCACGGTCAAATCGGCCAGCTATTGGTGCATAAATTACTGGATCGAGGCGATACGGTCACAGGAGGCTATCGTGACCCGCTCACCCAGACACCCGATCCGGAGAAAAACTTTCGCGCAGTCGAGCTTGATCTGTCATGGCCGGTCAATCGATTAGCAGACCTTTTCGCCGGTCATGATGCAGTTGTGTTCGCTGCAGGATCGCGGGGAAAAGATTTACTCGGGGTTGACTTAGATGGGGCCATCAAAACCATGAAAGCCGCCGAAGCCAAGGATGTCGGCCGCTTCATCATGCTTAGTGCACTTGATGCTGAGGATCCGGCACACTGGCCTGCACAATTGCACGATTACTACATTGCCAAGTATTATGCAGATGAGTGGTTAATCCACAATACGGATCTGGATTATGTCATTGTCCAGCCAACCTCACTCACGAATGAACCGGCGCAAGGAACCATTACGCTGCAGCCGCAACGCCCATCAACCATTCCTCGTGCCGATGTTGCCGATGTCTTGGTTGCCGCATTAGATAGCGATCGTCACCGCGAGACAATTAAAATTGCCACTGGCCCAACACCAATTGAAGAAGCCGTAAAAAGTTGACGCAGCACAAAACACGTGGTAATTTTAGTTTAACGTTAAATCGAAAGTGAGGTCTCGTCCATTGAAGAACGCCAATTGTTGAAATGTCCAAGTCCTGTCATCATCAACGGGATTCGTGTGGACTTTTTGACAATCGGGCGCGATCAATGGCGGACACTCCGTCTATTTTGGTCAGCCTTAATTTTGGGGGCTGACCTTTTTTATCTGAGCGTGAACCGGCGCGCTTAGAAGTCGGAGTGTAAGCGGCCTTAAGCGTGATGGCCGGCCACCGCTCCAAGGTCGCCGTGCGGTCGACGGTCAACGGACTGAACGCCAAGGGTGCGTGCATCGGCCCGCGTGGCCAGCGCGTCACCTCGATCATGGACGCTCTCGGCGGTGAGAAGATCGACATCGTCGACTACTCCGAGGACCCGGCGGTCTACGTCGGCAATGCCCTGGCTCCGGCCAAGGTCGTCCGCGTCGACGTCACCGACCACGACATGCAGGTCGCCCGGGCGGTTGTCCCGGACCACCAGCTGTCGCTGGCGATCGGCCGCGAGGGCCAGAACGCCCGCCTGGCGGCCCGCCTCACCGGCTGGAAGATCGATATCCGACCGGAGTCCGACCCCGCTGAGACCGGCGAGGCGGGGGAGTACCGCGACACCCGCGAGGACTGACCGGGCACCGGATCCGGGACCGGGCGCGGGAACTCCTCCCACCCCGGGTGTGCCGGTTGGCTGTGAAGGCCTCTCAGGCGTTACACTGGTCAACGGTCTGAGAACCGGGAGACAAGAGGAGGTACGGCAGTGTCCGATGACAGGCGTACCTCCACCCCGGTGGCAGGTCCCCAGCGGACCTGCATCGCCTCCCGCCGTACGCAGTCGGCTGACCGGCTGCTGCGGTGTGTCGCGGTCTGGGACAGTGCGGGCGCCGTGAGCGTCCTGCCTGATCCGGGCCGTCGGCGTCCCGGCCGTGGTGCATGGATCACCGCGACCGTGGAGGCGTACGAGACCGCGGTACAGCGTAGGGCATTCGCCCGTGCGTTGAACGTGCCCGCTGAGGCGGATACACAGCCGGTCCGCGAATACATCGTGGCCGCGAACGAAAAGGAAACCGATTACTGATGAGCGCACGATGAAGCAGCATCAGCGATGAGTGTCCACACGACCAGGAGTCGTACGTAGTCAGGCACGCAGGGAGTGTTCCCGGTGTGCCAGGGCCTGCGACTCCGACCATCATGAAGGAGAGCAGTGCCCGGAAAGCTACGCGTTCACGAGCTTGCAAAGCAGCTCGGCGTAACCAGCAAGGAACTTCTCGCCACGCTCAAGGAGCAGGGCGAGTTCGTCAAGTCCGCCTCATCGACCGTTGAACCGCCGGTCGCCAAGAAGATGAGGAACCACTACGGCGCGGGATCCGCGTCGAAGGACGCCACCC
>OMJG01000802.1_pt1 | contig 21114 bp, 21 predicted proteins | sample 1646431 | NCBI WGS metagenome assembly OMJG01 (sample SAMN03771674, study PRJEB25209) | food metagenome | isolation source: Cotija cheese | place: Mexico:Jalisco,Michoacan | collected 2011-12-12
GTCATCCCCGGCGCCAGCGTCTCCGGTGAGGTCCTCATGGACGGCACTGACATCTACGGCGCCGGCGTCGACCCGGTCAACGTCCGCCGCGAGGTGGGCATGGTGTTCCAGCGGGCGAACCCGTTCCCGACGATGAGCATCAAGGAGAACGTGCTCGCGGGTGTGCGTCTGAACAACAAGCGCCTGTCGAAGACCGAAGCCGACGATCTCACCGAGCGCGCCCTGCGCGGCGCGAATCTGTGGAACGAGGTCAAGGACCGTCTCAACCTGCCCGGTTCGGGTCTCTCCGGCGGTCAGCAGCAGCGTCTGTGCATCGCTCGTGCCATCGCCGTCGAGCCCGAGGTCCTGCTCATGGACGAACCGTGCTCGGCCCTCGACCCGATTTCGACCCTGGCGATCGAGGATCTCATCAACGACCTCAAGGACAAGTACACGGTCGTCATCGTCACGCACAACATGCAGCAGGCCGCTCGCGTGTCCGACAAGACCGCGTTCTTCAACATCGCCGGCACCGGCAAACCCGGAAAGCTCATCGAGTTCAGCGAGACCTCGACGATCTTCTCGAACCCGGACAAGGAAGAGACCGAGAACTACATCTCCGGTCGCTTCGGATGATCTGACCGCGCGGCGAACGCCCCGGCGAACCCTTGAGTGGGTGCGCCGGGGCTGTGTCGTTGGCTGGACTCCCTGTCGACTGAAGGCCCGTGATCAGGTCTCCCGCCGGAGGCGCCTGACTGGAAGCGTCCTGCCCTTCGCCATGTCATCGAAAGGCGGGGCAGGCCGCTCGGACTGTTCAGATCCCGGGCGGTGCACCGCCGACGCTGCCGTCGAGGGGAGCACGGAAAGCGCGGACGAACTCCGGCACCAGGGACTCGTCGCCGTCGACCGTCACCGCCCCGGCCGCAATGGCCGCCTCCGCGTCGCCGTCGGAAAGAAGTCCACGCAGGCCCGGCCCACCGATGAAGAGCTGCGCGGTCGGATCGGCGCCTTCGCCCACGCTCACTCCCGACTCGTTCACCTCAGCGTGAGCGACTGCCGGGCCTGCCGTCACTTCGACACTGAGTGGGCGCACTTCCACCTCGGTTCGAGAGGTGAGAAGCGCGGCCGCCAAGGAACTGTCTGTCGGGATCTCGCCTTCCCGCGGAGCGTCCATGCGGCGTGAGCCCCAGCGGCCGAGCTCGATGAGCACCGGACCGAGATCCGAACCGTATTCGCTCAGGCGATAGACGACGCTGCGCCCATCGATGCTGCGTTCGACGATCTCGGCAGATTCGAGTTCGCGCAGTCGCGTGGTCAGGAGGTTCGAGGGGATGCCGGGGTTTCCCTGCCGAAGGTCGTTGAAGCGCTTCGGACCGACGAGGAGATCGCGGAGGAGGATGAGTGACCACCGCTCTCCCAACACCTCGGCTGCCCGAGCCAGCCCGCAGTACTGTCCGTACGACTTCATGGTTGACAGCTTAGCAATCGAAGTTCACTATTGAAACTACAGTTCACTTTTTGAACTCTTATGGACGACGAGGGCCAGGCCCGCACGAAACTCAACGGCCCACACTGCACTCAATGAGGAGATCACCATGCCCCGCACCGTCATCGCCGCACTGTTCCAGTCACTCGACGGGATCGCATCCGATCCATTCAACTTCCAATTCGACTCCTTCGACCAAGAGATGGGCGAGTGGATGACCACTGCCATCGGAGGAGTCGACGACTGCATTCTCGGCCGTGTCACCTATCAGGAGTGGGAGGGCTACTGGCCGAACCACACAGAAGGCGAGGACGCCCCGTTCGCCGACTTCATCAACTCGACTCCCAAGCACATCGCCTCGACAACGCTGTCGCAGGCCGACCTCCGGTGGGAGAACTCGATGCTCATCCAGGGCGACCTCGTTGACTTCGCTCGCGACCTCAAAGCGGGCGACGGCGGCAAGATCGCCGTCGAAGGGTCGATGTCGATCGTCCGGCAGCTCGTCGAAGCGAACCTCGTCGACGAACTGACCGTGGCCATCCACCCGGTCGTCGCCGGCAGCGGAAGGTCCCTCTTCGAGGGAGGAACGACGACGAGGTTGGTGCTCAAGGATATGCAGCGGACCAGCAAGGGCAACCTGCTGGCCACCTACGCTCCGTTCGCAGACTGACCTCACGGCACCCCGGAACGGCACCGAGCGTGCCTGCCGCGAAGAATTTTTGCCCGCACACCCATCCGGCGACGGCCCGGCTCCGAATCGACGAGTACAGAGAACATCTCGTCGAAAGGACTGCCATGACCACGCCAGACTCCGCCTCTCATTCCGAGCCGCTGCTCGCGAAGCCCCATGCCGGACGCACCCCGGTCCAACTCGTCGCCAGCGTCTTCGGCGCCGTGTTCCTCCTGGTCGGAATCTTGGGCTTCGTTCCGGGAATCACAGCGAACTTCGACACCATCATGTTCGCCGGGCATCATTCCGAAGCGGCACTGCTGGGGATCTTCCAGGTCTCCGTGCTCCACAATGTCGTCCACCTGCTCTTCGGAGTCGTCGGTCTGCTGGCTCTGCGATCGCGCGGACTGGCGAAGAGCTATCTCATCGTCGGCGGCATCATCTATGCGGTGCTCTGGATCTACGGTCTCATCGTGCCGATGGAATCGATGGGCAACTTCGTGCCGCTCAACACCGCTGACAACTGGCTGCACTTCGTGCTCGCGGTGGCAATGGTGACGACCGGCATCGTGTTCGGTCGCCGCTCGCGTCCGTGAAAACGCGCTGAATCGATCCGTCGTCGGCGGTCGCCGGGCTCTGGGCTCCAGCTGAAGGGCTCAGAACCCGGCGGCCGCCTTGACGATCCACCCGAGCAGCACGGCCAACAGTGCGGCGGCCGGGATCGTCAGCAGCCAGACGCCGAACATCGGCAGGAAGTATCTCGCTCTGGCATGACCCTTGCGTCCGGCGTATTGGGTGCCGAGGATCGATGAACCGAGCACGAAGGTCAACGACACCGGAACCCGCATGATCAGGGCTGCGGTGTACATGAGGATCGCGGCCGCGCCATCGGCGATGGAGGATTTGAGTGGGTCGAGGCCGACCATGCGCACAGACAGCGTCTGGACCACTCGCCATCCGCTCAGTCCGGTGCCCAGAGCCAGTGCCGCGGCGATGAGGAGGCGCACCGGCCAGGAGATCTCGACGATGGACAGACCGTCGTGCGGAGTCGCCTCGACGGCGAGGATCCCGACCATGACCAGGGCCGCAACTTTCTGCGCGTCCTGGACTCCATGGACGAGCGACAGAGACGCGGTGAGCACCGAATCGACCATGCGTGCGCCCCGGAACAGCGGTTTCGGTGGGGTCGAAGCCAGTGACTTCGACAGGATGAGCGTGAGCACCCATGCCAGGATGAAACCGAGGATGGGTGAGAGCACCAGCGGCCACACGACGTTGTTCATCGCATGCTCGGCGTTGACGGAGAAGCCGAAGACGATCCCCGCACCGAGCAGACCGCCGATGAGACAGTGAGTCGACGACACCGGCAGCGCCAGATAGTAGGTGAACAGACTCCACGTCGTCGCCGCCACGAAGGCGATGATCAGACTGGTGAGGATGAGTTCGGTCGAACCGGAGAACAGCACGATCTGATTGGCCACGACGATGGCGATTCCCTCACCGAGGAGGGCTCCGATGAAGTTGAAGACGACAGCCAGGCTGAGCGCCCACCCGGGACGCATCGCTCGGCCGACGACCGCATTGCCGACAGTCAGAGCGGCATCGTGGAATCCGTTCGAGCCGGCGAAGATCACCGCGGCGATGACGACTGCCGCCAGGAGCAGCTCCACGGATTACGACTCCTTGATCGCGATGGCTGCTACGACTTTGCCGAGCTCGGTGAACCCATGTGCGGCCCGGACGAAGGCTTGCCCGAGTTGAGACACCGCCGCCATATAGGTCAGTCCCCGTTTGGAGTTCGGAACCGCGTCCGACATCCGCCACTGCAGGCTCTCGACCTGGTAGGTCAGCCGGTTGATCGCGTCGACGTAGTCCCACTGGTCGAGCTTGCCCGGCAGTCGGGTGATCATCCGCGAGGTGTGGTCCGTCTGGTTCGACAGCACGGCCAGGGTCTCGGGGACGCCGGACGGCAACGGGTCGAAGGCTCCGGAGGCGAGAACGTATCCGACTCCGTGCAGCCGGTGGCAGATCTCGCGCATATGGTGGCTGAGCAGGTAGAGGTCGTTGCGGTCGAACGGGGTGATGTAGTTCTCGCGCAGCGCACGCAGCATCGCGCCCATGTCCTCATCGGCCCTGTCCCCGATCTCGCGGAGGCGGTCGGCGACGTCGCGTCGTTCGCTGATTTCGATCCCGGAGAGTTCGGCGAGAACCAGGTTGCACTGACGCATCTGAGAGACGAGATCGGACAGCCGCTCATAGAACACCTTGTCCTGCGGTACCCGCTTGAGCCGCATGCGATCCTCCTGCCCGGGGCCCGGACAAGCCGGACGAATATGCATGATGTCTCAATGATATGTGCCGGACACTGGACCGAGAGCGCCTCTCGGCGGAAGGCCGCTCGAAGCGGCTGAATTTGGAGCCCGGGGCTTCAGCGATCCAGCGTCCGGTGGCCCGAAGGCCACCCCCTACGATACTCGTTCGTGCTCATGAGTCCACCGCCGAGGCGGCACTTCGTCCGTTGAGAATCTCACAGTCGATGTCGTGGTCGGGTGGGAATATCCGGTCCCGACGGGGACCACGCTCATTCGGTCGGGCGGGGCCGCCTCGGCGAGGGGATTGCCGGCGGGCTGAGGATCAGTCGAGACCGCCTCGGCGATGGGCGACGGCCGCGTCGGACAGGTCCTGGGACAGCTGGCGCAGGCGGACGGCGGTGTCGTGGTCATCGGTGCCCGCCGCGCAGATGCCGACGAAGGCGGCGGCGCGCAGCAGCGCGATGACGACGTCTCCGCGGAAGGCGCCGACGAGGATCTCGTCGATGGCGTGGGCCACCTCGTCGGGGCCGGCGGGCAGTTCGACGCCGGCGAGGATTTCGTCGTAGCCGATGCCCTCGGTGGTGCGGCGTTGGCCGTCGGAGAACATCTCGGCGAGTTCGCGGGGTGCGGACTTGATCCATTGGCGCAGGGCGTAGAGGCGCCACAGTGCGCCGGGCGCGGAGACGGCGGGAGCGGCGGACCACATCTCGGCGATGACCTCGAAGCCGATGTCATCGGCGAGTTCGACGAAGCGCCTGGTGGCAGCCTCGTCGCGGTTGCCGTCTGAATCGCCGAGCAGCAATGCTGCGGTCGCGTGCGAGGTCTCCGACCGGGCGACTGGATCGTCGACGGCACCGACGGAGTCGAGGTCGGCCAGGGGAACGGGACGGTGAAAAGCGCGCTGTGACATGGTCAGGGCAGTTTAGTCCCTGCCGGGGTGCGCGGACTAGGACGTGGAGCACATTCGGGTTTTCTCCGCACGGTCAGGTTCTGCTCCCGGGACTCACAACGGACGCCATTAAACTTGAGGATGATTCGTGACTGCGACCCGCAGTCGCGAGTGACCGAAACGAGGAGGAACTCTCGTGGCACAATCATCAGTGGCGAAGAAGGGCCTCGACAAGGCTGCGAAGTTGGCAGTCAATGACGACGGCACCCTCAATCCCCGCGCCCAGTCGATATTGTCGCGTCTGCTGTCCGTGCAGCGGCCCGTCGCGTTGGCCTATGTGCGCAGTCTGCGCCGCCGGCACCCTGACGCGACCCCCGAAGAGCTCATCACGATCATTCGTCGGCATTACCTGGCCCTGACGACCTCGGGCGGTGCTGCGGTCGGTGCGACCGCGGCCGTTCCGGGACTGGGCACGACGGCTGCACTCGGTGTGGCCGGGGCGGAGACCGCCGGATTCCTCGAGGGCACAGCGCTGTTCGCGCAGGCGATCTCGGAGATCCATGGTCTGCCCGTGGCCGACGCCAAGCGGGCGAACGCCCTGGTCCTCGGCCTCATGCTGGGCAAGGACGGGAAGAACCTCGTCCAGAAGTTCAGCAAGCAGAACGGCGGCGTCGAGTCGATGTTCGGCAGCTGGGGCGCCACCGTGACGAAGCAGCTGCCTACCCCTCTTGTCGATCTGCTCGTGCGCAAGCTGCGCAAGACCTTCATCCGCAAGTTCGCCGCCCGTGCCGGTGGGTCGTTCGTCGGTCGGCTGCTGCCCTTCGGCGTCGGGGCGGTCATCGGTGCCGTGGTGAATGCGCAGATGGCGCGGAAGGTCGCTGCGGAATCGAAAGAGGCCTTCGGTGCTGCGCCGACGATCTTCCCCATCGAGACCGATCCCGAATATGTCGCGCCGAAGAAGGACAGGAAGCTGCTCGCGGGGCTGCGCAATGTCCGTGCCCTGGCCGAAAAGCTGAAGAAGGACAGAGCCATAGAGTCCGAGGTCATCGAACCCATTGCGCCCGAAGAACTCGAATCCCCGGACGGTCTGCCTCGCACGTACACCACAGAGGATCGTCGCGGACTGGAAAAGTAGGGTCGGCCCGGAGCCGATCAGCCCGTTGCCGGTTCCGGCTTCCGGGTGCCGGTTCCGACTTCCGGTTGCCGGCCAAGGCCCGTCTAGAGCGGGCTGCGGGTTTGAGTAAATCGGGCGCAAACCTCTACTATTAGTTCGTCTCCATCATGTGTCAGCAGGCCGGTGTCCTGCAGTGGTGATGGGGCGGGGCCTCTAGCTCAGTTGGTAGAGCAGCGGACTTTTAATCCGCGGGTCGTGGGTTCGATCCCCACGGGGCCCACCCAGCCTGACCAGGCACAATACGCCGCAGCCCCGAAGCTCATCGCTTCGGGGCTGCGCTGTTTTCACGAGATTTCCAACGAGCACAGGATCAGGGACGGGCCCCTCGGCGTCGACCGAGCCGGGTTCAATACAGCAGTTGTCGCAGAACTGACACATCATGTGCCCTAACGAGCACCATCTGCGGGCTTGGACCCGCATAGAGTCGAGGTCGTCAGCTACCCACGGACGCCGCCGACACTGTTCGCGGTCGGCTCCGCCACTCGAAAGCAGGGAAGAACCGTGAACCGCATCCGACCCCGCCCGACCACACTGCTCACCCGTTCAGCCGCGGTCGCGGTCGCCTCGGTGCTCGCTCTCTCAGCCTGCGGAACGAACGAGCCGGACATCGCCGAAGAGGCAGACTCCAGCGAGCAGGAACAGACCGAGGAGACCGATTCGGCTCCGCTCGAGCAGGAGACCGAAGAAGCCGAGGAGGCGGCAGCCACCGAGGACGCAACAACGTCCGGTGAGGGCACCGAGGTCAAGGTCGGAGCCGAGTTCACCGACGACGAGACAGGCGACGTCATCACCATCGTCTCGGCTGTGCGCAACAACCCCACCGAATACTATGAGGCGAGCGGCAACCCCGATGGAGAGATGGTCTACCTCGAGGTGAAGGTCGTTCCCGGCAAGGAATACGGCGGAACGATCAGTGCCTCGGACTTCTACCTCGACGACGGCGGGGACGAGGTCAACTATGCGGCGAGCGCAGACGACGAGGTCGAAGAGGCCGGGTACGAGTACTTCGACTCGGCTCCGCGTCGCGAGGGAGAGCACACCGGATACGTGCCGATCTACATCAGCGAGACTGCCGAGTCCCTCAAGGCCGCCTACGTCCGTCCCGAAGCGAAGGTCATCGGCGAGGACAAGAAGGTTCCTGAGTTCCGCTCCGAGTTCGACGTTCCCGCGTCCTGATCCGACGAGCCGATGGCCGAGCCCCGCGGCTCGCAGTCGGGAAGAATTGCTGGTCTAATCGAATCATGGGTGCAAACTACGGCTCCCACGTCCGTGCCAGGATGTACGACCACGCGAATGGAACGCTGCGCAACGGCGTGCTCCTGCAGCCGGCGCCGACGGGCAGGCGCTGGTGGGCGAGGATCCTCGACGCCGTCTTCGTCCTCGTCTTCACCGGGGTCGTCATCGGCATCGCTCTGGCACTCTCGGCAGTAGGTGTGATCTCGCTCGATGCCGCGACCGGTGTCTGCCTCGCCAGCTACCCGCTCATGGCCCTCGTCTTCGGTGCCCTCTACGGCTGCACGGTCTCCCCCGGCCAGGCACTGTGCGGGGTCGTGTCGCTGCAGGCCGACTTCGGTCGACGCGTCGGCTTCTGGAGAGGCATGGGCCGCTACCTCGCTGTCGCGTTCTTCCCGATCACCGTTCTCGCCGTCCTGTGGACGTTTCTCGACGCACCGACCTTCGACTCCGTTCCGATCAAGGTCTTCCGGCGCGGCTGACAGACTCTGTGGGCACAGCCGAAATCGCGCTGCCTCTCGCCGAATGTTCACAGTGCGGCGAGCGGAGGTGCCTCAGCGTCGCCGCGCGATGATGAGTCCGTCCCACCCCTTCTCGCCGACGGTCTGCAGCGCCGTGGCGTCCAGTTCGGGATTCGACGCGAGATCGTTGACGACCTGTCGCACACCCTGAACTCGCGGGTCGGTGCTGTCGGCGTCAGCGACAGCACCGTTGCGGACGACGTTGTCGATAACGATCACCGCACCGGAACGAGTGAGCTCGATAGCGGCAGCAAGATAGACGGAGTTGCTCGGTTTGTCCGCGTCGATGAAGACGAGGTCGAACGGCTCGGTACCTTCGTCGATCAGCCGCGCGGCCGATTCCGCGGCTGGTCCTACGATCGTATCGATTCGGTCAGCGACTGCGGCAGTGCGGAAATTCGTCTCCGCGATGACTGCGTTGTCCGCTTCGAGTTCGAGTGTGACGACCCGGCCGTCCTCGCCGACTGATCGGGCGAACCAGATGGTGGAGTAGCCCGCCAACGTTCCGAACTCGAGCACTCTCCGTGCACCGACAATCTGGGCGAGCAGACCGAGGAACGCACCTTGATTGGCTGCGACCTCGGCATTCGGCATCGAGGTTTCAGCGCCGGAGGCCCTGGCGGTGATCAGGGCATCGTCCTCACCGACCAATGTCGAGGTGAAGTACCTGTCGACCGCCTGCCATTCCTCGGCGGCCGGGTAGAGGTTGGCTGGCATGGAGGGTTCGCTTTCGCTCATGCCTTCATTCTTGCCTATCGGTCGGCATTGAGCCTGGCGAGTACGGGCTCGGTCTGCGGCTCATTCCGAAGTCAGCTTCTGCGTCCCGACGACGCTGAGCAGCTCCAACCGACTCGCCGTCTCGGTGCCTTCGAGCGGCAAGAACACGAGCAGCGAGATGTCATCGTCCGCGGTGAGCAGCACTTCGCACCGGAATTCGAGCCGACCGAGCTCCCTGCTGGTGAAGACCTTGATGTCGGAACGCCGCACCGCGACTTCGTGCTGTGCCCACAGGCCTGCGAATTCATCGCTGATGGCGATGAGGTCGGCAACGAATTCTCTCACTCGTCGGTCTCCGGACCTGCGGGCGTACGTCGCCCGCAGGTCACTCACATGTGATGCCGAGATCCGTGACCAGTCCTCTTCCGGCATCGGCCGTGACCGGGGGTCTTCGAACCATCTCCAGATGAGGTTCCGTCCTCGTCCAGGCTCCTCCGGCAGGTCAGCCAACAGAATTCGCCCCAGCGGATTCTGCCAGACGACCTCGCCGAGGTCGGTGACGATCACGGCCGGCACATCGACGAGCCGGTTGGCCACGGCGATGAGTCCGGGTCGGATGTGCCCGTCCGAACTGTGCGGCGGCACCGGATGCCCCGCGAGATGGAGCAGATGATCCCGCTGATCCCGGTCGCACTGCAGAGCCCGGGCGACAGCGTTGACGACACCAGCGGACGGTGTCGCTCCCCTGCCCTGTTCCAGACGGGCGTAGTAGTCGACGGAGACGCCCGCGAGCATCGCCACCTCTTCACGCCTGAGCCCAGGGGTGCGCCGTCGGACCGTGCCGCCCACACCGATCTCCTCGGGTCGCAGCTGCTCACGGCGTCGGCGGAGGAAATCGGCGAGGTCGGAACGATCGGTCATCCGCCCATTGTCCGCCCGCGGACGCTGAGTTTCCAGGCACAGGTTGTCCCTGGTTCGATCGGCCCTTCCCGATGGCGAGCGTTGCGACCAGACTCTCAGTCATGACCACACACAGCGAAGCACAGACCATTGACCACCGCCGCCTCGGAGCGTCCGGACCCTTTGTCACGTCGCCGGGGCTCGGAGCCATGAGCATGTCCGGCGCCTATGGGCCGACGACCGATGACGAAGGAGTCTCCGCGATCCTCACGTACCTCGATGCCGGGGGAACCCTCATCGACACCGGGGACTTCTACGGAGCCGGACACAATGAGATGCTCATCGGCAGGGCTCTGCGGACTCGCAGCCGCGAGGATGTCGTCCTGTCGGTGAAGTTCGGTGCCGTGCTCTCCCCGGACGGCGCGTTCATCGGCTTCGACGGACGCCCCGACGCAGTCCGCAACTCCCTGGCCTATTCCCTGCGCCGTCTCGGGACAGATCATGTCGACGTCTACCGGCCCGCCCGGCTGGACCCGGATGTCCCGATCGAGGAAACTGTGGGCGCGATCGCCGAACTCGTCGAGGCGGGGTACGTCCGGTCGATCGGATTGAGCGAGGTCGGGGCGGAGACGCTCCGCAGGGCGGCAGCCGTCGCGCCGATCAGCGACCTGCAGATCGAGTACTCCCTGCTCACCCGCTCGATCGAGTCCAATGGGATCCTTGCCGCCTGCCGCGACCTCGGCATCGGCATCACTGCCTACGGGGCGCTGGCGAAGGGACTGTTCGCTGGCAAGACCGGCGGGAATCGGGCGATGTTCCCCCGCTTCCAAGGGGAGAACCTCGCCCACAACGAAACGATCGTCACGGCCTTGGGTGAGATCGCCTCGGCGAAGGGGATCACACTGCCCCAGCTGGCGATCGCCTGGGTCGCGGCCCAAGGCGAGGACATCGTCCCCGTCGTCGGTTCGCGGACCGTTCAGCAGGTGCGCGCGACACTGACCAGCACCGAGGTGGTGCTGAGCCCGAATGATCTCGCCGAGATCGACGAGGTGCTCTCCGGCACCGAGGTGCGCGGCGATCGCTACCCGAGTGCACTCATGGCGCAGCTGGACAGCGAACGCTGATCGGCTCAGGTGTCGTCACTCGATCGAGCGACCGCCGAAGATCTGCTGCAGCGGGATCGATTCGTCCTGCCACGGGGTGAGGATCCATGCGACGAGATAGGCGCCGATACCGAGCACGGGCAGCAGGAACGAGGCGAGGACGATGAGTCGCATGATCCAGACGTTGATGCCGGTCACCTCGGCGAGGCCTCCGGCGATACCGCCGAGGATGCGGTCGGGACCGCGACGGAAACCGAGTTTGCGGATGGAGTCGAAGAGTGAGTTCATGGTGTCGACTCTACGGATCCGCCGTCACCACGGCACTGGTGTTGGCCGTCGAGGCCGATTGAGGAAAACCGGAATCTGCGCCGATCCAGTAACGCCGTTTGGGTGGTCCGTCACCGTTCTCGCGCACGTCCTCGAGGACTCCCCCGCACTGCTCGATCACACTCGCCGAGGCGGTGTTCGTCTCATCGCACGTGACGAGCACGCTCTCGACACCGGCCGAGCGCAGTCGTTCGATCGAAAGTGACAGGATCTGCCGGGCGTATCGTCGGCGACGGAATTCAGGAGCGACCGCATACCCGACGTGACCACCCAGGGTGAACAGAAAATCGTTGAGTTCGTACCGGATGGAGGTGCGACCGACGGGTCGGCCGTCGACCTCGGCGACAAGGAACTCCGCACGCACTCGCCCCGGCGGGAGTTCGATTCCTTTCGCCTCGCGCTCGTGAGTGGCGATGATATCGGCCCACGTTCCCTCTGCCTGGAGGAATTCGAAATCGTCGGCACGCAGCTGCTCATGGAACGTCCGCAGCTGCGCCTCGTCGGTGGGCAGCAATGGACGCAAGCTCAGGATTTCGGTCATTGTGTTCCTTCGAAGGTCGGTTCCTCACGCCGGGCGAAGTCCGGGGCGTGTTCGGCAGTGATGCCGACGCCGAGGATGCGCGCCGGTATGCGGGTGAGCGCGGGGAATGTCGTCAGCAGCCATTCCACCGGTGCAGGTGGGCGGATGGGCCGGTGCCCGTGGACAGCGGGTTCGACCATCCGGTGGATTCCTGACTGCAGGAGTTCGACGGCCCGCGTGGTCGGGAGTCGTCTCGGCTGCAGGCGCCGCACCTCTGCGGTCCGCACCGACCCGGCACGCAGCGGTTCGGCCAGTGTCCGGGCGACGGCGATTCCGTCCTGCACCGCGAGGTTGACCCCGACCCCGCCGAGCGGGCTCATCGCGTGTGCGGAATCGCCGATGCACAGCAGACCGTCGGTGAACCATCGTCTGGCCTCATTGCGGCGGACATCGAGGAGCTTCACATCGTCGAATTCGACCTGACCGACATCCGCCGCGAGCTGCGGGTAGGTCTCCGCGACGGCGTCACGCAGCGCTCCAATGCCTTCGGCACGCAGGCGCTCGTCCGCACCCTTCGGAATGAGTCTGGCGATCTGCACGTGTCCGTCGCGCGGGATTGCGACGAACACCTTGCCGTTCCCGCCTCGTGGGGCCACGGAATCGGGCAGGACCGCCTCGGTATCGATGCGGAACCACCACACATCGATCGTCGACGACAGCTGCCTCACGGACAGACCCGCCTCGGCGCGGGCCTGCGACCACCGGCCGTCGGCGGCGATCACGAGCGGTGCACGGAATTCGACGGTGGCCGGGGTGGAAGAATCGAAAGCGCTGTCGGTTCGTTCCCCGGCGTGGACGTCGGTGTCTTCTGGCGGTGGGGCCGCCTCGGTGACGCTGGGCGCGGTCGACGCGGCCGGGACGGCGACGGTCGAATTCCAGGCACGGAGACCGACCACTCGATCGTCATCCCAGATCAACGAGGTGGCCTCGACCCCCATCCGCAGGTCGAAGTTCGGCTCGTCCTCCCCCGCTTTCGCAAGCAGGTTGAGGAAGTCCCACTGGGGTGCGATCGTCATGAACGGGTGTGGCAGGTCGAGGCGGGTGAAGTCGGCGAGCAGGACGTCCTCGCCGCCTCGCCCGGTCAGGGTCACGCCTTCGACGCGGCGATGGGCGATGCGGGCGAACTCGTGGTAGAGCCCGAGCTCGTCGAGCAGGCGCAGGGTCGACGGGTGGATGGTGTCGCCGCGGAAATCGCGGAAGAAGTCCACATGCTTCTCGAGCACCACGACTTTTACCCCGCCGCGGGCAAGCAGCAGGCCGGCGACGATGCCGGCTGGACCGCCTCCGGAGATGATGCAATCGACGTGCTCGCCGTGGTGTCGGGTGGGGTGCGTGCTGTCGGTGTCGGGCATGACGCTCTCCTCGGCTGGTCGGCGCTGCGGCGCTGGGAACCGCCGGCGCTGTTGACTCTGCGGACGCTGGGGCTCGACGGACGCTGGGGTCCGGTGAGCACTGAAGCGCGGTGGGCGCTGGCGCGCGGTGGAGCTGGTGCGCGGTGGAGCTGGCGTCCGAAGGGCAGTAGGACACGGTTCCCAGCCTAGACCTCGAATCGGCCGGCGGAAATGGGGTGCACGCGCTGGGCGGTCGGCCGACTGCCTCGGTGGCGGAGGTGCGAACTGTTTCAAAGTGCAGGAGCGCAGCCTTCACGCTGGACGCTCACACTTTGAAGCAGTTGTTGTGGTGGCACTCGGTCAGCGGGTCAGCGTCAGCGGGTCAGCGGGACGCTCCGCCGGCCCTCTTCTCCGTGACATCGAAGCGTTCGCGGTAGCGGCCGGTGAGCAGGCACCACTGCGAGTACAGCGCCGTCGAGGAATTGAACACGAGCAGCGTGAGCGGGTAGAGCAGCCACTGCAGCCACATCGTCACACGGCGTTCGCGCGGGACGTGGATGGGCCGGGGCGGCAGCAGCGCATTGAACACCACGACGGAGACGATGAGTCCGATCATGCCGATCTGCTGAACGATGCCCACGGTCATCGGCATGCGCTCCACCACCGAGGTGGCCTGCCCCGTCTGCGTGGCCACGACGAAGGGGATCCAGCCGCCGATGGCGATGATGATCGAGATCGAGGCGAGGCTGACGTGCCCCTCGAGCAGGGAGAAGAACCGGAGCACTCCCGGCCAGAACGGCGCTCGGGCCCCAGGGCCGAAGACGCGCACTCCGACGTAGGGAACGTCGGAGGCACCGTACGACCAGCGGCTGAGCTGTTTGAACTGGGCGACCATCGTGGCTGTGAAGTTACCGGCCTGCACGGCGTCCTGGAAGATCGGGACGTGGATGGGCACGACTCGGTAGTCGCCGTCGAAGTGGAACCAGCTGCGCCAGTACTGGTGACCGTCCTCGACGATGGTTCGCTTCGACCAGAAGCCCATCTCGACCAGTGCAGTCAGCGGTTGCGCATGAGAGGCGAAGTTGCGCAGGGCGAGCCTGCGGACCGTGGTCGTGAGGTTCCAGAAGCAGTTCGCGCTGGCGACGACTCGAGACGGCGCCGGCACGTCCCAGATGTTCGTGATGTAGAGGCTGATCGGCTGGAACGACAGCCGCTCTCGGTCCGGGGCGATCGCGTATTCGTAGGCGACAGCGTCGAAGTAAGACTCGTGTGGGATGTTGTCACAGTCGAGACTGGTGACGATCACCCGGCGTGGGTCGATGGCCTCGTCACGGACCCATTCGGCCAGGCGATGTCCGGCGTACGTGATGTTCGCTCCCTTGCCGGCGATCTCGTCGGGCAATCCGGCCGGATGTTCGACGAGGACGAAGGCCCCGAAGCGGTGGCCGTACTCGGCTTCGAGCCGCCGAGCCGTCTCGGCCATCGCAGGTCCGCCGCGTTCCTCATGGGCGAAGAAGACGAGGAGCTGTTCGGGCTTCGTCGACGTGTGCAGCAGGGTGCGGATGGTGTCGGCGATGACAGGGTAGGGCTCGTTGAACGCGGCCACGACGACCGCGTGGAGCAGGGTCGATGGTCGCATGATCGAGTCCGGATCGGCGCTGACTTCCGCGACAAGGGCAGCGTGTTCGGCGGCCCGGAACCCTCCCCGAGGATGCGCCAAGGAAGAGCGCCCGTCGATGGCCCGCTCGAGGTCGGTCAGGCGAGCCGCCCAGTCGACGCGGGCGCTGCGGCGAAAGCGGACGAAGCCGCGAGCGACGTCGATCGCGCCGAGCATCGCGCGGACGAACATCAGCCCGACGATGGAGAGCACGTAGACCGCTCCGAGCATCGCGTCGATGAAGGGGAGGATGAATACGAGCCCGACCGCGGTGAAGCTGATCGCCGCCGGCAGTGCTTCGAAGAATCGATACAGCCGGGTACGCGGGCCCATCGGCAGCTCGAGGTCAGATGGTGTGTCGAGGATGGTGACGGCGGGAACTGGTTCGCGGTTCGCTCTCACTCTCTCGATCCTGGGTGCCCACGCTGGACAGCTGTTTGTCGGAAGATGCAGGTCAGGTGAATATTTCGTGCCGGAGACCGAACTTCCTGGTTGCGCCGGCCGGTAGCATCCAGTCATGGCCCACACAGTTCGCCCGCCCGAACCCGCCGATGCCGTAGCCATGGCGCGCGTCCACGTCGACACCTGGAGTGAGACCTACCGCGGGATCATGCCCGACGAACTCCTCGATGCCCCCGACCTCATTGATCGACGCCGGCAGATGTGGACGCAGATCCTCGCCGAGGCGGTCCCGCAGAAATACCTCAGCGCCGTCGCCGAATCCGACGGTGAGATCGTCGGCATCGCTATGTCCGGCCCGCCCGAAGACGACGGCGGAACCGAAGACCGGCACCTCTACGTTCTCTATACCTATCGATCCGCCCACGGCACGGGCGTCGGCCAGGACCTCCTTGACGCCGTCGTCGATCCGACCACGACGACTGCGCTGTGGGTAGCCGATCCGAATCCGCGCGCTCAGGCGTTCTACTCGAAGAATGGGTTCGTCGCCGATGGCACAGTGAAGACCGACGACTACGACGGGGTGCGCGAAGTGCGGATGGTGCGGCCAGGCTAGGCCCTGATTCGACCACCGACGTTGATGCCTCCAAGACTCAGTGCCAGCAGGGTTTCCAGCTCTCAGACACAAGGACAGACCGTTCAGAGGAAAGCTCAATAACCAACCTCGGAGTTGCGTCGTACGCCGACCAATCAACAGGACACTTGCTTTTTGCTTAGATCGTGAGTAACGTGATGCCAATCACATCTACCGATGTGGTGAACAAATTAACTCAGAAGGTCGGAGGCGGCCAGCGGGTCTAATCACGCGAGCTACAAACCTCGGCGTGTAGTCGCCTATCCGATATTCAGCGAAAGGAGGGAATGGTCGTGGAGCTTGCACTTGTTGATATTCCAGTCGAAGAAGCCTCAATGATGTACCGTGTCGGAGGTCAGTAACCTTGAACGCGCGGAGGGATTTATTCCCTCCGCGCGATTTTCAGCGTTTTAAATGAATGCCAAATATGTATAAATATCCGTAGGGAGCGACTGACTTGTTTCCCAAAATACGCAGTGGGCATACAGTTGTCCATCTCGAAAATGGAACATCTATAATCGGTTCGCTCACGTACGGACTAGGGCAATCAATCGATGACCCCGAAGGACTTCTAGTCGGCCTGAACACGATTCTCGATGGACACTTAGACTTACAGCAGGCAGTAACACGAATATCCGAGCTTCTCGACGTCAACAAGGATGCGGCCAGAAAGTTCATTGATAACCTACATGCCAACGGCCACCTCGAGGATGCCCTCACCGAGTCAACCCTAACCGATCTCGACAAGATTCGATATTCACGTCAAGCACATTACCTGTCTTGGATTAATAAGTCGCCTGAATGGAACCCGTGGAAACCAACAGAGCGGTTGAAAAACTGTAGAGTTACAATTTTGGGCGTTGGAGGCATAGGCGGCGTTATCGCATCCCATCTTGTTGGCGCCGGAGTCGGCTCAGTTACGCTCGTCGATATGGACACAGTTGAGGTATCAAATTTAAATAGACAATACCTATTTACCGAAAATAGTGTTGGCGATCCAAAAGTCGAAGAAGCCGCGAAGAGGCTTGCGCTCATGAACTCCGAATGTGAGATCAAAATTTCCAGCCTTGAAATCTCTGATTCTCGTCAATTGGATTCTCTAATGTCAGGTATCGACCTGTTTTTCAAGGCCGCTGACTATCCACCTCAGATGCCCTACTGGGTTTCTGACGCAGCATTAAGGAATCGAATTCCCTGGATGGACTGCAGTTATGCCGGACCAGTAATTAACGCATGCACATTTGTCCCTGGCGAAACTGGTTGCTATCGATGTATGAAGGACTCTCAAGCCAATGACTTAGGCGACCGTTTGATGGCAAACGCTCTTTCAGACGAGAAACCGCCAGTAAACGCTGCGCTCGGACCAGTGGTTCACATTGCTGGGTCGTTGGCAGCGTATGAAGCGATACGGTTTCTGGTTGGTCTCAACCCGCAAAGTGTGGGCAGGGCTCTCCACCAAAATATGTATCGCTACGAACATTCTTATGTCATAGATATTCCGGAGACTTGTAGCCATCATGGTTAACACGACTGCACCGATTCGGATCGGCCGCTTCCGGAGACTCATGGCCGCGACCATCGCAAATGAACTGTCCGGTGCGATGTCAACTGTCGTATTGCCCTTGATCGTTCTGTCGACCACTCATTCGCCAGCACTGGCGGGAATCGCGGTGGCATCCTCAACGGCTGGCTTGATAATCTCACAAATCTTCGCCGGTACGGTCGTCGACCGATTCTCCCCGGCGCGAATACTGCGAGTGTCCTCTTTGACACAGGCCGTGGGCTGGCTGGTCGTGTGCAGTGCTGTGCTTTTTGCCCCAACCTGTTTTTCACTCATCTTGATCGGTGCTGTCGTGGCCGGTGGCGCCTCGGGGTTTGATGGCCCCAGTGAGCACACACTGATCAAAGTCATCGTTCCCAAGGAGTCCCTGGGCAGAGCAACTGCCGTGTCCCAGGGCAGAGAAGCCACTGCTGGACTATTAGGAGGCCCGATTGCAGGTGCCCTCTATGCAGTTTCGGGTGTGCTTGCTCTGGCTACTCAAACAATTCTGCATCTGTTGGCCTCAATTGTGGCTCCCACCGCACGCCGAGCACGCAGGGAGGGCGGCGAGTCGTTCATCGCTGAGCTCAAGGCCGGTTTCCGTATTGTATTGAAACATCCCGGCTTACGCTCGAGCGCCCTCGTGGCCGGAATAGCGAATTTTCCAGTCGTTGCCTTACCTCTTGCCTTGTTGACTCATTACGAGCACCAGGGTGTGCCCTCACTGCTGTTGGGCGTCCTGTCGAGTTCCTTCGGCGTCGGAATCCTTATCGGATCATTCTTCGCCGGTTCGCTGTCCACGAGGTTCCGGCTAGGAAGACTGGGAATCACGGCTATCGGATGCTTCGCCCTCGGCCAAGTGCTCATCATTCTCACCTTTGAGGAATTCTGGCTGACTTGCGCGATCCTCGCGGCAAGTGCCCTTCCGCTTCCCGCGTTCAATGCCGCGATCGGAGCCTATACCGCAGCGATCACCCCCGAACCGCTGATGGGCAGGGTGGTATCGGCTACAGGAGTGCCAGGTATGTTGCTGATGCCGGTAGGGTCGTTGTTCGCCGGAGTCAGCCTGCAGCAGTGGGGAATGTTCGCAACCGTGGCCGTCTCCGCTCTCATTGCTGTCGCCTCCGCGATGGTGATGGGCATAAGCCCTGCTTTGCGCCAGATCCCTTTGCTGAGTCAGTTGAAGGAAGAAGTCATCCAAGACTGAGTTGTGGACGATTCTCGCCTCGCAGTCAGGTCCAGATGACCCGGTCCTGCGCGCTGAGTTTCCCACCGGCACCGAAGTGGCCGAGCGCAAGTGCCCCATCGAGCGGTCCTCCGGTGGGCTCGACGATGGTGATATCCGGGTCCAATTGCGCCGTTTCGGTGCGGAATCCCTCGACGAGGTGATCGCCTGCGGCCGCCACTCCCCCGGTGAGCGCGATGTGTACGGGCTTATCCGCGCCTCGGTTATCCGCACGTGTGGCGACAGAGCGCTGGACAGCGTCGGCAGGAGCCGAGGTCGACGAAGCGTCGCCACGGTGGGCTGCTCGCGCGGCCATGGCGCTACGGGCGGCTTCCATCCCTGCTTCGCGGAGCAGATCTGCCGATGCCGGGTCTCCGCCGCCGGCCGCAGCGGCGATGTCGACGACGAATTCGGCGAGCAGTCCGGCCCGGTCGCTGCGGGTATAGAACTGTCCCGGCCACGAGGCGGGCGGCCCGAAGCGTCTGGTGGCCGCCTCAAGCAGCGCACGACCTCGTTCGTCGATACCGTCGTGAGTGCGCAGAGCGAGTTCGAGACCATGACGTCCCAGCCACGCTCCTCCCCCGCGATCGCCGAAGAGGTGACCCCAGCCATCGGCTCGTGACCATTCGGCCGACCAGTGGCCGGCATCGTCCGGACCCGGATGGGCGATGGCGATCGCTCCTGTGCCGAGCACGGTGATCGCTCCTCCGGTACCGCCCAGCGCACCGAGGTGGGCGGTGACAGCATCGATGGCTGCGACGGCCGGCACTCCGAAATCGGCTGAGATCTCGGCGAGAATCTCGGCAGGATCCTCGGCAAGAGAAGCGATGCCGGACGCACCGATGCCGATGCCGCCCACCTCGGAGAAACGGTCCGGCCAGGTTTCCTCCGCCGTTCTCACGAGGTCCCGGACGACATGCAGGACGGTGCTGCCGCCCGGCCCGATCTCGATGCGCGGTCCGGCGATCTGGTCGACGATGCGTGGGACGAAGCCCGCGCCGTCAGCGATGCCCGGTCCGCTGCCGGCACTGCCACGATGGTCAGCAGCATCGCCGACGTCACCGAGCGCGGCGCGGCTGCCGGTGCCGCCGATGTCGATGCCGAGGATCAGGCTCATGCGCCCACGGTACCCGGCCCAGGGTTGTCCTGACCGGAATCGTCCGACCCGGAGCCGGATCCAGCATCGGACGATGAGCCCGTCCGGACGAGCTCGGCGATCGCGGCCCTGACGGATCCGTCATGGGACTCCAGGGTCGAGGATGCCAGGGCGGGGGCCGCCTCGGTGAAGGAGACGACGATGGCGGTCTTGAGATCGCCGTCGCAGCGCTCGAGCAGGGCCCTGGCGTCGGCATCGGTGAGGTCCGCGGCCTCGCGAAGGATGCGCACGGTGCGTTCGCGCAGCTTCGCGTTCGTCGCAACGACCGAGACCATGAGGTTGTCCCAGGTCCGGCCGAGAGCGACCATGAGCGCGGTCGAGAACCCGTTGAGGGTGAGCTTCTGCGCGGTGCCGGCCTTGAGCCTGGTCGATCCGGTGATCACCTCGGGCCCGGTGTCGAGGACGATGTGGTCATCGGCTTTCTCCGCCAGAGAGGCGTGCGGGTTGTTCGAGATGAGCACGGCGTGAGCACCATTCACCCGCGCCGCCTCGAGCGCCCCACCGACGTACGGGGTCGACCCGCTCGCGGCGATGCCGATGGCCACATCGTCGGGTCCGAGCTCCGCACCGGCCGCGGATCCGTCGGCCCCGGAGTCCTCGGCGTTCTCCACCGCGTTGACCAATGCCGCCTGGCCGCCGGCGATGTGCCCGATGACCCGGCCCGGTTCGAGGTTGAACGTCGGTAAGAGTTCGCTCGCATCGAGGACGCCCAACCTCCCCGAGGTGCCTGCGCCGAAGTAGTGGACGCGGCCGCCTCGGCGCATGCGTTCTGCCGCGATGTCGACGAGCTCGGCCAGCTGCGGGAGGGCGGTGGCGACCGCGTCGATGACGGCGTGGTCTTCGGCGTTGAGGACTCGCAGCACCCCGAGGGTGTCGAGGTCGTCGAGTCCGGAGCTGGCCGGATTGCGCTGCTCGGTCGGGGACAGCGGCCGCTGGGAGGAGGTCATGGACGGGGGCTTCCTTCCGCCTCGGCGAGGATCGGGTCTTCGACGACCGTCGTCTTGTGGCGCAGACCGAGCAGGCCGCCGACGATGAAGGTGACGATGACGCCGAGCAGCGGGTACCACTGCCAGGCGACCCATACCTCACCGGTGACGTACTTCTCCATGACGAAGAAGAACGCGTTGCCGGCCACGGCCAGGGCGAAAGCGATGTTCGCATCCAGCGCCCGGGCCCGCTTGTTGACGATGCCGAAGACGAACGCCCCGAGCAGACCGCCGTACGTGATGCCCGCGATGCCGAGTGCCAGGATGACGATGTTGCCGGAGTCGGACTCGAAGA
>OMJG01000803.1_pt1 | contig 21087 bp, 21 predicted proteins | sample 1646431 | NCBI WGS metagenome assembly OMJG01 (sample SAMN03771674, study PRJEB25209) | food metagenome | isolation source: Cotija cheese | place: Mexico:Jalisco,Michoacan | collected 2011-12-12
ACAAGATTTACAAAGCTCAATTTCATATGCCGGTGGAAAAGACTTGAAATCATTATGTACTGTAGATTATGTTGTTGTTAGAAACTCTATTTTTAATGGAGATAGAGACTAATAACGATCTATACAGTTCATTTTTCGACCCGAAAAAAATATAAAAATAACCACACTCCTAAATTAATAGGTAGTGTGGTTTTGTTGGTTGTAGGGGGATAAAAATAACCGCATCGATTAAGATACGGTTGTAGCGAATGTAACATTTCTATGTTGTTAAGATATATGTATCGGAGAGTAATGACAAGGAAGAAGTCTCCTGCGGGACCAACAGTCAGATATAAGGCCTCTGCCGGGCTATGTAGTTCACTCCTACTACATACGTTTACATTATAACATAAAGCACTCCCCACAAAACATTATATGGGGAGTACTAAAGCCATCTTTATACTACGGGGGTAGTATGAATCATGCTTTCTATCATAAGGCGAAAAATACCCAGTGACATGCTTGGGTAAACAAGGATAGATGTAAATAGTTGATGCATGTAACACAACTATACCATATAAAGGTATGTACTACCATAGGTCCTAATGTTAGTTGAACACCTTTTGGACTTTGAAGTCTAAAAAAAGACAGACACGAAAGTGCCTGTCTAAAGTTAGAATTTTAGCTTAGAGAGAAATATTGAATAAGTTTCTACAAAGATAATATCATAAATATTTTATTTATTTCAAATAAAAAGACAAGTACCGGAGTACTCATCTTATTGTAATGTATATAATAACTACAGGAAGGTCTTTCTATATAGTAATGTAACATAAATCATTTCAATTGAAAAGAAAAAAGCAGGTGCTTAACACACCTACCTTAATAAAAACTGTCTGCCAACTTATTTTAACTGATTTATCCCTACATGTCACTTAAAAATATTTATATAAACACTAACTAGGCGCTACAAAAGACTGAATTTCCCAAAGCTGCTTATTCGATTACCCGCTTTGTCTACCTCCCCTGTGGCAATGTAACGACGTTGTCCACTATTGGCTATATAAGTAATCCATCTATAACCATTGATACAATAGGCGCCGTCATACATAATTGTTGTGTTGTTAGGTAGTACTCCTGTGATCCTTGAATTAGTTGAATAGCCATCTCTTACGTTATTACCTTTAACATTAGCTACTGTGTAATTGCCTTGTTCTTTTTTGTATGGTACGCCCTTGCTATCTAAGGTATAACCTGCTGGTACTGGTGGATTCTTTTCGTTTTTAACTGGGGATTTAACCTCACTAGCTACTACACCACCAATTGGCTTACCATGAATCGCACCAGCTATTAATTTAGAGTACAAGTCGTAATTTTTCTTAATCCAATCCATATCATTTTTATTAGTAATAAAACCTAATTCAGATAAGCGATAATTGATATTTATTTCAGCTGATACATTAACGTTTAATAAGTCATTACGCGGTGTTACACCTCTTATTTGTCCTAAGTTATTTTTAATAACATCTTGTATACTGTTATCCATCGTATCTGCATTGAATTGACTTGAGATAATAACATGCCCACCACTTGCGCTTTCTCCTGCTGCGTCTAAATGTATTTCTAGAACAATGTCATACCCCTGTGATTTAACCCAATATAAGCCATAATCTTTTTTATTGCCTACATTAACACCGTATGCAGTATCTTGATACATATCTTGTGATTGACTTGAGCCACCATATAATGCAACTTCATGACCGGCATGTCTTAAATACTTAGCAATATTTGGAGTTATATATTTACGGATAAAATCGCGTTCGTTTGTTCCGTTTCCTACTGCTCCAGGATCGTTATAACCATGACCGGCTACAAGCATAATTTTTTTAGGTTTAATTACTGCTTGCTTTTTGGCAGTTGCTTGCTTAATAACGCTTTTAGCTTTATTCCCAACACTTACTTTGTCAGGGAAATTTAATCTAATAAAATACATTGGGTCGTCGTAGTAATGAACATGCCTTGTAACAGTTTCAGGACCCCAACCAGGTTGCGCAACGCCATTAGTCCAACCTTTACCGTTCCAGTTTTGACCAAATGATGTGAAAGTGTTTAAATTTGCGCTCTCAACAATTTCAACGTGTCCAGCTCCGCCACCATACTTTGACGGGAAAACGACAATATCCAACTTTTGCGGTAAAAAGCTGTCATAGTTTTTAATTATTTGACCATATTTTTCAATCTTCACTTTATTATCAAACGGGATATTATAAGCATATAGACCTTGCAACCTTTCGCCTGTCGCTAACATAAAGAACATATTGGCATAATCATAACACTGAAATCCATACCAACCATCTGGATTAAATTGTTTCCCTAGTGAATTGTCAAACCATTTTTCTGCTTGATTTTTTGTCATTAACATACATCAACCACCTACCCTAAATCATTTGTGTCGTTCATATTTGTAGGTGCCATTACTTCTTTGATAGGTGCTTGACCTGTTGCTTTTCTATATTTACTTTCAGCTTTATATTTCTTTAATTTTTGATTCGCCCAACGTCCTTCTTGTGATGTTGGATTGTCTTTATACGTAGTGTATAAAGCGATAACTGTTAAGATAATCGATGAAACACTTTCTTCATCTACTGGTATCGGACTCATACCTTTATTCGCTAAAAACTGATTGACTAATGCTAAAATCAATACAATATATCTTGATATTACTTTTGCATCCATTTGTTTGCTCCTTTTATCCAAAATAAAAAGCCAGTGCCGAAGCACTGACTCTTAAATATTACTTACACTTACCAAACCAGAAACACGCCCAAAAGCTATATCCTAAAATTCCCTTAAGCATGGTAATCACCTCCTTTAAATGCCAAAAATAGTTTTTAACAAGGCTATAACAAATGTACTTAGAATCGTCCCTATTAATCCTAGAATCCACATCTTGATGTCTCTAATATTTTTAGCATTTTTCTCTTTATTTTTTTCATCTTCTTCTTTGTCGCGCCTTAGTTCTTCGAAATTTCTATCTAACTTGTCATAAATTTTTTCTTGCGTTCTCAGACTATCCTCTATTCTGTCAAATTTTTCAAACATAGTCTTGTCATTTTCTTCCAAACGCGTCAAACGCCAATCTTGTTCGTGTCGTTTGGTAAATCCAAACATTACACCACCCACTTTATTCAAATTAAAAAGCCATAAGATTATAACCTATGACTCTAGATTTTCTGGATACTTTTCTCCTGTAATAATTGCATATTCCTCTTTATCTATAACTTCCATATCTACATACCACGCTATATCTTCTTTACTGTATTCTTTCAATTGATACCATGTTTTAATATCTTCGAAAGTTGGTGAAATTAATTTAAGCATTTTCAGTCTCTCCTTTAACCTCTTCTAATTTTTTATTAAGTGTCACAAGTTGTTTTGCCATTAGTGCATTTTGCTTATTAACTTGCATCGATAACTTTGTACTTTGAACAACTTGTTTCTGCATACTAGCAACCATTTTTCGTAAGATGTCATCAGAAGCGACTGTGTTTTGTTCTTCACTGTCAATCTGTTGATGCAAGTCATCTTTTTCTTCTGAATAATCTTCGTTAAAAACTATTTCCCCATTTGAATATTTAAAGGCTTTAGGTCTAAAAACTTGAGAGAAATTTTCTGGTAAATTTTCAATATCAATACCTTCTTCAAAGCCGCCAATGATAGCGTATGAAATTATCTCATTACGCTTGTTAACTAATATTTGCATTATTTTCTCACTCCTATAATTTTGTTAATGGTGCCTCTATTTGCGTTTGGACCAGACCCTTTTTGATTTCCTAAGTCAAAATAAACATCATTCGATATCGTTAAAGTAGTACGACTGGACTTAGTCAATCCAAACTCATAAATCCCTCCACCGTTACCGTCATTATCTGGTAAGTTTGCAGGACTCAACGAAATCTTTCCACCTCCAAAAGGACTGCCAAACTCTGTAAAGTCACCACCTGGAAAAGTCCCATAAAAAATTAATAAAATAAATTGGTCTAAACTCTCATTTAAGTTCAATGTGGAACCAACACCATTTGCCGTTCCATCAAAGATTACGGAATATCTTTTGTTAAATTTGTCGTCAGTATATAATTTAGCGTTGCTTTCGGCCATATTAGCTTTTGTTTGTGCGTTTTGAACTGTTTCAAACGGTGTGTTGTAATCATTTATAGCTAATTCTGACCAATCAGACCAAGAACCCGCTTCTTTTCTTTTAACAAATATTTTATTTGTACCATTTGGACGATATGTCATACGTTTATAGTCTGAAGTTACAACTAAATATTCGACAGTCCCATTAGTGCTCACGCCTCTTGGAGAGTTTATAGCTTGTGAAACATAAATAAATTGTGTTGAATCTCCTATACTTTGTTCTGGATTGTTAAAATCAAATCCAGTAATCTGCATTATCTTACCATCATCTTTAGTAATCTTAGCTTTTTGCCAATTTGAAGTAGAACCACTTGTGACTAAACCACCACTATTCACTGACTGCTTGAAGGCTTCATGTTTCTCATCCATATATCGCTTTTGCTCATCAAATGTTCTTGAATAAGCCTGCGCTTTATTTTCCAAATCGCTTATACGACTATTAGCAAGTTGCTTTAATTCATCAATACTTGAAGATTTCGCTATTTGAATATCTGACAGCCCTTTTTCTTTAGCTTTTTCAATCAAACTCGCATAATCTTCCCCATTTTTGATTGCATCGTCCATAGCTTTCGCGCGATCCATAATAGTTTTTTCTAATTCTTGAAACTCAACAATATAGTGTAGTTTTGTTTCAGAGGGAATCTTGCTAAACAAACTTTTTTCAACGTTAAATGTGATAGTTCTCTCTACAACTACCACGTCTGAATTACCTAATTCTGCAACCGAAACTTGAGCTTGATAACTTCCATCTCTTTTAATTACATCATTAGGTAATTGAAATTTTAAAATACCTTTAAATGGATCTAATATTTCTAGCGGGGCAACTACCATAACACCTTTACCTCGAATCGCTATTCGTGCTTTAATATTTTCTTCACTCAATAATAACGGTTGATTATTTTTAGTGATATTAAAAAGAAGAACAGAAGAATCACTTTCTCCTGTTCTGAAAGTTATATCTAGATTTGAAATATTTTCATAATGCGCAGTGTTCTCTAAATTAATATTTACAGATTTCTCTAAATTACTCATTAACTTATAATTCTCCCTTCGTGTAAAGTCCATGGTCCTGAACTTGTTTTACTATCATAGTTTTTCAATAGTATCTCAGCAGATGCTGTAACACTATTGCGAACAAGTCTATGAACAAAGCCACCTGTGTTTGAAGCTTCTACATATAAGTTCCAACCAGCTACCCCTTTACGTTCAGTTGGAAAATCTGTAAAACGTTTTGTATCATCCGTAGTTAAATAGAATGACATACCTACTATGTTAATATCTGACATTTTTGTGATGAATGAAGGCACTCTCTCCCATTTCCCACTATTTTTAGGCACATAATTCCAATCCGAAATGTCTCCAGTTCTTCCAGAAAGCACTCTTTCAAAAGTCATCATATTCCTTGCATAGCTGTTACGCGTCAATATCTGAATAACGTCTCCACCAGTTTGTGGTGGTTTTACTTCTAAGAACCAACCTGCATCGCGCCATTCTCTTGGTAGTGGGAAGTCGTCAATTTGAACTGTGTGATCCGTATATAAATAATAAAGACCTGGCTCTGTTAACATTCCAAGATTTGTTAGTTTATCAGGTCTCATTGGTAAAGGCTTAACTCTACCGCCCGTGTCACTCATGATAAAAGGAACGCCTCTCGAGTGCAGAATTTCTAAAATCCCTCTTTGTCCAATCATGAAAATACGATGTGTTCTATTTCCATCACCGCCGACAGTAACACCTAGCATCAAAGCCTTTTTACCACTATCTTTGTCATAGTATATTTGCAAACCTTCTGCTTCCGCAAATTCGCCAGGAAATGAATCTAGTGTTCCACCATAGTCAGCATTAACCTGATACGCTTCTTCTCCTGTTTCTAAATCGAAAGCCGTTAAATAGTTTCTATTATTTGGATTACTGTCTCCTGTATACCAATACAAGTATTTTTCATCAAAAGTCACACCCTGCATTGGTTGGGTTTCGTTTGTTAGTCTCATAGGGATGCTAATTTTATGCAAAACTTTATCAATATTCTTATCAACATCATCTAAACTTCTTATCTCTATATAATTCATAGAGTTTTCAAGTTCCCATTGACTTCTAGGTCTCTCAATTCTGTATAGAATTTTATTTTCTTTTTCATTTATGACAGGGGTGATGTAGGGTTTTTCTGGGTGTCCTGTAAATACATCTTGCATACCATACTTGCCATAGCTAATTTCCACATTAGGCGTATACTTGAAACGAACTAATGTATTCTCATTATTACCATTTAAGATAAAACTATAAATCCATAACTCATCATCAATATATCTATAACCGTTATGCGTACCATGACCGCCACCTACAATTAATGAGCTGTCTATAAATTGACCATTAGGTCTTAAACGACTTAACATATAGCCGTTATTTCTAGCTTGTGTCATGTATACTATGCCTGTTCTATTATCAAACCAGAAGGATTGCATTACTGCATTTGTAAGAGGTGCAAGTTCTGTCACAAATAAAAACTCTTGCTTATCAGGTTCAAAACGATACTCGATATCAAGAATTTCTTGTTTGGTCTTATTTAATTCTCTTATAGTTTCCTCTTTATTAATTTGAGTTTTGATTTCCCAATCGTCTAAATGTTCTTTTAATGTGTCAAAGGTTTCGCCGTTTACATTAACTCGAGCTTGAACAATCTCATTAGCACTGTTATTACGTGGTGCCACAACAAGTGCGTTAATTTGACTTTGTAAAGATTTGTTTACTGCTGCTTGCGATCTACCATTATAATAAATTTGCTCAGCGAAGTGTTGCATTGTTTTAGCTTTCTGATGCAACTTAAACTCTGTTGTCAAGCCAAGCGCAAATTGCTCTATTCTTTGTAAGTTTTGTATTTCCTTAGCTCTATAATCTCGACCTGCTAAAGCTCCCAAATCCTTTATTAAATACAAATTTCCCATAATGCACCTTCCTTTCTAATAAAATAGCACTGTACCAAGTTTCCCACTATCGTCAACTGTTATTTTCCACAATTTACCGTTTGGGGATTTCTGTACAATGCTATTGTGAATAATTCCTGCTTCGCCTATTTTTAATTTATCTAATTTATTTTTATCATCTACCGAAATGATACCGTCTTGAGGCAATCCATCAATATCACTACTGCCTGCATAAGGTATCCCATTTATAGCTTTACAGTGTGTAGCTGGAAAGTACTGTTTATCGTTTTCAAGTAGCGCTTTGATTTTAACTTCTTCTGTTGCCATTATATTAATACACTCCCTATATCCATTGTCTCAAAAGGAGAATTCAAAGTACTAGTGTATAAATGATTTATACGATTTGCTTGATAGTTATATCTATTATCTTGTGCAATAACTCGTCTGTTAAGTGCTTGTTGAATTTGTACCATATCTTTTATTTCATTGCTGAAAGACACTTCATCTATTGCGTTTACAAATGGATGTGACCTATCAAGTTTAACAACCTTTAATTCAGTGTTATATCCCATTAATTCATGAACAAAGAATACGCTATCTCTTGGCTCTATTTTTTCATAACCTATATAATTAACATCTAATTCAGTCTTAGGAGTATCATTTATTTGCTTTTTTGCAAATTCTAACAACTTATCCTGTGTTTCGATATCTTCATTTGTTTGCGTATTAGCATATCGAATCCCAAACTGCTTTGCACTATCTGCGACGTAGTCAACAATTGCTTTGTATTGATTGCGACCTGAATTGTCAGCAATTAAATTTAAGACTGTTGATTTTTCAGTTCCAACGTACATACAAGGCTTAGCTTTTTTATTTGAAGATATATCAATTCTATTTTTGGGGTCTTCTCCTAAAAATATCATTTCTAAAACGTGCTTGCCTTTATCAATATTTTTTATTAAATCTATTGTTTCAGACTGAACCGACTTAGCAAAACAAGAAATTTGCTTAATTTGCTTGCCGTCTAAAATCAACTTATATATTCCACCTTGGGAACCTTTTTTGATTGTAAACCTAACTGTTTCATTACCATACTTGCAATCAAAGTTAATAGTAGCTTTAGACCCAATTGTTTCGGTACGATAAGTACCTTCTTTTATAAAACCATTTGAATAATTAATGTCAGTTGTTTTAATAGGATTGTAATTTTTCTTTTCCTCGGCTGTGTACTTTTTCCCAAAAACTTTTATAGCTGTTCTTAATTCCAACGTACTGACAGTAGCAGACACAGTATCAGTATTATATTGATACCTTATTACTTTTTCGCTTCTTTGATAGAATGTTTCAGGAGAATAAAAACATATCTCCGTATCATTTGGATAAATTATACAGCCAAACAGGTCTACCGCTTCTTTACAGTATTCTAAGCCGTTTTTGTTACCTAATTCGTCAATCGGAACTTTCCGTTTAAAATCCCCAATTATTTTATAGGTCATCTTGACTGACGTTTTTTGATTTGCAAATCCATATCTTAAGTACTCATCTAAAGAGTATTCTGGCGTTTTACCAGTTTCGCTATTATCATCAAGTTTATTTGATTCAACAGAATGATTTTGAAATTCATACATGACATGATAAGCCGTAACTTCAATAAAAACTTTATCGCCTTCAACCTTTGGTGCTGTCTGCTTGATTGTATATTTTTCACCATGATAAATAATGAAATTTTCACAAATCAATAAATCGAAAACAAAACTGTTATGAGTAGTTCTATAAACTGTAAAGGTGATGTACCTAGCTTCATTCAGTTCATAATATTCTTTAAAAGAACCGTAATCTACATCTAGTAAATTTTCACAAATCAATTCATTAAAATCCATTACTGATAAATGATCATGATAATCCATTAAATCACCTACCTATAAATAAAAGGAAACTTAAATGTAGTTTTAATATCACTGACGTCTCCTTTAATCTTAAATTCATTTTTACCTGGCGCTAATGTTATAATGCCCCTATTTGTATCAATTCCCACTCTATTTATATCTCGATATGCATACACACCATCTAAAACAAAATCAGTATTTTTATCTATACTTTTGTTGTATTTAAAAATATCTCCTGTTGTATAGTTAACTAGTTCAAATCCTCCACTCGCATTTAAATTAATTAATATTTTCAAATCATGCTTGAATCGCGGATTTATCGTATCAGTAGAACCGTTCCAAATAGTAAATTGATTTGATGTATGAGTATATTTAGGTGTGAAATCAATAGGAATTCCATTTTCAAACATCCAATTAGAGTCGAATAAGAACTCGCTATCGGTCCAATTAACTGATTCAGAATATCCTTTATAAACATTTAAACTTACTTCAATTTCAGTTGAAGAACCATCTTTTAAATTAGATGTAACATTAGCTGTATTCACTGCATATTTAACACCAGGCATTTGAGAAGTAATAACATAATAAGGATGTCTGCGATTAAACACAGATCTAAACCAATGCTCAAATAAATTTAAATCTATAACATCTATTCCATCATATCCAAACCTTAATACTAATGAAAAAGGCGCAAAACTAATTGCGCCCGGTAAAATACCATCTACTCCGTTAATAGTTACACTATTATCATTGGTGTTTGGACTTTCAGCCCTTGCATCTAAAAATATAAGCTGATTAAAATCTGTTATTACTTCTTCCTTGTAACCATCTATGATTTTTACAAAAGATTGCATTAATTAGTCAAACCTCCCATATAATTATTTGCATTTGCTCTATGTCCACTTTGTTTTGACAATATTTTTTCTAAACCTCTAATTGCATCATTAGAACCTAAGTTATTATCCTGAGAAGAAACAGTTTGAATCAATGCATCTGTTAATTTATTTCCTTTATCACTTAACATAACAATTTGTTTCAACAATTTTTCAACCGTAGAAGTGTCATTATTTACAGTGATGTTATTTTGCTTGCCATCCATACCGATGATGCGCATAACCTGTTCAGTTAATTGCATTGCTCTTTTACGTCTTGTCAATGGAATAACCATTTCTGGTTTATCTCCTTCTCCCACTTCAGCGATTTGATGTTTAGTTATAAGACCTCCATTCGCATAGGCATAATCTCCTGCGCGTTTAAAGCCTCCCCAACCGTACTTAGCAACAATGTAATTCATTGCTGAAATCGCCTCATCAGTAGGATTATAAATATTTCCATGCCCTGGCTTAGCAAAAGCTCTAAATGAAGGTTCAATCATTTGGAACATACCTTTAGACGGTGTACCTGCTCTTGCGTTGGAATCCCAATTGTTAATAGCATCTGCCTGATAGTTACTTTCACGCTTTGCCACTCTTAACATCTGAGTAGTGATATAGTCAGATCTATATCGTCCACCTAAAATTGATTGTGCTCTTAGAATAGCTCTTTTTGCATTCTCGTATCCGCTTCCGCCGACCTTGCCACCGCCACCTTTAAGTGACTTCAACCATTTCATAGGATCTACTGCTGTATCATTACCTGGATGTGAACCTCTCATCAATTGGAAATGTAAGTGTGCTCCTCTAACGAAATTACCTGTAGCACCAGATTTCCCTATCAGTTGACCAGCTTTAATACGTTGGCCTTGTCTTGCTAATTGCTTAGATAAATGCATATACCAATTCCATTCGTTAGCACCGGTCTTAATTTGTATAGAATTACCGCCACCGTAATCAGTCCATACTTTATCAGCTATACCGCCTTTAACAGCATAAATGTTCGTTCCTGTAGGCATACCAAAGTCGATACCATAGTGACGACCGCCATTAAAGTTAAGTCCACCTGTGTAACTCCCAAACCTTTGCCAAATTGGATGGTCAAATAGATAGCTTCCATCGCCTCCGCCACCAAAATCTTCAAACCACGATTTTACTTTGTCTACTAATTTCTTTTTGAGCAATGAGTATGCGCCTTTAGCAATTTTTACTGTAGCGTTAGCTCCGCCTCCAAAATTAATATTTAAACCTGACATTACTTTATTTAGTAGTTTCCCTGGATGTTGTACGTAATCCCACACATCGCCGATTTTATCGCCTAACCAAGATGCACCATCTTTGATTTTATCGCCTGCCGCTTCAACCATTTCTTCTGCACCTTTTTTGATATTATGAGCTGTGTTTTTAGCTTTAGAACCGAAGTCCCCTGCTTTTTTACCAAGATTTTCAGTAACTTGTTCCATCCATTTTTTCTTTTTCGTACCACCATGGAATTTTGGTAAAACACCCATCCGCTGTAACTTCAGAGTGTCATTGGCATTTATTACACTATCTCCAACTCCTAGTGGAACAACCACATCTCGACCTTGGGGTGCATGGAATGTTCCGTCAGCTCTGTGAATTACTTCTTGGACACCTCCACCTGGAGCATTTCCAGAACCTCTATCATTTAATACAGCAAATGTCGGTTGCGTTAATGCTCCCGAATTATCGGTAGCTACACCTTTTCCTGCTAAAGTACCTGTAGACAATGTAGGTATTGGCTTGATGAGATTTTTATCAGTAATAGCTTTAGATATTTTATTAATACCGCCAATCATACTATTTAAGCCACCAATAGCTTTATTAGCAACATTTTTACCTAAATCAGCCGCAGCTCTTCCCATGTCTTTACCAATATCTCTAATCCAATCATATGTTTTTGATAGCCATTTTCTAAAACCATTAAATACTGATTTAGCGTTAGACCATGCCGAACTTGAAATTGCATCAAAACGATCGTGGGCTCTTGAATACATATCCCCAGTCCAACCTTTTAAAGATTTGTATGAGTTACTAAACCATTTCGATGTTCCTTTCCAAACGGATTTTGCATTCGACCAAGCTGTACTAGACATATTATCCCATTTCGCGCGAGATTTATTAGCCATATCCGTTAGCCAGCCCTTTGCACTTTTATATGCATTGCTAAACCATTTTGATGTGCCTCTCCAAATAGATTTTGAATGCGCCCAAGCTTTATCTGAAGCATCTGAATACTTTTGCTTAGTTTGATTGTAAATACTTCCTGTTGTCGATTTAACAGATTGCCAAGCTTTTCCAAACCATTTACCAGTGCTATTAGCTATAGCCTTAGTGTGATATCCTACAGAACTTTTGGCTAAGCTCCAACTTGAACTTAATTTGCTTGGAATTCCTTTGATTCCACTCCACATTTTTTTCATTTCGCCGCCAAAATGATTAGCATTTCTGCCCATTTTACTAAAGGCTTCGCCAGTTTTAGTTTTTACGCTGTCCCAAGCATTTCCAAACCATTTCTTTATATTTTCTCTGTTTCTACGAGCTGTTTCTTCTTGTTCTTTAGCGTACTTATCACTTTTCTTCTTTTGGTCTTCTCTAAAGTTAGACCACCAACTTTTAAGGCCATTCCACCACTTTTCAGTATTTTTATATACGCGACCACTGGATAAATCCATCTCTTTATCAATATCTTTATTTTGCTTTTTAACAACATCTACTACAGCATCTTTTTTAGATTTTGCTTTTCTTACTTCATCTTTATGTCTTTGATCAGCAATAGCTAACAATTTATCTTTTTCAGACTTAGAAAGGTTGACGTTATTTTTTATAGCAATGACATCATCTTCATATTGTTTATCCACTTCTTTTTTTCTTGCTTTTCTTGCTTTTTCTGCTTCTTTAATTGCTTTGCTCGCTTCGTCTATTGAATACGCATTTCTGTTTCTTTGCATTCTTACTAAAATACGCTCTTGCTCTTTTTCAGTCTTACTCAGTTCTTTAACAGTGATGTCACGTCTTTGATTTTCAAGCTTTTCAATTTCTTTTCTTTCATTTTCTGAAATCTGACCATCGCTTAAAGCTTTTTCTTTCAATTCTTTGATTTTCTGATTGAGTTCTTGCTCTTTTTTAATTCGCAAGTCATTTTTTTCTTTAGTTCGAGTTAAAATGCTTTGCTTTTCTTGTTCATCAAATGCACTATACTTATCAATAAGTTCTTGAGTTTTTTCGAGTTCCTTTTTATTTCTTTTTTCTATTTCAGCTATCAGATTATTAGACAAATCTGTTTCAATTTTTAAAAGTTTTTTTGCTTTATCTTCTGTTATTTGTCCAGAGTTTAGACGTACTTGTTCCATAATTCTGCTATTTTCTTCAGAATAATGCACGTATTTTTCTAAAGCTTTTTCTGTTTCTTTTGAAACACCTTTCCCTAACACTTTTACAGTATCAGACGCTTTTTTAGAAGCTGTGCCCATGGTTTGCATAAATCCTTTGAACTTGTTAACTCCTACTTTGAGAAGGTCATCATCACTTAATGATTTATAGCCATCTTTCATATCTTTTGAAAACTTTTCTTTGAAGCTTTTACCTATACTTCCAAGATAGTTTTTAAACTCTCCTAGCTTCCTAACAGCACCACCAATAATTTTGCCACCAAAAAACTTTATAGTTTCTCCTAAACCGTTAATACCGTTTCTGAACCATTCCACACGATCATATGCGGTTTTAAAAACTTTATACGCAATTGTAATAGCAGTTATTGTAGCACCTATAGGTCCTGTTAAAAACCTTAAGGCTATACCCGCAAATCTTGCGCCTCCACTTACTGCAAATAAAGATTTTGCAGCTAATCCTAAACCGTTTTTCAAAAGTTTGAACGGTAAAATTGCTAGCTTTGCAGAATTTTTCAAAACATTTATAGGTTTTAAATTAAACATCATAGCTCCGGCTAACCCTTTAAAGCCTTTTGACGTTTTTCCTGTTGTAGAACCAAGAAATAATGTTTGAAGACCTAAAGATTTCATTGCTTTTGAATTAGTATTTGAAAGGATTGTATTTTCAGCAATACGTCTATTTAATGACGCATATCCTTTAGCAGCACTTCCAACTGTACGTATTAATAACCCTCCAGCAAGAACTGCAGGTCCAATTGCTGCACCAAAAAGTGCTAATCCTACTGAAGCTTTTCTAACCCAACCAGGGAGATGTGTAAATCCATCAACTAATTTTGTTAAACCTTCCGCTCCTGCTCTAATCATAGGCGTTAAATCTTTACCAACTTCAATTGCTAACGATTCAAAAGCGCCACCTAATTGTTCCAGAGCGCCTTTGAGATTATCTTTCATCAAATCTGCTGCTTTTTTACTTTCGCCATTGGAATTCTTTAAGGATTTACTATAGCTATTAATTTTATCTGGTCCCGCTTCAATCAAGGCTAAAAATCCACTTGCTGCTTCAGTACCAACTATTGTAGCCACTGTAGCTAGTTTTTGTTCTCTCGTCATGCCCTTCATGTTATCTTGGAACTGTCTAATCAATTCACCCATGCCAACAAATTGACCTTTAGCATCAGACAAATGAATACCTAATTTTTTCATTTCCTTAGCTGTATTTTTACTTGGATTAGCTAGCCTGATAAATGAAGCTCTTAGGGCAGTACCTGCTTGAGAACCCTCTAAACCTGAGTTAGATAAAACTTCAATTGCTGCGGAAGTGTCCTCTATTGAAACTCCTAATGCTTTTGCAGGAGTACCAGCATACTTCAATGCATCTCCCATGTACTGAATATCTGCAGCACTATCATTTGCTGATCTCGCAAGTAAATCAGCAACATGATTTGCATCAGATGCTTTTAAACCGAAAGAGTTAATCGCTGAAGCCATTACAGTTGCAGTTGTAGCCATTTCTGCACCACTTGCTTCTGCTGCACTGATAACACCTGGCATAGCCTCCATTGTTTGTTTGGCATTAAAGCCTAAAGCTGCCAATTCTTCCATACCTTTAGCAACTTCGTTAGCACTTTTACTGGTTTTAGCTCCTAAGTCAACTGCTTGATTAGACATGCTTTTCAAGTCTTTACTGCTTGCTTGCGCAATCGCTCCAACTCGAGACATTTGGCCTTCAAAGTCTGCACTTGTTTTTAATGCTGCACCTAACCCTAAAGTAATTGGTGTAGATACGCCCATCGTCATTGTACGTCCCAGGGAAGTCATTTTGTCTCCAATAGAACTAAATTTCTTTGACATGACATCCGCTTGACTTGCAAGTTTACCGAAATGACTTTGAGCTATCATTTGTTCTTTGTTAAAAGTCTTCATTTCGGATGAAGCTTTATCTATTGAACGCTCCAAATTATTTAAAGCAGCTTTTTCTTTATTAACAGCTGTTTCAGCTTTTGCGACATTAGCGCTATGATTCTTAATAGTATTGTTTAAATCATTAAATTCTTTTTCTGTTTGCTTTAATTTAGTATTAGTTTTAGCGTAAGAACTTTCAATTTTATCATTTGATTTTGAAAGATTGTCATTTTGCACTTTTAGTTTTTGAACTTGATTGCCTTCTTGTTTATATTGTTCAACAAGTGCTTTATGCTTAGCGGACTGCTTCTGTACTGCGTCACTTGCTCTTTTTAGTTGTGCAGTAGTAGCTTGGTTACTATTCTTAAGCTTTTGTTCTGCATCTCTCAACTGTTTAAGTTTTTGATACGCATCTTGTTTACGTTAATTTGTACGTTTATATTGATTTTCAGCTTTTTTAAGTTCTGTGTTTGATGATTTTAAGGCTTCTTTAGATTTATCAAGAGCTAATTTTTCTTTTTTATTGGCTTCTACTAACTTTAAATATGCTTTCTCAACATCTTTTACACTGGATTTAGCTTTCTGGTAATTAGCGTTAACTTGTTTAAGCTCATCTTCTACTTGAGAATACATCTTTTTTTGAACTTTAAGCCTATCATTTAACCCCTTAATTCTCGCCTGATATTTTTCCATTGATTTTTCAGACTTATCAAATGCTGATAGATTAGCTTTCATTTCACTATTAACAACACCTAATTGTCGCTTTAAACCTTTCATGCCCTCTTGAACACCTAAATGGTCTAATTTCAGTTCTAAGGTTAGTCCTTCTATTTTTTCATTCATATTAACCTCCTTTCTAGCTTCCAAAAAGTTTTCTTAAATCCGTACCTGTAATGACTTTTTGTTCACTTTGTTTTTCTTCAGTCTCTTCTTTATTCTCTTCATTAAGTATTTCTAAAAGTTTTACATACGGCTGCTTTCTGACTTCAGTTAATGTCCAACCATACTGCTCCATACAGAAACGTTGTATTTTTTTAATGTTCGATAAAATATCTTTTATTGAGATTGTTCTTCTGTCTTTCCCATCTCTTCTGGTTCAGTTTCTGAATCTTCTTCATCTTCACCATTGATTTCTCGAAATATATCTTGCAAGGCTTTTGTATAAGTTTTAGTGCTCATCTTGTTCAGAACATCTTCTTCAGTCAATCCTTCATCTTTAAATAAATCTACTAATAGTTGACGCTCTTTTTGTCTCATTTTTGTTGCGTTAGGCAGGTCTTGTTTATTCTCTTGATTTACTAATTCTAAATACTCGTAGCATCTTTCCGCTTCGCCCATTGTTATGTCTTCTTTTGTATAGCTCTCAGTTTTTCCTGTTTTGCGATCTTTAATTTCAAATTTAATCATTGTATTAGCTCCTTTTATTCAAATAAAAAAGACGCAGATATCCTGCGCCCTAAATCATTATCCGTTTGTTACTGTCACTGAAATTTGTCCTGACTTATCGCTTCCATCAGTAGACGTAGCAGTGATTACTGAAGTACCTTCAGCTACACCGTGAATTGCTCCTGTATTTTCATCTACAGTAACAAATTCTGGATGTTCACTTGTATATTTCAATATTTTATTCGTTGCTGTGCTTGGTGCAATGTTTGGCTCAACATTGTCATCGGTATTTACCATAATTGATTTAGTTTCTGGTGTAAATGATACGCCTGAGACTAGAATTGGATTGGTTTTGAATTGAGGTACATCAACTTTACTAGATTCTTTACCATTTTCTTCCCATGCCACTTGGTAAGTACCTTTTGGATAAGTTGTATCCGCTTCTAAATTAGATAAAGTTACAGACACTTTGCCTTCACCTTGCTCAGAGGCTACGACGTCGTCTCCTTTATAAACCTTTAAAGTTTTAGTCATAAATTATTCTCCTTTGATTTATTTTGAAAGCCCCTATTCTGCTGAAACTGTTGCAGATTTTGAATTAACTGCTACTTCAACATTTTGGGGTTTAGCTGGGTAATGAACCTGCAGAATGCTCTGAATGATCTTCACTGTCAGTGTATCCAACGAATACTTTTTTGAAGAATTCTGCTTCTCCTTCTTTACCTTCATGATAACCGTATACAATACCTTGTGACGTTCCATCAACATCAACTTTTCTATTCATCCAGTCACCTGTTAATTTTGTAGGTTCTGGGGCTTCTGCTTTTTCACCTCGTGTTTTAAATTCAATTGAATCTAAACTAAAAGTACCTTTAAGTAGCGCAACGTACACTGGTTGACCTGTTAAACCATCTTCAGATTCTCCAATAACTGTTACATATGGTGCTCTTGTATTCTCTCCTACCCAAGATGTACCATTTTTATCTTTAGTACGACCAATAACTGTATTTAAATCCTCACTTGGGATGTTAAAAATACTCATGTCAGACTTAACTTCATTAGTACCTTGTTTTTTCATCCAAACACGTTTGTTAGATGCAAACATATCTACTAAATCTGGTGCTAAACCTGTGATATTTAGATCAACTGTACCACCTTTTTCATCTTCCCATGTCATGCGTTTAACTACTTTTGTTGCTTCTGGGTTAAAAACTCCAACGTATAATCTTTTAAAACCTACTTTATAAGAACCTTGTCCTTCTGCCATTGCTTATTTCCTCCTTAAAAATTAAAAAGCACACCTATTCGATGCGCTGATTTTTATAATATATATTTTTTGGTATGCCTTGATAACGTCTCGACATCACATAACGTTTAGTTTCTTCAAAATAAGCATCTAACTGACTAGATGCTTGAATTAAATTTTGTTGATATAACAGGTATCTTATTCGTTTTGTTATATCAATTGTTTTCTGATTATTTGAAGATTCTACATCTATTTGAATTAAGTATTCTTCACTAAGATATTTATCAGACATAAAGTCTGAAGGTAAATCATAAATAGGTGTAATAACAACAAAAGGTTTGGAAGTTTCAGCATTTTCAGTGACTTTATAATAGTATATTCTAGAATTTATATGTGTTTTGAGCTCTGCATCAGATAATAAAATTCCTTTTATGGTGTTTAATATATTCATTTATCTGGCCAACTCCTTTTTTATAATTTCTCTATACTTCCGTTCACTAGCAGCTAATGTTTTTGCAATAACTCCAAAACCTCTTGGTGTATATTTTTTTCCATCTCTTGTATAACCATGTTCATTCAAGTGAATAATGTTTTTGCGATTCATAGGGCCTACCCATTCAATTAAAACAGCCCTTTCTTGACTGCCAACTTTTGTATAAGGCTTAGATTTAGTCATTTCTTCTATACTGGCACCCGTATCTTTAAAGCTCTCGAACTCTTTCTTTAAAGCCTTTATAAAAAATTCAGATGCTTCATTTAAAGCTTTATCACTCTTAGCCTGCATTGCTTGTTTACCGTATACCGATTCTAATTTATTCAACACTTCAGGTATCCCTTTAATTTCTACACTCATTTTTCTGATAAAACCACTGTATTATAGCCAATATCTGGTGTATCAATTCTTATTTCTACAATGTTGAATAATTTATCGGAATATAATGCACTGTCAATTTTAACTAAGTGATTTGTTTGTGGTAGATATTCAGTTTTAGAAGACCTGACAATTATGGTTAATCCTGATTTTGATTCAGTCGCTTTTAAAATTTCTCTATCTTTCATAGAAGGATTATAAATTTTACAAAAGCAACTATACAATTTCATTTTTTCCTCTTCATCTGGATACGGCCCTTTATTTACATATTGAAAAAAATATGCGCGATCTTTAAATTCATTAAATTCCATTTAAAAATCACCTACCACTTTTTTAATTTCAGAATCATTTTTTGCAATCCTTTTTCATTAAAAACCTTGCTTCTAGATTGGTCATTTGAGTACCCACGACTTTCATAATCTCTTGCAATGATATATTTAATCGCTGTACAAAAAAGCGGGTATTCCAAGTCATCTTTGTCATAATCTGGAACCCCACTTAATAGTAATTCAGACTTAGCCGATTGAATGAGACCTTCAATTAAATCATTTTCGAAATTATAGTCAATTCTCAACCACAATTTAATTTCTTCTAAACTCATTTCATCACCCCTATTCGGCTGATATTACAGCTGATTTAGCCTTAGCTGTTACATTAACCTTTTGGGGCTTAGCTGGGTAATGGACCTGTATTTTCTTTTGCTTTTGCAATTCTGAATGCACTGTCTAATGTACGTTGCTGATCATACCATGCTGTTAATACAAACAAATATTCGCCTTTTTTAACATCTTTATCAGTGTCATAAGTTGTTCCATCATAGTTAATTCCAAAATAATTGAAATCTCCCACAATAGGTTTAACTGCTGCATCTGTAAATACTACAGGTTTACCGAAAACTTTTTCTGCTGGTGTGTCAAAGAAGTTTGTTGTTCCATTTGAAAGAACGCTAATAATTTTAACGTAATCTGCATAACGCATGTAAATTGTTGCATTATCACGATAATCTTCATGCAAATCTGCTAAAGCATTAATAATTGCTTCGTACATATTTGCTCCCTCAACCTCTTTAACAGAACCATTATAAAATGACATGTGTTCCAATCCAGATTTAGGTTTTACCGCTAAGGCATCTTTACGCTCTTTAGCCGCTAACCCTGATTGCAAGGCATTTTCAACCCAGTTTACTAAATCGATATCAGAACCGTGAATGACAGTGTCTGAAATTGCAGCAAATACTTTAAATTTATTAGTAGTGAACTTAACTGTATCACCTTTTAATTTTAATTCCTTAGCTGTTTCTACATCTGTAATAAAATCATCATCGTCTAATGTATACGAAACTCTAGGAATCTCTAAGCCTTTAATGTTTGTTAGACGCGCTTTTTCACGTAATTGGTTTTTAGCGAAAGGTTCTGAAACAATTTCTTTAGAAAGCGTTTTTGGTAAAAGTTTATCCCCGCCTGAATCATTACCTGTTGGTAAAGCATGTAATAATCGTTGTGCCTCCATTGAAGGTTTTTCAAATTCATTTGGTAAAATCGCGTGACGATAAAACTCTGCCTTAGCTTTAACCATCTTCTCATTATCACTTAAAGATTGATAAGCTTCTCCTTTATCTTTAACTTTCGCTTTTTCTTTTTCCTCAATGTCTTGTACTTGTCTTTCAACAATGTTAAATCTTTGTTGTAAACCTGCTTTTTCTGTTTCTAGTTGTTTGATGTCTTCCATATCAATATTTGGATCTGTTGCTTTCTGACTCAATTCATCATTTTTATTTTTTAATTGTTGTCCAATCATACCTAAGGATTGTTTTAATTCATATAATGTCGGCATTTCATTTCCTCCTAATAATTCATTGTCATTTTTAAAATTTCGCATTCGCGTTTAATTTTTTCTCTTTTTTCTTTTTCTTCTAGTGACATACTTTCTTTAGGTGTTTCAACCAATTCAGATGTATCTACATCATCAATTTTAGTGATTTTGTCTACATCTTTCTTTAAATCTTCTGGGACGTTCTCGAAACGCTTATATTGCTCTTTAGAGATACTAGCAGCTATTTCATTAGCTCCTAAAATTTCATCTATCAAGCCGAAAGACAAGGCTTCTTCTGCAGTAAGCCAAGTTTCTGCATCTAACATCTGTTTTAAGTGTTCTTGATCTAAATCTTTTGCTTTATCTAAATAAGCTGAATTACTAACAGCATCTGTTTTTTCAAGTAAATCCGCTGTCTTTCTTAATTCTTCTGCATTACCTACAGTCATAACCCATGAATTATGAATCATTAAAAAACTATTTTTGTGCATAAAAATAGTGTCACCACTCATAGCGATAACACTAGCAATTGATGCCGCTAAGGCATCGACATAGATATTAATTTTTGCAGGATGCATTTTTAGCATATTGTATATTGCATG
>OMJG01000804.1_pt1 | contig 21062 bp, 19 predicted proteins | sample 1646431 | NCBI WGS metagenome assembly OMJG01 (sample SAMN03771674, study PRJEB25209) | food metagenome | isolation source: Cotija cheese | place: Mexico:Jalisco,Michoacan | collected 2011-12-12
CGGGGCCGGCGATCGACAGGCCGCCGCACCGCGGCGGCCGCGGGGCCGGCCGGCGTCTCCCCGGTGTCCGTGCCAGCACGAGGAGGGGTGTCCTGATGTGGGACCCAGATTTCGCCACATTCGTCTTCCCCTCTCTGCTGCGCGGCCTGGGGGTGACCGTCGAGATCACGCTCATCGGCAGCGCGATCGCTCTGGTACTCGGCCTGATCGTCGCCGTTCTGCGCAATCTCCGCATCCCGGTGCTCCAGCAGGTGCTCTGGTTCTATGTGGAGTTCATCCGCGGGACGCCGGTTCTCGTGCAGGCCTACTTCGCATTCTTTGTGATGCCGAAGCTGGGCGTGAGCATCGATCCCCTGCAGACCGGAATCCTCGTCATGGGGATCAACTACAGCGCCTACATGGCCGAGGTGTACCGGGCCGGGATCGAATCCATCCCCAAGGGCCAGTGGGAGGCGGTCCGAGCATTGAGCTTGCCGGCCCCGCGGGCTTGGCGACGCATCATCATTCCGCAGGCCGTGCCGCCCATCGTGCCCGCCCTGGGTAATTACGTCATCCAGATGTTCAAGGACTCTGCCATCCTGTCGGCGATCACCGTCACCGAGATGATGTCGCGCGCGCTGTCTGCCGGGTCCTCCTACTACCGCTACATCGAACCCCTCACCATCGCGGGCCTGTTGTTCCTCGTGGTGAGTTACCTGTCCTCGATCCTCGTCCGACGTCTGGAGAAGCGCCTTGTCATCAATCAGTGAGATCGCACAGACAGCCTCGGGGGATGCCAGGCCCCGGCAGACCGACCGGATGATCGAGTTCAGGGCTGTCCACAAGGCCTGGGGCGCCAACACCGTCCTGGACGGTCTGGACTTCAAGGTCAGCCACGGCGAGAAGGTGACCATCATCGGCCCCTCCGGGTCCGGCAAGACGACCATCCTGCGGATCCTCATGACGCTGGAGACCCCCGACTCGGGAGCCGTGCTGGTCGACGGCCAGACGCTGTGGCCGGTCCAGGGCTCCAGACGCGGAGGAGGACGCGCCCAGGACGCCATCCGCCGCGAGATCGGCATGGTCTTCCAGCACTTCAACCTCTTCCCCCACCTGTCGGTGGTCGACAACATCATCGAGGCGCCGATCAACGTCCTGGGGTTGCCGAAGGACCAGGCGCGGGCCGAGGCGGCCGACCTGCTCGAACGAGTCGGGCTCACCGATCATGCCGATCACAAGCCCCATCAGCTCTCGGGCGGGCAGCAGCAGCGTGCCGCGATAGCCCGGGCGCTGGCGATGCGGCCCCGTCTGCTGCTCTTCGACGAGCCCACCTCGGCCCTCGATCCGGAGATGGTCGGCGGCGTCCTGGACGTCATCCGCGAGGTGGCCGATTCCCACGCGATCACCATGCTCCTGGTGACCCACGAGATGCGCTTCGCATCCGAGATCTCCGACCGTGTGGTGATGTTCGATTCCGGCACGGTGGTGGAGCAGGGGAGCCCGGACCAGGTGTTCGGCAACCCCACCAATGAGCGCACCCGGCGCTTCCTCAGCGCCCTGTCCTGAGGAGTCGGGACGGAACGTGCACGCCGGCTCCAGGATGTGACAGGTCCTTCCGAGGGGCGGGACGGCTCCTAACGTCGTGGTCATGCAAGACATGGCACCGGTGGGCCGGGAGATTACGTAGCGCGTTGTCGGCGCCTGATGGCGCGGGCAACGCGATGCGTCCTCTCCCCGATGGATCCGGGGTCCAGATCCCCGTCCTCCCAACGCCACCCGGAAGCCGGTCCTCATGTCCACCCTCACCGCAGAATCCCCTAGCCGCACCGCGGCCCGCACCGGCGCGCTGGACCTGATCCCCTGTCGCGACCGTCCGCGACTCAGGTGAACAGCGCCCCCATGCCGGTGCCCCGCGGATGCTCCCGGCCGGCCAGCCGCATGGCCTGCCAGATGCTCACCTGGTTGGCGGTGAGCACCGGCTTGCCCAGGGCGACCTCCAGGGCCGGGAGCCCGGCGATGCCGTGAATGGCCGTGTCCGGGATGAGCACCGCTTCGGCGTCGGGGGTGTCGACCTCGCTGGCGATCGTGATGAGCCGGGCGACGCTCAGCTCCCCCGCGCCCCCGGCCGAGGGGATGCCCTGGGCCTGGAAGTTCGTGACGGTCACCCCGGCGTCCTCCAGCAGGGAGCGGAACCGCTCGGCCACCGCAGACGGGTAGCTCGCCGCCACCGCGACCCTCCTGACGCCCAGGAACTCCAGGGCGGCGACGAAGGACAGCGAGGTGCTGGACGCCGGCAGCCCGGTCGCCGCGGTGATGGCGGCCGCCTGGCCCCGGGTGCCCTCCAGGCCGTAGACGAAACTGCCGGAGGTGCACGCCCACATGATCGACTGGGTCTGCGGGAACTGTGTGACCAGCGCCTTTGCATGCCTGGTGAGGTCGGCGGGGGTGCCGACCGCCAGCAGGTCCTCGACGGTGTGGGCGACATCGCCGGCGTCGGTGTTGAGGAAGTCGACCTCCAGGTCGTCGACCAGTGACTGCGCCAACGGGTAGTCCTCCTCGGCCCCGATACCGGGGTAGATGATGCCGATCCGCGCTGTGCCAAGATCGGGAGCGCCGGCATCAGGAGTGGCGGCGTCCGGGAGACCCGGGGCCACCTGCCCGCTGTCCACCGGCGCGGCGTCCGCTTCCGTCGTGATCTGCATCTGGGCTCCTGTCATGCTGCTGTCGATGTGTCGACGCCCATGGTGGGCGAGGTCTCGGGCCCGGCCGTGGCTGGGGATGCGGGCCGCTGAACGGTGCGGTCGGCGACGTGGGCGCGCACCTGGGCCAGACGCTGGGGCGCCTCGGTGGCCAGCCCCAGCCCGACCTCCTGGAGGGCCCGCCACATCGTGGCCTGGTTGGCGCTGATCACCGGTTTGCCGATGATCAGCTCCACATAGGGGATGAGGTCATAGGTCGGAAGGTTCGTGCAGGAGACCACCACGGCCCGGGCCTCGGGTCGGTCGTTGGTCAGGATGAGTTCCAGCAGCTCGCGCGAACCGGTGTCGAAGATCCTCTCCTGGAGGTCCATCCGGGCGGTCGCGACGACGTCGATCCCGCCCTCGCCCAGGAATTGGGAGAAGGCCGCTGTGATGTCGGCGGTGTAGGGGGTCACCAGGACGACGCGGTGGGCGGCCAGCGCGTCCAGGGCCGAGAGAATCGCCCCCGACGTCGTCAATGCCGGTCCGCCGGAGCCCTCGGCCACCGCCCGGGCCAGCGCGGGCTCGGCGGCCAGGCCCCGGCAGAAGCTGCCCGAGGTGCACCCGTAGACGGTGACCTCGGGCTCGGCGGTGCACAGCGAGCGGCTGGCCGCCTCGATCATCGCGGGCTCGCTCACCGCCCGCACCATCTCCATCGTCACCGCCAGCGGCTCATAGGCCGTCCGGGTCGTGTAGAGCGCGGCCTGCGGCGGCGTCCATCGCTCCAGCTCGTGGTCCAGCGCCATGTCGTAGGGCACGACGACGCCGATCCGGTGGGCAGGACGCCTCACCTCGGGTACCAGGTGCACGGGTGCAGGGGAATGGCGACGGAGCGTCCGTCGCCCGATGCTGATGGGCATGGTCGAAGCGTATGTCGATTGTCGGATTGTTGACGATTTCGACGTGGGATCGTAACGACCGATTAACACGGGTGCGACAGGGTCGGTCCCGTCAGCAGAGATAGTCCCGGGAGAGGTGGCCGATGAGTAGGAGACAGCGGGTGGCAGTGCTCTCACGGGCCGGCATGCCCGAGCAGATCGCCCACCTCGACGACCGGGTCGACCTGGCCGTCTGCACCGAGGAGGGCCTGGCCGACGAGCTCACCCGCTGCGACGTCCTGCTGCTGTGGGACTTCTTCTCCCGTGCGGTCCGGCCCTCGTGGAGCGACCGCGCCACGGTGCGCTGGATCCACGTGCCGGCCGCCGGCGTCGACAAGATGCTCTTCGACGAGCTCGTCGACTCCGACATCGTCGTCACCAATGCGCGGGGAACCTTCGACCGGCCGATCGCCGAGTACGTGCTGGGCCTGGTTCTGCGCCACTACAAGCAGTTCGGCCTCACCCAGCGCCTCCAGGAGACGCGCGACTGGCGGCACCGCGAACCCCGCACGATCGCCGGCTCCACGGCCCTGGTGATCGGCACCGGACCCATCGGCCGCGCCACCGCCGTGCTGCTGCGCGCCGCCGGGATGAGGGTCACGGCGTCGGGGCGAACCCGCCGCGAGGACCCAGAACTCGGCACCGTTCTGGCCACCGAGGACCTGCCCGAGCAGATCGGCGGATTCGACGTCGTCGTCCTGCTGGCTCCCCTCACCGACCAAACCCGCGGCCTCATGAGCGCCGACCTGCTAGCCCGGATGCGCCGCGGCTCCTACCTCATCAATGTCGGCCGCGGCGAGCTCCTCGACCAGAACGCGCTGGAGGCCATGCTGCGATCCGGATCGGGGCCGCTCGCCGGTGCCGCACTCGACGCCTTCGACGACGAGCCGCTGGCCCCCGACAGCTCCCTGTGGACGGTCCCCGGGCTCTTCGTCTCCCCGCACATGTCCGGTGACGACGTCGGCTGGCGCGACCGCCTGGCCGTCCAGTTCATCGACAACCTGGACCGGTGGCTGGCCGGCGAACCCCTAGCCAACGTCGTCGACAAGCACCTCGGCTACATCCCCGGAGCCACCTGAGTCGCTCTCAGCCCCGCCCGCATCGACCGCAGACCACCCAAGGAGCACCCATGACCATCGAGTACGCACAGGTGCGAGATCTCTCCATCCACCGGATCCGCGAGGGGTACGAGACCGGCGAGTTCACCCCTGCGGAGATCGCCGCGGCCCACCTGGACCGGATTGCCGGCGGCGATCCCTGCAACGCCTTCTGCCTCGTCGACCCCGACGAGACGATGAGGATGGCGGCAGAGAGCACCGCCCGCTGGAAGGCGGACAAACCGCTCGGCAACCTCGACGGCGTCCCCGTCACCCTCAAGGACGCCCTGCTCACCAAGGGCTGGCCGATGCTCAAGGGCTCCTGGCTCAACGACGCCGACGGCCCGTGGACCGAGGACGCCCCCTCGGTGGCCCGGCTGCGCGAGGCCGGTGCCGTCTTCCTCGGCAAGACCACCACCCCCGAGTTCGCCTGGAAAGGTGTCACCGACTCCGACCGCACCGGCATCACCCGCAACCCGTGGAACCTGGAGCGCACCTCCGGAGGCTCATCCGGTGGTGCGGCCGCCTCGGCCGGTCAGGGCATCGGCGCGGTGGCCATCGGCTCGGACGGCGGCGGCTCGATCCGCATCCCCGCCTCCTTCTGCGGCGTCGTCGGGCTCAAGGCCACCTTCGCCCGGGTGCCCGCCTACCCGGCCAGCCCCTTCGGGCAGCTCAGCCACGTCGGGCCACTGGCTCGCCGCGCCGCCGACATCGCCGAGGTGATGGACGTCATCACCGGCTATGACCCCCGCGACCCCGACGCCGCCTGGGACGCCCGCTCCGACTTCCGGGCCGGCCTGGAGCACATCCTTCCCGGACTGCGGATCGGCTACAGCGCGGACCTGGGCTTCGCCGACGTCCAGGACGAGGTGTCGGCGGCCACGAAGGAGGCCGTGCTCGTCCTGGGTGAGGTGCTGGGCGCCTCCGTCGAGCGCGTCGAGCCGCTCTTCGACGACCCGATCGACGCCTTCCACATCCTGTGGTTCTCCGGATGCGCCAAGGTGCTGGCCGGCTACGGGGACCGGGTGGGCCGCGAGACGATCGACCCCGGCCTGCTGGAGGTCTCTGACCAGGGGGCCGAGCTGTCGGCGTCGGACTATCTGGACGCCCTGGCCGTACGCGGCGACCTGCGACGCCGGATGGCCGAGTACTTCCTCGGCCACGACCTTCTCGTCACCCCCACCATGCCGCGCACCGCCTTCGAGGCCGGCCGGGAGGTGCCCGACGGATCCGGTCTGAAGCGCTGGACGCAGTGGACCCCCTTCACCTACCCCTTCAACATGACCGGCAACCCGGCGATCACGGTGCCCTGCGGTACCGATTCCGCCGGCCTTCCGATCGGCCTGCAGATCATCGGACGCCACGGCGCCGACGAACTCCTGGTGGCGGTGGCCGCACAGTTCCAGAAGGCCGTCGGGCTGCCCGGTCCGGCGACTCCGGCACCGTCGGCGGCCGCCGCCTGATTCCCCGTCCACAAGCCCCTTCAGTAGACACATCAAGGAGATCGATATGCCCCGCTACATCACGATCACACTCGAGAAGCGCCGGGTGACCGCCAAGGCGCTGCTGCTCGACGACGAGGCGCCCCGCACCTGCCAGGCGATCTGGGACTCCCTGCCCATCGCCGGGCCCGCCTTCCACGGCAAGTACGCCCGCAACGAGATCTACGCCTTCGTCGAGCCGCTGGTCACCGAACCGGGCCCCGAGAACACCACCATCACCCCCTTCACCGGGGACCTGTGTTACTTCAACTTCTCCAACACCGCCCTGTCGAACCCGGGCTACGGGTACGAGAAGGAGTCGGCGCTCCCGGGAACCGGACAGGTCGTCGACCTGGCCCTGTTCTACGGCCGCAACAACCTGCTCATCAACGGCGACCAGGGCTGGGTGCCGGGCAATGTCTACGGCAGGATCGTCGAGGGCCTGGACGACGTCATCGCGGCCGGCACCGACATCTGGACCAACGGATTCGCGGGGGAGAGGTTCAGCTACGCCAGGGTCGAGTGAGCGCCGGTGAGACGCGACTGACGCCGTCGGCCCCAGACCGCGGACACGGTTCGGGGCCCGCGGGCCACTACTGTCCCGGTATGGAGTCGGCAGATTTCTACACGGGCATCGTCGCCCAGGTGTACGGAGCGCTGAGGAGCACCACGTTCTCGGCGGCGAGATATCGCGCCTTCATCGACTCTCATGGGCAGCCGGCCCTTGAGCTGGGGTGCGGCGATGACGGACCGTTCTACGAGTTGGCGTCTGACCTGGACATCGACGGCGTCGACTCATCGGCGGACATGGTCCGGGTCGGTCGCGAACGGCTGCGGGCCGCCGGGTCGTCGGCCCGCATCCACCAGCAGCGGATGGAGGAGCTGGACCTGCCGCGGGCCTACGCGAGCATCTATCTGGCTGGGCCGACGTTCAACCTGCTGGTCGATGACGCCACCGCGCTGGAGGCCCTGCGGCGGATCGCCCGGCACCTGCTGCCCGGCGGGGCCGCACTGATTCCGCTGTGGATGCCGCCTCCGACGCCCACCGAGGAGTTCGGGGTGACCCGCATCGGGCGCGTGGGCTCCGCCGAGGCGCGGTACACCGTCGTGGGCGAGGACTACGACGGGTCCTCGCGGACCCGGACGACCCACACCCGCTACGAGCTGGTCAGCGGCACCGACCACGTCGTCGAGCACCGCGACTGGATCATCCACTGGTTCACCCCCGACGGTTTCCGCCTCCTGGCCCAGGATGCCGGCCTGTCGGTCGAGCCGAGCGCCGTGGAGGACGACGAGTTCACCGCCGTTGTGACGGTCCGGGAGCCCATTGACGCCCGTCGCGGCTCCGTGTGATTGAGCGCCAGTATGTCGTTTGCGTATACTGATGCTTAGTGAAAGGGGCACGCATGGCGGCTGAGGTGGATCTGCTGCGGGCCGTGGAAGCGGCGCCGATGCGAACTGTCAGGTACCAGGACATCGCTTCGTCAGGCACAAATGTGTGGCGCGTCCTTGACGGCCTGGTCGCCGATGGAGCGTTGGCGCGTCTTGCCCAGGGGGTGTACACAGCGCCTCCGCCCGGGCGGGACGGGCGTCAATGGACTCCCGGGTTGGAGACGGCGGGTCTGGCGATCGCCACGGCCCGGCACGGTGTTCGGCAGGCGATCCTGATGGGCGTGGGTGCCGCACGATTCCTGGGTGCGTTTCCACGCGCTATCGGAAACACGGTCATCGCCGTTCCGGCGGCCGGCCGCCACCCTGTCAGCGTTCGGGCAGGGACAATTCACTTCGCCGCTCGAGACCTCGATCGGATGGATGCGGCACTTGAGACGACGGAACTGGGGCACGGGTTGGTGACGACTCCCGCGCAGACGCTGTTCGACCTTCTGATGCGTCCGGCTCAGGGCGGCGAACCCGAGGTGGCCCGCGAAGCGGCCGACAACCTGCTGGCTCAGGTGGATCCCGGGGAGTTCGACGGCCTGATGTCCTCTGCGTCTCGACTGAACCAATCGGTGCGCCGTGCTGCGCGGGTCCTGGCCGGTGCACGATGACAGTCCCGACACCAGGAGTCCTCGCCAAGGAGGACCTCCTACGGGTAGAGGACGAGTTCGGCGTCGGCGAGGAACAGGTGCGCCGTGACCATCTCATCTCTCACGTGCTGTCCGCGGTGTCGACTCTTGGTGTTGACGATGTGATGTTCTTGGGCGGCACTGCGCTCTCGCGCACGTGGTTGCCCGGGCTTCGTCTGTCCGAGGACATTGATCTCATCGCGCTGGGACGTCGGCCCGACGTCGCCGATCTCATCGAGGCGGCGGTCGCCCGCGCGCTGAGGCGAGGGTTCGGGGAGGTCTCGTTCAGTCCTCACATGCGGTCGGCCAGGCATCCGCAGCCCTCGGTGATGGCGGTGGCCGGTCTCAAAGTGCAGGTTCAGTTGCTGGCGGCGACCGGATATCCGGCATGGCCGTCGACGGTGAGTCAGATCGTCCAACGCTACCGAGATGCACCGTCGGCGCAGCTGCGCGTGTTGACCAGGCCGGCGGCGGCTGCGGCAAAACTCGCTGCCTGGCACGATCGGCACGCCGCCCGCGACCTCTATGACATGTGGGCGATGATCGGTCAAGGCATGATCAGCGGCGAGGCGGCCAATCTGTTCGCGACGTTCGGGCCGCTGAGACGCACGGCAGCCGTGTCGTTCGACGAAGTGCCGACTCCGGCGCAGTGGGAGTCCGCGCTCGCGCATCAGTGCATCCTTCATGTCGGCGCCCGCCAAGCGGCCGAAGAGGTGCGTGCGGCCTGGGCTGCGGCATGATCACCGGAACCGAGAACAGAGGTGTGGCGCAGGGGAGGTGTGCGCATATCACTTGCTCGAGGGCCCGGATCGAGGCGTTCTGTCCGTATCCGAGGCCTCCAGCTAGCAAAATGCGCGCATCCGCCAGGTACGCCGGTCAGTCGGCGAGGGGAGAGGGGCTGCGCCGCGGCACCGTGTAGTACTTGTACTCGAGAAACTCGTCGATCCCGACGGTCGACCCCTCCCGTCCCAGGCCCGACTCCTTGACGCCGCCGAACGGCGCGGCGGGGTTCGAGACCAGGCCGGAGTTCACCCCGACCATCCCGGTGTCGATCGCCTCGCTGATCGTCAGCGCCCGGTCGATGTCCTGGGAGTAGACGTATCCCACCAGCCCGGCCGAGGTGGCGTTGGCCAGTTCGACGGCCTCGTCCTCGGAGTCGAAGGGGGTGATCGCCGCGACCGGGCCGAAGATCTCGGTGGACCACAGCTCGGAGTCGGGGCTGACGTCGGCCAGCACGGTGGGCGGGTAGAAGTAGCCGGGGCCGGACGCCGCAGCGCCCCCGGTGACCACTGTGGCCCCGCGCCCCACGGCGTCGTCGACCAGCCGGGAGACCTTCTCACGCCCGGCCTCGTCGATGAGCGGGCCCACCTCGACGCCGGGCTCCATGCCGTTGCCCACCGTCATCGCGGCCATCCGCTCCGCCAGCTTCTCGGCGAAGGGCTCGGCGATCCGGCGGTCGACCAGGATCCGGTTCGCCGCCGTGCAGGCCTCGCCCATATTGCGCATCTTGGCGTCCATCGCGCCCTGGACGGCCAGGTCAAGGTCGGCGTCGCGGCACACCACGAAGGCCGCATTGCCGCCGAGCTCCAGGGAGGTCCGCATCACGTGGGCGGCCGACTGCTCGAGCAGGATCCGGCCCACCGCCGTGGACCCGGTGAAGCTCACCTTCCTGGCGATGCCGCTGCTCATCCACGGCGTCACCACCTCGGACGGCGAGGACGTGGTCACGACATTGAGCACGCCCTTCGGCAGGCCGGCCTCCTCGAGGATCGCCGCCAGCGCCAGGGAGGTCAACGGCGTCTGCTCGGCCGGCTTGAAGACCATCGTGCAGCCGGCCGCGATCGCCGGGCCGATCTTGCGGGTGCCCATCGCAAGCGGGAAATTCCACGGGGTGACGATGACCACCGGCCCTACCGGCACCCGGGAGACCAGAATCCGGTTGGCCCCGTCGGGGGTGGTCGTCATGTCCCCGCCGATGCGCACCGCCTCCTCACTGAACCAGCGCAGGAACTCCGCCCCGTAGCCCACCTCGCCGCGGGCGTCGGCCAGTGGTTTGCCCATCTCGGCGGCCATCAGCCGGGCCAGCGACTCCTTGCGCTCGATCACCAGGTCGTAGGCCCGGCGCAGGATCTCGCTGCGATACCTGGGTGACGTCGCCGCCCAGTCGGCCTGGGCGGATCCGGCCGCCTCGATGGCGGCCCGGGCGTCGTCGGCGTCGCCGTCGGCCACCTCGACGAGGATCTCGTTGGTGGCGGGGTTCTCGACCGGGAAGGTCTTCCCGGTGCTCGACGGCCGCCGGACGCCGTCGATGAGCAGTCCGGTCGGAGGCAGATCGGCGAGCGGTTCGGAGGGGGAGTGGCGGTGCATGAGGGGTCCTCTCGAGGTCGGGGGTGGGGCAGGAGCGGTCGGGACGCAGGATCAGGCCGGGACGGCCACCACCTCGGGGGCCGACGTCGCGCTCGGCGCACCGAGCACGGACTCGACGGCGGCGGTGAGCCGCTCGGCCCCCAGCTCGATCTCCTCGGCGCTGACGTTGAGGGCCGGCACAGCGCGGACGACGTTGCCGTAGGGGCCGCAGGTGAGCACCAGGAGGTGCTCCCTCTCGGCCGCCTTGAGGACCGCTTTCGCGGTCTCGGGAGCCGGGCGGCCGTCGGGGGTGACGAACTCCAGGGCCCTCATGACGCCGACCCCGCGGGCCTGCCCCACCTCGGCGAAGCGGTCCTCCAGCGGGGCCAGGAGGCGTCCGAGGGCCTCGCCCCGGGTGCCGGCGTTGTCGACCAGGTGTTCATCGGCGATGACCCGCAGGGTCTCGGCCCCGGCGGCGGCGCACACCGCGTTACCGCCGTAGGTGCCGCCCTGGGAACCGGGCCACGCGGTCTCCATGATCGCCGTCGGCGCGGCGATGGCCGAGATCGGGAAGCCGCTGGCGATGCCCTTGGCCATCGTCATGATGTCGGGGGTGACGCCGTCGGCCAGCTGGTGGGACCAGAACCTCCCGGTCTTGCCGGCCCCGGCCTGCACCTCATCGAAGATGAGCATGATCCCGTGCTCGTCGGCCAGTTCCCGCAGGCCCTTGAGGAAGGCCGGCGGAGTCCGGACGTAGCCGCCGTCTCCCTGGACCGGCTCGATGAGGAAGGCCGCGGTTTCCTTCGGCATGGTCTGGGTGTGGAAGATGAAGTCGAGCTGGTCCAGGCAGAACTCGACGGTCTGGTCGACGCTCCATCCGTAGCGGAAGGCGTTCGGGTAGGGGGCGAAGTGCACCCCGCCCATCAGCGGCCCGAAGCCGGAGCGGACGTGGAGGCCCGCCGAGGTGACCGACGCCGCGGCCATCGTCCGGCCGTGGAAGCCGCCCTGGAAGGCGATGATGTTGGGACGTCCGGTCGCCATCCGGGCCAGCCGGATCGCGGACTCGACGGCCTCGGAGCCGGAGTTGGAGAAGAACAGGGAGTCCAGGGACTCGGGGAGCACCTTCGACAGCTCGCCGATGAAGTCGAACATGGGCTGGTGGCGCACCGTGGTGGCCTGGGCGTGGATCACCTTGCCGACCTGTTCCCGTGCGGCGGCGACCACTCGGGGGTGGCAGTGGCCGGTGCTCGTCACACCGATGCCGGTGGAGAAGTCCAGATAGGCCTCTCCGGAGGCGTCGTAGATCCAGGATCCCTGCGCGTGATCGACGAGAACCGATGAGGACTGTGTGAGAACGGGGCTGAGGCTGGCCATGGTGATCCCTCCCGATGGTCGGACAGGGGCGTCCGACGAGTGATGTCGCGGCGACGTCATCGCCTGCACGATGTGTTGATTGTTGACAATACTACGTTGCCAGTTGACCACGAACCGCATAGGCTTTGTCAAGGCGGCCGCCACGGCGGTCTGACAGGTGGGCACGGAGCCCCCCGGGCCGGGGAGGAACCCGGCGTCCCGACCCGTTCGAAGGGCATGGCGCGATCATGAAGGAAGCAGACCTGAGCGGCCTGAAGGTGCAGGTGAAGCCGACCTCGGCGCTGGTGCACGACCGCCTGCGCGAGCTGGTGCTCTCGGGATCCTTCGGGCCCGGCGAACAGCTCAACGAGGCGCGCCTGGCGTCGGCCTTCGGGGTGAGTCGCGGGCCGGTGCGCGAGGCTCTCCAGCGTCTCATCTCCGACGGCCTGCTGGTCTCGATCCGCAATCGCGGCGTCTTCGTCGCCCAGCTGGGGGCCGACGACATCCGCGACATCTACTTCATGCGGCGGGTCCTGGAGTCCGAGGCCTTCCTCCAGCTCCAGGAGCACCACGAGGCGGTTCTGGTGGATCAGCTGCGCGGGATCATGTACCGGATGGAGCGCAGCATCCGGCGTTCCGACTGGCATCAGGTCGGCATCGACGACATGGACTTCCACAGGACCGTCATCGACGCCGTCGGGAGCCCACGGATGACCGAGGTGTTCGGCACCCTGCTGGCGCAGTCGACGATCTGCGTGATGAACCTGCGCACCGCTTACCCCGAGCCGCAGGGCCTGGTGGACGAGCACGACAGGCTCGTCACGCAGATGCAGGGGGACGATCCGCAGGCCCTCCTGCAGGAGGTGGCCTGGCACATGTCCTCGGCGACCGACCGGCTCACCGAGTTGCTGGAGCACGGCGAGGACGAGGTGCTCCTGAAGGCCTGAGGCTCCGACCCTCGCCGCGGTCTGAGTCGGGGCTGTAACAACTGCTCGACATCTCATCGACACCGGGCCGAACAGCGTCAATCCAGTCGTAATCTGTCGACAGTTGACGACTTGGGAGGACCGATGGCAGACGGCGGGAACAGCACCAGGACCGCGACGGACGCCGTGGGCGAGACGGACGCCGTGGGCATTGCGCCGCAGGAGTACCGCGACAGGATCGAGAAGGTCCGCGGCCGGATGGTCGAGACAGGCCTGGACGCCCTGCTGATCACCGATCCCTGCAACCTCTACTACCTCATCGGCTACAACGCATGGTCCTTCTACATGCCGCAGTGCCTCTACATCACCGCCGACGGGGAGCTCGAGTTCCTGGCCCGCGAGATGGACGCGCTGGGTGCCGGGGACACCTCGTGGCTGCCCGCCGAGCACGTCCACCCGTATCCCGAGGCCCTCGTCCACCGTCCCGACTCCCACCCCTACGAGTGGATCGCCGCCCGGCTGCGGGAACTCGGCATCACCGACCTGCCCGGACCGACGATCGGCATGGAGCTCGACGAGGACTTCCTCACCCCGCGCGGCTACCTCGCGCTGGCGTCCGCCCTGCCGGAGTGCACGCTGGTCGACAGCCACGAGCTGGTCAACTGGGTGCGGGCCGTCAAGTCCCCGGCCGAGCTCGAACTCATGCGCACCGCCGGCACCGTCACCGAGCACGTCGTCACCACCGCCATCGACGCCCTGACCTCCGGACGCCGCCAGTGCGACGTCGTCGCCGAGATCCAGGCCGCGCAGGCCGCCGGCACACCCCAGATCGGCGGCGACTACCCGGCCATCGTCCCGCTGATGGCCACCGGGAAGTCCGCCGGGACGCCGCACCTCACCTGGAGCGACAAGCCGCTCGTGCACGGCGAGACCGTCGTTCTCGAACTGTGCGGGGTGCACAGGCGCTACCACGTCCCCTGCGCCCGCACCGTCAGCCTCGGCACCCCGGGCCGGGATCTGGCAAGGATGGCCGACGTCGTCGGCGAGGGCATCGAGGCCGCCCTGGGGGCCGTGCGCCCCGGCGTCACCGCCGAGTCCGTCGAGGCCGCCTGGCGAACGGTGCTCGACCGCCACGGCCTGGCCAAGGCATCGCGGATCGGCTACTCGATCGGCATCGGATACCCGCCCGACTGGGGAGAGCACACCATCAGCCTGCGCCCCGGCGACCAGACCGTCCTGGCCGAGGGGATGACCTTCCACCTCATCGTCGGGATGTGGATGGACGGCTGGGGATACGACCTGTCGGAGGCCATCGGCGTGACGGCCGACGGCGTCGAGAGATTCACCCACCTTCCCCAGATCCTCACCGTCAAGGAGGCCTGACATGACCGCCGTCTCACCGACCACGCAGCTCGGGACCGCACAGCTCACATCCCCCGCCCTTCCGCTGGCCACCCGGACCTCCGGCCTGGTGGGCTCGATCATCGACTCCAGCACCTCACTGCTGGAGAGCCTGGGACACCCGGTGATCAACTTCGCCATGGGCAGCCCCGCCCCCGAGGCCATCGACTCGGCCGACCTGGCCGACGTCGCGTCGGGACTGTTCACCCGCGGACGCACCGACCTGTACGGCTACGCCGCCAGCGAGGGGGACTTCGCGCTGCGGACCCTCCTGATGGACATGCTCCACCAGACCGACCCCGACGACAGCCCCGACCCCGCCGGCATCGTCATCACCGCCGGGGGGATGCAGGGCCTGGACATCGCCGGGAAGCTGTTCATCGAGCCCGGCTCCCTGGTCGTCGTCGAGTCGCCCACCTACACCAACGGGTCGGCGGTGGCGCTGAGCTACCAGGCCCGATTGCTGGAGATCGGGATGGATGACGACGGGATGGACGTCGACGCCCTGGAGCGCGAGATCGACCGGATCGGCGAGACGCCCAGGATGATCTACACCGTCCCGACCTTCCAGAACCCCAGCGGCACCACGCTGAGCGTCGAACGGCGTCGCCGGCTCATCGAACTGGCGCGACGCTGGGGATCGGTGATCGTCGAGGACGACCCCTACGGTCTGCTCGGCTTCGCCGGCCAGCGGGTACCCAGCATCCGCAGCCTGTCGGGTCGCGACCCCCTGGTGTTCACCGTGCGGACCTTCTCCAAGATCATGGCGCCCGGACTGCGGGTCGGCTGGGTGGACTGCGACCCCTCGCTGCGCGATCTCATCATCGCCGCCAAGCAGGCCCTGGACACCTGCACCAACTTCCCGATGCAGAAGCTCGTCGCCGGTTACCTGTCCGAGGGCTTCATGCCCGGGCACCTTGAGAGCCTGCGCTCCCAGTACCGCAGCCGGAAGGAGGCCATGTGCGCCGCGCTCTCGCACCACCTGGGCGACGTCGCGCACTGGACCGATCCCGAGGGCGGCTTCTTCATCTGGGTGACCTTCGACGATCCCCGGGTCGACGCCGAGGAGCTGTTCCGGGCCGGGCTGGACGCCGGGGTGGCGTTCATCCCCGGGTCGGCCTTCTCGCCGACCGGCAGATTCGGGAACTCCATGAGGCTGTGCTTCGCCTCCCAGTCCCTGGCCGACATCGAGGAGGGCGTCGCCCGGCTGGGAGCCGCCTACCGGAATCTCTGCGCGGAGGAGTCATGATGAGCCGGGCCGACGTCGTGGACCTGACCTGCCGACTGATCGGCGCCGCCAGTGAGGACCCGCCCGGCAACGAGGCCGCCGTGGTCGACGAGCTCGCCCGGATCGCCGACGAGCTGGGACTGACCTGCCGGGTGGAGCCGGCCCTGGACCGGGGCCGTTCGAATGTCCTGGTCAGCGCCGTGCCGCTGCGCGACGGGGCGCCGAAGGTGCTCCTGCTGGGCCACAGCGACGTCGTCCCGGCCGGGCCGGGCTGGACCCGCGACCCCTTCACGGGGGTAGTCGAGGACGGACGGATCTACGGGCGCGGGGCCGCCGACACGAAGGGCGGCGTGGCTGCCGCGCTGGTGGCGCTGAGCCAGTGCGAGGTCGGTGAGGTCGACGTCGTGGTGGCCGTGACCCCCGATGAGGAGGAGGGCGGGCGCGGCGCCCAGAAGCTGGTGGCCGCCCACCCCGAGTGGGATGTGCGGGCCTGCCTGGTGCTCGAGCCCACCGACCTCCAGGTGGTGAGGGCGTCGAAGGGCAACTCCTACCATCTGGTCGATCTGGCCGGCGTCGCCGCCCACGCGAGCAATCCCGACAACGGCCGAAGCGCCGTGACGGCGGCCGCCCGGGTGGTACTGGAGATCGCGCGCTGGCACGCTGAGCTGACGCGCGAACAGGACCCGCTCATCGGGCCGCCGAGCTGGAATGTGGGTCTGATCCAGGGCGGATCCGGCACCGCCGTCGTGCCGGACAGCTGCCGGATCAGCATCGACCGGCGGCTGGCCGCCGACCAGACGGCGGCGTCGGTGGAGCAGGAGCTCGTTGACCGGCTCAAGGGCCTGGGGCTGGAGTCCCAGGGGATCGTCGCGACGGTCAGCACGCAGATGGAGATGCCGGGCTTCGTCACTGCTGCCGACGACCCGTTCGTGGCGCGAATCCATCGGATCGCATCGGTGGTCACGGGCCAGAACCTGCCCGTGGCGGGGTGGCCGGCGGCCTGCGACGGAGGCTTCGTCTCGCGTGCCTGGCCGGGTGCCGCGATCGTGATCTGCGGGCCCGGAGACATCGCCATGCAGGCCCACCGCCCCGACGAATCCGTGGCCGTCGTGGAGGTGGAGCACGCGGTGCAGATCTACCGGCGCACCATTGCGGAAATCTGCAAAGAATCCACCGTGACGCCATTCAGATCAGGCCGCAGCAGTATCGCCTGAATCCTGCATCGTGAGCAGCCGGGGCTTGACTGGTCCTCGACGAGCGATAACCTCGAACAGTCTGACGGAAGGTAAAACTATGACCGACCAGGTGACCGCTGATCGAGAATCGGAAACCACTGCGACGGGCACGGCGTTCGAAGATCTGCCATCCCGTTCAGTGATCAAACATGCGGTGGCGGCGTCAGCCCTGGGGAATGCCACAGAATGGTATGACTACGGAGTTTACGCTGTCACGGCGACATATATCGGCACGCACTTCTTCCCGGGCGAGCACGCGGCATTGTTGACGCTGGCCACGCTGGCCGTGTCCTTCGTGGTGCGCCCCCTGGGCGGGTTCTTCTGGGGGCCGTTGGGCGACAGGGTGGGGCGCAAACGCGTGCTCTCCCTGACGATCCTCCTGATGGCCGGGGCCACCTTCTGCATCGGCCTGCTGCCGACCACCGACACGATCGGCGTGGGGGCTCCGCTGCTGCTCATCCTGCTCCGTCTCATCCAGGGCTTCTCCACCGGAGGGGAGTACGGCGGGGCGGCCACCTTCATGGCTGAATACGCCCCCGACAAGCGGCGCGGCCTCTACGGCTCCTTCCTGGAGTTCGGCACGCTGGGCGGCATGGCACTGGGCACCGGCGTCGTGCTCATCCTTCAGGGGGTGCTCAGCGCCGGTGCGATGGACTCCTGGGGATGGCGACTGCCGTTCTTCCTTGCGGGCCCGCTGGGCCTGATCGGCATGTACCTGAGGACCCGGCTCGACGAGACCCCCGTCTTCCAGGACCTCGATGACGCCGGGGAGAGCCAGGACTCGGCCGGTCACGGCCTCATCGACCTGGTCCGCGACTACTGGCGCCAGATCCTGGTGATGGCCGGCATGGTGATCGCCCTCAACGTCGCCAATTACACGCTGCTCACCTACATGCCGACCTACCTGGAGCACCAGATCGGGATGGGGTCGTCCCAGTCGCTCATCGTGATTCTGGTGGGCGAGCTCGTCATGATGGCCGTGATCCCCTTCAGTGGATACCTCTCCGACTTCGTCGGACGCAAGAAGCTGTGGTGGGTGTCCACAATCGGACTGGTGGTCTTCGCGTATCCGATGTTCCGCCTCATGGGGCAGGGATTCGGGGCCGCCATGCTTGCATTCTCCATTCTCGGGCTGCTGTACATTCCGCAGCTCTCGACGATCTCGGCGACCTTCCCGGCAATGTTCCCGGCACATGTCCGGTTCACCGGATTCGCCGTCACCTACAACGTGTTCACCGCCATCTTCGGCGGCACCGCCGCGGCGGTCAACGAGGGGATCGTCTCGTCCACCGGATTCCTGGAGTTCCCGGCCGTCTACATGATGGCGGCTTGCCTCATCGGGGCCATCTGCCTGGCCTTCCTCAAGGAGACAGCGGGCACCTCCCTGCACGGTACCGAGGTGCCGGAATCGGTCCCCGGCGACTTCGGAGGAGACGCCGTCCGCGAGGAGACCCGGGCTCTGGAGGCGTGTGGGCGCTGACGTGGGTGAAGGGGAGAGGGGGCTGGCAGCGAACTGCCGGCCCCCTCGGCCGCCCGGGGCCAGGTTTCCGTTGTCAGCCGGAGACCACGACCTTTAGGGGTGCGCTGGTCGTCGAATCCTGTGCCGCGGCGATGGTGGTGGTGCCGGGCGTCACGGCCGTCACGATTCCCTTCGCCGAGAACGGATCACCGTCGGGTCGAAGCTCGACCAGGTCACGACATCGGCGGTCCCCTCGGGATTGACGGAGGGCGCTGGGCGCTTCCGTGTCGTAGACAGCGAGAAAGGCCGATCCCTTCACGGCGGTGCTGGACGGTTGTTGTCGGGACTGCGGCCTGGGGAGGCGGGACCTCGATCAGTGGCCGGAAGCTGATGCCAATGGGACGGAGGATGCGACCGCAATGGTTCTCGAGATCTTCGGTATGCAGTCTTGTAGCGCACAGGATTGCTGGAACTGGATCGCACAGGTTGGTGAAACTTCGGCAAGGGGGTCTGAGGGGATGCTCCGGAGACTGCTGGTCGGGCCGGAGGGGATGCCTGACATGCTTGATGCGCACCTTGATGAGCACGGAGCGACAGGAGACGACCGTGGTCCAGATTCCGGGGAGCCAGGGGATCGATGCCATGCTCGCGGCCCGGCCGTCCGCCCGGCAGCGGCTGGGGATGTACGGATTCCTCCACTTCGGAACGAACACCATGACCGACCGGGAGTGGGGCGCCGGGCATGAGGATCCGGCCTTGTCCAACCCCGGCTCCCTGGACGCCGACGAGTGGATGGCGACGCTGGCCGGGGCCGGGATGCGCGGCGTCATCCTCACCGCCAAGCACCACGACGGCTTCTGCCTGTGGCCGAGCGGGCTCACGTCGCACACGGTGGCCGCCTCGCCCTGTCACTCCGACTGTGGCCGCGTCGATCTGGTGGGGCCGGAAGCGTGTAGGAAGTGGGGGAAATGACGCCCTCACTTCCTACACGCTGTCGGGCCTGTCGACCGTTCTGCGGGCACGGGAGCCCTGCAGTCGCGTCACCTCAGGTTGAAGTACTCCAGCAGATCATCTGTGCTCACCTCGGGGTGGTCCTGATCGAGGACCCCCTTGCTGTTCGTCGCGATGGTGGGAATCTCGTCTGATGAGGCGGATAAGGGTGCCGAGCTGGCGGCCCTCTGGAGTTGCGCGGTGAACTCCTCGCGGTCGGGGCCCTGGAGCATGCGCTCGAACCCGCAACCGGCCAGGGGGAGGACGACCATGGGCGCCAGGACAGCGGTCAGCACGGTCCGGCGGGTCAGCACAGGGTGTGGGGTCAGCACAGGGTGTGGGGTCAACACAGCGTGACGATATCGGGTGCCGGGGGTCCGGCGGACCCCCGGCAGTATTCCCGACGACGCCCCTCAGACCCGGCGCAGTGCGGGGGCGGATCCCGTGCGCACGGCCTGACTCACCCAGGCGGCGAAGAGATCGCCGGCCGGGGAGCAGGCTGACCGTCCGGCACCTGTCGACCGATCCGCGGTGAACTCCAGGGCGGTCGTAGTAGTCGAGGGCGCAGTGGCCGACGACGGGGCTGCAGGGGTCTGGGCGTGCAGGTCCGGGACCCATTTCGGCCAGTTGGAGCGCCTCAGGCTTCGGAACGCCGTCGTTGGTGAACAGGCCGAGGCTGTACTCCAGGGATGGGAAGTCTGCCAGGCCGGGCGAGACGTCATGGGAGCACCACCAGGTGACGGCCGCCAGGCCCGGGGTGCCGCGGACCGCGTCGAGGGTGCCGGCCAGGAATGCGGGCGCGTCGTCATCGGAGACGCAGCTGCGAGGGGCGCCGATCTCCTGCAGCCACAGCGGCCTGGCCGGATCGGTGGCCCAGGCCCGGGCCAGCTCCAGCAGGTAACGGGGAAACAGCGCCAGCGCCGGGTGACGGGCCCCGAACCTCGGCCCCACCTGCCCGAACACCCATGAATGCACCGTCGTGGCCGTGCCTTGAGTGACCGCGTGATGCGGCGTGAACGGGTGCTGGTCGGCGAACCACAGGTCGTCGTCGAAGCCGAAGAAGTACCCACCCTCGGGCCATGCCTGGGCCGCGGCTCCCGTCACGGCATCGAACCAGGAGTCGACCTCGCCGACCGTGCACGGGCTGGGGGCTGGATGGGAATGGCCGGGAGCCGAGGCGGCGAACTGCGGCAGTTCATTGCCCAGGGTGATGCCGGTGACGTTCGGCTCCTCGCGCAGCCGTGCGGCCAGGGCGGCGACCAGAGCGGCCTCGCCACCGATGGTCGAGGGGTCGGTGAACAGATTGGCTCGATGCCAGGTGACCACCCAGGACGGCAGAAAATCGAAGCTGGACAGATGGCCGTTGAGGGCGTCCACGCTCACCTCCAGACCGAACTGGGAGGCGAGCCGGCAGACGGCCACCACATCATCGAGCCCGCGCTCCCGGATCAGGGTCCGGTTGGGCTGCAGCAGCGGCCACAGCGGGAAGATCCTGACGTGGTCCAGGCCCAGCCCGGCGATGCCCTCGAAGTCCCGGCGGATCGCGTCGGGGTCCAGATCCAGCCAGGAGTGGAACCAGCCCTTGCTCGGGGTGTAGTTGACGCCGATGCGCATGGATACAGCCTGTCATGCCCGCCGATCGGATGAGTTCTGCCACCACGGCGACGTGGGCTGCATTATCCCGCCGGTGGGCCTCCTGTGGCAGGACTCATTCCTGCTGGTGCCCGGAAGCCGTCCTGGCGAACCGGATCGTGGCCACCTGGAAGGGGCGCAGCGCGATCACTATCCGGCCATCGGCCAGCGGCTCGGCGATGGCGGTGGGGGCCACCAGGGCGTGCGGATTGCCGGCCAGGGGCTCCTCCAGGAGGTCGGTCTCCACGGCCTC
>OMJG01000805.1_pt1 | contig 21058 bp, 15 predicted proteins | sample 1646431 | NCBI WGS metagenome assembly OMJG01 (sample SAMN03771674, study PRJEB25209) | food metagenome | isolation source: Cotija cheese | place: Mexico:Jalisco,Michoacan | collected 2011-12-12
CACTGAAACTGAGTTAACTGTTTCTAGTAATGACCATGTTAGGAAGGTTTCTTTAACTGTTAAACCGAAATATTCTTTGAACATCCAGAACCCAGCATCATTAACATGAGATAAAATAACACTCCCTGCACCAATTGCTAATACCACTAATGCAACGTTAACGTCTGATGCTTGTAATAACGGTAAAACGATACCTGTGGATGAAATAGCAGCTACGGTTGATGACCCAAGTGCAATACGAAGCACTGCAGCTACAATCCACGCAAGTAATATCGGAGACATTTCTGTACCTTCAAATAATTTAGCGATTGTATCACCGACACCGCCATCAATTAATACTTGTTTGAAAGTACCGCCACCACCAATAATTAAAATCATCATTCCGATTGGATAAATCGCATTTGAAACTGAATCCATAATATCGGCATTTTTACGTCCTTGTTTGATACCCATTGTAAAAATCGCAAATAAGACAGCGATCAACATTGCAGTTGCTGCAGTACCAATAAAGTAAATAAATGATTCAAAACCATTCGTCGCTGATTCATGTCCTGTTACTAACTGTACAATTGTTGATAATAACATTAAGATAACTGGAGACACAGCTGTCAAAAAGCTGATGCCAAATCCTGGCATTTCTTCTTCAGTAAATTCTTTTTGTGCACCTAAAGCTGATATGTCCCCTTCACGACCATAAGCTGATGGTGTGATTTTTTGTGCAATTTTATTGAATAATGGTCCAGCAATTAATGTCACTGGTATTGCAATAATAATACCGTATAGTAATACATGTCCTAAGTTTGCTTGTAATTCTTTTGCAATTACAACTGGGCCAGGGTGTGGTGGTAAAAATCCGTGTGTTACAGATAGCGCCACTACCATTGGTAAGCCTAATTTTAATTGTGAAACATTAGCTCGTTTGGCAATCGTAAATACCAATGGAATTAATAAGACAAGACCTACTTCAAAGAATAACGCAATACCTACAATAAATGCGGCAACTAACATTGCCCATTGTACGTGCTTATGACCGAATTTCTTTATAAGCGTATCAGCTATTCGCGTAGCACCGCCACCGTCCGCAAGTAATTTACCGAGAATGGCACCTAGACCAAATATTAAAGCAATGTGACCTAGTGTACTGCCCATGCCATTTTCGATTGTTTCTATGATTTTATCTAAAGGCATTCCTAGTAATATAGCAGTTACAACTGATGTAATAATAAGTGAAATAAACGTGTTTAATTTCAAGAATATGATGAGCGACAATAATACAATGATACCGATTACCACAGTGATCAGTGGCCAAATTGTTTCAAACATTTCCGTTCTCCCCTTTCAATATCAAGATTGAATTTCAGCTAATTGAAATCGCCATTCAATCTTGGTAACGCTTTCTTAATTACGTAAAATTTTTATCCCTAATAATATGACACAGGTAAGGTAACGTCATGATTAAAAATACATTGTTTGTTTAACCATGACATCCATTATACCTGCTCTAATATTTCATCATTCGTCTTCTGTCATATGTTCGCGTTGGAATGCTGCTATTTCTGTATAACGTGCTTCCAATGAACGACTTAAATTAATAAATATAGATATTAACTGTTGATACGTTCTTACATTATCCTCATTAGGATGATGTTTGTTTGTTGTTCCAACCATATCTTCTATAATTGAAAAATCATCAATTTCACCTAATGCCTTCATACCTAATACGCAAGCGCCTAAGCAAGAACTTTCGTAACTTTCTGGCACAATTAAATCTGTATCAAATATATCTGCCATCATTTGACGCCAGACTTCACTTTTAGCAAAACCACCAGTCGCCTTGATTGTTTTAGGCGTTTCATTCATCACTTCAATAAGCGCAAGATACACAGTGTATAGATTATAAAGTACACCTTCTAAAGCGGCTCTTATCATATGTTCTTTCTTATGTGATAGTGTTAAACCAAAGAATGAACCTCTTGCATCAGCATTCCATAAAGGCGCACGCTCTCCCGCTAAATAAGGGTGGAAGATTAGTCCATCTGCACCGGGTTTGACATTATTAGCAATCTTGGTTAAGACATCATAAGAATCAACGCCTAAACGTTTAGCTGTCTCTACTTCACTAGCTAGTAATTCATCGCGTAACCATCTCAGTACAACACCACCATTATTAACTGGACCACCAATAACATAATGATCTTCTGTCAGAACATAGCAAAATATTCTACCTTTATAGTCTGTACGTGGTTTGTCAATCACGGTTCTGATGGCACCAGAAGTTCCAATGGTCACTGCAACTTCACCTTTTTTAAATGCGTTCACACCTAAATTTGAAAGTACGCCATCGCTTGCACCCACTACAACTGGCGTATTTTCATCGATACCCATTAATGCTGCATATCTACGTTTCATACCTTTTAAGATGTGTGTCGTTGGTACAATCTCAGGCAATTGAGATTCAGTTATACCTAAAAGCGACAAGGCTTCTTTATCCCATTCCAACGATTCCAAATTAAGCATCCCTGTCGAAGAAGCCATTGATTGATCAATCACAAACGTTTCAAAAAGTTGATAAAAGATATAGGTCTTAATATCCGCAAACGTTGCAGTTTGATTGAATATTTCTTGTTGTTCATGTTTCATCCAGAATATCTTAGACAATGGCGACATTGGATGGATAGGTGTCCCTGTTCTTTGATAAATCGCATCGCCATTATGCTTGGTTTTAATTGCTTCTGCATATCGACTCGCACGATTATCAGCCCAAGTTAAATTCTCTGTTAAACGTTGATGACTTGCGTCCATTGCAATTAAACTGTGCATTTGTGCACTAAATGAAATTAATTTGAGGTCTTCTTTAGCTATGTCTGCCTCTCTCATAATATATTTTATGGTCTTTAACACGGCATCAAATAATTCATCTGGATTCTCTTCTGAAACTTCAACATTTGGCGTGTGCAATGGATAACCAATATTATGTTTCATTATAAACTGACCTTTTTCGTCATAAAGTACTGACTTTGTACTTGTTGTACCAATATCAACACCAATCATGTATTTCATGATTTCGCCTCCTACAATCTTTACTGCATTAAATTGCTAAGTTAACCAAAAACTATCGATGTCTTCACCAACATCATCAAAGTTTAAATGGAATGCTTTATTTAATTTCTTAGCATCTTGTTGTTCTATCGCTTCTATAAATATCTCATGGTTATGATGAATACGTTCAAAATCTTCCAGATTCTCATTCATTCTTTTACGCATAGATAATAATATGAGTGATTCCATCACTGGTCTCAAATTATTCCAGAATGTTTTTAAATATTGGTGCTTTGAAGCCATAATCGTTACTTCATGAAATTTCATATCATGTTCAGTGAAGGCTTCTGCATCTTCAAATTGCACTGCAACTTTCATCATTTCAAGCTGCTTTCCCATTTCTTTTACAATTTGCTCATGATTTAAGTTTTTAATTCTACTAAAAGCAAAGGACTCTAGCATAATTCTCAAATCATAGAGTTCCTTTTTCTCTTTATCTTCAAACGGTAAAACTTCTGCTCCCATTCGTTCAAGATGAATGAGTTGGTCTTGCTTTAATAATTTAAATGCATCTCTCACTGGTGATCGACTTACATTATATTCTTTAGCAATTTGGTTCTCCGTTAATAATGTATCTGGTGCTATTTTTCCATCTACAGTCGAATTTCTGCCGCAATCATTTCGCCCTTTGAAACACCTTCTAACCATTGTTCTGGGTAATCGTATTTCACTAAAACATCACCTCGATAACTTTACTATATACTTGTATACAAGTATATTAAAACACAAGTACCTAATTTGCAAGCGCTTGCAATTATAAATATCGTTTTCTTAAAGTAAAAAAACCGATATGTCAGGTTTCATCCCTCACACATCAGTTTCAAAAATTTTTTTATTCATATGAAATTTGATTAAGATTGGACAATTGCTACACAGTGATGATCTTGGTCACAATGTGGACATTGTAATTTTCTCGTTTTAGGTGTATGTGCCGAAAACATCCATTGCTTTAAATTGGGTTTAAATGTTGCTTGGCAATTTGGACAAACATAGCTTAGTGCCGTATAAGTAAATATTGTAAAATTTACAGCATAGGTAAACAATATAGGTAAGGTAGATAACAATGACCATACTTACTATTAAAGCAGTATATTGAAATATACCTATAGGTATGATGCGATACAATACAGATTGTTTAAATTGTTTCATTTTTGGTTTTTGATTTACGTATGTTTTTGTTACTAATAGTTTTTCTAAAGGCACTTCAGAACGTCGACCAATATATTGTTTAAATTGTCGTATCTCTGCAAGCAAAGTCTTATGGCTCTGCATTTCCTTTTCTATCTCTAATTCCTTTTGTTCTAACATAACACGAACCGTTTTCAACTTATTTTTTTCATTCAAGATTGTTTTAATATCTTTCAAGGAGAAATTAAAAGCTTTTAAAATTAGAATGGTTTCTAAATCTTGTTTGCTTTGTTCATCAAATATACGCCGCCCATTTTTTGCTGTTTGTACCGTTTTTAATAAACCTTTTCTATCATAATATTGAATGGTCCGAACAGAAACATTTTTTAGTTTCGCTAATTCACCTGTTTGATATTGGCTCATGTAATCACCTCCTGAGTCTAATCATAGTTGATGACGCGACGTCATGAGCAAGCAAATTGTTATATTGCATTGTTATTATTTAATTATCAAATACTTCAGAATGTATTTCCTGCATTTTACTTTCTACTGATGTAATGTCTGTTGCACATTGTTTCAATATCGCTTTATATTTTTCCGTATTTTCTGTGTTTTTATAACGTATTTTATGCTCTAAGCTCGCCCACATATCCATTCCAATCGTTCTTATTTGTATTTCTACGGGAACTATTTCAACAGAATGCGCTAAATAAACTGGAATGGTTACAACAATATGTAAACTTCTATAACCATTTTCTTTCGGATGTTCGATATAATCTTTACGTTTAATCAATTTCACGTCTTCTTGTTTTAATAATAATTTTTCAATAACATATATATCATCAAAGTAATTACAAACTACTCTAATACCGGCAATATCTAATATGTTTTCTTTTGCTGACTCAGTACTAATAGGGTAACGCTTTCTGTCTAATTTTTTAATTAAGCTTCTCATCTCTTTCACACGACGTTCCATGTGATGAATGGGATTATGTTTATACATCTGTTGAAATTGATCATCTAAAATATCTAACTTTGTACTAATTTCTTTAAGAGCCGACGTATAAAGTTGTTCTAAAGCAACAAAGCCTACAACCATATCTAATGCTTCTTCTGACGCGTTTATATGATCAATACTTTCCTTAAATTCAGCTTTCAAATCGTCAATGTTTACCGAGGGTTTACGTTCTATATACATTTTGTCTTACCTCCAATAAAAAACTTCTTTAAAATTCATTATAGCTTATTATAATTGACTTATTAAATTTAAAAGCTATTCAAATTTTACGCTTCTAAAAGATTCAATTTGTGTTTTAAGTGGTTATTTTCAATACAGAAAAGCAACCCAATGCCTTCAATTTATGCATTGGATTGCCCTTTTAATTATTCTAGCATGCTTAATTTTATTCATCTTTTTTATGTTCGATAATTTCAGTTCTACGGTTATCAGCGATATTACGTGCACGTTTCATGGCATCTTCTTTTTTATCGAAACTATCAGATGCCTGTTTCGCACCATCTGATTTAATCTTCCATTCATCATCTTCATAATAAACATGTACATCTTTCTTGTTTAATGAAGGATCTGCTGAATCATCTTTTTCATGTTTAGTAATTTTTTTGTTTTTTAAGGATTCCAATTCTTTTTCGGATGCATCTTTATACCAAGATTCTGCTTGCTTTGTAGCAATAGGTATCACGTTACTCTCCTCATAACCATCTTTTAACATGGCATTGCCAATATCAATGGCTTTTTTTCGTTCAAGTTTATCCATATTTTTCCAACTTTGAGGGTAATCTTCCATTGTCCAAGGCATTATGAGCACTTCCAATCTGTTTTCTTCTTGTTATCTATTTACCACTAAAATTGAATAATAAACGCGCGCTAACGCTTGATATTTTGTACTCTTATAATATGGTTCATGATTAATACTGGTCATAAAGGGAATTATAAAACAGTTGAAATTTAATCATATACATAGATTGGTGGTGTTGTTTATGGCTAATATCACCGTTGGTTTGATCCCTTCACCCGATATGCCACATAAAATTATAAATAAAATATATACTGATTTACCGAATGAAATCCGTCATCATACAGGGGGAAATGATGAATGGCATATTGAAAAACATATTGCTTCAATTGTAGGCACTGCTGAGCACATGGATAAAGCAATGGATATCACTACGAATATGAAAAAACAAAAAGCATGGGACTATGCTATTTGTATTACAGATTTACCTAATCTTTCTAACAATAAAACCGTCGTATGTGACATAGACTTAACAAATAATATTGCCTTGATTTCATTACCAGCATTAGGTGCAATAAATTTAAAACAAAAATTACGAAATTTTATTTCATTTGTCATTCAATATATGCATAGTAATGGTTCAGATAATAATCTCTTGAATAGTCAACACTTTAAATTAACGAAATTTACCACAGTTACTCCAAATGAAGAAGATAAAAATAAAAATCATTTACGTATCATTTCAACATCTACCTTCATAGGTTGGTTACACCTCATATCTGGTATGACTTTTGCTAATGAGCCATGGTCAACAATTTTTGATTTCAAAAAAATCATTTCTGTCTCCTTTGCGACAGGTACTTATATTTCAATTTTCTCTACTCCTTGGGATATAAGCTTAGATTATGATTATTGGCGCTTCATTTTACTTATGTTTATGTCCATTTTCGGCATGGTTGGTTGGCTTATTTATTCTTATAATTTATGGGAACGTAAAAACCCAAAAACACAAAAGTTATATAGATATATCTATAATTTTACAACGTTGACCACATTAACTGTAATTACGCTTTTTAATTTTATAACCCTATTTCTATTACTAACCATTAGCACATTATTATTTGTACCTCCGGAATTGTTTTCCAACTGGACTTCGCTTGGTAGTAAACAACCCACTTTAATCAATTATATTAATTTGATATGGTTTATCACTTCTTTAGGAATCTTAGCAGGTGCAATGGGATCAACCGTAGAAAATGCTGACAAGATTAAACGTGCTACTTATTCATTCAGACAATATTATAGAAACAAGCAATTAGAACAAGAAAATGATGCGGATTATAATAACGATGAAGAATCAAATGATTATGCAGGTCGAAAACAAACGCACAGAGAGGAGGAAGAATAATGTGCAATCACATTATCAAGATAGGTTTAGTAGCTGCACCTGGTGTGACTGAAACAATAGCCAACCATTTGCAACAAGAGCTACCTTCATTGTTATCATCTACTATAAATTCAGAAGTTGAATGGCAAATTGATACAATGATTGACCCACTTACTGGTTCTGCTGAAACGGTGCAAAAGATATACACTAAAATTTCTGATTATCAAAATGATAATGAATGGCAATATACGATTGGTTTAACGGATTTACCAATTATTAAGAACAAGCATGTTGTCGCATTTGATATCAATAGTAAAAATGGCGCAAGCTTAATTTCATTACCTGCATATGGTTGGCGCCCCATAAAAAAAAGAATTAAGCATTCCATATCGGGCATTATTAAAGCAATTGACGAAAATATGAATCCAAACCAATCGTCTACTCAACATCATAGTGAAGAACAATTAAATTCACAGTTCCCCTTTTCAACTTTAGAAACACATACTGAGTACTTTGAAGATACAGACTCTCAACATACTTTATATTATGTATCTTCGAATACGAGAGGCATGATACGTTTAATTAGTGGGATGACTTTTGCTAACAACCCTTTTAATATGCTCAAAAGCCTCAGTAATGTAGTTACTATTGCCTTTACAACTGGTGCCTTTGGTATTGTCTTTACAACAATGTGGAATTTAAGTTTTGTTTATTCTGGATGGCGCATGTTATTAATTATGTTGGTCGCTATTTTAGGTATGATGTTGTGGGTTATTGTTGCACATGGTTTATGGGAATCTACTTCTGAAAGTAAAGATAGACAAATAACAATATTATACAATTTAACTACAACTTTAACGTTAACTGTATCCATTGCTTTTTATTATGTCATATTGTTTTGTCTTTTCTTGTTAGCCACACTCGTTGTATTACCACCAGGATATTTAGGGCAAGCACTACAGTTACAGGGCTCGGCTAACTTTATGACTTATATTAATCTCGCTTGGTTTGCAACATCCATTTCTACTGTTGCAGGTGCAATTGGTGCTGGATTAAATAATGAATCACAAATACTAGAAAGTACATACGGTTATCGCCAAAAACAACGTTATCAAAAAATGAATGAAGATAAACAAAATGAAGCAGAAAAAGAACAACATGCGCAAGCTGCCGTTGAAAAGAAAAAACAAGAAAGTGAAGCAAAGGCTAGACAAGAACGCAGCGATGATTGACACTTTCAAGTGGCGGCAGTCTGACCTAAGACAACCCGCACACTACCTATCTCAATATACTCAAATATTTTTAATAAAAAGGCCAAGACATTAATAAATGTCTTGGCCTTTTTTCAAATCACCATATTTAATTAAGAGATAATTTAACTTCTTTTCGAGCATTGACACAGTTGTTTTGTATACTCATTAAAGCTGTTTTTATATGTGTATATTGCGGTAATGCAGCCATTTCTTGAACTTGAATATTCGTGCCTCTTTCAAAATGTTTGGCTATATTTTCAAAGACAAGTAAATACTGTCCCATCGTTTCATCGTCAATATGATATCGTTTTTCATTACTTAGTGCTCTTGTTAACATAAAGCTGATTTCTTCTAATGCGTAAATGCTTGGATAATAATACTGTATAACCATTTTATTACTGAATAGTTCACCGTTTGCACTGTTATACACTTGGGTCATATTATTCAATTTCACACTTAGTTTTAACATTTCTTTTTTATCTTGTTCTCTAGATGCATATTTGTTACTTGAGAATAAGTAATGAAATAATATGGATTCGTCTCTCGCTACGGCTGCTAATGTACCTGGCAACATAGAAGATGCTGTTTTTCTACCGATCACTAGCAAGCAAATCACTGCGATGATAATTCCTACAATTACATCAATAATTCTTGGTAATGCAATGAGTATGGTTAGATGATTTGACGCTAATCCATTTAACAAGATAACTTGTATCGTGATAAATATAACTGCAAATGAGTAATTTGCACCTACAAACATTTCTGTCACACCGGCAGCTAAAGCCAATAAAACAATGGCTACTGGTACAGGCGGTGTTGTTAATAAGATGAGTGATAACACCAACACCCCGAAGATCGTGCCAACGCCCCTTGACCCAGCTCTTTCGAAGCTATGCAGTGTTGTAGATCCTAGTAAGACTGTATGTGTACTCAAAGGTATCCAGTAGGCTTTTTCAAAATCAAACATTAAAGCAATAAAAATAGAAATTGCCATAATGACTGTGTAGCGTATTGTATTTCTAAATATAAAAGAATCTAACGTCAAGTTTTTCAACATGCGATGTCCATAAATTGGTACACGAATATCTATTTCATGTTCGACTCTATCATTATTTGCATTCATAATTGCGTCAACTTTAATGATACTATCTACTAAACTTTGATACTCTTTATCGAAATCTACTTTTTTAGTCCACTGTCGGGTTGACTTACCAAGTGAATAAACACGTTTAATGACAAAATCCGTCATTTCTTTTATTTCCGTTGGTAACGGACGTGCATTACGTTCATTGAGTTCCAATAGTTCGGAATGAATACCTTGCGCCGTATTATGCAATAATAATAAGCGTTGAAATTCAGGTGAGGTTTTCGATTTTGGTGTACTTGACGTAATCAATTGATTATCCGAATTTCTGAAAGCTGTTACTGCAAATTGTGATGCTTTCGCAAACGCTTTGGGATCATCAAAGTTATAGACCAATTGTTTAATAATATTATAATCATTTTTAATGGCTTTGATTTCTGTAGATTCTTTAGATAGTAGGATTACAACGATTACAATCAGTGTTGCTAATAATCCACCTACAAACATTGCTAGACCTCTAGTTAATGCTTCTTCTGGCGCTACTGGTAAATTAATTGGCAAACTGAAGGCAACGATAAAGAAGGTTGAAGATGGCCCTGGGATATTTAACGAACTAAAGATGTAATATGGAATAACAGTTACTAATAGTAGTAACACACCAAATATAAGTGGTTGATTAACTGTGAGTGTCCCTAAAATCATCGCAATGGATAAACCTAGCGATGAAAATAAGACAATGCGTAACTTAGATCTCTTAGGACCGCCAAATACATAAATATGCGCTAGCGTCCCTGTTGAAATGAGTAATCCCGTAGAAAAGTGACCTGTCAAATAGCCAACAAGTAACGGAATGAGCATGAGAATACATTGTCTTATACCTTTAGCAACATCGATTTTCATCGAATTGAAACGTATTAATGACTTTAAATATTTAATCAATGTTGTCATGCATCTCCTTTAATTTTTAATATTTCGTATTTTATTTCATTTATTGTCACCATATCAAATGACATTTAAAAATACGTTACTCATAAATAACGTATTTTTCAGAAAAACATATAGGTAAAGTAAACATCAACTTACTTTTCATTTTATAAAATCTATATCTTCATTCTAAAATATCCGCGCATAAATTCGTAACAACACCTTACTATTTTAACACTTTTTTTAAATTCTTCTAGTGGCGATGTCTTTAAAATAAATTCACCTCCATATCATTGTCTTTATATTCACATACATACGTGCTCATTTAATTCTTCTCAAATCGCTGTGTAAATCATGGCAAGTGCTATATAGACAGAGTTCATGACTAAATATTCAAATTTAGCTATTTATCCATCTAATACGTTATGTAATGACATTATATTTACACAATAACAAGCCCATTTTTTTCTCTCTTATCACACTATTCAAAAAAACCCTGAACTCACAGTTATTTGTAAGATCAGGGTTTAAAATATTAATTTGAACTTAGCACTTTAATTTCAGGTTCTTCAACTAAGTATTGTTTAACTTCGCTAAAGAATTGTTGAAAGTGTTCTGACTGATTATGCGCTTCCAAAGCTTGTTCATCTTTATATCGTTCAATAAAAGCAAACGTATTCGGTTCATCTGTATTTTCAAAATGTTCATAGTATAATGCACCTGCTTCTTGATTTGAAGCGCGCTTTAATGGTTCTATTAAAGCTAAGTAATTATTACGTTGTGCAGCATCCACTTTCATAATCGCATTGATAGTAATCATATCATTTCCTCCATTATAAGCATGATGTTTAATAATTACCTAAAAGTTAATAAATTAAACATTACAAGTCTTCTTTTTCTACGATAAGTGGTTGGTCTGGTTTTACAAAGAACCACATAATAATTGCAAAAACAACTGGTATAATTACAAGTTCTAACGTTACTGTCCAACCTACAATATCAACCATCATACCAGCTAATAGTGGACTTAATAACGCACCAATGTTCCCCCATAAATTCATCCAACCTGATACAGAACCTGAGAAGTTACGTCCTAAATCTGTTGCTGCTGCCCAGCTCATTCCAGTCGCAATACCAATACCACCTAAACAAAGCGATAACCAAATAACATTTGTTACTAAATTATCCGTTTGTATAGACATGAAGAGTGAAATACAGAATACAACAAATCCTGTGATAGCGATAGAAGCACGTGCTATGAAACGTGACATACCACTTTGTAGTAATTTATCTGAAATAGCACCACCACATAAAATCAATAAGAACATTGCAATCCATGGTGCACCGGCTGCCCAAGCCATGTCTGGATCTGTTAATTTAACGTTATACTGTTCCGTTAGATAGGTTGGTAACCAAATCAAGAATAATGAGACGACGAATTGCACTACAAAATATTGAGCTGCTAATGCATAGAAACTAAAGCGTTTTAAAAATATATTCCATGGCGCATTAGATTTCTCAGTTTTAATAATGTCTCGATTTTCCATAATGTAGCTTTTTTCTGCTTCATTAACCATTTTATGTTGTTCTGGCAAGTCTTTGGCAATAACCATCCATAATATAGCAATAATAAAACCAATAGCACCAAAAATATAGAAAACGGCTTGCCAACCAAACATATTTACGATTGCAATGGTTACTACTGGCGCGATGACTGGGCCAAAATAGGATCCAGCTAATAACGCACTAGATGCGCGTCCTTTCTCACCTTTCGCAAACCAGTTCGTATTAAAAACTGCGTTAGAAGGATACATTGGCGCTTCACCAATACCAAATAAGAAACGCACTGCATATAACATCCCGTGATTCTTCACAACACCTGTCAATATTGTAAAGGCACTCCACCATACAAGTGCAATAGTTAACATTTTTTTAGAACCAAATTTCTCAGCTAAAAATCCAGAAGGCACTTGCATCAGTGCATACCCCAGTGAGAAGAATGACGCTAATAACCCAAATTGTGTCTTATTCAAATGTAAATCTTCCATCATCGGACCGGCTATAATCGATATGTTCGAGCGGTCCATATATGCAATAACCCCTATAATGAAAAACGCTATGGCAAAATACCATCTAATATTTGTTCTTTTTTGATCCATGTTTTCTCCAACTTTCTCCCAATCTTTTATAGTCATCATATGACCTATTGTTTATAGATAGTACCACAATATGAAATCGCTTACAACGACTTTTTTCAAAATTTACTTATTTAAAATGTAATATACTTCCTATAATTTGATTTCCACAAAAATCATCCTGTAGACCTATAACATAACAATGCATATTTATTGTTTTTGGACTATAATAAAAAGACATGTTTTAATTAACTACTAAGTTACATTTTAAAAGGAGCACATTGCAGAATTATGGAACAGATACTCACTGATTTTATTAGTACATGGGGCTACGCCGCAATCACTATATTAATATTACTTGAAAATATATTACCTTTTATCCCTTCAGAAATTATATTAACCTTTGCCGGACTGATGTCCGTCAAATCTGACTTATCCATTCCCGTACTCTTTACAATTTCAACCATTACCTCATTAATTGGTTTACTTGTGCTTTACTATATTAGTAGGCTTGTTTCTGAAGAACGTTTGTATCGTTTTGTAGATAAATATGGCAAATGGATTAAACTTAAAGGTAAAGATGTTGCACGGGCAAACGATTGGTTTAAAAAATATGGCGCAATTGCTGTTTTTATTTGTCGCTTTATACCTGTCTTACGTGTACTGATTACGATTCCAGCGGGTATTAATCGCATGAACGTGATGCTATTCGCGATCTTGTCTTTAATCGGGACTACGATATGGAATTTTGCACTGATCTACCTGGGTAAAATGTTGAGCGGCAGTTGGGATATGCTAATGAATGGTCTCCATACATATTCATATATTATGTATGTCATCATCATTCTTGCAGTAATTTTCATTGTATATAGATTATTCAAAAAGAATCGCGCTCAATAAATAGATTCAATTCCAAACAAACAGGGTCTGACATCAATAAGTGTCAGACCCTGTTTTATCATAATATAAAAAGACTAACTCCCCCTTGAAGTTAGCCTTTTCTCTATTTAAAAATTTCTCCCTTTTGATAACAGACATAGCCAATTATCATTTTCTACATTAAATCATAATTTAAACCCCTTTTAAATTATGATTCTTTTTAATCTTCACCAGTTTTAACCAGACGGCGAACATCTGTTAAATCTGCTTCAACATCAATTTGTGGTTTCTTCGTGAATTTACTTACTACAACCGTAACGATTAAACTAGTTAAAAATCCAGGTATAATTTCATATAAATTAAAGAAATCATTCACATCACCTAATGGCTTAACAAATGCAATCCATATGATGACTACAATGGCACCTGATAACATACCACTTACAGCACCTGTTCTACTTAACCCCTTCCAATATAAGGATAAGAGTACAAGTGGTCCGAATGCGGCACCGAAACCAGCCCATGCATTACCTACTAGACCCAAAATGGTATCGTTAGGTGACCAAGCAATCCAAATCGAAACAATCGCTACGATGATGACTGATAATCGACCTACTAAAACAAATTCTTTTTCATGTTCCTTTGCAGCTTCCTCACCACGAATTAATTTATAAAAGTCTTCTGTTAATGAACTTGACGTTACTAACAATTGTGAAGAAATTGTACTCATAATCGCAGCTAAAATAGCAGCAAGCAAGAATCCACCAACTAACGGATGGAATAAAATTTGTCCCATTAAAATGAATAGTGTTTCAGGATTTTCTATATCTGTACCACTTTGATTAATAAACGTAATACCTGTCAATCCGACACCCACTGCGCCTAATAAGCTGATTGCCATCCAACCGATACCAAAACGTCTTGCCGTTGGTAATTGTTTGACAGATTTAATTGACATAAAACGTACAATAATATGTGGTTGACCAAAGTAACCTAATCCCCACGCAAAGAATGAAATAATACCTATAACTGTCGTTCCTTTAAACAAGTCTAAGTTTGTCGGTTTTAATTCTGCTGTTTGCGTAAAAGTATCAAGTCCGCTTAATTGCAACATAGCAACTATTGGTACCATAACCATAGCAATAATCATCACTACACCTTGGAAAAAGTCTGTTAATGATACTGCTAAATAACCTCCGAAAAATGTATAAGCAATGACAATCACAGCGACAAGTAACATACCAATGTGATAGTTAACGCCAAACGCACTTTCGAATAATACACCGCCTGATACCATTCCAGAATGCGTATAAAGTGTGAAAAATACAACGATAATGGCACCTGAAATAATTTTAATCGAATTAGATTTATCATCTAATCTATTTTTAAAGAAATCAGGTAGTGTAATTGCATCTCCGGCTTTTTCTGTATATACACGAAGTCGAGGTGCAACAACAATATAGTTTATGTATGCGCCAAGTGTTAATCCAATCGCTAACCAGGCTGCTGATAAACCGGTAGTATATACTTCACCAGGTAATCCCATAATCATCCAACCACTCATGTCAGATGCGCCTGCAGATAATGCAGTTACATATGGACCAATGTTTCTACCGCCCAGCATATATTCACTGACGTTACCGGTAGATTGTTTAAAGCCATAGTACCCAATCACTAGCAATACCACAAAATAAACGACAAGCATGATATATGTTTGCCAGTTTGGATCGACTTGACTCGATAATGATGTCCCCAATGTAAACATGAATCAAAACGCCCCCCTTATAATTTTGTTACATGCATATATTATACAAAAATAAATTATAAATTAAACAGTAAATCAATAATTTTTTTCAAATAAAACCAATAAAATACAGCTTTATAGCGATTAATCATTGATTTAACAGTATTTTCAAGCTCCAAAATTATAATGGTAAAATTACTAAACAATGTTAATTATACAATAAATAACATTCATGAAAATGTATGTTTCCCACAACTTTTATATAAATCTCCACTTTATTATATTTGAGTAACATCATTTCCTTTTTCTACTTTTCTAACATATGCGCTTACTAATAAACCTTAAATTTTTCAGTTAGTAATATACACTCAATCCATTTTTTAGAATTTAATTTAACTTCATAATATAATAAGAAATAGACAAAGGCGTGCCAATTAATGCTACAATAAGAAACATAAATTGGAAGCGTTTTATAAAATGCATTTCATAATTACGATATTTTTACAACTGGAGTGACATAACCATGCAGAAATCAGCAGATAAGAGCCTAAAAGATAGATATTTAGATTTACTTTCACAACAATTTAATACTAAAGAAGAACTTGCAACAGAAATTATTAATTTAGAGTCTATTTTGGAACTCCCTAAAGGTACTGAACATTTTGTGAGTGATTTACACGGTGAATTTCATGCCTTTCAACACGTATTGCGTAATGGTTCAGGCAACGTTCGTTCAAAAATTAATGATATCTTCCAAGATACTTTGACACGCAAAGAAATTAATGAATTTTCTGCGCTTGTATACTATCCTGAAGAAAAACTTAAAATAATTAAAAACAGCTTTAGCTCAAAATCCGAGCTCAATGAGTGGTACATTACAACGATTAATCGTCTGATAAAACTAATCACCTATGCTTCATCCAAATACACGCGCACAAAGTTACGCAAATCTTTACCAAAAAATTACGTCTTTATTATAGAAGAACTGTTATATAAAAGTAATAAATATAATAATAAACATTCTTATTATGAAACATTAATTAATCAAATCATAGAGCTAGAACAATCAGATGATTTGATCATTGGCTTATCTTTCACAGTTCAGCACCTTGTAGTGGATCACCTTCATGTTGTTGGCGATATCTACGACAGAGGACCAGAACCTGATAAAATTATGGAAACACTGATTGATTATCCTTCAGTAGATATTCAATGGGGAAATCATGATGTCCTTTGGATTGGTGCCTATGCAGGTTCCAAAGTTTGCCTTGCAAACCTACTTCGCATTTGTGCACGTTATGATAACTTAGACATTATCGAGGATGCTTATGGTATCAATTTAAGACCCTTATTAACCCTTGCAGAAAAACATTATGATGGAAAAAACAAAGCATTCAGACCTAAAAATGCTGAAGGCTTAACTGAATTAGAACTTGAACAAATCACAAAAATTCATCAAGCCATCGCCATCATACAATTTAAATTAGAGGCACCAATCATTAAACGTCGCCCTACTTTTGAAATGGAAGAACGATTGGTATTAGAAAGTATTAATTATGAAAAAAATGAAGCAACACTCTATGGAAAAACATATCCATTAGAAAATACTTGTTTCCAAACGATTGACCCAAATGGTCCAAACAAACTCACAGACGAAGAGTCAGAAGTGATGGATAAACTATTATTATCTGTCCAACAATCAGAAAAATTGAAACGACATATGACCTTCCTTATGCAAAAAGGCACGCTTTACCTACCTTATAACGGTAATTTATTGATTCACGGCTGTATTCCAGTAGATGAAAATGGTGAAATGGAATCAATGGTTATCAACGATGTGAAATGCTATGGCAGAGATTTATTAGACCATTTTGAAGATTACGTCAGAGAAGCTTTTGATCACAAAGATATTCAAGACGATTTAGCCACAGATTTAGTATGGTATCTTTGGACTGGTAAATACTCTTCACTATTTGGCAAACGCGCTATGACGACTTTCGAGCGTTACTTTATTAAAGACAAAACAGCGCATAAAGAAACTAAAAACCCTTACTACCATTTGCGTGAGGATGTTAATATGTGTAAAAAAATGCTCAAAGATTTTGGCTTAGACCCTGAACAAGGGCACATTATCAATGGGCATACACCTGTCAAAGAAATAGATGGTGAAGATCCAATTAAAGCTGAAGGAAAAATGATTGTGATTGATGGAGGCTTTTCGAAAGCTTATCAGTCAACAACAGGTATCGCAGGTTATACATTACTTTATAATTCATTTGGTATGCAACTAGTCGCACACCAACATTTTAATTCCAAAAAACATGTTTTACTGAATGGCGCTGATGAACTTTCTATACGTCGTGTCGTCGATAAGGAGTTACAACGACAAAAAATAAGACATACAAACACCGGACAAGATATTCAAGAAAAAATCGATATTTTAAAAGAACTTATGCATGATCGTTATGTTAACTAATCAGTATTTATAAAAAACCCCGTTCACACATGATTTTCAATCTGTATGGACGGGGATTTTTTATATATTCGAATGTAAATAAGCATCTTTTAAATAGCCAATCATACCTTCTTCTGAATTTGTAATATTTTGATTATCACGTTTAAATGTGACTTCGTTATTATCATCAATATGATAGAGGACCATGTCATAAGCCGTTAAATTATCCTTACTCGAAACTGGCATTTCTAAAATATTATGTTCGACGATATAGCGATTAAACCAATGCGACGTAAAATCAGAATCAAATAGTATGTGATTTCTAATTGGTCCATCTAAGTTACTTCGCGCATGTTCATCACTAAAAGAAACTGGCATCATGTTGACATTTTTCAAACCAAACTCAGGCACTAATTCATTAAACGCCAAACTATTGAACACAAAAGATTGAGTCATTAATAAACATTTATTGTAACGTGTCATATCGGCATATATACGATCATTACTAGATAATAAATTGCCTTCAAATACTTCAAAATCTAATTCCTGTGCTCGTTTTGATGTGTTATTAAATAAATTAAAAGTCATAACTGGAATGTGATGTTCCCTCAATTTCGCACCTAAATGAAATGAAAATTCACTTTCTCCAACAATAATGACGCCCGGTGGTTCCGTACTTGAAAGGTGCATCATTTTGCTTAACGGTAGAAAACTAAAGCCATAAATGACCACAGTTATAAATACTAATCCAAATGTAACAGGCGTGATGTATTCTGCCATGGGTGTTCCTTTTTCTACAAATAAGCCTCCAAAGAACTGTGCAACAGTAAGTACGACAATACCTCGTGGTGCCATCATTGAAACCATAGCTCTTTCCCGTTTAGAAATCTCAGTATTCATCGTAGATAACAATATAGAAATAGGTCTGACTAATATAATCATGACTGCACAGAATATAAATAGTTTCCACGATATAATAGAAGATGCATTTTCAATAAAATGATCTGATTCTTTAAAGATCAAATCATGACGCTTCATACGTGCCATCATTAACCCAAATATGGTTACCGCAAGTAGCCCTGATTCATGCAATATTTCATCACATATTGCAAAAATAAGTAAAATAAAAACCAATTGGATGGGTGGCATTAAATTTTGTGGAATGAGATCTCTTTTAATGAGCATCATAAATAAATAAGAAGCACCAAAACCTATAACAATGGCAATAACAAAACGTAAAGCAAAACTTAAAATAATTTGAATCTCAAAACCTTGCTCTACGATTTGAAAAACATAAAATGCACCTAACGCTAACATTGGTCCAATAGGATCAAGAATAATACTTTCCCACCTTAAGATGGAATCTACACTTTTCCTAACTTTTGCTTGTTTTAATAATGGCTGAATCACGGTAGGACCCGTAATTAAAAATAAACCACCTAATACAAGTGATATCGTTACTGAGAAACCTAATACAAAATGTAAAGCCATGGATCCTAAAATCCAAGCAATCACTGCCCCCACAGTAATGATTCTTATAACTGCTTTAGAGATACCTTTTAACTCACGAAAATCTAAGTTACTGCTACCTTCAAACAAGATGATTGCAACTGCCAACGAAACGAGTGGGCTAAACACCTCTTGACCCAGACTTTCTTGAGGGTTAATCAATCCAAAAATAGGGCCCACAAGCAACCCTACAATAGCCATAACAACGATGGATGGCCATTTTATTTTATCGGCGAACCATTGGCTAAAAATACCCAACGCTAAAAAGATAACAATGAGTAATGTTAGTGGTAAGTTTAATAAAGTCACTTTGTTCCCTCTCTCTTATACAGATTAAATTTCGTTATCTTCCAAATCACTTTAAACATTTATCACATAATAAATAAACATACTATCAAATTTTTAAATTTAACGCATCCAAAGAACCTTCATCATTTACCCACTTTGATAAACCATTAATCTAAATACGTTTATGTGCGCACTTTTAAGTTCTCTCTAAAAATACAATTGTTCTTATCAAAAATACTTTTTCTTTTCAATTTATTTTATTTTAAGCTAAAATAATAAATTGTGAGTATATATATATGAATGACATTTATATTATCTACACCATTGAAAGGATTTATATGACTATGACAAGTTTAAAAGAAATTATTATTGTGGCATTTGCTTTTGTTGGTGTGGTTGTAGGCGCTGGATTTGCTACAGGTCAAGAAATATTCCAATTCTTTACCAGTAATGGCAATTACAGTATCTGGGGCGTGATTATAACGGGTTGTATTGTCACTCTAGGTGGCATTTTTGTACTCCAAACTGGCTATAAATTAAATGCACATAATCACACTGGACCTATAAAGTATTATTTACCCAAGCGTATTGCCACTTTATTTGATATCATCTTAACTTTATTTCTACTTGCACTCGCTATGATTATGACGGCAGGTGGGGTTTCAACGATTCATGAAAGTTTTAATATACCATATGCATTGAGTTCTGTACTTTTAATTTCAATTATTTTAATAACATTATTCTTAAAATTTGAACGCCTCATCGCAATTCTAGGTATGGTCACACCTTTTTTAGTTATTATCGTTACTATTATTGCTATGTATTATTTAATGACCGGTTCACTCAGCTTTAGTGATCCCAATCAATACGCGAATACCGGGACTCGTTCTGATCAATGGTGGTGGTTCGATGCAATTAACTATGGGAGTTTACAAATTGCAGCAGCGTTCAGCTTTTTATCTGTAATGGGAGGTCGTTTAAAATTTAAATCTTCCTCTGTTTACGGAGGCATGATAGGTGGCTTAATCATTACTTTCCTATTGCTTATGTTAAACTTAGGCATGGTATCGCAATTCTCTCACATAAAAGATGTCGCACTGCCATCACTATTATTAGCAAAAGAAATTTCTCCTATGATTGGTTTATTTATGTCTATCGTTATGATATTAGTTATTTATAATACTGTCGTGGGTCTTATGTATGCATTTGCTTCTAGATTTACAAGACCTTATAGCAAACATTATTATATTATGATTATTTGTATGGCAGTCCTTACCTTTGCTACGACCTTCATTGGGTTTATTGATTTAATAGGAAAAGTATTTCCTGTTATGGGGATCTTTGGTTTTATATTATTATTTCCAATTTTGATAAAAGGTATTTCACGTAAATAACCCCCATTTAAAAATGCTAAACTAG
>OMJG01000806.1_pt1 | contig 21057 bp, 19 predicted proteins | sample 1646431 | NCBI WGS metagenome assembly OMJG01 (sample SAMN03771674, study PRJEB25209) | food metagenome | isolation source: Cotija cheese | place: Mexico:Jalisco,Michoacan | collected 2011-12-12
GACCCGGTCGAGGCCACCGCCGACGCCGGCGCGGACCCCAGACGCGACTGGTTCGCCCGGGCCGCCGCCAAGGGGTGGCGGGTCCGCCTGCGCCACCGCCGCCAGGACGCCGATGAGACCACCAGCCCGGTGGTCGACCCGGTGCGGGTGGAGGTGCGCGAGGGACGCAGCTATCTGCTCGGATGGTCCCTGGACCGCCGGGCGTGGCGCACCTGGAGGCTCGACCGGATCGAGCGTGCCGACCGTGTGGGCGACGCCGTCGACCACGGGGAGCCGCCGGAGTCGGTCGAATGGTTCGGCACCGTGCCGGCCTCCGATGAGGTGACCCTCACCCTCGCCCCGTCGGCGGGGTGGGTCGCCGAGTACCACCCGACCCGGCGCGTCGAACGGACCGCCGAGGGCCTGAAGGTCACCTTCGCCGTGGCCTCCCGCGCCTGGCTGGCCGACCTGCTCATCGGGCTGGGGCCCGACGTCCTGGAGGTCGATCCGCCTGCCGCGGCCGACGACGCCGTGGGCGCCCTGCGCGACGCGGCACGCGTCAACGGTCTCGGGGTGCCGGGATGGGACTGATGTGGCTGTGGGTGCTCATCGCGGCAGTGCTGGGCGGGCTGACGCTGACCATCTGGGGGCTGTGGTGGCTGTGGCGCAAGGTGGCCGGGATCGGTGAGCGGCTCGAGGGCCTTCTGGGGCGCCTCGACGAGCTGGCCGGCATCGTCGAGGGGATCGATCCGGACCGCCTGGACGGCCCTGTCGGGCATGCCTCCCACAAGGCCTGATCGAGGTCGGAGGCGGTCGGGGAGGGCGTGGACGCCGTGGTAGCCTGATGGGCGACGCCGGACTGCGGAGAAGGTCTCGCAGACGACCGGTCGCGTCATACTTGAAAGGTTGTCGGCCATGGCCCTGCAGCTCATGCTCATTCCCACCGAGATGGGAATCCTCATCCTGGTCATCGTGGCCCTCGTGCTCTTCGGTGGCTCCCGTATCGCCGGCGTCGGCAAGGGTGCCGGTCGCGCCATCCGCGAGTTCAAGGAGGAGACCGCCGGGCTCAAGGAGGTCGACAAGAAGAAGGCCGAGGACGCCGCGAAGGCCGAGTCCGAGGACAAGACCGAGACCGAGGCGAAGCCCTCTGAGTGAGTCTCGCGGACGCGAACTCACAGCGGGGTCAGGAATCCACCATGACCGTTGAGTCCGGGAAGGGTCTCGACACCGACAAGGACGTCGAGTCCGGCAAGGACGTCGAGTCCGGCGAACCGGCGGCCGCGCAGCGCCGCCGGATGCTGGACGGGTTCCGCCCGCCCAAGGGTGGCGAGGGCGGCACCATGTCGCTGGTGGACCACCTCAAGGAACTCAGATACCGGGTCGTCGTCTCCCTGGTGGCCGTCGTCATCACCAGCTCCGTGGCATTCGCCTTCTACCGGCCTCTCGTCGAGTTCGTGATGTGGCCCTACCACCAGGCCAGCGCGGCGATCCTCGCCAAGAACCCGCAGGCCCAGCTGCAGGTCGTCAACACCGGCGTGGTGGCCCCCTTCATGCTGAACCTGAGGGTCGCCATGGTGGTCGGCCTCATCGCAGCCTGCCCCATCTGGCTCTACCAGCTGTGGGCCTTCATCGTCCCCGGCCTGATCGCCAACGAGAAGCGCTGGGCGGTCCGCTTCCTGGGCGCCTCCATCCCGCTCTTCCTGGCGGGCGCGGCACTGGGCTACTGGGTGATGCCCAAGGGCATCTCCATGATGCTGAGCTTCACCCCCAACGGGATGGGCATCACCAACCTGCTGGACATGAACGCCTTCCTCGGCCTGGAACTGCGTCTCGTCCTGCTGTTCGGCGTGAGCTTCCTGCTGCCGGTGGTGCTGGTGATCCTCAACATGGTCGGCGTTCTCAAGGCCCAGCAGCTGGCCGCGGCCCGCAAATGGGCCATCTTCGGCTTCTTCGTCCTGGGCGCCTTCGCCAATCCGTCGGGCGACCCCATCTCGATGTGCGCCCTGGCCGTCCCCCTGACGCTGATGTACATCGTCGCCGAGTTCATCTGCCGGGCCCACGACAAGAACCACCCCGTCGACTCGATGGGCATCGATCCGGACGAGTTCAAGATCGACGTCGAGTGACGCGGACAGGTGACCGGCCCTCCCGACTCACCCTGATCGCCAATCCCGCGGCCGGCGGCGGGCTGGGACGCCGGCTCGCCGAGGGAGTCGCCGGACGGCTGTCGGCCCTCATGCCCGACACACGCATCCGCACTCTCCTCAGCCGCTCCTGGGCCGACGCAGAGGCACGTCTGGCCGAGGAGGTCGGGCAGTCCCTCGAGGACCCGGACCCCGGATCGCGGGCCGTGGTCGTGATGGGCGGCGACGGGATGGCGCACCTGGGGCTCAACGCCGTCGCTGGAACCCCCATCAGGCTGGGCGTGATCCCGGCCGGGACCGGCAACGACTTCTGCCGGGGCACCGGGCTCCCCGGTCGCATCGGGGCGGCCGTCGCGGCCATCGCCTCCGGGCGGAGCGGAACCGTCGACCTGGCCCGGGTCACCGGCCTGGTGCGCACCGCCGATGGCCTGGCGGAGGGATCGCGGTGGGTCGGATCGGTCGTCTCGACCGGATACGACGCCCGCGTCAACCACGGGGCCAACGAGCTGAGGCTGCGGCTGGGATCGCTGTCCTACGCCTACGTGGCGCTGCGGGAGTTGTCGCGGTTCGCGCCGCTGCACTACCGCATCGAGACCGACGGGCGGGTCCGCGAGCTGGACGCCATGCTCATCGCGGTCGGCAATGCCGGCTGGATCGGGGGAGGCATGCAGATCTGCCCCGGGGCCGACGTCACCGACGGACGCCTGGACCTGACGATCATTCACCCGTGCAGCCGGGGCACCCTCGTGAGGGCTCTCGGATCGGTCTACACCGGCGGATTCGTCCGGCTGTCGATCGTGGAACGACTGCGCGCCCGCAGCGTCACCGTCGACGGGGAGGGCCTCGTCGCGATGGCGGACGGAGAGGATCTGGGCCGGGTGCCGCTGCGCATCGAGTGCGTTCCCGGAGCCCTGAACCTGCTGGGCGCCGGTGCGCGTCCACAGCATCGGGGGCCGACGCACTAGTCTGGCCGATATGGACTCCGCCCTCGACCGTTTCGCCTCCGGATACTCCTTCGGCCTGGACGACTACCAGCTCGAGGCCTGCCATCACCTGGACGACGGGGCCGGGGTGCTGGTCGCGGCACCCACCGGCGCCGGCAAGACGGTGGTGGGGGAGTACGCCACCTTCCTGGCACTGGAGTCGGGACGCAAGTGCTTCTACACCACCCCGATCAAGGCCCTGTCGAACCAGAAGTACCACGACCTGGTCGAACGCTACGGCGCCGAGGAGGTGGGACTTCTCACCGGCGACGTGTCGGTGAACTCCGAGGCCCCCCTGGTCGTCATGACCACCGAGGTGCTGCGCAACATGATCTACGCCGGATCGCGCACCCTGGAGGGCCTGGGCTGGGTGGTGATGGACGAGGTGCACTACCTGGCCGACCGCTTCCGCGGCCCGGTCTGGGAGGAGGTCATCCTCGGCCTGGCGGACTCGGTCCGGCTGGTCTGCCTGTCGGCCACCGTCTCCAACGCCGAGGAGTTCGGGGAATGGCTCGACGAGGTCCGCGGCGACATCCGGGTCGTCGTCTCCGAACGCCGCCCCGTGCCGCTCACCCAGCACGTCGCCCTGGCGAAGCGCATCGTCGACCTCTTCGCCCCCGACCGGCCCGGCACGGTGAACCCCGATCTTCTCCAGGTCGCCCGGCAGGAGGCACGGTCCCAGCGCGACGACGGGCGTCGTCCCAGGGGGCGCAGCGGCAAGGGCCGGCGGACCGTCTCCTACGGATCCGGACGGTTCGGCGGGGCTTCGGCCCAGCGCTTCGAGCGAGACGACCACCGGGCCCCGCGCAACAGCCCCAGCCGCTCCCAGGTGGTGCGGGCGCTGCGCCGCGCCCACCTGCTGCCGGCGATCATCTTCGTCTTCTCCCGGCAGGGCTGCGACGCCGCCGTGAGCCAGCTGATGAGCTCCGACGTCGTGCTCACCAGCACCGAGGAGGCCCGGAGGCTGCGCGAGATCGCCGAGCGGCACGGATCCGCGCTCACCGACGCCGAGCGTCGGGCGCTGGGCTGGGACCGTTTCGTCTCGGCCTTCGAGCGCGGGGTCGCGGCCCACCACGCCGGGCTGCTGCCGGTCGTCAAGGCCGTCGTCGAGGAGGGATTCGTCAACGGCCTGCTCAGGGTCGTGGTGGCCACCGAGACCCTGGCACTGGGCATCAACATGCCGGCCCGAACAGTCGTCATCGAGAGACTGGTCAAGTACAACGGGCAGACCCATGCCGACATCACCCCCGGCGAGTACACCCAGCTCACCGGCCGGGCCGGGCGCCGGGGGATCGACGTCGAGGGCCACGCGGTGGTGTGCTGGCAGCCGGGCATGGACCCCCGCGCGGTCGCCGGACTCGCCTCGCGGCGCACCTACCCGCTGCGCTCGGCCTTCACCCCCACCTACAACATGGCCGTCAACCTGGTGGGGACCGTCGGACGGCAACGGGCCGCCCGGGTGCTTGAGCACAGCTTCGCGCAGTTCCAGATCGATCGGCGCAGCGGACCGGCGGGGGCCAGGCGCAAGGAGAACGAGAAGGCGATCGCCGACTACCTCGCGGCCGCCGCCTGCGACCTGGGCGACTTCACCGAGTACGCCTCGATGCGCGAGAAGATCTCCCGCCTGGAGGCCGGGCAGGCCAGACTGCGCCGGGGATCCCGGGACGCCGAGGTGCTCGACTCCCTGTCGGCCCTGGATCCCGGGGACGTCATCGCGGTGCCCTCGGGCCCGCACGCCGGGTGGGCGGTCATCGTCGACCCCGGCACCCGGGGCCGTCACGGCGACCGGCCGAATCCGCTCGCGATGGTCTCCGACCGGCGGGTCGTGCGGCTGGGCGAGCACGACATCGACTCCCCGGTGCACCGGATGGCCGGGGTGCGGGTGCCGCCGCACTTCCATCCCCGGGACGCCGCCGCCCGCAAGGCCCTCGGCAAGGCCCTGGACCAGGCGACCAGGAACCTGGAGGAGCCGGCCGCGCGCCCGCCGAAGCCCCAGGTCGACGCCCGGCTCACCGATCAGATCACCGCGCTGCGCGCCGAACTGCGGGCCCACCCCTGCCACTCCTGCCCCGATCGCGAGACCCACGCCCGCTTCGCCGAGCGCGCCATGGCGCTGCGACGCGAGACCGACGCCGCGACCGCGAAGGCGCGGCGCCGGTCCGGCTCCATCTCCGACCGGTTCGACCGGATCTGCCTGGTGCTGGAGGCCCTGGGCTATCTCGAGCCGGGCGGGCTGAGGGTCAGCGACTCGGGACGGGTGCTGTCGCGGATCTACTCCGAGCTCGACCTGGTGACCGCCGAGGCCATCGCCGAGGGCGTCCTGGACGGGCTGGATCCGGCACAGCTGGCGGCCGTGCTGTCCACCCTGATCTTCGAGTCCAGGCCCGCCGACCGCCGGCACCAGTACGGCCACTGGCTGCCGGATCCGGCCTGCGAGGAGGCGGTGAGCCGGCTGCGCGCGGTGCGGGCCAGGGTCGGCCGCCTGGAGCGCGACCACCGGCTGGAGCGGCCCCGCGACCTGGACACCGGCTTCGCCGAGATCGCCTACCAGTGGGCCTCGGGGGCCGCCCTGGACACCGTCCTGGAGGAGGGCTCCAGCGCCGGGGACTTCGTCCGGCAGATGCGCCAGCTGGCCGATCTGGCCGGGCAGATCGCCGGCGCCGGGGTGGACGAGGAGCTGGCGCGGGCCTGTCGGCGGATGCTGGGCGCCGTCCAGCGCGGCGTGGTCGCGATGAGTGGGGAGGAGGACTGAGTCAGTAGGGTGTGGCCCATGGGTGTTGCACTGAGGGTCATTCCCTGTCTCGACGTGAAGGACGGCCGGGTCGTCAAGGGGGTCAACTTCACCGGGCTGAGGGATGCCGGGGATCCGGTCGAACTCGCCCAGGAGTACGGACGGATGGGCGCCGACGAGCTCACCTTCCTCGACATCTCCGCCTCCACCGAGGGCAGGGCCACCACCCGTGACATGGTGACCCGCTGCGCCCGGACCGTCTTCATCCCGCTGACCGTCGGCGGCGGGGTCCGCGAGGTGGGCGACGTCGACGCCCTGCTGCGCTGCGGGGCCGACAAGGTGGGCATCAACACCGGGGCGATCGCCCGTCCCGCGGTCATCAACGAGATCGCCGACCGGTTCGGCAACCAGGTCCTGGTGCTCTCCCTGGACGCCAGGCGCGAACCGGGAATGCCCTCGGGGTACGGCGTCACCACCCACGGCGGAACACGCTCGGCCGGCCTCGACGCCCTCGCCTGGTGCCGCGAGGCCGTCGAGCGGGGGGCCGGGGAGGTGCTGCTCAACTCCATGGACGCCGACGGCACCACCGACGGCTTCGACATCGAGATGATCGAGGCGGTCCGCGCCGAGATCGACGTGCCGCTCATCGCCTCGGGCGGGGCCGGGACCGTCCAGCACTTCGTCGACGCCGCCCGGGCCGGGGCCGACGCCGTCCTGGCGGCGTCCGTCTTCCACTACCGCACCCTCACCATCGGCGCCGTCAAGGAGGGCCTGCGCGCGGCCGGTATCGAGGTGCGCTGAGGGGCGGGCGGGCGCGCCGTCGGCCGTGATGGTGTAGGCATGGGCCATGGACTGCCTTTTCTGCTCGATCATCGCCGGCGACATCCCGTCCCGGACCGTGGCCAGTGACGACGCCGCCGTGGCCTTCCTCGACGTCGCTCCCTTCCAGGACGGCCACACCCTCGTGGTGCCGCGCCGTCACGTCCCCGACCTGCTCGGCAACGACGGGGAGCTGGCACGGATCGCACCGCTGGTCACCAGCGTCTCCACGCTGCTCGTCGAGAGGCTCGGCGCCCAGGGGATCAATGTCATCTCCAATGTCGGCGAGGTGGCCGGCCAGTCGGTCTTCCACCTCCACGTCCACCTCATCCCGCGGTTCGAGGCCGAGCCCGGATTCGACGCGATCCGCTCCCAGCGGCCCCGCCGCGATCCTGACGAGGTCCTGGCGCTGCTGCGATAGACGGTCATGGCCGGGGCCTGAAGGCTCAGATGTCCATATTCTGAGATTCTTGTCCCAGAGTTTTGACGCGGGGCCGCCCATGGTGGATTCTTGTCCTTGTGAACGGCCTCGTTGTTCTTATTGTTACCTAGCGTCCCGGCCCCCCGGTCAGGACGCTCCCTCGTATGCCTCTGGCAGCGAGGGTTTTTTCTTGCCGGGGACCGAGATTCGCGGATTCCAGGACGAATCCGGCTCGAGCACAACGCCCGTCACCTATGACATCGATGGATATGGAGGAGCAGCAATGGCTGACAATCCCCGGCAACCGAAGCTCATGAGCGGCGCCCAGATGGTCGTCGCCAGCCTGGAGAAGCTCGGCGTCGATGTCGTCTTCGGGCTCCCCGGCGGAGCCATCATGCCGACCTACGACCCCCTTATGGATTCCGAGGGAGTGCGCCACATCCTGGTCCGCCACGAGCAGGGCGCCGGCCATGCCGCCGAGGGCTATGCCGTGGCCACCGGCCGGGTGGGGGTCTGTCTGGCCACCTCCGGTCCCGGGGCAACCAACCTCGTCACCGCCCTCTACGACGCCTACCTGGACTCCGTGCCGGTGGTGGCCATCACCGGGCAGGTCGGCCAGGCCCTGATCGGTACCGACGGCTTCCAGGAGGCCGACATCCGCGGCATCACGATGCCGATCACCAAGCACAACTTCCTCATCACCAGGGCGGCCGACATCCCGCTGGCGCTGGCCGAGGCCTTCCACATCGCCTCCACCGGTCGTCCCGGGCCCGTCCTGGTCGACATCGCCAAGAACGCCCAGCAGGAGACCACCGAGTTCCGCTGGCCCAAGCAGTACGACCTGCCCGGCTACAAGCCGACGCTGCGCCCCCACTCCCGCCAGATCAAGGAGGCGACGACCCTCATCCGCGAGGCCGAGCGCCCCGTCCTCTACGTCGGCGGAGGGGTGGCCAAGGCCGACGCCGCCGCCGAGCTCGCACGGCTGGTCGAGATCACCGGCATCCCGGTCGTGACCACCCTGATGGCACGCGACGTCTTCGATGACGAGCACCCGCTGGCGATGGGCATGCCGGGCATGCACGGCTCGGTGGCCGCCGTCGGGGCCCTCCAGCGCGCCGACCTGCTCTTCGCCGTCGGGGCCCGCTTCGACGACCGGGTCACCGGGCGCCTCGACACCTTCGCCCCGATGGCCAAGGTGATCCACGCCGACGTCGACCCGGCCGAGATCGGCAAGAACCGGGCGGTCGACGTGCCGATCGTCGGCGACGCCAAGCTCACCCTCACCAGGATCGCCGACGCTCTGAAGGGCAAGCCCCTGCCCGACCTCACTGCCTGGGTGAGGCAGCTCCAGCAGATGAAGCGGACCTACGCGCCGGGCTGGGAGGAGCCCCCGGAGGGCAAGCTCTCCCCCCAGTACGTGATCTCGCGGATCGGGGCCCTGTCCCCCGACGACACCATCTTCGTGACCGGCGTGGGGCAGCACCAGATGTGGGCCTCCCACTTCCTGCCCCACCGCCATCCGCGCAGCTGGCTCACCTCGGGAGGGGCCGGCACCATGGGCTACTGCGTGCCGGCGGCGATGGGCGCCCAGGTGGGACGTCCGGAGGCCACGGTCTGGGGGATCGACGGCGACGGCTGCTTCCAGATGACGAATCAGGAGCTGGTCACCTGCGCGCTCAACGGCATTCCGGTGAAGATCGCCATCATCAACAACAATGTGCTCGGCATGGTGCGGCAGTGGCAGAACCTGTTCTTCGACAAGCGCTACTCCCACACCGATCTGCACTCCGACCGGTATCCGGATTTCGTGAAGCTCTCCGAGGCCCTGGGATGCGCCGCATTCCGGGTCACCGAGCCCGATGAGATCGACGCGGCGATTCAGCGTGCCAATGAGATCAATGACAGGCCGGTCGTCGTCGAGTTCGTCGTCCACAAGGATGCGATGGTGTGGCCGATGGTCGCTGCCGGGGCGAGCAACGATGACATCAAGATCGCCCAGGGAATGGCCCCCGACTGGGGCGATCAGGCCGAGGACGAGGCCCTCGAGGCCGCAGCCAGCGAGGAGGACTGAAAAATGACATCGACCCACATCCTGTCCGTGCTCGTCGTCAACCGTCCCGGTGTGCTCACCAGGGTCGCCGGACTCTTCGCCCGGCGCGGCTACAACATCGAGTCGCTGACCGTCTCGCCCACCAACGACCCCCAGGTCTCCAGGATGACCATCGGCGTCGACGTCGACTCCCCGTCGACCCTCGAACAGATCGTCAAGCAGCTCAACAAGCTCATCGAGGTGCACAAGATCATCGAGCTCGAGGACTCCGCGGTGACCCGCGAACTGGTCCTGGTCAAGGTGCACTCGGATCTGGAGAACCGCTCGAAGATCGTCGACACCGTAGGGCTGTTCCGCGGCAAGGCGGTCGACGTCTCACATGAGTCCATCACGATCGAGGCCACCGGCGGACGTGAAAAGCTGGAGGCACTGATCAAGATGCTGGAGCCCTTCGGCATCCTCGAGATCGTCCAGTCCGGACGCGTGGCGGTCAACCGCGGCGCATCGGCGTTGGCGGCCAAGGGCTCGCGCAACGCCTCATAACCTCATCCGGGAGCGGGCCACGGAGCCCGCACCACTGTTTTTCCCAACATAAGGAGAATCCAAAAATGGCAAAGATCTACTACGACGACGACGCGGACCTGTCGCTGATCCAGGGTCGCCAGGTCGCCATCATCGGATACGGATCGCAGGGCCACGCCCACGCTCTGAACCTGCGCGACTCCGGTGTCGACGTCCGGGTGGGCCTGCGTCCCGGTTCGAAGTCGGTCGCCAAGGCGGAGGCCCAGGGCCTGCGCGTCCTCGGTATCGAGGACGCCTGCGAGGAGGCCGACGTCATCATGGTCCTGGCCCCCGACCAGAACCAGCGCCAGCTCTACGCCGAGCAGATCGCCCCCCACCTCAAGGACGGCGACGCGATCTTCTTCGCTCACGGGTTCAACGTCCACTTCGGCTACATCAAGGCCCCCGCCGGCGTCGACGTGTGCATGGTCGCCCCCAAGGGCCCGGGCCACATCGTGCGTCGCGAGTACGAGGACGGCCGTGGTGTCCCGGTCCTGGTGTGCGTCGAGCAGGACGCCTCCGGAAAGGCCTGGGATCTCACCAGGTCCTACGCGAAGGCCCTGGGCGGGCTGCGCGCCGGTGGCATCGAGACCAGCTTCCGCGAGGAGACCGAGACCGATCTGTTCGGCGAGCAGGCCGTGCTGTGCGGCGGCCTGTCCCACCTCATCCAGGCCGGCTTCGAGACCCTCACGGCCGCCGGGTACCAGCCCGAGATGGCCTACTTCGAGGTCTGTCACGAGATGAAGATGATCGTCGACCTCATCATCGAGGGAGGCATCTCCAAGCAGCGCTGGTCGATCTCCGACACCGCCGAGTACGGCGACTACGTCTCCGGCCCCCGCGTGATCGACGATCACGTCAAGGCGAACATGAAGGCCGTCCTGGACGACATCCAGTCCGGTGCCTTCGCCAAGAAGTTCATCGCCGATCAGGACGCCGGCGCCCCGGAGTTCAAGAAGATGCGCGAGGCCGAGGCCAAGCACCCGATCGAGGCCACCGGTAAGGAACTGCGCAAGATGTTCTCCTGGCTGGAGGACAAGGACGACGACTACACCGAGGGCACTGCCGCTCGCTGATCCGCCGATCCCTCCGGCCCCCGTCGCTCCCCGGACGACGGGGGCCGGCCGCGTCCCGGCCCCGACTCGTTCCTGCCGGTACCCGTCGGTCCCTGCTCAGTGGCGCACCGCGATGACGGCGGCCAGGTCCTCGGCCAGCTGGACCTCCGTGCAGTTGACGGACTCCTCGGAGCGCCAGGCCAGACGTGTGTGGTCGACCCCGCCGTCGTAGGTGCGGGGCGGGAATCCGAAGCTGGGCGGCATGTCGTCGATGAGGATGAGGCCGCCGTGGCGCACGGTCTTCACGATGGTGTCGATGGGTGTGATCCGGGCGACCCTGATCGGCATGGACAGCAGCCCGAAGGGGCCGTGGGCCACCAGATCCTCCCATCCGCCCCGGATCACCTCGACATCCTCGCCGTCCAGGATGTCTCGGACCCTGCGACATCGCTCCTCGTCGTCGTCGACGGTGAAGATGTGGGTGCGGGCGTGCGCCCCCAGCCGCAGCCAGGCGGCCCCGGCTCCGCAGCCGGCCTCGCACTCCCCGATGGGGCCGCGCACCGATCCGGCCAGGGTGGCCAGCAGCCGACCGGTCTCGTTGCGGGTGGTGGTGAGGTAGCCGAGCTCCAGGGCGTTGTGGAGGGCGGCGGTCACCAGTGGGGGAGTGCCAGGAAGGGGTATCACCCGGGCATTCTCCCACAGCCTTCCGGCACGGGGTCCGGCCCTGGCGTGACGCCGGGCTCCGATACTGTGTGGGTCACGGGTCGCACATGGGGCAGGATGCCCGGTGCGGCGTCACGATGCAGGCATCACAGGGGATCGGGGAGCACAAGCACATGACCACATTCCTCATCATCGGTGCGGTGGGGATCGTCATCCTGCTGCTCTCGCTGATCCTCGGCGATCTGGTCGACGCCTTCTCCCACCTCGACGCGATCGGCGGGGAGTACGTCTCCACCGCCGTCATCGCGGCCTTCATCGGCGCCCTGGGATTCGGCGGGGCGCTGGTGATGGGCCTCACCGGTTCGACCGGATGGGCGATCGGCGCCGGCTGCGGAGCGGGGGTCCTGTTCGGGGCCGGAGCCTCCTGGTTGACCCGGGTGCTCAAGGGCTCGGGATCCTCCTACACCCCGACCGGTTCCGAACTCATCGGCGCCGAGGCCCACGTCATCTCCCCGATCCCGCAGGACGGAATGGGCCAGATCCGGCTCAGCGTCCACGGACACCTGCTGACCCTCAATGCCCGTAGCCAGTCCCCGGTCGAGGCGGGGGAGAGGGTCTGGATCAGCGGGCGGCTCTCCCCGACGGCCGTGGAGGTCTCCCCGGTCGCCGCCATCGAGTGACGCGACGGGCCCTCGCGGCCCCGCACGTCCCCCGCAACCGACAATCAACAGGAGTGTTCATGCCGTTCTCACCCGTCACCATCGCCATCGTCGGGCTGGTGGTGCTGGTCGTCCTCATCGCTTGGTTCATCGTCAGTCGGTACAAGGTCGCCGGCCCCAACGAGGCCTTCATCGTCACCGGGCGCAAGGGCAAGGAGGTCCGCAACCCGGAGACCGGCGAGATCTCCACCGACCTGTCGGGGCAGAAGGTCGTGATGGGAGGCGGCATCTTCGTCATCCCCTTCGTCCAGCGCCTCCACATCCTCGACCTGTCCAGCCGACGGATCTCCGTCCAGATCCGTGGCGCGGTGTCGGGGCAGGGCATCAAGATCAACCTGGAGGGGGTGGCCCTGGTCAAGGTCGGTGGCAATGAGGACTCGATCCGTGCCGCCGCCCAGCGCTTCCTCACCCAGCAGGAGGAGGTCGAGACCTTCACCCAGGAGACCCTGGCAGGCTCCCTGCGCTCCATCGTCGGCGGTCTGACGGTCGAGCAGATCATCCGCGACCGGGCGGCCTTCGCCCAGCGGGTGGCCGACGAGTCGGAGAACTCCCTGACCGGCCAGGGGCTGGTGCTCGACACCTTCCAGATCCAGGACATCACCGATGACGGCACGTATCTGGCCGATCTGGGGCGCCCCGAGGCCGCCAGGATCGGGCAGATCGCCTCCATCGCCGAGGCCAAGGCCAAGCAGGAGGCCGAGCAGGCCCGGCTGGATGCCGAACAGCTCATCGCGGTGCGCAATCGCGAGCTCCAGCTCAAGGAGTCCGAGATCAAGGCCGAGACCGACGCCGCGGCGGCGAAGGCGGCCGCCTCCGGCCCGCTGGCCCAGGCCGACCGCGACCAGGCCATCCTCGAGGAGCAGGAGAAGGTGGCCGTCAAGCAGGCGGCTCTGAAGGATCGCCAGCTCGACACGGAGGTGCGCAAGCCCGCCGACGCCGAGCGCTACCGCCAGGAGACCGAGGCGCAGGCCAGGCGGACCGCCGAGATCCTGCGGGCCGAGGCGGACAAGGCGGCCGCGATCGCTGCGGCCGAGGCCGACGCCGAGAAGTCCCGGCTGACCGGTGAGGGGGACAAGTCGCGGCGCGCCGCGCTCGCGGAGGCAGAGGCGATCGAGGGAGCCCGCAAGGGCGAGGCCGAGAAGGCCCGACGGACCGCCGAGGCCGAGGCGACCCGCGCAGAGGGAGAGGCGAAGGCCGCGGCGATCCTGGCCACCGGTCAGGCCGAGGCCGAGGCGATGAACAAGAAGGCCGACGCCTTCGCCCGGTACAACGAGGCCGCCGTGCTGCAGATGCTGGTCGAGGCGCTGCCCGAGGTCGCCGAGAAGATCTCGGCCCCGATGGGATCCATCGACAAGCTGACCGTCGTCTCCACCGACGGGGCCTCGCAGGTCACCAGGTCCGTCACGAACAACCTGGTGCAGACCCTCGACCTCATCCGCACCACCACGGGGGTGGACCTCACGAAGGTCGTCGGACGCTTCGCCGAGGACGCCGGGGCACCCGCCGCCCCGCACCACGACGGCCAGGTGCAGAGCGGGCCGGTGCAGGACTGATCAGGCCGGATCAGACCAGGGCGGCGACGGCGTCGCCGATCTGCGAGGTGGTGCGTGCCGAGGCTCCCAGACGGGAGGCGATGTCGGCGCTCACCGCCGCGCGGATCCGGTCGGCGTCGGCGGGGCGGCCCAGGTGATCGAGCAGCAGAGCCATCGAGGAGATGGCCGCCGTCGGATCGGCCCTGCCGGTGCCGGCGATGTCGGGTGCCGACCCGTGCACCGGCTCGAACATGGAGGGGAACTGCCCGCTGGTGTTGATGTTGGCGCTGGGGGCCAACCCGATGCCGCCGGTGACCGCCCCGGCCAGGTCGGTGATGATGTCGCCGAAGAGGTTGTCGGTGACGATGACGTCGAAGCGCTGCGGCTCGCGGACCATCGCGATGGTCACGGCGTCGACGTGCAGGTAGTCCTGCTCGACGTCGGGGAAGTCGGCGGCGACCTCTTCGACGACGCGACGCCACAGCGAGCCGGCGTTGACCAGCACGTTGTGCTTGTGGACCAGGGTGAGGCGACCCCGCCTGGCCCGGGCACGGCTGAAGGCGTCGCGGACGACGCGCTCCACCCCGAAGGCGGTGTTGATGCTCACCTCGGTGGCGATCTCCTGGGGGGTTCCGGCGCGCACCACGCCGCCGTTGCCGCAGTAGAGGCCCTCGGTTCCCTCGCGGCACACGACGAAGTCGATCGGGCCGGCCGAGGTGACCTCGGGCGCCAGCGGGGTGGGGGTTCCCGGGTACCAGACCGAGGGACGCAGGTTGACCCCTTGGTCCAGGGCGAAGCGCAGCTTGAGCAGCAGGCCGCGCTCCAGCAGGCCCGAGGGCACCTCGGTGGAGCCGGGGGCCGCGCCGACCGCCCCCAGCACGATCGCGTCGGCGGAACTGATCGAGGCCAGCGTCTCGTCGGACAGGACCTCCCCGGTGGCCTTCCAGTGCTCGGCGCCCAGGGCGTAGTCGCGGGTCGTGAAGGAGCCGGAGCCGATCGTGGCGCCGAGCACCTTCAGGGCCTCGGCCGTGACCTCGGGGCCGATGCCGTCCCCGCCGATGACGGCGAGCTCGGGAACGGCGGATGTGGGGGTTGCATCAGCAGTCATGGCACCACGCTATCGGGGCGTCCAGAATGTGACATCCGAGTGTCAGAACGTGGAACCTCGGGCGCGCCCCCGGTGTAGCGTGTCGCCCATGAGCCTGACCTTCGCAGCACAGAAAGACCTCACCTGGTCCGCTGATGAGACCATCGCGGCGCTCCACGCCGATCCCAAGTTCGGTGAGAAGTTCGCCGACCACATGGCCGTCGCGACGTGGACCGTCGACGACGGGTGGCACGACGACAAGATCGTCGACTACGGGGCCATCGACGTCAACCCCGCCAGCGCCGTGCTGCACTACGCCCAGGAGATCTTCGAAGGTCTGAAGGCCTACCGTCACGCCGACGGCTCGATCTGGCTGTTCCGTCCCGAGGCCAACGCCGCCCGGTTCGCGAACTCGGCGCGGCGTCTGGCCCTTCCGGTGCTGCCGGAGGAGGACTTCGTCACCAGTGCCCTGCAGATCGCCGCCACCGACGCCCGCTGGGTGCCCGACGCCGGCGAGTCCGGGGAGAAGACCCTCTACCTGCGTCCCTTCATGATCGCCCACGAGGACTTCCTCGGCGTCGCCCCCGCCAAGAGGGTCCTCTACTCCCTGATCACCTCACCGGTCGGCGCCTACTTCGCCGGCGGCGTCAAGCCGGTACGGATCTGGTTGGAGACCAAGAGCTCGCGGACCGCCCCCGGGGGCACGGGCGAGGCCAAGTGCGGCGGCAATTACGCCACCTCCCTGCTGGCCCAGGAGGAGGCCTACGCCAAGGGCTGCTCGCAGGTGCTCTTCGCCGACGCCACCGAGCACGCCTGGATCGAGGAGCTCGGCGGCATGAACATCATGGCCGTCAGCAGGGACGGAGAGCTGATCACCCCCGAGCTCTCCGGCACCATCCTGCACGGCGTCACCCGGCGCTCCATCCTGGACATGGCCCCCGATCTCGGCCTGAAGCCGGTGGAGCGCAGGCTGGGTGTCGCCGAGCTGCTGGACGGCATCCGTTCCGGACTCTTCCCCGAGGTCTTCGCCTGCGGCACGGCCGCCGTCGTCACCCCGATCGGCTCTCTGGTCGACGAGTCCGGCGAGACCACGGTCAAGGAGCAGACCGGCGAGATCACCCTGGCGATCCGCAACCGGCTGCTGGACATCCAGTTCGGCCGCGCCGAGGACACCCGCGGCTGGCTGCGCCAGGTCTGCTGAGGAGCACCCATGACTGAGCCCCTCAGCACCGCAGTGTCCGGCATCACGCTGTTCGACACCACACTTCGAGACGGGGCCCAGCAGGAGGGGCTTCGTTTCAGCGTCGAGGACAAGTTGCGGATAGCCCACCTCCTCGACAGTCTCGGACTGGGGCTCATCGAGGGAGGGTGGCCCGGGTCCAACCCCAACGACACCGCCTTCTTCCAGCGCGCCCGCACCGAGCTGGAGCTCACCGGCTCGCGGCTGGTCGCATTCGGCTCCACCCGCCGGCCGGGGGCCAGGGCCGCCGACGATCCGCTGGTGGCCGCCCTGCGCGAGGCCGCGACCCCGGTGGTGTGCCTGGTCGCCAAGAGCGACTCCCGCCACGTCGAGAAGGCGCTGCGGACAACCCTCGACGAGAATCTGGAGATGGTGCGCGACACCGTCGGCCACCTGGTGGCCGAGGGCCGCGAGGTGATGGTCGACTGCGAGCACTTCTTCGACGGCTACCGTCACAACCCCGCCTACGCCCTCGAGGTGGTGCGCGCCGCCGCCGAGTCCGGAGCGTCGATCGCGGTGCTGTGCGACACCAACGGCGGGATGATCCCCTCCTTCATCACCGACATCGTCTCCGACGCCGCGGCGGTCGGCCTGCCGCTGGGCATCCACTGCCACAACGACACCGGCTGCGCGGTGGCCAACTCGATGGCGGCCATGGAGGCCGGCGCGGTCCAGATCCAGGGCACCCTCAACGGTTACGGGGAGAGGACCGGCAATGCGGACCTGGTCACCGTGATCGGCAACCTGGAGACCAAGTACGACCTCCGGGTGCTGCCCGAGGGCCGGCTGGCCGAACTGGCCGGCGTGGCCCACGCGGTGGGCGAGATTGCCAACCAGCTTCCCCAGGCGCGCCAGCCCTACGCCGGCCGGTCGAGCTTCGCCCACAAGGCGGGACTGCACGCCTCGGCCATCCGCATCGATCCGGACCTGTACCAGCACATCGACCCGGCGGTGGTCGGCAACGACATGAGAATGCTCGTCTCGGGCATGTCGGGGCGCGCGAATGTGCTGCTGAAGGCCAGCGAGCTGGGCTTCGGGGAGCTCACCCGGGACCAGGCCTCCGAGGTCGTGGAACTGGTCAAGGAGCGGGAGGTCGACGGCTACTCCTACGAGGCGGCCGACGCCAGCTTCGAGCTTCTGATGCGCGACCACCTGGGGTTGCCCACATCGCCCTTCGAGGTGGTCTTCTGGCAGGCGAGCTCCCATCAGACGGGGCAGGGCCGGGTCAGCACCACCGCGGTGGTCTCGTTGTATCCCACCGACGCACCCGACCGGCTGGCCGGGGCCACGACCGTCGAGGCGGTCGGCAACGGGCCGGTGCACGCCCTGGACCAGGCCCTGCGCGGCGCCCTGATCGACCACTTCCCGCAGGTGGCGGGGTGCCGTCTCACCGACTACCGGGTACGGATCCTCGACGACGGGCACGGCACCGACGCCACGGTGCGGGTGCTCATCGACACCGAGATCGACCAGCACATCACCACCACCGTCGGGGTGGGCACCGACATCATCGAGGCCAGTTGGGAGGCCCTGAGCGACGCCTACCGGCACGCCCTCGTCAGTGGGATGAAGGTCTGAGGGACCGTCACGGGGCGATCACAGGACGTCGATCACCAGGTCGGCCGGAGGCTCTGGGGCGCCGATCCTGAACGCCCCGGCCAGCGCCTCCTCGGCCCGGGGGATCGCCTCGGCGGTGTCGGTGAGCAGGGTCGCCAGCGGCTGGCCCGCCACCACCTCGTCGCCGATCTGGGCGGTGAGGTACACCCCGGCGGCGGCCTGGACCGGGTCCTCCTTGCGGGCCCGTCCCGCTCCCAGGCGCCAGGCGGCCAGCCCGACGTCCATGGCGTCGATACCGGTGAGTGTCCCGTCCGCGGTGGCTACCACGTCCTGGGAGTGCCGGGCCACCGGCAGCCGGGCATCGGGGTCGCCGCCCTGAGCGCGCACCATCTGGCGCCACACGTCCATCGCGCGGCCCGAACGCAGCACCTGCTCGGGGTCGGCGTCCAGCCCGACGGATTCGACCATCCTCTGCGCCAGAGCCAGGGTGAGGGCGACGACGTCGGCGGGGCCACCGCCCTCGAGCACCTCGATCGCCTCGGCCACCTCCACGCCGTTTCCCGCCGCCCGACCGAGGGGGGCGTCCATCCTGGTGAGCAGGGCCGACGTCGTCACCCCGGCCGCCCGGCCGAGGTCGACCAGCCGCCGGGCCAGCTCGCGGGAGTCGGCCTCGGTCTTCATGAAGGCGCCCGTTCCCGTCTTGACGTCCAGGACCAGGGCCGAGGTGCCCTCGGCGATCTTCTTGCTCATGATGGAGGAGGCGATCAGCGGGATCGACTCGACGGTTCCGGTGACGTCGCGCAGGGCGTAGAGCTTCTTGTCGGCCGGGGCCAGCCCGGGCCCCGCCGCGCAGATCACCGCCCCCACCTCCTCGAGCTGGCGCATCATCTGGTCGTTGGACAGGTCGGCGCGCCAGCCGGGGATGGCCTCCATCTTGTCCAGGGTGCCGCCGGTGTGGCCTAGCCCCCTCCCCGACAGCTGGGGCACCGCCGCCCCGCAGGCGGCCACCAGAGGAGCCAGGGGAAGGGTGATCTTGTCGCCCACTCCGCCGGTCGAGTGCTTGTCGACGGTCGGCCGCGACAGGCCGGAGAAGTCGAGGCGCTCCCCGGAGGCGATCATCGCCGCCGTCCAGCGCGACAGCTCCCGGTGGTCGAGCCCCTGGAAGAAGATCGCCATCGCCATGGCCGACATCTGCTCGTCGGCCACGAACCCGCTGGTGTAGGCGTCCAGAAGCCAGTCGATCTGCTCGTCGTCGAGTCTGAGACCGGACCTCTTGGACCTGATGAGGTCCACCACATCGAATTGGGCAGTCATGGCGGTCAGTATTCCAGCCTCGATACGCTGGGGGCCATGCGCATCGCTCGTTTCGTCCCCACCGGAGCAGATCCCGCCTTCGGGATCGTCGAACTGGCCGCTGATCAGGGCGACCATCCCGACACGATCGCGGTCATCACCGGCGACCCGGTGGCCGGCCCGGTCCAGTACACAGGTGCCCGGCACGATCTCGCCGATGTGAGACTGCTGGCCCCGGTCATCCCGCGCAGCAAGGTGGTGGGGGTCGGGCGCAACTACGCCGAGCACGCCGCCGAGCTGGGAAACGAGACCCCCGCCGAGCCGCTGATCTTCCTCAAGCCCAACACCTCGGTGATCGGCCAGGACGAGGCCGTCATCCGGCCGAGCTTCACCGAGGATCTGCACTACGAGGGGGAGCTGGCGGTGGTGATCGGCCGCATCTGCAAGGAGGTGCCGCCGGAACGGGCCCAGGAGGCGATCTTCGGATTCACCGTGGCCAATGACGTCACGGCCCGCGATCTGCAGTCCCGCGACGGGCAGTGGACCCGAGCCAAGGGGTGCGACACCTTCTGCCCGATCGGCCCGTGGATGGTGACCCACCTGTCGGTCTCCGAGGCGCAGAACCTGAGCATCACCACCCGGCTGGACGGCCAGGTCGTCCAGCGCGGCAACACGAGTCAGATGGTGCACCCGATCCCCGAACTCATCAGCTACACCAGCTCCTTCATGACCCTGCTTCCCGGCGACGTCATCCTCACCGGCACCCCCGCGGGGGTCGGTCCCATGACTCCGGGGCAGCGCGTCGAGGTGGAGATCGACGGCGTGGGCACGCTGTCGAACACCGTGGTTGCGGGCTGAGGGCGATGGGCACCAGTCGCGATCTGGCCGGGGCGGGCCCGGCCGACCCCGAGTCGCGTGTCGACTACTCCCAGGTGCTTCGGAGCCCCGACCAGGGACCGGCCCTCGGGGTGGTGGGGATCGCCGGGGCCCTGGCCGGCTACGCGCTGATCGTCCCCGTCGTCCTCCAGCTGCTGCTGGGAGCCGGCTGGCTGGTGAGCGGCCGCACCGTGACCTTCGCGGCCTACCAGGCCCGCGCCACCAGCTACGAGACCGTCTGGGGCCTCGTCTCGACCCATCTGGCCCTGGCCTGCCTCATCCCGGTGGTCCTGGTGCTGGCGCGATATCTGCACCGCAGGGCACCGCGCTGGATGTGCTCGGTCCAACCGGGTATGCGCTGGCGGTTCCTGCTTCTGGTGGTCCTGGTGGCCGCCGTGGTGCTCAACCTCACCCAGGTCCTCGCCAGGGGAGGGGAGCCCTACCACTTCTCGGTGCCCTCGATGTGGTGGCTGTGGATCCTGGCCATCCTCGTCACCTCCCCGCTCCAGGCTGCCGCGGAGGAGTTCTTCTTCCGCGGCTACCTGATGGGTGCGCTGGGCTGCCTGGGACTCAACAAGTGGCTCGCGGCCCTCGGCTCGGCCCTGGTCTTCGCGCTTTTCCACGGCACCCAGAACGTGTGGCTCTTCGTCGACCGGTTCGCCTTCGGCCTGGCGGCCGGCCTCCTGGTGATCCTCACCGGCGGCCTGGAGGCGGGCATCGCGGCGCACACGGTCAACAACCTGTTCGCCTTCGGCTATGCGGTCTTTCAGGGCGGGGCCTCCCAGGCCCGCGGGGTCACCTCCATGGGAATGGTCGACGCCGCCTGGGATGTCGGAGGATTCGTCTGCGTGGCGGTGGCCGCATGGTCGGTGGGGCGTGGGATGAAGGTCGCCAGGCGCACCCCGGACAGGACGGCGCAGGCCTTCCGGTGACCCGCCCCGGGGCCCGTCATGGCGCCGATTTGCCGAGTGCGGGCAAAGCTTGCTAACGTTCTACGTCGTTGCGCCACTCCGGTTCGCCGGGGAGGAACGACAGTGGGGTATGGGGTAATTGGCAGCCCGACTGATTCTGGTTCAGTTAGTCCAGGTTCGAGTCCTGGTACCCCAGCTCTGAAGGAGACGCGGAGTGATTGGCGGAAGAGCCGATCGAACTGCTAAACTTTCGGAGCTGGGTGAATCCCAGCAGACAAATGAATACATCCTTTCCGTCGAAGGCCATTCGATGGACACAGAGATGAACCTGGCCCCGTAGTGCAGCGGCCTAGCACGCGGCCCTCTCAAGGCTGAAACGGCGGTTCGAATCCGCTCGGGGCTACCCATAGTAGATGGCCCGGATCTAGCAGGATCC
>OMJG01000807.1_pt1 | contig 21027 bp, 20 predicted proteins | sample 1646431 | NCBI WGS metagenome assembly OMJG01 (sample SAMN03771674, study PRJEB25209) | food metagenome | isolation source: Cotija cheese | place: Mexico:Jalisco,Michoacan | collected 2011-12-12
AGCATGGTTGATGACTAATGAGTTTACCGTCACTACGGCATTTACATTACCATATTGTTTTTTTTCTTTTTTCTTTTTCATGGAAGCTGTAGATTTAGCAGTCCCATATGCTCCAGCTATGGATTTTTTTCCTTGTTTAGCTAGTTTACCTTTTGCAAGACCTATGCCTGTGGTAGCACTTGTAATAGTAGTCAATTTCTTACCTTTAGTAGTTCCGGTACTAGTGATTTTATTACCTTTTTTTGATAAGGAACTTTTTCCTTGCGCTAATTTTTTAATAACTATAGAACTTACTGGTACTTTTAAGCCATAACTTTCTTGAATAACGTTAGAATTATTATGGTAGCTCTCACTATATGCTTGTTCTAGATTGGGAATGAAATCTTGTGTTATTTGATTATCAACCTCTTTAGATTCATAATTTTCAACATTAGCAATATAGGGTGTAATAGTTAATGATAAAAATCCTGTTGCAATAATTGAATATAATTTCTTTTTTATTATAAAACCTCCTTGTTTAATATTTAAAGAGTATCAATATTTTATGTAGTAAAGTTAAATATTGCCTAACTGTTAATATTTTGTTCTTAACTGTAAGTATTTGTTAATTTAAAGTGATATTTAATAAATTTTATATAGCAAAAAATAAACTTAAGTTAATATAAATTGCTTTAATTTGTTGTTTTATAATTAAAGAAAAATGGAAAGAGGAGAATTTATCAAATCGGTTTAGATAAAGAAAATGTATTGAGTTCTTTAGAATGAGGTCTAATAAATGTTTATAAAGATGTAAATACAATAAATGGGAAAGTTGCTAAAGGATACAAAGTTGATCTAAATGAATCGTCAAAGGTTTTACAAGTTGCAATTGATGAATTGTTATATATATTAGATATAGTGGTGGAAAACTATATTGACAATTTATATAGGTGTTAATTAGAATATATAATCAAACAATTTAAAAGAACAACCGTCAGATATATATATACTGGACTTCAGGAAGTCTTGAAAAATTGATATTAAAGCGTTTTGATGAAGTAATACCATAGTAAGCTAAAAAAAGAGGCGACCGTCAATAACAGTCAACCTCAAGTACACTCCGCAAATATGTACCGCTATTTGATAATTATTATATTATGCAGTGTTAAAATTATCAGGAATGATTATTCTGTAATTAACCTTCACATTATTACTTATTTCTTTACTACTTTAGAATTTTTCTTATCCAGATAATCAAAATAAAATCCAGATAATACGGCTAAAAATATAAATAATAATGCGACAAAAGGATTATTGTAAAGGTCTCCGGCAAAAAATATAATATATGCCAAAATCGTTAATAATATGGATATTACAATCCTTATTATCAAATTACGTATAAATCTGCTATTACTGATTGCTTTATATCTATTATTGATAATTGTTAAGCAAACTTGAAATAGTCCAAATATTAATATTAAAGCTACATAATAAAATTCGAAAAATTTATCTATAGGTAACATAAGACCAATAAGACCAATAAGAACAAAAAGTACTAGTGAAGCGATTCTTATTAATGTTGTATATTTTATGATGAGTTTCATATGTCCCCCAGTTATTAAGTTTTGATAGTAATATCTTTTGTGTAAATCAATAATCATTAATCAAATGTATTGATTTCACAACTTCCTCCATCACCATATCTATTTGCATTTTTATTTCCAGGTTTAATTAATAAAAATAATATAAAGAGAGAGACCAAACCAGCAATTACTACTCCAAATACAGTACCTACAGGTAGAGTTTTAATAATACGATAATTTTCTGTACTGATAGAGGTGAGTAAAATACCAAAAACAAATAAAATCATTGCAGCTTTAGTAATGAATCCACTTATATGATAGAGAATAGCAAACACCATAGAACGATTTGAGTCATGTAATCGACGTGTCATAACTGTGAAACTAGGAATGAGCGTTGCCAATGCAAACAAACTTCCTAATGTACCAACTGATAAAATACTTAATAAAGATGTAATAACTAAATGAATCCAATATGGATGCCAAAAATCTGATCGTGTAGAACGACCGCTTACATCTAAAGCGCGCTTCCAATAATTAGAATAACTCATAATAATATAATTTGATGATTTTTTTATAAATCCTCCTTATATAAAGTTGGTTTAAATTTTTATTTACTTCAATGATAAAGATATTTAAACAGAATGTAAATAATCAAAAAATATATAATTGATTTATTCAATGTTTCATTCATTGTAAAAATACAATATAATAATGAGTAATAGAATTTATAGGATGTGTGTTTATGAAGGCTATTTATGACCTTATTAAAAGTGATGCGGATATGATTTATATTTTAGAAGTTGTAGAAAGCCTGAATTTAAATGATTCGTGGGTTAGCGCGGGTTTTATAAGAAATAAGATTTGGGATATGATTCATGGGTATACAGCTAAGACACCTTATAATGATGTTGATGTTATATTTTATAATGCTGACTGTCTTGATGAATCTATTGAGAAGCGATATGAGCAGGAGTTAAGAGATATTGATTCTAGTATACCTTGGTCAGTAAAAAACCAAGCGAGAATGCATTTGAAAAATGATTTTAGTCAATATATTGATTCGAAAGATGCTGTAGATCATTATACAGAAGCGCCAACAGCTATTTGTGCTAGGATAAAAAATGGTGAGTTAGAAGTACATTATAACTACAGTGTTCAAGACTTGCTTAATGGTATTGTTTCACCAACTCAATATTTTAATCTTGATTCTGGTAGATATGACGTATATTTGGATAGAATTAATCGAAAACAATGGCATAAGCAATGGCCAAATTTAAAATTTGATAATTAGAATTTAAGTAAAGATTTAATTCTTAAAGGATGTGTTCTTAATGACTATCGAAGGATTAATTGAAATATATAAAAATAAATTACCCGACGAACAAGTAACAGAAGAAGAATTTAAATTAATGATGTCCAATATTGGAAATCCTAATGCCAATATTCGTGAAGATAATTTTGATTTAATTGCGCGTTTAATTATAAGTGGGAAATTGGAAGATTATCAAATGCTACAGTTACGTGAGCATTGTGAATGTGTTTTAAGAAGTGTTAACGAAAGTGATATTGAACATCTTGTGCTGGATAGAAGTTTCAGTGCACTTATTATCGGAATCATTGTTGAATATTTAGAAGAACATAATCAGTTACCTCAGGATGTTAACGAAAAGATTATAAACTTAGCGATTGATTACATGGATAAGGAAACTGATGTCAGAGGATATATACAAGGGACAGGATGGATGCATAGTGTTGCGCATGGGTCAGATTTACTTGCAACATGTGTTAGATCTAAATATTATTCAAGTGAATGTAATAAAGTGATCTTAAAAGTCATCGCTAAAAAACTTTATCAGTTAAATACTGATTTATCTTGCTATATAGATGATGAAGATGAGCGGCAAACATTTATCATTGAAGCATTACTTGAAAAAGGACTTACAGATCAAGAATTAAGTAATTGGGTAAGCGAGCTATTCGTGACAGTTAATCAAACAGATTTAAATCAATCTGAAGAAGCATATTTAAGTTATTTTAGAATAAGGAAAAATATAAAAGATTTCTTGAAGACATTGTATTTTAGACTAAAATTTAATCAAAAATGTCAGGTAACTCAAGATAAAATAGAAGAAATCCTTAAAAAGTTATACTTAGAATTAACACAACAAGGAGAATAAAAATGGGGATAAAATTTTATGTAGCAGGTAGTTTCGGAAATAAGAATGTTGTAAATAAACTTATAAAGAGCTTAGAACAACACGGCTTACAAAATACTTATAATTGGACGCTGAATGATAAAGCAATTAATAAAGAGGATTTAAGAAAAATTGGTCAATCTGAAGTGGATGCAGTAAAAAATTCAGATATACTGTTAGCTATATTGCCTGGAGGTAAAGGGACACATACAGAAATAGGTATTGCGATAGGACATAATAAACCTATTCTATTATTAGCACAAAATGAAAAAATATTTGAAGCTAACAATGCAGCTACATTTTATTTCCTGGAAAATGTTTATCGAAAGCAACTTGATAGGGTTAATGTATATGAAGAAGTTGTAGGTATTATTGAATCTGTGAAATAATATGGTCATGTCTTAAATATAAATAAAGGATGATGTTTCATGAAGTCGGTTAGTGTATATCATTATGATGCATTTAGTTTAGAAGCGAATAAAGGAAATCCTGCTGGTGTGGTATTAGATAGTGAAGGATTAACAGATGAAGATATGCAAGAAGTTGCGAAACAAATTGGATTTAATGAAACAGCGTTCCCTTTAAAATCAAGCTGTGCTGATTTTAGGATACGATATTTTACGCCAGGTCATGAAATGGATTTGTGTGGACATGCTACTATTGGAACAATCGCGGCAATGAAACAACATGGATTATTAGAAGATAATAATGAATTTACAATAGAGACGAATGCAAGTATCTTACCAATTACTTTAAGTGTTGAAAATGATAATATCTATATAACGATGCAACAAGCTAGCCCTCAATTTGAAGCTTTCAATGGATCGAAAGTAGATTTGGCTCATGCTATCGGAATTGATGAGAAAGATATAGTAACAGATTATCCGATTGTTTATGGGAGTACAGGAGCATGGACATTATTAGTACCTGTTAGGGATCTAGAAGTATGTAAAAGAATGTCTCCTCAAAATAAATTATTTCCAGAAATATTAAAAGAAAGACCCAAAACTTCAATTCATCCTTTCTGTATGGAAACATACAAAGAAGGCTTACATATGCATGCAAGACATTTTTCCTCACCATTTTCAGGAACGACTGAAGACCCAGTTACAGGGACAGCTTCTGGCGTGATGGGCGCATACTATGCTCAATATATAAATACATCTGCTAAATATCCGCTTGAACTAATCGTTGAACAAGGACAAGAAATAGGTAAAGATGGACAAGTGTATGTGCATGTGAATAATATAAACAATCAGCTTAATATTGAGATTACAGGTAGTGCAATATATGTTAAAGAATTAAAAATAGAATTATAATCATTTAGACTACCGGAACACTAAAAACCCTCTCTAGACAAGGACTAGAGAGGGCTTTGATTTTTTCTATAGTAGAGTTCTTGATAATTTCCCCATTCATAATCAAGCTCTGATTTAGTTACAATTTTATATGGATTAAAAATGGTTTGTCCATTTTTATTTACGAATAAATCATCATCAATTTGATATGCTGCATGTACTACAGCATTATTTTCTAAATAAACAATTACATCACCATTTTGATTACCTTTTGAAACTAATTCGTAGTTTAAAGATTTAAGGTTAGTTAGAAAAGCATCTTCTTTTATCCACTGGTGTAATATATTTTTATCACTAGTAATAGCATAAAGGACTGTTGAAAGACAGTTTGATCCTTGATGTTTTGGAAAAGTAGAAACGATTGAACTTAAATGATTGGGTAATTGTAAAGTTGAAAGGTGCTTTACGTGATTATCATAATATCTATCTATTCTGTTTTTAAAAAACTGTCTTTGTTTATTCGTTGTTAATTGGCTCCATTTTTGTGAAGTAATGAGGTTGCCTTCTATGAATAGTGGATTGTTAACTCTTTCTTGTTCCTGAAGAATATCTGTTTTTGAATCTTCATTAAGATTTTCAAACCATCCTTTTGAAGCTTTAATTACATAATTGTAGACACCTAAATTCCAAAACTCATATAGGTTATTTGTATCAATATTAAATGAACTTGTTGTCTTAAATGCATCTTTATGAGTGATAACTATATCTTCAATTTCAAAAGGGATATCATTAACAAAAAATAAATCAAAATTATTATAGTAATTTTCAGACCAATGTTTAAGTATTTGTTCAGTAGGATATATTTTCATAACTATACCTCAATTCGTATACCTTAAAATTTATTAAATTTCAGTTTTTCTATAACATGGTCGTGATTTTTATATAGTACGAGATCTGCTCTGTTTTTAGTTGGCAAGATATTTTTTATTAAATTGACTTCGTTAATATTGTCCCATAGATCTGTTGCTATTTTTAAGGCTTCTTCTTTTGGGATGTCTCGATATTTATAGAAATGTGAGTCTGGCTTCTGGAAAGCTTCTTCTTGAAGTAGTAAGAAGCGATTGAGATACCATTTCTTCATATTTTCTATTGTTGTGTGTAAATATATTTTGTAATCAATATAATCACTTACGAGTTCTTCTTCATGTGGACTTACTTGGAAGATATTCACGCCTTCTATAATAAGAATGTCCGGACAGTCTATGTTGTGATACTGGTCTTTAAGACGGTCGTATGTGATATGTGAATACGTGTATGTTGGAATGTTAGGCTCGTTGTTCTTAATTTGTTTTAAGTGACTGATTAATGTTTTTGTATCATAACTTTCAGGAAATCCTTTTTTAGAAAGTAAGTCTTTATCGATGAGTTCTTGTTTAGGCATGATATAACCATCAGTCGTAATCAGATCAACTTTCCAGTCCGCGTTATATTCTTGTAGTAAGTTTAAAAGCAGTCTTGAGACAGTGCTTTTCCCTATAGAAACCCCTCCTGATATTCCAATAATAAAAGGTGGTGTATTATTTTTGTTATGTAATTTGTTGTTAATGTTAGATGAATAATCTTTATGGAACTTAACTTTGTTTGTCAAAAAATTAATGAGTGGTAAATAGAGTTCATTAATTTCTGAATTTGTTAAGTTATCATTTAAACTGATAATTTCTTCTAAGTTTAAATGACTTGTATCCATATCTAATTTAAAATTTGTGTTTTGCCATTCTTCTTTTGTGAATTTCATAATGAGTTCCTTTACTTAAGAATTTTTCACTTTTTACAGTACTCGTATAGGGTAACATAAATAGTCATGAAAGTGCTTTATTAATTTTGAAAATTCTTATATACTATTTTATTCATGTACATCATGATTTTCTTTATAGTGTTAAAATGTATAGAAGATATGGGAATTATTAAAAATTGTCTTAATATAATTTTGAATTTGAGGTGACTGGAAGATGAATGGTTCTATACATCATTTAGAGATCTATGTTAGTGATATAAATAAATCTAAAAACTTTTATAGTTGGTTATTAGGACTGCTAGGATATAGTTTGTATCAAGAATGGAGAGAAGGTTTTAGCTTTAAATTAAATGAAACGTACATAGTATTTGTACAAGTGGACGATTCATTTAAACAATATGGATATCATCGTAAAAGGATTGGATTAAATCATTTGGCATTTACAGTTGAAGACAGAGTAACAGTGGATGGTATCAATATTATTTTGGAACAAAAAAATATTAATAGACTGTATGATGATTTATATCCATATGCTGGAGGTAATCATCATTATGCTGTTTATTTTGAAGATCCAGATAAAATGAAAATTGAAATAGTATCTAAAGAATAACACCACCTCTAGATTTGATATAAAGGTGGTGATATTCTTAAAATTCTGCTATGACAAGTTTATCTTCAAGGACTTGGTTTACAAAGTTTACTGTTGCTTCTCTTGATATAGGGTTATGTCCTAGCTTTTTATTGTTGTATAATATGAACTTTATGTTTGAACTGTTTATTTCGTATTTATTTAAGAAACTACAAAATGGATCGAAATGTCTAGTCATATCAGTCTCACATAATCTGTTTTGGATGTAGTAAATTTTAGGTACATATTTTTGTTTGCGAAATAAGCTCGTGATCGATAGTCTAAGTGCATATTGTTTCTTGATATAATCGCGTGAACGGTTGGGAAATATTTTAGTGTATAATTTTTCGACGTTCACTTTATCGTAACGATCTACGTAACATTGTGGATTGTTCACTACAGCAGTTGTGCCTTTATGTAATGTTGCTAAATACATAGACATAAAGCCACCTGCTGATGAACCACAATAGACGACATTTTGAGATTCTATTTGAAGTGCTTGCGTGACTTGTTGCGCAATTTCAGAATAGTCTTTTAAGAAATGACGTTCTTCTCTTCCAACACCCCAACCAATACGTAATTGCTTATAATGAACAGTTCTGTCATCTATATAAAGACAATTTGCATTAAAATCTTCATGCCATTTACTTCTCATAAAGACAGGTGGTTTACTTTTAGATGGATCAATCGCACCATTTGAAAATACAACTAATTTATGATTATCTTCTTTAAGATTTAACTTGATATAGATGTCTAATTCATCTTTCATGATTTTCACAACTTGATTATTATGCGCCCATAAAAGGTCATTGTTCAAATCTTCGTAATTTAATGTTTCCATGATGTGAAACACTCCTAATGGTTAATATTCATTACAAATACTTAATATAAAATTCAATATAACAAAGTACTTTAGCAATTAACAATTATATAGTGGAAATTTACAAAAACTTAACAAAAAAGAGGCTAGGCATCATGCCCAACCTCTTTTTAAAGCGATTAAATATTGAATAATCTTTGGAAGAATCCTTTTTTCTTAGGTTCTTCTTCAGTTTCTGATTTGATTTCTTCTTTTACTACTTCTTCTTCTTTGTTTTCTGAAAGCGTTGAAGTTTGTTCTACTGTCGTTTCAGGTACTTTTTCTTCAGTAGATGCTGCTTTGTCAGTAGTTTCTTCTTTAGCTGTAGTTGTATCTTCTTCTTTAGATTCTACTACTTTATCAGTAGTAGTTTCTGGTTTAACAGCAGTTTCTTTATTTTCTGATTTCACTTCAGCTTGTGTTTCAGATTTAGCTGGCTCTTCAGCTGCAGTAACTTTTGTTACTTCTTTATCTTCTTGTTTTTTAGTTTCAACTGATTCACTAGAAGTCTTGTCTTTTGAAACTACTTTAGAACTTTGTGGTTGTTCAGCTTGTTTCGTTTCAACTTTAGTATTATTCTCTTGAGCAGTAGCCTCTGATTGTTGGGGTGCTTGTAATGCTAAAGTTTGTTCTAGTTTCTGTTGTTGAATATGAACTTGTTGCAACATTTCACCAAGCATTTGTCTTTCTCTACGCATATGTTGAACTTCTAATTTTAATTCTTCAATTAAATGTTGTAGTTCAGGTGTTTGATTAGCGGGTTCGTCTTTAACAAGAACTTGTAAAAAGTCTTTCTCTTGTTCAAGTGTTTCGAATGCTTGGTCATAACTATTTGTTTCTTTAACTTTTTCCGCTATTTCTTGGAAAAGTTCTATATCTTCTTCTTGGAAGTCTGTCGCTTCTCTTCCACGATATTCTGTCTTAGAAAGTTGATATCCTCTGTCTTCTAAGTGTTGTACAATTTTTCTAACTTGCTTTTCACTAAGACCTACTTTAGTTGCGAATTCTTTAGTTAACATATTATAAATCATCCTTTATTTGACAGTAATTTAATAGGTAGGGTTGTCTGTCGGCAGACAACCGTCACAATTCCCTTTATACATTACATGTAAATAACAGAAAGTTCAAGTATTTATTGTATTAATTGTGAAAAGTATTATATGCAAAAAAGAAATATGTTATTATTTAGGAAATTAGAACAATAAAAATTAATATTGGAGCTGTTAGATATGTCTAATAATACTGAGAAAAAAGCTTTTAAACCAATTTGGATTATTGTTAGTTTTGTTGTATTAATTGGAATATTGTTATTACCGACTTCAAATGATTTACCTGTTATGGCAAAATGTGCGCTAGCGATTTTAGCTTTTGCAGTTATTATGTGGGTAACAGAAGCCGTAACTTATCCTGTATCAGCGGTCATGATTGTTGGACTGATCGTTGTACTCATTGGATTTAGTCCAGTTCAAAATTTAGGAGATGCTTTAGGCAATCCGTCAGCAAATGGAAAAGCTTTAGAAGGGGATGCATTACTAGGTACAGGCAATGCATTACAAATGGCTTTAAGCGGATTTTCAGGATCTGCAGTGGCACTCGTTGCAGCAGCATTATTCTTAGCTACAGCGATGCAAGTAACCAATTTGCATAAACGTTTAGCATTACAAGTACTTTCTATTGTAGGAAACAAAACAAATAGAATTGTTATCGGTGCAATTGTAGTTTCTATTATTTTAGCATTCTTTGTACCTTCAGCTACTGCAAGAGCTGGTGCTGTTGTACCCATCTTATTAGGAATGATTGCTGCATTTAATACATCTAAGAACAGTAAATTAGCAGCATTATTGATTATTACAGCCGTGCATGCTGTCTCAATATGGAATATAGGTATTAAGACTGCCGCCGCTCAAAATATCGTTGCGATAGGGTTCATTAATAAATCAATGGGACAAGATGTTTCTTGGGGTGAATGGTTCTTGTATGCAGCACCATGGGCGATTATCATGTCAGTCGTCTTATACTTTGTGATGATTACTGTCATTAAACCTGAAGAGAAAGAAATAGAAGGTGGAAATGAATTAGTTAAAGCACAATTAAAAGAATTAGGACCAGTTTCAGCAAGAGAGTGGCGACTCATTACGATTTCTATCTTATTATTATTTTTCTGGTCTACCGAAAAAGTGCTCCATCCGATTGATTCATCTTCAATAACAATCATTGCATTAGCAATTATGTTAACACCTAAAATCGGTGTCTTTACTTGGGAAGATGTTGAGAAGAAAATTCCTTGGGGTACAGTTATCGTATTTGGAATTGGTATCTCACTAGGAACAGTATTGTTGGAAACAACAGCGGCACAATGGTTAAGTGATAAAACATTTGGATTGATGGGACTTAATCATATGCCACTAATCTCAACCATTGCACTCATTTCTATATTTAATATTTTAATACATTTAGGATTTGCGAGTGCAACGAGTTTATCTTCAGCATTAATACCTGTATTTATAGCTTTAACACAAACATTAAATTTAGGTGACCAATCTATCGGGTTTGTACTTATACAACAATTCGTGATTAGCTTTGGTTTCTTATTGCCAGTTAGTTCACCACAAAATATGCTGGCATACGGCACAGAAACATTTACCGTTAAAGACTTTATTAAAACAGGTGTACCACTCACAGTTATTGGATACTTATTAATTATCTTGTTCAGCATGACATATTGGAAGTGGATAGGATTGATATAGAAGTTGAAGATGTGAGTTAAAGGGGCTGCTGAGATGAGAAATCGTTGAAGTCATGGCTTAAGTCTTGAATAAAGCCAAGAGATCATCCAACACCATCCGAACTACATAAAAAAGCCGCTCAATTCCCAAAAAATTGAACGGCTTCTTCTTTGCGTTATTTAAATTAATTGCCCGATGAATACGGCGATGATGATAATTGGAAGTACAAATTTAACTAAGAAATACCATGTATCTACAAAGAGTCTTCCTTTTTTAGTATCGCTCATATTTAATTCTTTCATAATGATTTCTTTATTGAATATATGACCAACGAAGATGGTTACGCCTAATGCACCTATTGGCATTAAGATATTCGCGACTAAGTAATCCATATTATCAAAGAATGTACCGACACCGAATGTAAAGTCTTGGAGTAACCCGTTTGAAAGTGCTGATGGTATACCGAATATAAAGACTAATATACCAATGATATATGACCATTTTTTTCTATTATCATTATTATTTTTAGTAATGTTTGAGATATTCAATTCTAATAACGAAATTGAAGATGTAACGGCTGCGAATAAAAATAATATTAAAAATAGTAAATAGAATAATTGACCGACAAACATTTGATCAAATACTTGTGGAAGGACGATAAATAATAATCCTGGTCCTTGGTTAGGTTCTAATCCAAATGCGAAAATAGCTGGGAAGATGGCTAACCCGGCTGCTATTGATACAGCTATGTTCATCCATACAATGGCATTCGCACTTTTGACGATATTTGTTTTACGATCTAAATATGAAGCGTATGTCATCATACCACATGTTCCTAATGATAATGCGAAGAACGATTGTCCTAGGGCATATAGTATACCTTCAGCACTTAAATCCGATACTTTTGGTTGTAGGAAATATTGAATTCCGTCTAAAGCGCCGTCTAAAGTGATCGATCTAATAATGACAATTACGAACGATATAAATAAAAGTGGCATCATGACTTTTGAAGCTTTCTCGATACCTTTTTCTACACCTTTACTGACAATAACTACAGTGAAAAGTATAAAAGCAAACTGACTCGCTAATGAATAAAATGGATTAGATATATAATCATTAAAGATGTTGCCGTAATTATGTGATTGCGTTAATCCAAAGCTGTCTAAAAGTGTACGTATAATATATAAAATGATCCAACCACCGATAACACTATAGAATGAAAATAGTACAAAGACTGTTAAATTTCCAAGCCATCCTACTAAATTCCAAGATGATTTACCGGACACTTTTTTGAAGATGTTAGTAGAATATGTTCTACCATAGCGACCCAATACAAAGTCACTTAAAAGTAGTGGTAAGCCGACAAGCAATGTGAAAATAATAAATATTAATAAAAATGCGCCACCACCGTATGTTCCAGCCATGTATGGGAATTTCCATACAGCACCAATTCCTATAGCTGACCCGGCGCTTGCTAGAACGAAGCCGATACTGGACGACCATTGAGATAAATTTTTCATATATATTCCTTCTTTTAATTTGATATTCACTTTAAAGCGGTAAAGCTTTTAAGTAAAAAAATAAAACTCACAGCAATGAATTTTACACTATATTTTTGGATAATGCAATATTAAAAAATATCGGCAACATAAGTTAGTTGCCGATAGGGTATTATAATTATTAGAACGAATAAAGTACTTATTCGCCGATTGAACCGTTACTTTCATCATTCCAAGCAATGATTCTATCCACTGGTAATCTACTAGAATCATGTGGTGGTTTAACACCTTTACCAATAGCGATTAAATGAGCTGGTACATATCTAGAAGTATCAATGTTTAATGCTTCTAATACAGCTGTTTTATCAAATCCGCCAATTGGGTTTGTATCATAACCGCGATCAGTCGCAATAAGCATTAATTGCATAGATGCTAAGTTAGCATCCATTAAACCTTGTGCATTAAAGTAACTTTCATCAGCACTGCTAATTAAATTTGAGATTGTTTCAATAAAGTAATCTTTTGAATTTTCATCCATATAACCAAGTTCAACATTCTTCTCATAAATATCGCTCACATATTCAGCGTGTTTTAAATCTGCAAGTACAAGAATAATCGCACTTGATGAATGTAATTGTCTTTGGTTGAACTGTACAAGATGGTCTAATTTTTGTTTTGTTTCTTCAGAATCGATGATAACAAAGCGCCATGGTTGTAAGTTGATTGATGAAGGTGCTTTAGTAGCAAGTGCTATCATTTCTTTTATTTCTTCTCTTGGAATTTTGAAGTTTGGGTCGAATTCTTTAACTGATTTTCTTTTATTAATAATTTCAGTTAATGAAAGCTTTGAGTGTGTCATTTTATTTCTCCTTTTAGTGTGATGTCATTATAATGCACCAATTAACTAAAAAAATAAAATGATTAGCTTACGAAATAAATTTTTTTAGGAGGGATTGTCGTTGGAAGAGAAAATATTAATCTCAGAACTAGATAAACCGATTTTTCTAGCGGGTATGGCTGGAGGTATTACAACACCTGATTTAGTGGCTTCAGTTTGTAATGAAGGCGGCTTTGGACAAATTGGCGCTGGATATATGACGCCTGATGCTTTAGCTAAAGATATAGACCAAATTAGACAAATGACAACTGAACCGTTTGGCGTCAATTTATTTGTGCCAGAGTATCCGGCTATTGATCAAGAAAAAGTTGATTTTATGAATAAAATATTACATCCCATAACTGAAAAATTAAACAGTAAACAAATACAGGATGTTTCAATAGATGTTAATTTTGATGATATGTTAAACGTGATTATAGATAAACATGTTGAATATGTAAGCTTTACATTTGGTAAGCCTTCAGAAAGCCTCATTCGCAAATTACATGATCATCATATTAGCGTAATTGGTACTGCAACAAATTTAAATGAAGCTCAAGCTTTGGAATCCATAGGTATTGATGCGATAGTGATTCAAGGTAGTGAAGCGGGTGGTCATAGAGGTTCATTTGAACAATCATTGCCAGAAAATCGCCTTACAACTGAGCAATTGTTTAATCAAACATATCCTTTGATTAACGTTCCATTAATAGTAGCGGGCGGTATCACAACACCTGAATTAGCGAAAAATTATATTCAAAAAGGTGCTCATGCAGTTCAACTGGGTACAGTATTCTTAACGACACATGAAAGTGGTGCACCAGAAGTGCATAAAGAGAGCATATTAAAGGCGCATCCAGATGATATTATATTAACGAATACGTTTAGTGGTCGTTATGCAAATGGTATTATAAATCCATTTATACAGTATATGGAACAGTTTAAAGATGATATTTGTCAGTATCCAATTCAAAATATATTAACACAACCTTTAAGAGGGCAGTCTAAAAAGTTAAATAAACCAGATTATATGAATTTATGGTGTGGTACAAATCCAGAAGGTGCTAAAGATGAAAGTGTCCGTGAATTAATGGAAAGATATCATAAAGCAATAAAAAGCTGACATCGATTGCGATGTCAGCTTTTCAAACTTATAAATCCATAGATTCTAATAATTCGTATACAAATTCTCGATCGTTTTCATTTCCGTGTATGTACTTGTTGATGTAACAAGAACGAATACTCGGTGAGATAACGTCTTTTTGAAGCGGCAAGTATTGCTTAATATATAAATCTATTGGTGTAGGTGCTAATGATTTTTGTGGATTTGGTTGTATATAAGGGATGTCCTGTTGAACTTCATAACCATGTCTATTAAAGAAGTTCTTACGCAGAATCGCTTCTTCTTTACCACTGTTGTTCTGGTATGATTCTTCTCCAAACGATTCCAACATAATCATGTTAGCATCTCTTCCATGAACATCTTGAGCATGTTTATGAAGTTCAGCTTCAATTCTTTCCAACGTTTGTCCGCCAACACTCTGATTGCGGTATTCAGGATGCGTCATTAAATAAATAATAAAAGCTGAATTTGTTGTAGGTTCATAATGACCTGTAGACAAACTTACGACCGTGTCATCAATTAAACCAACTAAAAATATATAATGTTTCTTTATGTACTCAGATGTAAGTGAATGGATGAAGACATGACGGTCTTCTCGCACCTCTGCCTTGAAAATATCTTCATACATTTCTAATGCTTTTTTGAATAATGGATCATCGATAGATGTGACAACTTCAAAATTCATAGTTATGAACCCCTCATAATCAATATTTTATAATATTATAACATAAGATTTTAATGGTAGTACTATCGTATTGAGGAAATAAAAAGAGAGACCAGGACATGACACTATGTCCCAGCCTCTTAAGATATTAAATTGTCTTATTTAGGATTATCATCTGTAGGGTTATTGATATCTGCTTCTTCATGTCTAACTTTTTCAGAAACATGTTCAGTATCTTGAACTTTATTTTTCTTAATGACGATTTCTTCAGATACGACATTTTCTTTGTCTACTTTTACACGTTCTTCATGTAATGGAATGTGTACGGAATCATCATCATTTGCGTTAAAGTCTTCGTCTACTTTCTCATTAACCGGTCTACGTTCGATGGTTACTTCTTCACGTTCAAAAGGTACATCAAACTCTTGTTCTTCTTCAACAACATGTTTATCAACAGAAGCTTCTCCTGTTTCAACATTCTCTTTGTCTACATTTAGACGTTCTTCATGAAGTTGAACAGATTCTTCATCTACATTGTTATCTTGCGTTTCATTGTTGTGAGATGTTTCGCCTACATTATTGTCTTGTGTGTCGTTGTTGTAAGACTGCTCAGATGCATAAACATTAGTATCTTGCTCTTCTTGGCTAGAAGAGAAGTTAGATTCACGTGTTGTTGTTTCGTTTGATGTTGGTGGTTCAACACTTTCATTTGGTTTATTGTAGTTTAAGCTTGAACGCTCTGTTTCTACGTCATCATCATGCACTCTTGAGAATGATGATTCATCTTCTCTAGTTAAGTCTCGCTGGTCTTTAACATTATCTGTTTCACCATATTGAGCAGACATATTTGTTGTTTCTCTATTACTCAAGTCTTCTAAATCTTTTTCATTATCGCTAGAGTAGACTCTTCTATCATCTTGTACATCATCTTCAGTTTCTTGTTGTTCTCTTTGTTCGTTCGCATAACCAGCAGCACCAAGACCTGAAGCACCAGCTAAATTAGCTGAAGTTGATGTGCCATCATGGTCGATGTTTGAATCATCCACATCATCATGCGCTACATCTTCTTCATTAATATTATTACCATATCGATTTGTATTTACATCTCTTTCTGTTTCAGCTTCATTATCGAATGATGATGCTTCTGTTTTTTCTGTGTCAGTATCTTTAGTTAAATCATTTTCAGATACTTCATCTTGCTGATTAAATTCGTCTTCTGTTTCAGCTTTATCAAAATCAGATGTTTCATCTGTAGCCTCCTCTTGATCTGAAGATGAATGCGCAGCAGCGGCACCAGCACCAGCGCCCGCAGCACCTGCACCTAATCCGGCACCAGCAGCTGTACCTTTAGATACGCCACTTTCTTCGCTCTCATCACTAGAAAATGGTTTCGTGTTATCGTAATGCTCATTTCCTGTTTGAGAATCTTTAGGGTGATCTGAATCATAGTTTTCAGTATCACTTATATTGTCATTATCAACATATAATAGTATTTTTCCGTTATTAAGTTCTTGTTTGTATCGATCTAATTCTTCTTCTGGAACATTTAAACTAGATAATACGCTTTCTTCAGCACTTTCACCTGAGAATAGTGCAGTAATCTTGTCGCTAAATGAACCTCTAGAGTTCTTCACTTTAACATCCGTGTAGTCTAAAGAGTTATCATCTAACCTATCTTCGGAAATAACTTGTAAGTCACTTTCTCCGACACCTTCTTCTTTTAATTGATCAATACGTTGCAGTAAATCACTTTCGCTACTAAATTTTTCTATTTTACCCATACTAAAACCTCCATAAATTTGTAATGTGTAAAAATCTTATCAACAGTGATTATTCTCTAGGTGTTTACATACTTAATAAATATTGTCTACGAAAATACAATATAATTCACAAATACCCTTGTGGAGGAGAATCAAACAAAATTCTATTAACTTTCTAATTATTTAGATTTTTCAGTTTATTTAAAACCGCTTAAAATAGCGCTAACATAAGGTTTTGCCTATTGTAAAAATACTGAAATTTTGTTATTATCAATGAATAATTTATTACTAAAAACTCATATAATCTGAAGAATATGGCTTTGGAAGTTTCTACCGTGTTGCCTTAAACGACACGACTATGAGTAAATGAATAACACTGGAATCAGGCTATCCAAAATGGTGTGGTTTTATATTATTTTTTACTCATCTTACCTATTTTCTAGGATTAAGGTGTGTTTTTTTTAATCTAAATGAGGAGGCGAGTAGTGTGAGGACACTACAAGATAGGGTTAAAGAAGATGGTGTAGTCATCGATGAAAAGATTCTTAAGGTTGATTCATTTTTAAATCACCAAATTGATGCAAAGTTAATGTATGAAGTTGGTCAAGTTATTACGGAACATTTTAAAGACAAGAAAATCACGAAAATACTTACGATTGAAGCGTCAGGTATCGCACCTGCGATTATGGCATCTTTACATTTAGATGTGCCATGTTTATTTGCGAAAAAAGCAAAACCATCTACAATGACATCTGAATTTTATCAAACAGATATTCACTCATTTACTAAAAATACAACGAGTACAGTGGTTATCGCGAAACAATTTTTAAATGAAGATGATCATGTATTAATTATTGATGACTTTTTAGCGAATGGCGAAGCATCATTAGGTTTAAATCGTTTAGTTCAAGCAGCAAACGCAACAACAGCTGGAATTGGAATTGTTATAGAAAAAAGTTTCCAACCGGGCAGAGAGAAGTTGGAATCTGAAGGATTAGAAGTCTTATCTCTATGCCAAGTTGCTTCATTATTAGGAAATACAGTCAAACTGGTAGGAGAATAACATGAAAAATTTCATCTTAAGTGTTCAACATTTACTTGCTATGTATGCGGGTGCCATAATGGTACCTATTATCGTCGGATCTGCTTTAAAATTCACACCTGAAGAAGTGGCTTACTTAGTCGCTATTGATATCTTTATGTGTGGGGTAGCAACATTTTTACAAGTATATAAAGGAATAGGAATTGGACTGCCGGTAGTCTTGGGATGTACATTTACAGCAGTAGCACCCATGATTCTAGTCGGTAATACACACGGTATCGGTGTGCTGTACGGTTCTATATTTCTTTCAGGGATTATTGTAGTCTTAATTTCTCCATTTTTCTCATATTTAGTAAAATTATTTCCACCTGTTGTTACAGGAAGTGTTGTTACAATAATCGGTATTACGTTAATGCCAGTTGCCATGAATTATTTAGCAGGTGGTCAAGGTGAAAAGAACTACGGAGACAGTAAAAATATATTCTTAGGTTTATTTACATTAGTGATCATCTTATTAATACAAAGATTATCTAAAGGTTTCATTAAATCTATAGCAATATTACTCGGTTTATTAATAGGTACAACCGTCGCTTCCTTCTATGGATTAGTGGATACATCGAATTTAAAAACTTCGAATTGGTTGGAACTACCTAGACCATTTAGATTTAGCGGGTTTGAATTTGAATTTGGTACAACGATTGTCTTTGTCATTATTGCAATCGTTAGTTTGATTGAATCAACAGGCGTTTACCATGCTTTAAGTGAAATTACGAAACAACCTATTACTAGAAAAGACTTATCAAAAGGTTATAGAGCTGAAGGTATTGCGATTATAATTGGTTCAATCTTTAATGCATTTCCTTACACAGCTTATTCTCAAAACGTTGGGCTAGTTTCATTGTCTGGCGCTAAAAAGAATCAAATCATGTATATGATGGTTGCATTATTAATCGTTTGTGGCTCAATACCTAAACTTGGTGCATTAGCAAGCATGATTCCATTTCCAGTATTAGGTGGTGCGATGATTGCAATGTTTGGAATGGTTATGGCATACGGTGTGAAAATGCTTGGTGGCATAGACTTTAACAAACAAAACAATTTACTCGTTATTGCCGTATCGGTCGGAATTGGTGCAGGTATTACAGCAGTGCCTCAAGCACTTGAAACATTTGGAGAAGAATATGCTTGGTTAACACAAAACGGTATCGTATTAGGTACTTTCTCAGCTATTATATTAAATTTATGTTTTAATGGATTAAACAATCAACAAAATAGCGAAAATGTGAAATAATAAATATGAAAATAAATTAGTGGAGGTTATATTCATGTGGGAAAACAAATTTCAAAAAGAAGGCTTAACGTTCGATGATGTATTATTAGTACCAGCAAAATCAGAGGTATTACCAAGTGATGTAGACTTAAGTGTATCTCTTTCAAAAAATATTAAGTTAAATATTCCAATCATTTCAGCTGGTATGGATACTGTTACTGAAGCTAAAATGGCAATTGCTATGGCAAGACAAGGTGGCTTAGGTGTAATTCATAAGAACATGTCTATAGAACATCAAGCAGATGAAGTACAAAAAGTTAAACGTTCTGAAAATGGCGTTATTACGAACCCATTCTTCTTAACACCTGAAGAGCAAGTGTATGCAGCAGAAGCATTGATGAGTAAATACCGTATTTCTGGTGTTCCAATCGTTAATAACGAAGAAGATATGGAACTTATCGGTATTATTACAAACCGTGACTTAAGATTTATCGAAAACTTCTCAATTAAAATTTCTGATGTTATGACTAAAGAAGATTTAGTAACAGCGCCAGTTGGTACAACGTTAGAACAAGCAGAAGAAATTTTACAAAAATATAAAATCGAAAAACTTCCATTAATTTCTGAAGAGGGTAAACTTAAAGGATTAATTACAATTAAAGATATTGAAAAAGTAATCGAATTCCCATATGCAGCAAAAGACAGTGAAGGACGTCTACTTGTTGCAGCAGCATTAGGTATCGCTAAAGATACACCAATTCGTGCTCAAAAATTAGTAGAAGCGGGAGCAGATGCACTTGTTATTGATACTGCACATGGTCACTCTAAAGGTGTCTTAGAAGTCGTTAAACATATTAGTGAATCATATCCAGAAGTTACAATTATCGCAGGTAACGTTGCAACTGGTGAAGGTACTAAAGCATTGTTTGAAGCGGGAGCAGACGTGGTTAAAGTTGGTATTGGACCAGGTTCAATCTGTACAACACGTGTCGTTGCAGGTGTAGGTGTACCTCAAATTACAGCTATTTATGATTGTGCAACAGAAGCGCGTAACTATGGTAAAGCAATTATTGCTGACGGTGGTATTAAATTCTCAGGTGATATCGCGAAAGCTTTAGCAGCAGGCGGAAATGCAGTTATGTTAGGTAGCTTACTTGCTGGTACAGAAGAAAGCCCTGGACAAACAGAAATCTTCCAAGGTCGTCAATACAAAGTTTATCGTGGTATGGGATCACTTGGTGCGATGGAACAAGGTTCTAAAGACCGTTACTTCCAAGAAGATACTCAAGCTAAGAAATTTGTACCAGAAGGCATTGAAGGTAGAATTGACTTTAAAGGCCCATTACAAGATACAATTTATCAATTAATTGGCGGTATTAAGAGCGGTATGGGTTACACAGGATCAGCTAACCTAGAACAATTAAGAGAAGAAGCTCAGTTTATTAGAATGACTGGCGCAGGCCTTAAAGAATCACATCCACATGATGTTCAAATTACTAAAGAAGCACCAAACTACTCATTTTAATTAAAGGAGAACTACAATTATGGAAATGGCTTTTGAACAAGAGTTAATTCTTGTATTGGATTTTGGTAGTCAATATAATCAATTGATTACACGTCGTATAAGAGAAATGGGCGTATACAGTGAGTTACACGATCATGAAATCTCAATCGAAGAAATTAAAAAAATGAATCCTAAAGGTATTATACTTTCAGGTGGACCAAATTC
>OMJG01000809.1_pt1 | contig 21017 bp, 17 predicted proteins | sample 1646431 | NCBI WGS metagenome assembly OMJG01 (sample SAMN03771674, study PRJEB25209) | food metagenome | isolation source: Cotija cheese | place: Mexico:Jalisco,Michoacan | collected 2011-12-12
TATGGATCTTTTTTTATTTTATTATTGTTGTTGCACTTAAATTGTAAATTCGTCATATAAAAAAACATGCAAAAAACGCGCCTGTCATTTTCGACAGGCGCGATTTTTTATGTAGCAATATTTTAACTTTAAGTCCATTTTTCGTAGTCTTCGTCTGACATGGCTTCAACTTGCCCTAGTAAGTAACCATTACCTACTTGTGAGAAGAAGTCATGGTTTGAAGTACCGGTAGAAATACCGTTCATAACGATAGGGTCTACATCATCCGCTGTATCTGGGAACAATGGATCAAATCCTAAGTTTTGTAATGCTTTATTGGCATTGTAACGTAGAAAGATTTTCACATCTTCAGTCCAGCCTAAGTCATCATAGATGTACTCGCTGTATTTCGCTTCGTTTTCATATAATTCAAACAATAAGCTGAAGGCCCAGTTTTGCATGTCTTCTTGCTCTTCTTTCGATAATTGATTGAAAGCAATTTGGAATTTATAACCAATGTAAGTACCGTGGACACTTTCGTCACGTAAAATCAATTTAATAATTTCAGCGACGTTTGGCAATTTACCGTTTCCTAAGTACCATAGTGGTGCATAGAATCCTGAGTAGAATAAAAATGATTCTAGGAATACTGAAGCCACTTTTCTTTGTAAGTCAGTACCGTTTTGGTAAATGCCGTTAATACGGTTCGCTTTGTATTGGATAAATTCATTTTCCCGTGTCCAGGCAAAGATTTTATCAATTTCTTTAGGTGTGTTTAAAGTTGAGAAAATAGATGAATACGATTTAGCATGTACACTCTCCATGAATTGGATGTTATTGTAAACCGCTTCTTCATGTTGGGTACGGATAGATGCTTTAAGTGATTCCATACCATCTTCAGATTGCAAAGTATCTAGTAGTGTTAAAACACCAAATACTTTTCCAATCATGTCTTGTTCTCTAGCTGATAATGTACGCCATGTGTCTAAATCATTTGATAATGGAATACGTGTATCTAACCAAAATTGTTCTGTTAACTTTTCCCAAGTCAACTTGTCAATCATATCCTCAATATCATTCCAGTTAATAGCAATATAAGGATTTTCATTAAAATTCGTCATGTGTGTTCCTTCCTTATTCCAAGTGCAATCGATTAAACAGTACAGCTTTCACAGTAATTTGCGCCAACTTCTTCGTTGTTATCTGTGAATGTACGTACGTAGTAAATAGATTTGATGCCACGTTTCCATGCGTAACGACGCAAGATGTTTAAATCACGTGTCGTCATTTTGCTTGTACGCCCTTCTTTCCAAGGGTATAAACCTGCAGGAATATCTGAACGCATGAATAAGGTTAAACTCATACCTTGATCAATATGTTGTTGAGCAGCTGCATAAATATCGATAATACGACGGTTGTCGATATCGTAAGCAGATTGGTAATAAGGCAGAGTCTTATTGCTTAAGAATGGTGCTGGATAGTAAGTCTTACCAGTTTTCTTTTCTTGACGCTCTTCAATCAATTGGATGATTGGATGTAAACTTGAGCTTGTTTCATTTACGTAAGAAATTGAACCAGTAGGCGCAACTGCTAAACGGTTTTGGTGGTATAAACCATGCTCTTGAACGGCAGCGCGTAAGGCTTTCCAGTCTTCTTGAGTTGGGATGTGAATACCTTCAAATTGTGCTGCAACTCTTTCAAATTCAAACGTTGTTTCTTCATTGATGTATTTATCAAAATATTCACCTGTCGCATAAGTTGAGTTTTCGAAGTTTTCGAAAGTGATACCACGTTCTTTAGCGATTCTATTAGATGCTACTAAAGTATAGTAGTTTAATAGTAAGAAGTATTTGTCTGTAAATTCAATCGATTCTGGTGAACCATAATGCATTTCATTTAAGGCAAAATAAGTATGTAGTCCCATTGCCCCTAAACCGATAGTATGAGCTAAGTCGTTACCTTTTTTAATTGAAGGTACTACGTCAATAGCTGATGCATCTGTGACATATGTTAAACCACGAACCATTGTATCAACTGATTTACCAAAGTCTGGCGAATGCATTAAGTTGTTGATATTTGTTGAACCTAAGTTACATGAAATATCTGTACCTAGTTCTTCAAATGTTTGGTCGTTGTTGATAATTGAAGGACGTTGTACTTGTAATATTTCCGAACACAAGTTACTCATAACAATTGTCCCGTCAATTGGATTTTGGTCGTTTACAGTATCGATGTTGATGATGTAAGGATAGCCAGATTCTTGTTGCAATTTAGAGATATCGTCTTCTAAATCGCGTGCACGGATCTTAGATTTCTTGATTGCAGAGTTGTTTACCAAGTTGTCATACTCTTCTGTAATATTGACATAGGCGTAAGGTTTACCATAAATACGTTCAACATCGTAAGGGCTGAATAAGTACATCATTTCGTCTTTTTCTGCTAATTCGTAGAATTTATCAGGTACAACTAGACCTAATGATAAAGTCTTCACACGGATTTTTTCATCAGCGTTTTCTTTTTTCGCAGATAAGAATGAAACAACATCTGGATGGAAGACGCTAAGGTAAACTGCACCTGCACCATTACGTTGCCCTAATTGATTAGAGTAAGAGAATGAATCTTCTAATAATTTCATGACTGGAATGATACCTGAAGAAGCATTTTCAATTTTCTTAATTGGGTCTCCGGCTGCACGAATGTTTGTTAGGTTAACCCCAACCCCACCACCTAAACGTGATAGTTGAAGTGCTGAGTTGATTGTTCGACCAATCGAGTTCATGTCATCAGTTGCTTGGATTAAGAAACATGAAACCAATTCACCACGACGTTTACGACCTGCATTTAGGAAGGTAGGTGTCGCTGGTTGGTATCGTTGGTTGATCATTTCATCACGTAAGTCGCTCGCTACTTGCTCGTCACCATTCGCTAGATATAAAGCTGTAAATACGATACGGTCTTCGAAACGCTCTAAATAACGTTTACCGTCGTTTGTTTTAAGTGCGTATTGCGTATAGAATTTGTAGGCACTCATAAATGATTTGAAACGGAATTTGAAGTCATACGTTTCTTGCATTAAACGTTTGACAAATTCACGGTCGTATAAATTCAAGAAGCCTTCTTCTAAGTAGTCATGTTCAACTAAGTAGTCGATTTTTTCATCTAAAGTATAGAAGAACACGGTATTTGGGTTAACGTGCTCTAAAAAGTAAGCCCGTACCGCTTCTTTATCTTTCTCGATTTGAATTTTTCCGTCTAGTGGACGGTTAACTTCGTTATTCAGCTTGAAATATGTAATTTCTTTTTCTTGTACTACTGCTTTAGGTTGGTCCAATTTCATTCACCTTTTCTTTCATAATTGTTACATCGTTCACATTTCCCTGGAATTCAAAAGTTAACAGCAAAGGTACATTATACGCTTCTGCTAGATCTTTTGCAGTAAAACAATAGAGTTCATTGAAATTTAAATTTCCTGAACCGCAAACACCTTTTAAATACGTTAGGTTATGGCCAGTTTCAATAAAATCATTTAGTATTTCGGTCACTTCAATATCATAAGTTGGAGCAATCACGATATAGGGTTCGTTAATTTCTTGAAAAGCATTATCCATTGTAATTCTCAGGCTATCCATTTCAAGTTTATTTACAAACTTGTGTGTCTGTCCGGTTAGGGACATGTACACAATTTTCACATCACATTCCTCCCATTCAAAAAAAACGACACCACTACATGTAGTGGTGTATTTCTGTTACATATAACTATATATGCTTCATTCTGTAATTTCAACTATTTAAGACGAGTATTGTTTCTGTAAAAATAAATACATCCAGTTAGCCGAAAGTTATTATAAAATACAATCATCAGTCTAATCCAACAATTAAGGTACTTCATTTGAAGTTTAAATAATCATTCGAGCCCTTTTTGCCCACAAATAAATCTTTTGCTTGAAAATTTTATTTTAAATTATGAGATGATTTATACAAAAAATGTTTTAAGTCTATTTTTTGCAAATCTATTATTACAAATTAACTACAGAAAATCCATTTGACTTGCTTTTAACCATCTACAAACGTAAACTAAAATTGATTCAATCATCTGATATCGACTACTGAAAGGAGTCAGCGATGACAACCGATATTATTCAAGAAAAAAGACAAGATTTCCAAGATGTTTCCGCTGCTGAGTGGGAAGTCATGCGGGTCGTATGGGCTCAAAAAGAAACGAATTCCCGCACCATTATCGCCTCGTTAGAGGACAAAAAAGATTGGAAAGCCGCAACGATTAAGACCTTAATAGGCCGCCTAACTAAAAAGAACTGGCTAAAAACGACTAAAAACGGTAAATCATTTATTTACCGCCCGGCAATCGATGAAGACACTGCCTTAGAAAACCAAGCACAGACCCTATTAAATGGTTGGTGTAATACCGATGCTGACAAGGTGATTTCTGCACTTATTCAAGCTTCTGTATTAGACGATAAGATGAAGGATAATATCCTCAATGCCCTAGACCAAGCCACTTACGTTGACCATGTTACTTGCAATTGTGCGCCCGGTCAATGTATCCACCATCCAGAAACCCATTAACCATCTATTCTGACACTTGCCAATTAATTGGTGTCCGTCCTGATTTTTCCAGCAATTCATTTGCCTTGGAAAATGGCTGAGTCCCGAAAAAACCACGTGGAGCAGATAAGGGACTCGGGTGCACTGAACTTAGAATATAATGTTTATTTTCATCAATTAAAGTAGCTTTAGCCTTTGCTGAATTGCCCCATAAAATAAAAACAATGGGTTCAGGGGCTTGATTTAAGGCACTGATAGCCGCATCGGTTAAAACTTCCCATCCTTTACCTTTGTGGGCATTAGCGCTAGAATCTGGCACAGTCAAAACTGCATTCAATAATAAAACACCCTGGTCAGCCCACTCTCTTAAATCCCCATGACTAGCAGGTTCGATATCTAGATCTGCCTGAAGTTCTTTATAGATGTTTCGTAAAGAAGGTGGAATCTTCACACCTTTGTTAACTGAAAAACTCAAACCTTGCGCTTGACCTGATTGATGGTAGGGATCTTGTCCTAAGATGACTACTTTCACTTGGTCAAATGGCGTATGCTCAAAAGCTGCATAGATATGATTTTGGTCTGGGTAAACCGGGCCTTTTTCATATGCTTGTATGATAAAATCTTCAAGTCTTTTAAAATTCTCAGACCCTAATACTGGCGCTAATTCTTTGGCCCAGTCACTTGGCATCTTCCCTAGTCTTGTCATGCTTTACGCTCCCCTCTTCTTAATAGTCCAACTTTCATTATAACATGAATTACGTCTTTTGTGATTTACTGCTTAGTCATACTACTGGTTAGATTAGGTTGGTATCTGTTTTTCCATGCACCGTTTGATTAGTGAATTTAAATTGACCGTGGTAAACTGAAAGTAACTTAATTGAGATAGGAGCTTACAAATGATTGAATTGATTGTTTCAGATATGGATGGCACCTTGTTGGACGAAAATATGGATATTCCACAAGCAAATATTGATGCGATAATGCATACGTATAATAAAGGAATTCCATTTGTTGTATGTACTGGCCGTAATTTTACAGAAGCTAAAGTCAAATTGGATGAAGCGGGTATTCGTTGTCCGATTATCGGTTTAAATGGCTCAATCCTTTTTGACAGAAATGGAAAAGTAGAATACGAAGTGGATATCGATGACCAAACGGCCCTTGATATCCTGGATAAAGGCTATGAAGCGGGTTTTTATATGGAGACCATGACCAGTAAAAATGTCTACTCATCTTCATTAGAGCAACGTATTCTTGCAATTACGGAACTGATTCACGAGATGAATCCGGAAATGTCATTAGAAGAAGCGAGAACGCGTGCAACCCAATCGAATGAGGTAACAACTATCGATTATCGTGATGATTTAAGAACTTTGATCACTGAGGAAGGTCAAGCCATCATCAAGATTACTTTCGTAGATGCTGATCCAGAAAATACGATTAAACCAATGGCAGCAGAAATCGGTGACCAATACCCAGATACCCATATCACCTCATCATTTAAGTACAATATTGAAATCAACCATGCAGATGGGACTAAGGGTAAGGCTGTTGAAAAATACTGTCAAGAGCATGGTTACAACATTGATAATGTCGTGGCAGTTGGGGATAATTTCAATGACGTGTCTATGTTAAAAGTGGCTGGCTATTCGTTTGCGATGGCCAATGCGGAACCGGAAGTGAAATCATACGCTAAATATGAAACAACCAGCAATTACGACAGTGGCGTGGCGAATGCCATTTACCAGTCACTGAAATTGGCTGAAAACGATTAAAATATAGCGGCTGTAAAATCACTATATAGTCACCATTCACCCAGACACTAGACTTTATAGGAATTGGCTTATGAGCAAAAAAAAGTTAAATGACCCAAGAGCCGAACAATTACTGTCAAGTAATTGGAATATTTTGGGAAAGGTCGGAAGAGTTTGACTTTCGTAGCCCGGTATTGCGGCTATCGTTAAATAACAATTAGGGGGCTAGTGGCTTTGATGTCACGGCCCTCTTTTTCTAGAATCCCCTATCTAATTTACTTGTAGAAATAGTCTTTTACTTATCGGGAAATATCATTTCAGATTTGCTGAAATTACGTTATACTATGCTTAAGATAAATTTAATTTTAGTTGTTACTGAAGCACATGAAAAACGAAAGGACACAATAGTTATGAAAGAACGAATTGGTTTGATTGATATAGGTTCAAACTCTATTCGCCTTGTTGTCTTTCAAGTCGAAGATAATTTAGCCATGCGAGAAATTCAAAACATTAAAATTCCCGCACGGATTTTTCAATATATAAATGATAATCACGAAATGTCACAAGAAGGTATTGATACCCTAACGCGGATTATTGGTGCTTTTGCCAAAGAAGCGGCCATTTTAAAAGCTGACCGTATTTTACCTAAAGCTACTGCAGCTATTAGACAGTCTGCGAATAAAGATGACATTATCAATCAAGTGAAGAAAAAAACTGGTGTAACCATTGAACTAGTGCCTGAAGAAATGGAAGCCTACTACGGGTTCTCAGCAGTCGTTCACTCCATGAGTGATCATGACGGCGTATCCATTGATATCGGTGGTGGTTCAACAGAGATTACTGTTTTCAAAAACAAAGAATTGGTTGAAGCCTACTCTTTCCCATTTGGGGCTGTATCTTTACAAGAAAAATTCTTTGATGGTAAAGACTTTAATGATACTAAAAGTATCAAGGAAACCCGCAAATATGTGCGTCAAGCCTTTTCTGAACAACCCTTCTTTGAAAACTTAAACCTACCAATCTTTGCCATCGGTGGTTCTGCACGTAACGTTGCCCGTGTTCACCAGATGCAATCTAATTATGGTATGGCGGGCTTGCACGAATATACAATGAAACCTAAAGAAATTGACCAAGTCTTTGATAAATTCGTCGACGCGTCAATGAAGGATATGCTTAAGTTAGAAGGTTTGTCTTCTAACCGAGCAGATATTATCGTGCCAGCGACAATCGTTTTCCAAGAATTAATTCAAACCGTTGGTTCACCGGTATTTAAGTTCTCACAACAAGGACTGCGTGAGGGTATTGTGTATGAATATTTAGAGGAAAAATACCGGTCTGCCTTCGACATCCATCGAGTGGCCCAAGAAACAGTTGAGCGATTATCTAGTATTTACCAATTTTCAATTCCTGATTCAGCGCAACGAATGGTGATTGCTCGCCAGTTATACGCGGCCTTAAGTGAAGATGGCTATTTGAAATTGAATGACCGCGAATTAGAGTTGATGAATTATGGGGCATATTTGTACAATCTTGGTGAAATGATTGAACCAGGAAATGCTTCGCAACATACCTTCTATTTACTTTCAAACTCTAACTTAAATGGATTCTCGCATCCTGAAAGATTGGCCCTTTCTATTTTAGCTTCATATAAAAATAAAACTTTGTTTGACCAGTATTTAACAACCTATGGAGAAATGCTAGATGATAAACAAGTGGAAACCCTTCAACACATTGGAGGACTGATCAAGTTTGCTGAATGTCTAAATGATTCTCATAACAATATTGTGAAAAGTATGGATACTGTGATGAAAGGTAATAACCTGATTCTACGTATCTTCTACCAAGGAGAATTGTTATCCGAAGTTTACCGTTCTGAGGACCAAAAAAAACATGTAGAACGTGCAATCGGCAAAGACATTACCCTAGAGTTTATACATGCAAATTCATATCGGGCCATTTTATAACAGTTACTAGTCTCTCCGTAGCTTAATGAAAAGGAGAATACAAAAATGACTGAACAAATCAAATACGATCTTGATAATCCTGATTACTATGAAAACCGAGAAGTCTCTTGGTTAAATTTTAACCACCGTGTATTACAAGAAGCTGCCGATGACAGAAACCCTTTATTAGAACGATTAAGCTTTCTAAGTATTGGGACGTCAAATTTAGATGAATTTATGATGGTTCGTGTAGCTGGCCTACAAGACCAATACCATCTAAATGTCAATGAATTGGATTCTAAGAAACAATGGACTGCTGAACAGCAACTAATCGCCATTGCGGATAAGAACCATGAAAATAACGAATATCAATATGCCCTATACCAAGAATTGAAGAAAGAAGTGGCAAAACACAATATCCACTTTATCCGTTTCAACGAAGCGCCTATTCGTCGCCAAGAGAAAATGAAAACATTCTTCTTCAATGAGATTTACCCAACGCTTACACCACTTGGTATTGATGCTTATCGTCCTTTTCCAAGCTTAAACAATAAATTAATTCATATTTTTGTGAACTTAAGTCGTGAAGGCGAACAGCAAGTAGCTATTGTCCCAATTCCACAGTTGGTGAACCGTTACTTCCATTACGAAGAAAATGGTCACTACTACTTCATTAATCTAGAAGATATTGTGACAAACTTTATTGAAACCTTATTTACTGGTTATACTATCGAATCTAGCTTCTTGTTCCGTGTGACCCGTAATGCCGATCTAGACATTCAAGAAGATGGCGCGGAAGATTTATTAACAGTCATTGAAGACTACTTAGTACAAAGACGTAACGGTATGGCCGTTCGTATCGAAATTCAACAAGAAGAAAATTATGATCAAGAATATATCCATGCAGACCTTGAATATCTGCTGGAAGAATTGGGTCTATTAGAACGTGACCTTTACTTTGTAAACGGTCCACTAGACCTAACTGGCCTTGGGGATGCCATCGATGTCTTGGAAAATTACTTCCCAAACTTACGCTATGAACCATTTAAACCGGTTTACCTTAGCGAATTACAAACCACTAATTTATTCAAATTAGCTGAAAAACGTGATATCTTCCTACACCACCCTTATGATTCATTCAAACCAGTAGTCGAATTTATCCAAGATGCAGCCAATGACCCTCATACCCTTGCGATTAAGCAGACTTTATACCGGGTATCGGCGAATTCACCAATTATTTCAGCCCTAAAAACAGCTGCTGAACGTGGTAAACAAGTAACAGTTTTAGTGGAATTGAAAGCTCGTTTCGATGAAGAAAACAATGTCCAATGGGCTAAAATCTTAGAAGAAGCTGGTTGCCATGTAATCTATGGTAAAACCCACCTTAAAACCCACTCGAAGATTGCCATGGTTGTGAAACAAAAGAATGGTCGCGTTCACCGTTACGTCCATCTTGGAACGGGTAACTACAATGATAAGACTGCCCGTTTCTATACTGATATGGGAATTATCACAACTAACGAAGGGATCGCGGAAGATGCAACAGACTTCTTCAACTACCTAAGTGGTTACTCTAACCAACCCGACTACCACTACCTACACGTATCACCTTTTGCGATTCGTGATAACTACATTGAAGATATCGAGGATGAAATTCAAGCCCACAGAGCGAATGGTAATGGTCATATTATTGCCAAAATGAACTCATTAACCTCAAAAGATGTTATCAGAAAACTATATGAAGCTAGCCAATCTGGGGTAAAAATAGATCTGATTATCCGTGATATTTGCTGTCTGGTACCGGGTATTCCTGGCGTATCAGAAAATATCAATGTCATTTCAGTTGTTGGCCGTTTCTTAGAACATAGCCGTATCTACTGGTTCAACAATAATGGTGATGAGAAATTATTCTTATCATCTGCTGATATGATGACCCGTAACATGATCCGCCGTGTAGAAATCGAGTTCCCTATTTTAGATGAATATATTCATGAAGAAATCATGGAAATCTTGAAAGTATACTTAGAAGATAATACCAAAGCGCGTTACAAATTACCTGACTGTACCTACCAATATGTACAAAATGATTTAGCGCCAGTAGACTCACAAAAAATCTTCATGCAAAAGGCTTTAAACGAAGGCGAACAAGCCAGAACATCTGCCCCGCGCAGTAAAATGACTTGGTTTGAACGTTTGCAAAATAGACTAAATAAAAAATAGTGACGGATTTTAATAATCGGTCGCAATAAAAATAGCACCTTTGGATTAAATGTATTTGATTCAAGGGTGCTAATCATGTACCATGAGTATGGTCAGGCGTTTTACGCCACGAATCTTATGGAAGAAAGAGGATCAAGATGTTAACTGTAAATAATGTAAGTGTACAATTTGCAAGTCGTAAATTGTATGATGAAGTAAACTTAAAATTCACACCTGAGAACTGCTACGGCATTATCGGTGCCAACGGAGCGGGTAAATCTACCTTCTTAAAAGTATTATCTGGCGAATTAAGCCCAACAACTGGAAACGTATCAATGGGTGACGACGAACGCCTATCAGTTTTAAGCCAAAATCACTTTGGTTTTGAAGAATACACAGTTTTAGACACTGTTATCATGGGTAACAAACGTCTTTACACAGTTCGTGAAGAAAAAGATGCCCTATACGCTAAAGCTGACTTCTCTGAAGAAGACGGTATTCGCGCTGGTGAATTAGAAGCTGAATTTGCTGAAATGAATGGTTGGGATGCTGAAAATGAAGCATCACAATTATTATGTGGTTTAGGTATTGGCGAAGGCATGCACTACCAAACAATGAGCGAATTAGCTGAGCAAGAAAAAGTAAAAGTCTTACTTGCACAAGCACTATTCGGTGAACCTGACGTCTTACTACTAGATGAGCCGACAAACGGTTTGGATTCAGACACCATCGAATGGTTAGCTGAATATATCATCAACTTCCCGAACACTGTATTAGTTGTTTCCCATGACCGTTACTTCCTAAACAAGGTATGTACCCACATCTGTGACGTAGACTACGGTAAAATTCAACTTTACGTTGGTAACTACGACTTCTGGAAACAATCTTCAGAATTAGCTGCTAAATTACAAGCTGATGCAAATGCGAAAAAAGAAGAGAAAGTGAAAGAGTTACAAGACTTTATCGCCCGCTTCTCTGCCAACGCATCTAAATCAAAACAAGCGACTTCTCGTAAGAAAACATTGGAGAAAATCGAATTGGATGACATCCGTCCTTCAAGCCGTAAATACCCATTTGTTGGATTCGAGCCAGAACGTGAAATTGGTAATGATGTACTAACAGTAGAAAACCTTTCTAAAACAATTGATGGCGTGAAAGTATTAGATAATGTATCATTCATTATCCGTCCAAAAGATAAAGTAGCTTTTGTATCTCGTAACGATATCTCAACTACTGCTTTAATGGAAATCATCACAGGGAATATGGAACCAGACTCAGGTTCATACAAATGGGGTGTCACTACAAGTCAAACTTACTTGGCACGTGATAACTCAGATGAATTTGAAAATAGCCAACAAAGTATCCTTGATTGGTTACGTCAATTCGCCAATGGTCCAGAGGAAGAAGATAACACATTCTTACGTTCATTCTTAGGTCGTATGTTATTCTCTGGTGACGAAGTAAACAAAAACCTAGATGTATTATCAGGTGGGGAACGTGTTCGTTGTATGTTATCTAAGATGATGTTATCTAAAGCCAATGTATTGGTTATGGATGATCCTACAAATCACTTAGATTTGGAATCTATTTCTAGTCTGAATGAGGGCTTAATCAAATTTAAAGAAGTCGAATTATTTACTTCTCATGACCGTGAGTTTATCCAAACAATCGCTAACCGTATCATCCATGTAACACCAAATGGTGTGGTTGACCGTATGGATACTACTTACGAAGAATTTTTAGACAATAAAGATGTGCAAGACCGCATCCAAAAATTATACGCTGAATAAAATAGTGTTGTTAAAACACAAACTGATAAAAGCAGACCGATTTCGGTCTGCCTTTTATTCACTTTGGCGATAATTTATGTTTTATATTTTTCAATGACTACTAGGCAAAATAAGTTTAAGGAGGAAAACATTTGAATTTTATCTGGAAATACGTTAAAAAATACCCTGGTAAATTGCTGATCACATTCATTGCTACCATTGGAACGGCAGCAGTAATGATCGGCTTACCTACTTTATTAGCACAAATGATTGATAATGCCATTATTACCCAGAACATCCCTTTATTATGGCGCTATACATGGATAATGATGGGATTAGTGGTACTATCCCTCGTTTCACGGACGATTACCGCTTATACGGTTTCTAATATCGTCAATGACATGGTCATGAACATCCGAAATGACGCCTACAAAAAAATGCAAAACCTATCTCACCATGAGTTTCAAGAGTTGGGTGTGGCATCTTTAACGACCCGTATTTCAACCGATGCATTTGTGATTTTACAATTTATGGAGATGACTTTAAAACAAGGCCTAGTATCGCCTATGATGCTAATTTTCTCGATCATTATGATCTTCTCCATTTCACCAGCATTAGGAATCTACGTGATTCCCGTTTCTATTATTATCATCTTATCTGTGATTTTTATTGCCAAATACACTTTGCCGATTTCCGAAAAACAACAGGCAAGTTTAGATAATATCAACCGGATTCTACGGGAAAACATTACTGGTTTACGTGTAATCCGTGCCTTCAATAATGAGCACTTCCAAGAAGGCCGGTTTAAAGATGTTAACCAATCTTACAAGAAACAATCTGGTAAATTATTCAAAACCATCGCGGTTACACCGGCCCTATTCTCTCTATTATTGAATACCGTGATTATTGCAATCCTTTGGTTTGGGGCTGGCTTGATTGAGACTGGTTCTATGCAAGTCGGTATCATGGTTGCCTTTATCGAGTACGTTTTCCACGCATTATTCTCATTATTAATGTTTGCCAACATTTTTATGATGTACCCACGTGCGGCGGTTTCAGCTGGTCGATTACAAGAAGTGATGGATATGCCAATTACAGTTGCTTCACCTGATCCACAAGTAGCTATAACTGAATCTGATGAATTTGGTACCCTAGAATTCCGTGACGTTGACTTTGCTTATCCAGATGCTTCTAAACCCGTTCTACGGAACATTTCCTTTAAAACAAATCCTGGTGAAACGGTGGCTTTTATTGGGTCAACTGGATCTGGTAAATCAACGATTGTTAAGTTAATCCCACGTTTCTACGACGTGAGTAAGGGTCAGATTTTGATTGATGGGATTGACGTTCGAAACTATGAATTGAATGCTTTACGGTCAAAAATTGGGTATACACCGCAAAAAGCCCTACTATTTACTGGGGATATCGCGGAAAATTTACGTTATGGTAAATTCAATGCGGATGATATGGACCTGGACCGAGCGACTAACGTGGCGCAGGCTTCTGAATTTATCAACCGTTTGGAAACCAAATACGCGACCCATTTAGATGAAGGTGGAGCCAACCTATCTGGTGGACAAAAACAACGTTTGTCTATTGCCCGTTCCATTATCGCGAACCGAGAAATTTACATCTTCGATGACTCGTTTTCAGCACTAGACTACAAGACTGATGCTGCAGTGCGCCAAGCCTTAAAAGACGAAACACAGAATGCAACAACTATCATCGTTGCCCAACGTGTAAGTTCCATTATCCATGCTGATCAAATCATCGTCCTAGATGAAGGTGAAGTGGCAGCGCGCGGTACCCATAAAGAACTGCTTAAAACGTCTGAACTTTACTATGAAATTGCATCATCTCAATTAAGTGAGGAGGAATTAAATCGTGGCTAATACAGAAATTGAAAAACGAGAAATTCCAACTAAGGAAATCTTAGGCAACCTATGGCGGTATATCAAACCCTATAAAGGCCAATTCTTCTTGGCCATGTTTGCCACTGTTTGGATGAATATTGCCGGTGTTTTAGAACCTATCGTACTGGGTCTAGCTATCACTGAATTAACCAGCAATGTAGTGGATTTGATGAACCAAGTACCTGGTGCAAGTATCAACTATGAATACGTTGGTTACATTGCCCTACTTTACTTTATTCGTGGTTGCTTCTTCTGGTCAGGTCAATACTTAGGTCAGTATTGGCTAACAAACGTGGTACAAAATGCTATTTACGACCTTCGTAACGATGTGGCTAAGAAAGCTAACAACATGCCTGTTTCTTATTTTGACAGCTATCCAACGGGCGATGTCTTATCACGGATGACCAATGATATTGATTCAATTACCAACGCTTTGCAACAGTCCTTTATTCAGTTTGTGAATGCGATTCTTGGGATTTCCTTTGCGGTTATTTCCATGTTCATTATCCAATGGCACCTAGCCTTAATTATTGTGACCACAATTCCATTGTCATTCCTTTTTGCTAAGCTGATTATTAACCAATCGCAATCAGCCTTCCAAAATCAAGCGAATGCCTTGGGGAACTTATTTGGTTATACGCAAGAACAATTGTCAGGTTTCACTGAAATCAAGGTTTACAGTCGTCAAGAGGAATCGGTGGCAGAATTCGAACGCCGGAACCAACAATTGCGGGATTACGGTTTTAGAGCCAGCTTCCTATCGTCTCTAATGATGCCGTTACTGAATACGGTAAGTAACTTGGGTTATGTGGCCACTGCGATTGCTGGTGGTTTATATACCCTTGCTGGGAAGTTGACAGTTGGTAATCTACAAGCCTTAGTCCAATACGTGATGCAAATTACCCAACCGATTCAAATATTGACCCAACTATCTGGTGTCTTACAATCAGCCCTAGCTGCAGCCCACCGTGTCTTCGACTTCTTAGACGAGGAAAATGAGATCCAAGAAGAAGTTACCGGCCACCTACCAGCGAAAGTTACTGGTGCTGTTGAATTCGACCACGTACGCTTCGGTTATGACCCAGAGAAACCCTTGATGCAAGATATCTCATTCAAAGTTGAGCCTGGCCAAACAGTGGCCATTGTAGGACCAACTGGTGCAGGTAAAACGACTTTAATCAACTTATTGATGCGTTTTTATGATGTGGATGCTGGCGCGATTAAAATTGATGGTGTACCTACTAAATCAATGACACGCGGGGAATTACGCAAGCACTTTGGTATGGTATTACAAGATGCTTGGTTATACACTGATACTGTCTTAGAAAATATTCGTTTCGGTAAGTTAAATGCTAATGACTATGAAGTCCAAGAAGCAGCAGAAGTCGCCAACGTTGACCATTTCATCAACACCCTACCTGGCGGTTATGAAATGGAAATCAATGAAGAAGCTAACAATATTTCATTAGGACAAAAGCAATTGATGACCATCGCTCGTGCCGTGATTGCGGATCCAGATATCTTAATCTTGGATGAAGCGACGTCATCAGTAGATACCCGTCTTGAAAAATTGATTCAAGAAGCTATGAATAAGATTATGGAAGGCAGAACGAGCTTCGTAATTGCCCACCGTTTATCAACGATTCGTGACGCTGACTTGATTCTAGTTATGCAACAAGGGAATATCACTGAACATGGTACCCATGATGAATTAATGGCAGCAGACGGCTTTTACGCTGATTTATACAACAGTCAGTTCTCAGAAGAAACACCAATGGACGTTTCAATGGGATATTCTTAATAAACGATACGCATACAATCGTGCAATAAAAAAATAGTGCTGGTGGAAAATGCACAATCATTTCCACCAGCACTATTTTTTTATTTTAATTCTCCTTATTTTTGGAAAATCAATTGTTTTTCTATTTTGTTCATACCATCATCATAATTACAATCTAATACTATTCTACCCGTAGATTCATCATAACTAGCTACTTTTACCAATAAAGAAGAATTTTTGGTATTGCTATCAATATAGCCAATAACTGTTTGCTCTTCTCCATAAATGGTAACTGAAATAGAATTCTCACCACTTACACTAACTTTCTCTATTGATTTATTCAAATTATACACTATTGCTGTTTTAAATAATCCATACAAAACTGTAGTAATATTATCTTTGACAAATAAATACAGATACTTGAAGCTTCCGAAAAAGTTAACTAAAAAAATTTATTAGGTTACATTTCCTATATCACTTAACGAACAAAAAAACAAGCCATCCAAAGTTTACTTAGTAAATAGTACTTATCAGTCCAATTTGTCGCACAGCCAAAAGAATGGCCAGTAGCCACCAAAAAAAGGGTGATAACTAATCGGTCGGTTATTGCCCTTTTGCCAAAATCACTATTCACTTGATCCTATTTAAGATTATTGGTTTCTGTGGTTACTTTGATATTGTCTTGGTCTAAATTGTAATTGATGGTTGCGGATGCCAGTTTGTAGCATAGGGCAAAAATCGGCACTGATAGTACCATTCCTGCTAGGCCGAAGAAGGCACCTGAAACGGTTACTGAGAATAGAACCCAAATGCCTGGTAGACCAACTGACCCACCGACAACTCGAGGGTATATGATATTCCCTTCAACTTGTTGGACTACAATAATGAAAATGATAAACCAAATGGCTTGGACAACATCAACAACAGCGATAAGGAAGAAGCCGACAACCCCACCCATGATGGCCCCGTAGATAGGGACCAAGGCCATTGCACCAGTTAGGACCGAGATTGATAAGGTGAACGGGAAGTTGAAAATGGTCATTCCTATAAAGACGAGTACCAGTAAAATAACGGCTTCAGTTACCTGTCCAGACACATATTGGCCAAAGGTTTGATTGGCTTCAGCGCCTAAGTTGACGGTAAAGTTGGCCCAGTGCTTAGGCATAGTACCGTAAATAATCTTTTTAAATTGTCTGGTTAAGGTTTCCTTTTTAAATAGGATTGACGTACCAAAGATAATGGCTACAAATGCATTAAAGATGCCGTTCACAAGGTTACCAACAAGACTAATTGTGGTATCCAAAATACCTGATGTAAAGGATTGGACGATTGAGAATAATTGGTCTCTCAATTGATTGGTGTCCACATCCAATTGGTTAACTGTTTCTAGTATTTGCGGATTATCTGCAATATACTGATTAATTTTGTTATAGAGTAAATTGATTTCCGCTGGTACTTGGCTAATAAATGATCCTAATGTTTCCTGTAAATCCGGTACCACTAGGAAGATAATAAAGGCAATCACCCCAGCGATGATTAGGTAACCAAATAATATCCCCACAATCCTATACCAAGTGTAATATTTCCCAACTAGCTTAGTCATATACCTTTCAAAAAATTTCAAAGGTAAATTCAGGATAAAGGCCAAAGCTGCACCTAGTATGAATGGTAATGTTACAGCAATAATTGAATCAAATATCCCTTTGATTGACCCGAAATTATTGATTGCCCAATAACCGACAATCACTACAAATAACAAACTGACGATTCTTCGCCAAGTAAACTTCTTCTTCACTATCCACCTTCTTTCTAATATTTCTTGATCCACAACTCATTGATATAGTGGTCTTTTTCTTTATGTATGACAATATTGGCTCTATTGCGTGTTGGTAAGATATACTCCTGCAAGTTAATCAGGTTGATATTATTCCAAGTATGCTCTGCTCTCTCCATGGCCTTTTCATGGGGCACTTGGGTAAATTGATAGTAGAAGTCATCCGGGTGGTCAACGGCATGGTCAACTAAGAGGTTGAATCGTTGGTAGAACCATTCCTCGATCTGCTTTTCATCTGCATCGACGTAGACGGATAGATCCCAGAAGTCACTCATATAAACCGTATTATTCTCCGATGTTTGTAGGACATTAATTCCTTCAACTATTAGAATTTGAGGGTTACGCAATACATTCTCTTCGTCTTCTACAATATCATAAACGGAGTGGGAATACTTTGGATAATAGATTTCACTTTTGTTGCTTTTCACATCTGTTAAGAAAGTCTCCAAGGCCTCCATATTATAAGATTCTGGGAACCCTTTCCGGTCCATTAACCCTTTTTCTTCAAGTACTGCATTTGGGTATAAGAACCCGTCTGTAGTCACTAATTCGACGTTTAAATCAGGATAGGCTTGCGCTAAAAAGAGTTTCAGCAATCGAGCTGTTGTACTTTTACCAACTGCTACCCCACCGGCAATGCCAATAATAAAGGGCGGTATTTCTCCAGTGATGCCGAAGAAATTAGCCCGCTTTCTTTCAAGGTTCTTATAGTTTTCACGGTAAATGGCAATCAACTGAGTTAAAGGTTTGTATACTTCGTTTGCATCTTTCAAAGATAGGGAATCATTTAAAGATGTTAGTCGGTCCAATTGTTCATTGGTCAGCTTGATCTCAAATTCTTCTTTTAAGTCTTTTAAGTATTGATTCCACTCCATTCGTTCAATAATATAATAGTCTCTATTTACTTGCATACTTACTCCAAACTAGCCGGTTATTTTACCTGCCATGTGATTTCTGCTAGACAGTGGGCGTTATCTTCACTATCGATGACATGCTGCGTGTTGAAAGTACCATCCGATTTCAGGTCTTCAGATAATGTTGATAAGTCAGAATGCACGGCACCTTCTTGATGCAAGTACATTTCCTTTTCATAGGCAATGGTGAAGGTGGTTGGTGTATATTTTTCAAACCATTCCATGCCTAGTGAATTGGTAATCCACCTTAAGTAGATAGTGTTGTTTACGTGGTTATTGAGATCGATATCTAAGAACTTTACTTCAAAACGGTCAACTTTTGATTCATGTGCTACTTCTTTACTTAATCGTTTACGGCGACTCGGTCTTTCTTCTTTTTCAACTTGATACCATTCAGCAACGATTTCTGGAATTCGGACGATTGACCGTTGATTCAAGTCGATTAAGGCGAATGTTGTCTCTGCTTGGGCCAAAACTAGACCGTCACTTGTTTTCAAGGCGTAATGACGCTTGCTGAAAAACTTGTTGTAAGTTGTTGCCTCAGTTTCTGCAATGATATCCTCGTTGTAACGTGGTAAACGATTGATGTCTATTTGATTTTGTGTGATGATCCAAGCCCAACCCTCTTGGCGGAAACCTTCTTTCGCTTCTGGAATCGTCGCTTCTTGATTATTGGATGCAATCAACATGATATCCAAGATAGCAGGAAGTGTCATCTCCCCTAATGCATTACAGTGGTAGTGACGCACTTTGACTGATTCTTGATATAATAAACCCATTCTTTTACCTCCTTGATAGTGTCGAATGTTGATCATTCAATGGACTACCTTCTTAATAACATATTACTCATTATACGGATATTTGATGCTTTTAGATAGCAAAAAAGCCTTCACCAGGCTTCCTTGACCCACACGCTTATGAAGGGATTTGTAATTGGCCATAACTACTGTAGAAATACTTATAAGCTAAGTACACGGCGATCATGGATGTGATTGCAGAAGTCGCAATCATCATAAAATAAATCAAAATCTGATACATAATTGCACTCAAGGGTACCGCACCTGCTAGCATCATCCCAGTCATCATACCTGGCAACAAGACCAAACCGACTGTTCTCGCTGTATCAATAGTAGGTTGCATTGCCCCTCTAATCGCTTCTCTGACAATACCTGTAGAAGCTAATTTAATAGAAGCACCTAGGGCCAACTGTTCATTGACTTCTTGTTGTGATTTGGCGAATTCGTTATTCAAATTTCTGAAAGCTAATCCGATAACTGACATGGCATTTCCCACTAACATCCCTGTGATTGGGATGATTTGCGCTGGTACGAATTGAATAGAGCCTGAAGCCACTAAAACGAGGATTGACGTCACTACCCCACCAATAATAGCAATTAAAGAAATTTTGAAGGCATTGGGAATCTTATTGGCTCGTTTTGCTGCATTATAAGCCGCGTTTACAATCATAAAACTCATAATGATGGCCGTTACGATAATTGAATCGATCTGGAAAATGTATGTTAGCACGTAACCGATGATGACCAATTGAACGACCATTCGAAGCATTGCCCATAAAATATCCTTTTCAAGCCCCAATTTCTCTTTATAAGAAATCAAGACCGCGATAATCACTAGAATAAATGAAAAAGCTAAAGTTGTTGGGGTTGTTGTTAATGCATTAGTCATTTAGACCACGCTCCTCAATTATCATTTCTTGGTTGGCAATATGGAAGACCCGGTTTGGTTGGAGAGACCCATCTTGATTATGGCTAATCCATAGGATGGTGACTCCGTGTTTTTCTTTATAGTCCAGTAAAATCTGCCATACCAATTCGCGATTGTCCTCATCTAATGATGAAGTAATTTCATCTAATAAGAGGACTTTAGGTGGAAAAAGCAGGTGTCTGATTAAACCAATCCGCTGCTTTTCCCCGCCAGAAATTTTATGAATCGATTTGTCGAGTGCAATATGGCTTAAACCGAAAGCCTTCATATAGGACAATACAGGATTTTCATCAAAGTCTTTATCGTGGGCTTCATAAACCAATTCAAAGTTATCACGGATGGTTTCGCCGAATAATAGTGGATTTTGGGCCACATATGAAATATTTTGCCGGTATGTTTGATAAGCTACTTCTTCTAGTGGTTGGTCTAAGTAGTTAATTTCACCTGAATTTCTCGGAATAAGGGCTGCAATTAAACGCAGCAAGGTACTTTTTCCGCTTCCAGACGGTCCTTCGACACGGATCATTTCATTTGCATATATAGAAAAAGAAATGTCTTTTAAGAGGGCTGTGTCGCCTGGTTGAAAGGTCACTTGATTAAATTTTACGATAGCTTGCATGTTGATAATCCTCCCTTTGGCTTGC